>Ga0209382_10013015_pt1 | contig 10232 bp, 7 predicted proteins | sample SoiMetdeltSBSDD5_FD_187599 | JGI IMG/M metagenome (GOLD analysis project Ga0209382, IMG submission 187599) | Bulk soil microbial communities from a Populus tree surrounding site in Tennessee, USA - Soil MetaG P. deltoides SBSDD5 (SPAdes) (version 2) | ecosystem: Environmental > Terrestrial >...
AAGCTGGGCCCCAATGTCGTGTAGGAGAGACAGCGTGAAGCGTTTCGCCCTCGCTTGTTTCTGCATGCTTGCTGCCGTTGGGCCGGCCCTTGGTCAGTCCACGAGTTCCCTTGCCGATCTCATTCAAGCCGGAAACCGGAAGGCGGCGCTCGACAGGATCCGCACCGGAGCGGACGTCAACGAAGCGCAGCCAGACGGCACTCGCCCAATCCACTGGGCGGTCTATAAGGTGGACTACGAGCTGATCGCGGCGTTGAGCGCGAAGAAGGCGACGGTAGACGTCGTCAATGAGTTCGGTTCCACCCCGCTTGCCGAAGCGGTCAAGCTGGCCGACGCCCGGATGGTGAAGATGCTGCTTGATGCCGGCGCGGGAGTCGATCGTGCGGATGAGAACGGCCAGACCGCTTTGATGCTGGCGATCAAAACGGAGGAGCTGCCCATCGTCGAGATGCTGGTCAAAGCCGGCGCCAACGTCAATGCGGTCGAGGAGTTTCAACACCAGACGCCGTTGATGTGGGCTGTCACCGCATCGAAACACCCGGCCGAGATGACGAAGCTGCTGCTGTCCAAAGGCGCCAACGTCAAGGCTCGCGCTCTATATACGGACTGGCCGAACCAGCTGTCGTCGGAACCTCGCGGTCAGTACCGTCCCGTCGGCGGACTGACAGCCCTGCTGTATGCCTCTCGCAATGGCTGCGCTGACTGCGTGACGGCGCTCATCGGCGCCGGCGCCGACGTCAATGTGCCGACGCCGGAAGGCGTCACGCCGCTGATGGTCAGCCTCGATAACGATCACAACGACGTGGCCACACTGCTGTTGGATCGTGGCGCGAATCCGCATGTCGCGGATTGGTGGGGACGCACAGCGCTCTGGATCGTCATCGATAGAAAGGAAGCCCTGAGCGGTGGTGGGCGAGGTGGGCGCGGAGCGGCCGCAACCCCTCGCGGCTCGGGTCCGGCTGGTGCTCACATGGACATCATCAACAGGCTGCTGGCCGCAGATGTCGACGTGAATGCCGAGCTGAACATGCATCGCCCCAGCCGCGGCGGCAACAGCGGACGCTTTGCCGACCGGCAATTGGGCACGGGATGCACGGCGCTCTATCGCGCAACCGAGGGCGGCGACATGGACGTCATTCGATCGCTGCTGGCCAAGGGCGCCAACCCGAACATCAACGACATGGGCTTCACGCCATTCCTGGTGGCGGCAGGCGTTGCGCCGGGTGCTGGTGGAGGCAGCACTGCGCCCGACACCACGCTTCTGGATTTGATGATCCAACACGGCGCCAATGTGAATACTCAGGTCACCGGCACGAGGTCCTACTCCAGGCGGATTTCCTATAATCCGCCTCCAAACAAAGAAGGGATGTCGGCTCTTCACGGAGCCGTCCAGGCGGGCCGCACGGACCTGGTTCGGTACCTTCTGGAGAAGGGAGCCACGCCCGAACTCGTCGATGCCAACGGCAAGAAGCCGATCGATCTGCTCGATATCGAGGCTGCTGGGGGCAGCGCCGGCGGAGCACGAGGCCGAGGCGGAGTTCCGGCGCCCGGTGCGGCAGTGCCTGATACTGCGGGGCGCGGAGCCGGAGGTCGCGGCGGCGCTGTCGGAGCCGTCACCCCCGAGACTGCAGCCGAGATTCGCGCGTTGCTGCGGGACGCAGCCTCAAAGAACTAGAGTCCCCTGGATCCATGATTCCTAGGATAAGTGGAGTCATTGACCGTGCACCTGCTGAACGCGAAGACCGAATCGCCACATGCTGTCGAGGATCTCGTCAGCTGTCTTCACCCATTTGAACGGCGCGCCCCGTTCGTTGTGCGCCTCGCACTGGGGCCACACGCCTTCGTCCGCAGCACCTGAATCAACGCAGCCACGTATCGCGAGCGCTCCGCGAGAAGGAAGCCGCGTACGACGTCAAGGCGCTCGATAAGACCGGCACACCTACTGGATGCCGGTCCCTTCGACAACGCTCACCTCGACACGCATTCCGCGGAATGACGAAGCCGGTCCGATGAACGTGCCCCACAGGGGCAACGCGTTCCGTTGGTCCCAGGCCACCGCCACACGAATAAGGCTGCGGTTTCCCACGATGCTGTTGGTGGGGTCGAAGTCGACCCATCCCGCGCCCGGCAAATACGTCTGCATCCAGCCGTGCGTCGCGCCCCCACTGACGGGGGCGCCTGAGTTCACCTCTGGCAGGAAGATATAACCGCTGACGAAGCGAGCCGCGAGTCCGAGTGACCGAACGGCCTCCATCATGAGCACGGCGAAATCCCGACAGCTCCCGCTGCTGCGACGAAGCGTCTCGCCCGGACTCTGGACCCCCTTCTCACTCCGCCGCACATAGGCGAACTCGTCCTTGATGGCGCGCGTCATCGAGTGGAGCAGGGTCATCGTGGTAGTCGGTCCGGACAACGGCAGGAAGCGCGCCGTCCATTGGCCGAGGTCGTCGCACGGATAGTGACGCGCCAGAGCGCCGACGAGATCAGGCCGTTCGTCGTCCGAATACTGAAAGGGATAGGTGCGTGCCCCGAGGTCGAGCGCGTAGTCGGGCAGCGCCGTTTCTATGTGCTCCAGGGTGACCGTGCTCTCGAAACGAAGTTCAGACGCCGCTTCGTCGAACGTGGCAATGGCCACCGAATTGTCGAAGACGTCGTGCAACCACCGAACGTCGGCCGGGGGCGGCAGGATGTCCAGCTTGGTGGTGAGCAGCCGGAGATCGTGACTCTCCCGTGGCCGAAACATCATGCGATGCTCGCCGAATCTCACCGGCTCGGAATAGGTGTAGCTTGTGACGTGCCGCACGGTCAGAATGCGCATGTCAATCAGGCCAGGCAGCCGACTCCGCCTTGATCGGCAGCGTCCGTGACCTCGTCCGTCCACACCCTGAAACCCACGAGGGTGGTGGGGCCGAACGTGTTGCTGATCGCCACATCGGTCGCATCGCGTCCGCGGGCAATGAGCACGCGGCCGATCCGCGGGATGTTGTTCCGCGCATCGAACGTCTGCCAGCGCCCGCCGATGTACGCCTCGAACCAAGCGGCAAAATCCATCGGACCATAAGCCGGAGGGATGCCGATGTCGCCAAGATAGCCGGTGCAGTAGCGCGCCGGAATGTTCATGCAGCGGCAGAAGGCGATCGCCAGATGCGCGTAGTCGCGACAGACGCCTTTGCCTTCCTGGAACGCCTGCCACGCCGTTCTCGTCGGTCGGGCATCTTGGTAGCTGAAGGTGATGTGGCGATGGACGTAGTCGCAGATGTGGTAGATGCGCTGCGCGCCGGCTGGCGTGTGTCCGAAGAGGTTCCACGCGATGTCTGCCAAATGATCCGTCTCGCAGTAGCGGCTTCCGAGGAGGAAAACGAGCGACTCTGCGGGAAGGTCTTGCACCGCATGCGGATGTTCCGATCTCACGATCGCGTCGGGCTCGCCCGAGTCGTTCAGCAATGCAGTGGTCGACAGGTGCAGCTGACCGGCCGGTGCAAGAACCCGGGTGCACCAGTTACCGAAGCCATCCCTGTAGGCCGTCATGGGGACGAACGGCTTCGCGACCATTCGATCGGGTACGACGAGGTCGCCGGCGCGCGTGTGATGGATGTTCAACATCAGCACCATCGGCGTTTGTTGCGGACAGTCGTAGATCAGCTCGTATCCGGCGCGAATCCTCATAGTCGCCATCATCTATTCGCTTACAAGTGAGTGGCTGTTCGTCTCACCCTGAGACCGCGAATCCGGTCCGCCGGCCCCTCGGCAAGCTCGCTCGGTATCTCCTGGGCTTCGGATGCGAGTGCACCCTCAGCGGATTCGACGAGCATTGCCTCTCAGCTTAGGACGAGGGGCGATCCGGTGGCTGTGTCCTAATGAACAGTCACATTCAGCGGATTGGCGTCCTCAAGGTCAAGTCCTGCTATTCGACGCAGCAGGCGACCCCAAGTCGCAGACCTCAATGGTGTTGGAGTGTGGTGGACCAGACCGAAGCCAGTTCGAACCCACTGGTCAGGGCTCGAACGTCTCGAGTCGAACTGCTGCTGCCACGAGAGCAACCGCGACAATGCGCGGTGGTTCGCGTCGAAAACGACGTCCGAACGACCACGGCTCCGTGGAGCAGCCGATTGCGCAGCTTCAGCCCGGCGTCAAAGCGGACGAGCCGATGTCAACAGGATAAAGGCGCCGTGCAACTGCGTAGCCCTGGAGCTGACAATTCGAATCCGCCAACGAATCTCTGGTCAGCCCGGCGTCCCGTCTTCGTCCGCCCCGAGTTCTTCTTCAGCGTGCTTGACGTCCCGCCTGTCGGCGCCCATCACGTCCTCGGTGAGCGCGACGGCATTGGTGTGCCACTCGGCTTCATCCGCGTGCGGGTCGCCCCAGACATCCGCTTCGACAGCACCCTTCCGAAGGTCCTCATCGATTTGCCGATCCACGCGTGGGTCCATGTCGCTCTCCCTGGCGAGGTAACGGCCGCTTCAACGGGGAGCGGTATACGCGGAATCTACACCCAAGACGGGGCGAGATCCAGCGTCGTTTTTTGTGACGGCCAGACCACATCGCGAAGTCAAAGTGATCTGATCGACGATCGGACGTCTTGGAGAGTCACCTTGGCCCCCCTTTCGCCGTCGCTGAAGCACCTTCACGCTGCCGCTATGGTGAACAACCTTCGCCTGCATTCATGAGCGAAGGTTGGTGCGGAAGGGGGACTCGCTCCCGAAGACCGAGGCGCGAATCGCCGACGGTCGTCCACCCGCGGAGGCTATCTGCGTTGTCGTTTGCTAGCGCGTGCAGGGCGTCAGTGTCGCCGGTGATGAGCGCCTCTTTTTTCGCATGACTCCAGCGTTTCAGCTGACGTTCTCGCTTTACTGCTTCTTTCAAGGAGTTGCACGACTCGACGTAGACGATTTCGAGTGGCCGGCGCTTCGCGGTATGGCTCGAGGCGGTTCCAGCGTCATGCGCTCGCTTGCGCGCCTCTGGGTTGTCGGTATGCCCGACGTACAGGCTCTTGTCGGCGCAGCGAAGAATGTAGATGTACCGCAGCAGACGACGATGTCATCGTCAGAGCGTTCTGGTAGGGATTGAGAGGGGAGGGAGCCCTTCGACTCGCTTCGCTCGCTCAGGGCGCCACTCGACGCGGCCCCTTGCAGGGCCTGCCACGAGCGAGGGCCGCAGGGCCGAGTCGAGTGGTGCGGAAGGGGGGACTCGAACCCCCACGGTATTGGACCGCCGTTTCCCTGCCTCCCAGCCCAGCCCCTCAAGTAGCTTTCGGTCAGCGGCTTACGGGAAACCGTCGGCCGACTCGCCACGTGGCTGATTGCGTGCGGCAAGAGCGATTGGCCGCCTGTGTTTCGTGATAAGAAAGGCGCGATCTATGAAGCAGTTCGTTTCCTTGAGCGCGCTTCTGGTTCTGATCACGTCTCCGGTGCGTTTGGAGACCAGCGCCGCTGCGCAGATCGCCGCGAATCAACATCAGGAGATGGTGAAGACGTACTGCGTCACCTGCCACAGCACCCGCGCAAAGATGGGTGGTCTTGCGTTGGAAGGATTGAACCTTCAGGCCGCGGCGGACAACGCCGAGATCTGGGAGAGGGCGCTGCGCAAGCTGCGCGGAAATCAGATGCCGCCTCCGGGCAGTCCGCAGCCGCCGCAGAAGGATGTCGAGTCGTTCGTCGCCTGGATGGAGAACACGCTCGACACCAACGCCAAGGGTCCGAAGGCCGGCTATCTGCCGATCCAGCGCCTGAACCGCACCGAGTACGCCGCGTCGGTGAAGGCCCTGGTGGGCGTGGACGTGAACCCGAAGGAAGTTCTGCCGCAGGATATCCAGGTGGAAGGCTTCGACAACATCGCGGACGCCTTGAGCGTATCGCCCGCCTTTCTCGATCAGTACGTGACGGCGGCGCGACGCATCGCTCAGATCGCGGTGGGCAATCCCAATCCTCGCGTGTCCAGCGTGAAGTACCCGATCGACGCCAACCAGAATCCAGACGACCCTCCACCTCTGGGTACGTGGGGCGGCATGCAGTTCAAACACAGCTTCCCGGCCGACGGCGAGTATCAGATCACCCTGACGAACCTGGCGGTGGGCCCGTACAGCAATGCGCTGGAGCGCGAGAACACGGTGGTCATCTTGATCGATGGTCGAACCGTGTTTCGCAAATCCATCGGTGGAGCGGCGGATCTTTCTCTGGTCGATCGCACGGCGGGAACCGGACGCTCTCAGGTCATGGACCGTTTTTCAAAGATTCCCGTTCAGGTGAAGGCCGGCGTACACGACGTTGTCGTGGCCTTTGTCGATCGCCCCCACGTGGAGACGAGCGAAAACCTCGCAAGGCTGCAACCCTACGGCGGATTGACCGGCGGCGCGGCGCCCACCGACCGCAGGCCTCATCTGCTCGACGGCGTCGCGGTTGCCGGACCGTTCAACCCTACCGGCGTGTCGATGACTCCCAGCCGCTCCCTGATCTTCGTGTGCGACCCCAGGAAGGCTGGCGAGCCGGCTTGCGCCCGACAGATCACGGAACACCTGGCGCGGCGCGCATTCCGGCGGCCGGTCACTACTGAAGACGTGAACCGGCTCGTGCCGTTCTATGAAGCGGAACGCCGTAACGGCGGAACCTTCGACCAGGGAATCGAGCAGACCGTGGCTGCCGTGCTGGTCAGCCCGCAGTTTCTGTATCGCAGCATCCTTGGGCCCAATGGTGTGACGCCCGACACTGAGTTCTCTCTGACCGATCTGGAACTCGCCTCCCGGCTCTCCTTCTTCTTATGGAACACCGGCCCTGACGAGGAACTGCTGACGCTCGCCTCATCGAATGGATTGACCCGTCCGGGAGCGATGGAGAAACAGGCGAGACGCATGCTCGCCGATCCCCGGGCCTCCAGCCTGGTGACCAGTTTCGCGATGAAGTGGCTGAATCTCACGACGCTGGATCAGGTCGTCCCCGACCCGAAACTATTCAGCGCATTCAATGAGCAATTGCGGCGCGATTTTTCGACGGAAGCGCAAGCCTTCATCGGCAGCGTGTTCTCGGAGGATCGAAGCGTGGTGGAGCTCCTGACGGCCGACTACACATTCCTGAATGACCGTCTCGCGAGTCACTATGGTATTTCCGGCGTGACCGGCCCGCAGTTCCGCAAGGTCACGCTGACAGACGGAACGCGTTTCGGCCTGCTGGGCAAGGCTGCGGTCCAGCTGCGGACGTCGTATGGCGACCGCACGTCTCCGGTCTTGCGTGGAGCGTGGGTGCTCGACAAACTGATGGGCACGCCGCCGACGCCGCCCCCGCCCGATACCGCGACCGACCTCTCACAGAAGGCAGGCGAGCAGCCCAAGACGGTTCGCGCGCGGCTGGAGCAGCATCGCGACGAGGCGACGTGCCGGATGTGTCATGGCGTGATCGATCCGACCGGCCTGGCTTTGGAAAACTTCGACGCGATCGGGCAATGGCGGACGAGGGACAGCGAGGCTGACGTTCCGATCGATGCCGGCACGGTGCTGCCGACGGGAGTCGCGATCAACGGTGTGGTGGACCTCCGCGCGCAACTGGCCGCGCGTCCGGACGTGTTCGCGCGAACCGTGACGGAGAGATTGCTGATGTACGCAGTCAATCGACGACTGGAGTATTTCGACATGCCCCAGGTTCGCGGCATCGTTCGGTCGGCTGCGAAAGACAACTACACGCTGTCGTCAATCGTCTTGGGAATCGTCAACAGCAACGCGTTCCGCAGGCAGGGTGTGGACGCGGCAAGGTAAGGTAGCGCGAACTATGTTCATCGCGAAGAAACATATTCATCGCAGAACCGTTTTGAAGGCCGCCGGAGTCTCGTTGGCGTTGCCGTTCCTGGATGCGATGGTGCCGGCAGGCACGGTGCTCGCCCAGACCGCGGCGGTTCCGAAACTGCGGACCGGATTCTTCTATATCCCCCACGGCGCGATCATGGGGAATACATCGCACGGTCCGTCGCTGGACAAGTGGACGCCGTCCGGTTCCGGTGCCGCCTTCAAGCTCAGTCCGATCCTGGCGGCGCTGGAGCCGTACAAGAAGTACGTGTCGTCGTTCGGGAACCTGCAGAATGCCGCCACGGCGGGTTCGGTTCATTCGTTTACGCCCGCCACGTGGCTCAGCGCGACCCGTCCGGATACCGGCGCGCCCCGCGCGCATATGGCCACGACTCTCGATCAGGTGATCGCGAAGATCATCGGGCAGGAGACGCCTCTGCCCTCGCTCGAAGTGGCCGCGGAAACCACCGTGCAGTCGGCGGCCGGTGGCGGCGGATACTACTCCACGCTGTCTTTCCGCGACGCGGAATCGCCGCTGCCGATGGAGCCGAATCCGCGGAAAGTCTTTCTCCAGTTGTTCGGTGAGGGCGACACGCCGCAGGAGCGCGCGACCATCAACACACGCACGAACAGCCTGCTGGATCTGATCCTGGAGGGCACGAAGAGCCTGAAGGGCAACCTCGGGAACGGGGACAGGGCCGTTCTCGACGGGTATCTCGAGAGCGTTCGCGAGGTCGAGCGTCGCACGCAGAAGGCGGCGGCGAAAGATCTGTCCGCGTTCACGATTCCCGAGGCTCCCGTGGGAGAACTGGACTCCTTTGCCGAGCAGGTGACGTTGATGTTCGACCTGGTCGCGCTCGCGTATCAGGCGGACCTGACGCGGGTGGCTTCCTACATCATGGCCGCGGAAGGCACGAACCGGACGTACAACCACATCGGTATTCCGGATTCATTCCATCCCGTCTCACACCACGCCAACGATCTGACGAGGATCGAAAAGCTGGCCAAGATCCAGACCTGGCATCTCGAGCAGTTTGCGGGCTTCGTCAAGAAGATGGCGGAGACGCCAGACGGCCAGGGATCGCTGCTCGATCACTCGATCTTCATGTACGGATCGAACATGAGCAACAGCGATCGACACGACAACTACCCGGAGCCAAACATCGTGGTCGGCGGCGGCAGCGGCAAGATGAAGCTCGGCGGCCAGCATCTCGTGCTGCCGGAGCGCACGCCGATCGCGAATCTCCACCTGACGCTGCTTCAGAAGGTCGGTGTCGAACGCGACACGTTCGGCGACAGCACTGGCACGATCGCGGACGTCTGAAGGTGATGGCGGTGTCGCTGAATCGCAGGGACGTATTGAAGGGCGCTCTTGGCGTGTTCGCCATGTGGACGTCCTCTCGTGTTCTCTGCGCGCAACAGGCATTCGGCGGTGTTCGTCGCCTGACGGACCAGATGACGGTGGTGGATGGAGGCGGGAGCAACGTCCTGGCTTTTTTCACCGGTGAAGACTTCGTGCTGGTGGACGGGGGCGCTCCGAAGTCGTTCGACAAGATCATGACGTCGCTTGGCGCGAACGCCAAGGTCAACACGCTCTTCAACACTCACCATCACGTCGATCAGACCGGCAACAACGAGCTGTTCTCGACGGGGGCCCAAGGAACGCCGCTAAGGCGTTCCGGTAGAACGGCGATCATTTCGCACAAGCGCACCCTGGAGTGGATGTCGGCCGACCACTGGATTCAGGCTGACGATCGCTATGAAAAAGCCCGCCCGAAAGGTGCCCGTCCCACGGAGACGTTCCTCGCCACCGGTTCGCTGAAAACGGGAGACGAGCAGATCGACTATGGGTACCTGCCCCTGGCCCACACGAACGGCGATATCTACGTCCACTTCAGGAACGCGAACGTTCTTGCGGTGGGCGACGTAGCATCGCCGCTGCGCGATCCCGCGCTCGATTACGTGACCGGCGCCTGGATTGGCGGCCGCGTGGATGCGATGGACATCCTCCTGGCGCTCGCGAATGAGCAGACGCGGATCGTGCCGGCATACGGGCCCGTGCTGTCGAAGGCAGAATTCAAGGCGGAGCGGGACGTGATGGAAGAGGTGCGGAAGCGCCTGTTCGATCAGGTTCGGGAAGGCGATGGCCCCAAAGACATGCTGGAGCGCGGCGTTCTGAAGGGGCTCGCGCGCACATGGAACGATCCCTACAAATTCCTGTATGACGCGGCCAAGGGTTTGTGGGCGCACCACGACAAGCTGGGCCCGAATGTTGTCTAGGAATCGGTGTCGTGTAGGAGAGACGGCGTGAAGCGTTTGGTCCTCGCGTCGTTCTGCGTGCTTGCTGCCGTTGGGCCGGCCCTTGGTCAGTCCACGAGTTCCCTTGCCGATCTCATTCAAGCCGGAAACCGGAAGGCGGCGCTCGACAGGATCCGCACCGGAGCGGACGTCAACGAAGCGCAGC
>Ga0209382_10013017_pt1 | contig 10229 bp, 10 predicted proteins | sample SoiMetdeltSBSDD5_FD_187599 | JGI IMG/M metagenome (GOLD analysis project Ga0209382, IMG submission 187599) | Bulk soil microbial communities from a Populus tree surrounding site in Tennessee, USA - Soil MetaG P. deltoides SBSDD5 (SPAdes) (version 2) | ecosystem: Environmental > Terrestrial >...
AGTGGCGAAGGTATTGTTCCACATGAAGTTCAAAAAAGGACGTAAGTTCTCGGAAGAGAAAGTATAAAAAACTTTCTCAACGCGAGACGCTCCACTGGCCGATACTGCCAGAGGTCGCAGCCTCGCCGTTGCGACCGTGGATATGCCTCAAGAGTTCTTCCCTTTCACCACCGCATGCGAAGGCCAGACGCTCTCCAAGAAGAGGGGAGAGGAAGTTGTTGGGCGAAATAGCCACGCTCTTGGCCCATGGAATCGCCGCGGTAGGCACAGGCGCTCCGGTCGTAGCTACGGCACACGCAGCCTTTTGGATCATCATGAGACTAGTACAGCTCGGCGGAAATATGTATCCAGTTCTTTCCGCCGAAGCGCGTGGCAAAACAACGCATTCCCCCGCGCCAAACTGGCGCGGTATGTGCGGTACGCAGTACTAGGAGTCGCCATCGCGCCGGTGCGGCCTCACTCCTCCGGCGGTGGGACCACCACCTGCTCATACGGGTGCCGTCTCGTGATGAGCCGCGAGTGCAGGAACACATCGAGCGCTACCTCATAGGTGGCGCGGGAAATCGTCACCGACGGATTCCAGCATCCCAACTGCTGGTAATACGCGATCGTCTGCGTGAGCACCCTCGGATCCACATCCGGGAAGAATCCCTGCTCTGCCCTGGCAATCTCGGCGGCAGAGGCCGTGTTGACCCACTCTCGCGCCTTCCGGTAAGCGCGCATGAACTGCCGTGCCTCTGGCTCTTGGAGCCACTCCCGTGTCGCTGTCAGGCTGCTGAAGGCCACTGGCCCGAGCACCTCGCCCACGGAAGCCACAATGTGCGCGACCTGCTCGTGTTCGAGCTGCTGCGGGTACGGCCCCTGTTCATGGAAATAGTCGCCCTGGCCCTGGCGCCAGGCGGCCATCATGTTTGCTGTCGTACCGGCGTTTACCGCCTGGGCCTGCGTCAGGTCAACGCCCTGCTTGTGCATGGCATAGGCCAGCATGGCTTGTGGCTGACCCCCATGCACAAACATGAACCCGCCCGACAGCAGCTTGTCCCACGCGAACGCCGGGTCGGGGCGGCGTCCGGCAATGAGGAAGCCGTCCCGCTCATTGATCTGGGCGAAGTGTACTGTCGGTGGCTGCTGTCCTTGCTCCAGAGGTCCCCAGCTCGACGACACGGCTGACTGTGCCACATCAATCTCGCCGGCCACGAGCAACTGCGCCACCGTCTTCCCCGGCGGTAGTGGCGCATAGACCGGCTCAAACCCTTCCTCCTGGAGAAACCTGCCCGCTATGGTTCCGAGCAGCGGGCTGTAGAATGCTGAATGCCTTGACGCCATCACACGTAGAACAGTCATGTCCATGTCCTCCTTGGGCCGTGCACCTGCCATGATGCACAGGCTGTTATGGATCAGCAGTGACTCCTCGTTGGGCAGGATTACGCCACGTGACGGACGTACACCCATTAAACGTGGCGAACGTCTGTAATGCCTGCACGAACGCCGCCCAGAAATCCGCCTTACCATGCAGCTCGCTGTCCACAGAGCAGGAGAGGACTTCCAGGCGTCCTGTGGACCGGTGCGCCTTCGGGTCAACGCGACCGACAAAGCGCTCATCCCAGAGAATCGGTAGGCAGAAGTACCCAAATTGTCTCTTGGCTGCGGGCACATAACATTCGATCTGGTAATGAAAGCCGAACAACTGTTGCAGACGTTTGCGCTGAATGACCAAGTTATCAAAGGGAGATAGCAGGCGCACTGGCGCGGCCGTTGGCGCCGAGTCCGGCGATATGGTCAGTGTCTGCTCCAGGTGGTCTGGCTGTACAAAATACACCTCCTGTAAGCCCTCGACTGTGACCGGCAGGAGCGCACCCTGCTCGGTCATGGCCTGTACTGCCTGCCACACGGCGGTACGGGCGTACGGCTTCAAATAGGTGATCTCCTTCTCGGTCGCCAGGCCATGGCATTCCAGGGTACGACGAATGAGGTGCCGTCCATACGCCAAGGGTGTAGGCTTGGTAGTGTTGACGTGGGATGGCAGGACACGCTCAGCGAGATCAAAGTACTTCTGAAAACCGCGTCGATACGTCACCAACAGGCTCCCAGAGTGGAACAGGTACTCCAGCGCGAGTTTCGCCGGTTTCCAGTCCCACCAGGGACCGGCACGGTGTCCTGGCTCAGCTTCGAAGTCCGCGGCACGCAGTGGGCCTTCCGCACGGATGCGCTGCACGACATGCTGCGTGAGCGCCTTGTGGGCGCGGAACCAGGCAGCATGGCGGCGGTGGGAGGCTGCCATGCGGGGCAAGCAGAAGCGATAATCATCCATAGGCAGATAGGCGGCAGCATGAGACCAATACTCCAGGATCTGACGCTCCTCACTCTGGGCACGGTCAAGCTGCAACGCCTCGTACGTCGGCAAGCGTGTCCAGAGCACATGATGGTGCGCCCGTTCAACAACCGCAATGGTATCGATCTGGACGTAACCCAGGCGTCGCACGACCTCTGGCACCGAATGCAACTGCAACTCGGGAGCCAGGGAGCGCAATGCCAGCCGTCGGGCCTGGATAAGCGACAGGTGCGCCACGGGAGTCATCATCTCACGCTTCTCCAGAAGTCGTATACCCGTTGAGGTACTCGCATAGCGCGATGTTGTTGCCAGCCATACGGACGCGCTTTACACGGATTATACTCTAGCACCCTGTCCCCCTCCACATGGCGATAGCGCGGGCATACGTGGCAACTTGTGGCTCTGGGGAGACTCTGATAGACTGCGCCTGGGCTCTATACAGATGGGCAATGGCGTGCGTTCCATGTACAAGGGGGCATGGCATGACCACAGCAGGCAACTATACTGAGACTTTTGTCGAGGTAGCAGACGTCCAGCTCCAACTCCGACAGGGCGGTACAGGCGAGCCGCTGCTGGTACTGCACGGCGAGCTCGGTGTCCCTGGGTGGCTCCGGGCCTATGAGCTCTTAGCTGAGCACTTTACCGTATACGTACCTTCCCTGCCTGGCTTTGACCAGTCAGCCCGCCCCGATTGGATCATCAGCGTGCGTGACCTGGCAGCCTGGGTCACCTGGTTTGTCCGGGACCTGCAGCTTCCCCAGCCACTCAACGTCATCGGCTGCTCCATGGGAGGCTGGATTGCCGCGGAGATCGCGACATGCAATGCCGCTCTCTTTAAGAAGATGGTCCTGGTAGGGGCGGCGGGCCTGAAGCCGGAGGTCGGTGAAGTCTGGGACTACTTCGTGCATGCCCCCAGGGAAGCGTTTATGCAGGCGTTCTACGACCCTGAACATATCCCGGAGTATGTCCGGTACTATGGGAAGCCTTGGACGCCCGAGGAAGAGCTCCAGGTTGAGAGCAACCGTGAGATGGCCAGCCGTCTGCTCTGGAAGCCGTACATGCGCAGCCACACGCTCCCCGCCTTGCTGCGTGGGATCGCCACGCCAACGTTGTTGGTCTGGGGACGCGAGGACGCGATCATGCCACTCAACGTCTGTCAGCTCTATGAGCATGCGATTCCAGGTGCAACTGCGAAGACCCTGGACAGGTGCGGTCACATGCCGGAGATGGAGAAGCCCGCAGAGTTTGTGCAGATAGTCCTGGATTTCCTGACGGCGCCTTGAGGCGCCAGGGAACTTCCAGCATACTTATCCTAGCCCAGGCTGAATGAGCAAGCGCTCTGGAGTAGGAGGCCCGACATGGTCAAGGAAGTTTACTTCTTCACGGAGATGGGGTACACGGCATATCCGCAGGATCAGGCCCGCCAGCACGGCTATAACAACTTGATGTTCCCCAACGAGCATTTTAGCCCCGAACGGGCCCAAGAGCTGTACAGCATGTACTTCGATGAGCTGCAGTACTGCAGCGAGTCCGGGTTCGATGGCGTGATGATTAACGAGCATCATAACAATCCGCTCTGCATGATGCCATCAGTGAATGTCATTGGCTCTATCCTGTCCAGAATCACGAAGAAAGGCCGCATCGTCTTTCTAGGCAATGTGCTTCCTATCCATGATAATCCGCTACGCGTGGCCGAAGAGATCGCCATGATTGATATTCTCTCAGGGGGACGAGTGGTCTGTGGCTTTGTGCGCGGCATTGGCCAGGAAAGCATCGCTACCAATACCAATCCGGTGTACAACCGGGAGCGCTTCGACGAGGCGCATAATCTGATTGTCAAAGCCTGGACTACCCCTGGTCCCTTTCGCTGGGAGGGCCGGCACTACGACTACCGGGTGGTCAATCCCTGGGTCAAGCCCCTGCAAAAACCTCACCCGCCCATCTGGATTCCCGGTGTGGCGAGTCCTGAGTCAGTGCGCTGGGCCGCGGAACATCGCTATCCCTACATTGCCCTGGCCCCACCGCTGGATCTCATCGAGGAGATTTACGATCTCTATGACCAGGTGGCCGAGGCGCAGGGGTATACGGCTACCGCTGAGCAGCGTGGGTATGCTATACGGGTGAGTGTCGCGGATACCGACGAGCAAGCCTACGAGGAAGGCAGAAATTTTTACTGGCAGTTAGGGACGTCGTTCGGGGTCGCCCCGCGTCACTGGCAGGCCCCACCGGGGTACATCAGCCGGGAAGCCTCTCAGGGGCAGCGCCAGCAAAGGCGCACGGCTGCGGCCAACGTCACCCCTGGTGGCCCGGTCCTCGACTACGAGCAGGCGCAGGCGACTTACCAGATCGTCACCGGCAACCCCGATACGGTCATCGAAAAACTCAAACACATCATTGATCTGGTGGACCCAGGATACATGATCTTCTGGGGACGCGAGGGTCCGATGTCCCACAAGGTAGCCATGCGCGCTATCGACCTGATGACGAAGGAAGTCATCCCCGCCGTCAAAGCCTACCAGGCCGACCGCGTGAAGGGGAGACAGAGCCGGGTCGGGAGATAGGCCCAGAGCAAAGCTGCGACAGGGGAGACTATGGCTGGCTCATCCCCCACTACTAAGCTGTATGTGGCACTCCAGCATGGTTTGCCACCGTTGGAGAACGGCGACCGGCTGACACGCGATGAGTTTGAACGGCGCTATGCAGCGATGCCACACCTCAAGAAAGCCGAACTGATTGAAGGGGTCGTTTACGTGCCGTCTCCAGTGCGTTACCGTCACCATGGCGCGCCGCATGCCCATCTGATCAGTTGGTTGGGCCAATACGCTGCGGGCACGCCTGGCGTGGAAGTGAGCGATAATAGCACGGTCCGGTTGGATCTGGACAATGAGCCACAACCGGATGCGTTGTTGCTCATTGACCCGACCTGTGGGGGACAGGCGCGTTTCAGTAGCGATGATTACATCGAGGGCTCTCCAGAACTGGTCGCCGAGGTGGCGTCCAGTTCGGTGAGCTACGATTTGCACGCCAAGCTGCACGTCTATCGCCGCAATGGGGTACGCGAATACATCGTCTGGCGCGTGTTAGAGCAGGCCATCGATTGGTTTGTGCTGCGTGCCGGGCAATACGAACAGTTGTCCGTAGATGCCAATGGATGGTTGCGGAGCGAAGTCTTTCCAGGTCTGTGGCTCGATCCGGTGGCGCTGGTACGGGGTGAGTTGGCGACAGTATTGGCCATCGTGCAGCAAGGGCTGGGCAGTCCTGAGCATGCCACGTTTGTCGTCCGTCTGCATCCCCCGACGACAACGCCGTAGGTGTCACTTGTGTACGCAGGCCACCGAAGCTTGCCTCACGCGCTCAGGGCCGCTTCGGACATGTTCTCCTATCCCCTCGCGTGGTGGGAGTCTGTCAATAAATGACCTCTTCCACGTCATGGTCCTCGATGATATTTCGGCGTTTCCTTTGCGAGGTCTCCAGGGTATCATAGTCCACCAGGGCTCTGTGCATCTTCTTCTGTTCCGGGAGGGTGTCGTCCATGGATTGACACCGAGACGCAGGCGTTACTCGACAATCTCGTTGAGAACTTGCCCACTGCCCGCCTCCTGCTCCTAGTCAACTATCGGCCGGAGTACCAGCACGGCTGGGGTAGTAAAACCTACTACACGCAACTCCGGCTCGACCCGCTGCCACCCGCTAGCGCCGAGGAGTTCTTGCACGCTCTCCTCGGGGACGCCCCCAGCCTGACGCCACTCAAACAGTTGCTGATTGCGCGCACAGAAGGCAATCCCTTCTTTCTGGAAGAGAGTGTGCGCACCCTGGTCGAGACAGGGGCTCTGGAGGGCACTTCGGAGGCCTATCGGCTGGGCCAATCCCCTCCAGGGCATGCAGGTGCCGGCCACGGTCCAGGCCGTCCTGGCGGCGCGCATCGACCGCCTCTCGCCGGAGGACAAACGCCTGCTCCAGACTGCTGCAGTGATTGGCACAGACGTGCTCCGCGCTCTGCTGCGGGCCATTGCGGACGTGCCCGAGGCGGCGCTGCACCGCGGCCTGGCGCACCTCCGGGCGGCAGAGTTCCTGTATGAGACCCGCCTGTTCCCCGAGCAAGAATACACCTTCACGCATGCTCTGACACACGAGGTGGCCTACGGGAGCCTGCTGTTGGAGCGGCAGCGGGCGCTGCACGCCCGCCTGGTCGAGGTCTTCGAGGCGCTCGCGCCCGAGCGGGTGGCCGAGGCGGCTTCTGGGCGAAGCACAGACCAGGTCGAACGCCTGGCACACCATGCCCTCCTGCGGGGCGAGGTGTGGGATAAGGCCGTCACCTTCTGCCAGGAGGCCGGCGCCAGGGCATACGATCGTGCCGCGTTCCGCGAGGCGGTGGCCTCCTTCGAGCAGGCCTGCCAGCCCCTCGCGCACCTGCCCGAGGACGGCAACACCGGGGGCTGGCCATCGAGATCCGTCTCGCGTTAGGAAACGCGCTGCACATACTGGGAGAGTATGAGCGGCGCCTCGCCCTGCTGGGCGAGGCCGAGGCCCTGGCCAGGGCGCTTGACGACCGGGCCCGGCTGGGACGGGTGCTGGCCAGCATGACCCGGGTACTCAGGACGACAGGAGACTACGACGGCGCCATGGCGGCAGGCCAGCAGGCCCTCGCGCTCGCGGCCGCCCTCGGCGACAGCGCCTTGCAGGTGGAAGCTTCCCTGTACCTGGGGTAGGCATACTATTCCATCGGCGACTTTGGCCGGGCGGCCGAGCTGCAGCGGTGGAACATGGAGGCGGCGGATCGGGAGTCTGGCACGTCCAGCATAGGCACGCGGATCGGGGCCCGGGCGCGGCTGGCGACGATCTTGGGCGCGCTCGGAGCATTCGCCGAGCGCCGGCACCACGGGGAGGAGGCGCTCCGTCTCGCCACGCTGGCAGGCCGAGGGGAGGCACCGATGGTTGCCCACGGCTGCCTCGGCGAGCTGTACCTCGCCCAAGGAGACCTGGACCACGCCATCCGGATGTTAGAGCAGGGTCTAGCCCTCTGCCATGCCTCCGGCAACCGGAACTGGTTGCGACAGATTGCGGCGAGCCTGGGCTATGCTTCTGCGCTCCAGGGGCGCCTCGGGGAGGGGCGTGCGCTGCTGGAGGAGGCGATCAGCGAAGGTATCCGCACAGGTGCGCTGTATACTCATGCCTACCGCGCTGCATGGCTCAGCGCGGTCTGTCGTCGTGCAGGGTGTGGCGATGGGACCTGGCAGCACGCGCGCGAGGCACTCGACCTGGCTCGGCAGCTCAAGGAACGCGGCCACGAGGCGCTCGCGCTGCACCAGCTTGGTGTTGTTTATGCCTACACCAACCCTCCTGATGCCGAGCAGGCCGCAGCCCACTACCAGCAGGCCCTCACCCTGGCCGAGGCACTCGGTATGCACCCGCTCGTGGCCCACTGCTACCACGGTCTGGGTCGGCTGTACTGCCAGACCGGCCAGCGGGCACAGGCCCGCGCTGCCCTGTCTGCGGCTATCGACCTGTACCGCGCTATGGACATGACCTTCTGGCTGCCCCAGGCGGAAGCCGCGCTGGCGCAGGTGGAGGGACGACTATGACGTTGTACAAAAATTGAGTTTGCGCCGTCTCCTATGGCGACGACACACGCTGGTACTGCCGATAGAACCAGCATGAGCAGTCTTGCCACCACATCGGACTGCGCTCAATATCTCCTCTGTCGCCTTTCTCTACCCGGTAGCTCAGCCACCAGAAGCAATGCGGCCAACGCCTTGAAAGATTGTCGGGAAGTGCGCCGCATCATGCGCCAGTCGTTGGGCCTTGCTGTTTGACTTCCCAGGGGTCAATCCGGCGCGCGTGTAAGTGTCACATCGGTGGCCGCAAAGTGTGCCACTCGGTCGCCTGTTCATAGGCGTGGCCAATGCGACACAAGAGCGGTTCCCCGAGGTGCTTACCGACGAACTGCAGACTCAGTGGCAGCCCGTCACGGCTGAGGCCACACGGGACGGACAGTGTCGGCGTGCCATTGAAGTTATAGGGCGCCGTGAACCGCAAGCGCGCCATGTTAAAACCCCCATCGGGCATGGGGCCATAGAGCCCCTCTGGCGTGACAGGAAACGGCGGGGTCGGCATCGCGGGGCAGGCGAGTGCATCAATAGGTTGCCAGACGGCACGCAACAGACCATTACAGGCGGCGCGCAGGTTAGTGGCGCGGGCATAGTCAGCCCCTGACACACTGGCACCCAGGTCAAGCCAGCCGCGAAACCAGAGACCATACTCGTCGCGCCGAGAGGGATACATGGCGGCATGTGCCGCCACAGCTTCGGCAGTACACAGGGTCGGCCAGGCGGTGAGATACGGTGCGAGGTCTGGGAGCTGCACGGGGACGATGGTGGCACCCAGGCTTTCCAGGACGCGTACGCCAGCCATAACCGCTTCAGCCAGTTCCGGGTCAACGCCCTGGGTGGCATACTGCGCATCGAAGCCAATGCGCACACCCTTGATCCCCAAGGCGATGTCGGTCACCATGTCTGGCACGTGCTCCAACAGGGATGTAGGATCGTGTGGGTCATGCCCGGCAATCGCCTGTAACATGATAGCAGCATCCAGGGTACTGCGCGTCATCGGCCCGACGTGATCGAGGGATTCCGCCAGTGCCAGCACGCCATAGCGGCTCACCCGACCCCAGGTGGGTTTGAGTCCGACAATCCCGCACGCCGCGGCAGGGAAGCGGATCGACCCACCCGTATCACTGCCCAGTGAGCCAAAGCACAGCCCTGCTGCCGTGGCCACCCCTGAGCCACTCGACGAGGCCCCGGCGTAGCGCTCGGCATGCCACGGATTGGCTGGAATGGCGAAGTCAGGATGATATCCTCCCATGGCTCCTTCCGTCAGGTTGAGCTTGCCGAGGAGGATAGCGCCGGCGGCGTGTAACCTGGCGACAACCGTCGCGTCAAAGGTCGGGACATGGTTCGCCAGGACCTTCGTCCCTCCCATGGTGCGAACGCCTTTGGTAAAGCACAGGTCTTTCACCGCCACCGGGACCCCATGTAGGGGACCGCGGTATGTCCCGGCACGGATTTCTTGCTCGGCCCCTCTGGCCGCCTCCAGAGCCTGGTCGGCCATCACGGTAGCATAGCTCTTGTAACGCCCATCGAGCTGCGTGATGCGCTCGAGGAGTGCCCGCGTCACCTCAACGGGCGAGAGCTGTTGCGACTTTATCAAGGAGGCGAGTTCAGTGACGGTGTGAAAATACAAAGGTGTGTCTGGCATGGTTGTGTTCCTATTTGTTATCGTATTCTCTATCAGTTTGCCAGCCGTGTTTGTGTAGATAATTGCAGAGAGATTATTATCACCCCTTCAAATACGGTTCGGGCATTCTCCTCAGCAGAATCGGCTATACTCTGATCTGTACAAAAAGGCACGTTTGTGAAACGCGTATGCTCGATTGTCTTATCACGCAGATTGAGCCCCCTCCAGAGCATGCTGTAAAGCAAGAATCGCACGTATTCCTCAATACGACTTGCTCATTTTATGGTTTCTGAACGCCAGAGAATAAATGTTGCTTTGCGAGAAGAACCCAAAAGACGAAGGGCCAGTTTCCGAAAATTCGCTGAAACATTGGTATCTCCACTTCATACCTTTCGGATATGGCACTTGGTCGAAGACAAATGCCATCTGGTTTTTTTAAAAAGTTGGAAAAATTAGATATAAAGAATGAATAAAAAATAACGCGAGCTGGTTTCGAATATTCTCGACCTGAAAACCAGCCGAAGTTTATTGAGGTTGATCTTATGGATGGGGGTACTTCTGATGGTATTCGAGTAAGCTATGACTTCGAACTGAATGGGTGATTAAACGATCATATTTCAAATATGAGGATAAAGATTCGTATCAAGATATAGATGATATCATA
>Ga0209382_10013018_pt1 | contig 10229 bp, 9 predicted proteins | sample SoiMetdeltSBSDD5_FD_187599 | JGI IMG/M metagenome (GOLD analysis project Ga0209382, IMG submission 187599) | Bulk soil microbial communities from a Populus tree surrounding site in Tennessee, USA - Soil MetaG P. deltoides SBSDD5 (SPAdes) (version 2) | ecosystem: Environmental > Terrestrial >...
CAGAAGTCCAACTCGTAACTGGCGACTTAAGAGCCTGGTCACGATGTACCGCCGCAAACTTGGTTACGATGTGTCACCGCAGGCGGGGCACGAAGTGTCACCGCCTAACACTAACATCTGACATCTATTCGCATCTGAGCGCGATCAGCGGGTCCACCTTCGTCGCCCGCCGCGCCGGGATGTAGCAGGCCAGCAGCGTCACAATCGCCAGCAGCGCCACGACCGCCGCGAACGTCGCCGGGTCGGTCACGCTCACCTCAAATAGCAATGTGGACATCACCCGCGTCAGCGCGAAGGCGCCGACTAAGCCTATGCCGACGCCGACGGCCGCCAGCTTTGTTCCCTGCCCCAGCACCATCTTCAGCACGTCCGAAGACCTGGCGCCGAGCGCCACGCGCACGCCGATCTCCTGCGTGCGCTGGGAGACCGAATAAGCCGTCACGCCATAAATCCCCACCGCAGCCAGCGCCAGCGCAATGACCGAGAATGCGCCGAGCAGCAGCGACAGGAACCGCGGCCTGACCAGCGAATCGGCGACCGTGTCCGACATCGTTTGCATGTCGAAGATCGGCAACGCGGGATCGATCTCGCGCACGGCGGCGCGCACGGCCCCGGCGACCAACGCCGGGTCGCCTTCGGCGCGCACGACGAAGTTCTGGCGCGTAACGCCGCCGCCGAAGAGCCTGGGGACTTGCGGCTGTAGTAAGTAGAGTTCCGTCCCGGCGGGCTTGTCCACGCCCAGGTTCTTGGTGTCTTCGACCACGCCGACGACGGTGAACCAGTTAGGATCGTTCGAGACCATCGGACTGAGACGACGCCCGACGGGTGAGCCCTGCCAGTATCGCTTCGCCAGCGCCTGGTTGATGACGACGACGCGTTGCGCGTTTTCGTTTCGGTCGGGCGGTTCGAACAACCTGCCCTCGGTCAGGCGTATGCCCATCGTCTTGAAGTAGTCCTCGCTGACGACGTTCCAGAAATCCACGTTTCCCTTCGAAGGCTCGTTAGGCTTCGGCTGGTATCCCTCAATATCCGTGTCGTTGGCGTCAATGGGCCGCAGCGGCGGCAATTCGCCGGCCATTGCGGCGGACTTCACCCCAGGAATGGAAGCCAGCTTCGATTGCAATGATTGGGAAAAACGTAGTTGTTCGGGGACCGGGTAGGCGCTCGACGGCAGATCAACTGTGAATGACAGCGCGCCGAACGGGTTGAACCCCAGATCAACGCTTCGCAGCTTCCAGAACGCCCGGATCATCAGTCCGGAGCCGACCACCAGCATAAGGGCCAGCGCGATTTCCGTAACGACCAGGCCTTTGCGAAGCAATTGACTGCTCGCTCCGCCGCCTACCCCCTTACCCGATCCGTGCAGCCAACCGGCCAGATTCCGCTCGCGCAGTTGCGCCATCGGAGCCAGCGCGAATATGAAGACCGCCAGCGTCGAAACTCCGAGCGTAAAGGCCAACACCAAAAGATCGATCCTGATTTCGCCCGTGCGCGGCACGCTGTCAGGCGCGGCGGCTATAATCAATTTCAGCCCGCCCTGCGCCAGCAACACGCCGCATGTGGCGCCGAGCAGAACCAGAATCATTCCTTCGGTCAGAAACTGACGCAGCATTCGCTTGCGGCCAGCGCCTAAAGCCAGACGCACCGCGAATTCACGATGACGCGCTTCGGCCCGCGCCAGCAGCAGGCTGGCGACGTTCGCGCACGCGATAAGCAGGACGAACGCGACTGCGCCGAGCAACATCAGCACCGCCGATTTCGCCCCTCCGACCACGTCTTCGTGCAACGGGAACATCAGGACGGGATGAACGTTCGGCTGAAGCAGGTGCGACGCGCGATTCTCGTTCTTCCACCCGGCCATCAGCATTTCCATCTCGGCGCGCGCCTGGTCAAGGTTCGTTCCCGGTTTCAGCCTGCCTATGACGTACAGGAAATGGCCACCTCGGCCGCCGGGGTTGGCCGGGTCGAATTGAAACGGCGTCCACACGTCCGCCGGCTCGTTGCTGCCGGGCGGGAAGACGTACCCTTGAGGCATCACTCCGACGACGTTGAACGCCCGCGCGTTGATCCTGATTTCCTTGCCGATGATGTCCGCCTGCCCGCCGAACGAGCGCTGCCACAGGGCATGAGAAATGATCGCCACGCGCGGGCCGCCGACCGCGTCTTCTTCCGACGTGAAGTTGCGACCCAGCGCCGGCTGCACGCCGAGCGTGTCAATCAGACTGCGCGTGACGCGGGTAGACGTGACGCGAATGGAGTCGCCGGTCGCCGAAATATTCACCCCGCCAGCCTGCCACGCGCCGATGGACTCCCATGACTTCGCCTCTTTCTGAACGTCCAGGTATTCCGGCGCTGAGATCCAGAACTTGCGCAGGTTCATCGTCGGGAATTCGCTGTAGACGCGCGCCAGCCGATCCGGCTCCTTATAAGGTAGCGGGCGCAACAACACGCCATTGACGACGCTGAAAATAGCCGTGTTCGCGCCAATGCCCAGCGCCAGCGTCAGGACGGCGATCAATGTAAAGCCGGGTTTCTTGAATAACATTCGCGCGCCGTAGCGCAGGTCTTGCCACAGGGTCCGCATAATTTCTCCTAGTTGTGTCCTTATCGCTCAAGGACGTTTCCCGCCTTGTGACGACTTATTCTCAACTGGCGGTTTTTCCAGCTCTCGCTGCAAAGCGTCCAATTGATCGTCAAGCTCGGCCAGCTTGGCCTGTTCGATTTGCAATTGCGCGGTGAGTTGGGACTCATTCTCTCGCAACCGCGTTTCCTCTTGCGCCATCAACCCTAACCTTTGCTTGGCGATCTCCAGTTCTCCCTCTCTGGCGCGACGGGTGTTGGCGTCCAAAGTCTCACTCAAGTTGGCTTCGATTTCTTTCAACCTGTTCTGAACCTCGGTCTGCTGCAGCGGCAAGTACATCTTAAATCTGGACGCCTCGTCGCGGGCCCAACGCAATCTTTCAGTCAGACGGTCCACTGTTTGTTGTTGCGATCGCATCCTTTCGATAACCACTTGCGAGTGATATGCGCTGGAGTTCGACCGCTGGATGGCGAGCCGGAGTTGATGCGCTTCATTCACCAGCGCTCGCATAGTTTGCTCGTTATCGCCCTGAGCAGTCTTAGCGTTGTTGTTGGTCTCGGTCTGAGCTCTGCCGAATGAGGCAAAAACCACGACCGTCAGAAAGAGCAGACAGATTATGGAAATGGATTTGATACGTGGCATGTTCACCTCCTTTTGTTCCTCGTCGCGTAGCGACGGCTTGAATTTAGGCCGCTGTTATAACTAATCGTGTCGGAGCGCGACCATCGGATCCACCTTCGTCGCGCGCCGAGCCGGAATCCAACAAGCCAGCAACGCGACGGCCGTCAGCAGTAACGAAATCATGGCAAACGTCAGCGGATCGGTCGCGCTAACGCCGAACAGCAGGCTCTTCAGGAATTGTGTCAGCGCGAGCGCGGCAGCCAGGCCAATCGCCATCCCGATCGCCACCAGCGTCATCCCTTGCCGCGTGACCAGCCGCAGCACGTCGCGCGCGTTTGCGCCTAGCGCCATGCGAATGCCGATTTCGCGCGTGCGCGCCGCGACCGAGTAGGCCATCACGCCATAGACTCCCGCCGCCGCCAGGGTCAACGCCAGCAGTCCGAAGACCCCCAATACGCCGCCTGCCAAACGCGCCGGCAGCAAGGCCAGTCCCAGATGCTGGCGCATCGTCTTCACGTCATATAACGGCAGGTTCTTATCGAGCGCGGCCACTTCGCCGCGCACCGCCGGGAGCGAATCTAGCGGGTTGCCACGCGTGCGCGCAATCAAGGTCGGCGACAAAACGAAATTTTGCGTCAGATTCAAATAGATAAAGGGAGTGGCTTCTTCGCCCAGCGTGACGTACTTGCCGTCTTTAACTACGCCGATGACTGTCAGATATGGCGCGTCGTTGACGCCGCTGCGGACGCTTCCCATTTGAATGCGTTTGCCAAGTGGCTGTTGCCCCGGCCAGTAACGGCGCGCGAAGGATTCGTTGATCAGCGCCACGCCCGGCGCGTTCGCGTTATCCTGCTGTTGGAAAGTACGGCCCTGCAGCAACGGGATGCGGAGCGTTTCAAAATACCCCGGCGCGACGAAGCTGGATTGGATCTCCGTGCTTTCACCCAGTTGCGCAGTGTAACCTTCGATGGTCATGCCGCGCCGCGCGCCGCCGCCAAGCGGCAGCTGGTCGGTCAGACTCGCCGAGACGACGCCGGGCAAGGAGCGTACACGATCCAGCAACTGACCGGTAAAATTCCGCCCCTTCGTCTCGTCGTAACCCTGTAACTGTAAATCCATGGACAGCGCCAGCAGGTTGTCGGCGTCAAAGCCCGTATCAATCGAGCTGGCGTTGCGCAAACTGCGCAAAAAGAGTCCGGCGCAAATCAGCAGCAGCATCGACAGCGCAACCTGTACGACGACCAGCGAACCGCGCAATCGGCCGCGCCGGCCTCCGGTATGGGCCGCGCCGGTCTCGTCCTTGAGCGAGCCGACCACATCTGGACGCGAAGCCGCGAGCGCCGGCGTTAGACCAAAGGCAATCCCCGTTAATAGCGAAAGGCCGGACATAAAGCCGAACACGCGCCAGTCGCCCTGCAAATCGAGTTCAACCGGAATAGGTAAGGGTGGCTTAAAGGCCATCAGCAAATCTGCGACCCGTCCGGCCAGCAGCGCCCCGGCCGCGCCCCCGAGCAGCGCCAGCAAGACGCTTTCGGTCAGCAATTGCCGGATCAACCGCCATCGCCCAGCGCCCAGCGCCAGCCGCACGGCAATCTCTTTGCGCCGCGCGCTCGCTCGCGCGAGCAGCAAATTGGCGATGTTGGCGCATGCGATCAGCAACACCAACCCGGCCACCGCCATCAGCAGCGCCATAAAAATCACTATCGGCATGCGCATATCCGGCATCAAGCGCGCCTCGCTCTCCGGCGTCACTGAAACGCTGCGCGACTGACGTCGGATGTTCTCCCAATGCTGCGGCCATTCTTTGTAAAGCTGGGCCGCGATAGAGTTGAAATCTGCTTGCGCCTGCCGGGGCGTGACGCCGGGTTTCAAGCGCCCCATCACCAGAAACCCACGGTCCCCGCGCTCGCTCAGGTATCTGCTGCCGGGGACCGCCTGCCCGATCATCATCGCCGGAATCCACCAATCCGCTGCGAAGCCGCGCAACAACCCCGCGTATTTTTCCGGCGCGACGCCGACGATGGTGAAAGGATGACCGTTAATTTTTACGCCGCGGCCCGCAATAGCCGGATCGCCGTCGAAGCGCGTTTGCCATAGCTTATGACTGATCACGGCGACCGCGCGCTCGCCGGGCGTCTTATCCTCTTCCGGCAAAAAGCCGCGTCCAAGCGTCGGTTTGAGACCGAGCGCGGAAAAGTAGTTCCCGCTGACGATCTCGCCGAACATGCGCTCGTTCGTCCCATCAATATTCAGGCTGAGCGGTTGCGGCATTTGATAAGCCACTAACTCCGCAAAGACTCGATTGCGGTCGCGGAAATCAACGTAGTCGGGGTAAGACGACGCTCCAAAATCCCCGCTGCTGAAATCGCTGGTGTAGACCGCCGCGAGTTCCTCCGGCTTTTCCACCGGCAGCGGACGCAACAGCAGCGCGTTGACCAAATTGAAAATGACTCCATTGGCCCCAATGCCCAGGCCGAGCGTCAGAGCGACGATCAACGTAAAGCCGGGTTGCTTCCACAACATTCGCGCGCCGTAGCGCAGGTCCTGCCACAGGGTCCGCATAATTCCTCCACAGCAAGGTTTCAGGTTTCAGGTTTGAGGTTTCAGGTAGGAATCTGCGGAGTCATCCTTTTACTGACACCTGACACCTGACACCTGACACCTATTCGGTTCTGAGCGCGAGCGTGATGATCGCAATCGTGGTAAAGGCGGGGTGCTTCCGCAGCATTCGCAATCCAAAGCGCAAATCCGCGAGCAATGAATTCATGGTTACCCCCTGCGGAAAATCAGTTCGTAGTCCCGCCATTAGGCCGCAAGCGTCGGACGCGGATCCATTCCGTGACGCCAAACCCTTCCGCCTAAAGGCGGGACTACGAACTGCGCTACCGATCGAGGATCGGGGATCGATAATCGCATCGTCCGAGCGGTCCCGACCCTCAATCCTCAACGGCCAGCGCCATCAGCGTCACATCATCCTGAAAACTTCCCCCGCTGAAATCGGCCACTTCGGCAAGAATCGTTTCGCTCAGTTCGGACGCGCTCTGACGTCTATGTTCGACAAGCAACCGCAACAGCCTCTCTTCGCCGAAGAGTTCGCCGGCGTCGTTGGCGGCCTCGGTAATGCCGTCGGTGAAGCAGAGCAAGCGGTCGCCCGCGCGCAGCTTTACTCCACCCTGCTCATATCGTCTTTCGGGAAATAGGCCGAGCACGATGCCGCCATCCGAGAGCCGCGTCGTCCGGCCGTCGCGCCTCGCGAGCAGCGGCGGGTTGTGTCCGGCGTTGGCGTAAACGAAGCGCCGGCTCGCGGTTTCAAACAGTCCATAAAAGAAGGTGATGTATTTGCCTTCGGGGAGATTGCCGCATACTGCGCGGTTGATCTGCTCGCACAATCGCTGCGGCGGCGCCGCGGCTGTCGCAAAGGCCTTGACCAGCGCCTGCAGGTTCGACATGACCAGCGCCGCCGGCATCCCTTTGCCCATCACGTCGCCGACACACAGCGCGGCGCGTCTCTCGTCGAATTGAATGACGTCGTAGTAATCGCCGCTCACGGCGCCGGCCGGGCGCCAGGCGACGTCAAGTTCGGCCCCTTTGAGGACTGGCATGTGGCGCGGCAGAAGGCTCTGTTGAATCTCTTCGGCGGCCGCCAGTTCACGGTCGCGCGTGTCTTTCAAACGCTGCTCGCGGCGTCGCGCGCGGCCCGACATGATCTGATCGCGCAATATCCGCAGCAGACGCGCATTCTCCCATGGCTTCTGCACAAAGTCGGCGACGCCTCGCCGCATCGCTTCGACCGCCAGCTCAATATTAGCCCAGGCAGTCATCGCCACGACGGGCAGCGCGCTGTCGAGCGCCCGAATCCGCGAGATCAGGTCGAGTCCCTCCTGACCCGACGTCGTGTCGCGGGCGTAATTGAGGTCAACCAGCACTAGATCGAAATCGCGCGATTTGATCGCCTCGAGCGCTTCGGCCGGCGAACTTGCAGACTCGGTCAGCCAGCCTTCGTTTCGGAGCAGCATACGCAGCGCCGCCAGCACGTCAGGATGATCGTCGGCGATCAAGGTTCGCGGCGTCGGTATCATTGGCAAAGTGGCTTCCATATCGCTTCCTCTATCGGTAGTCCTTCTCCAAAGGGGATTTCCTACTTTTTCAACCACTCTTATCCAAATGGCGTGCCATCGAGCAAGGAGAGCTAACTCATTGAAAAGCAACTGTCAGCGGCGAATCCTGAGGCTGGGATGCGCCGCCAAGGTGTCCGTTTTTGGGAAGGACCCGTCCGAAAATGGTTCCGAAGTTCATTGGTTTGTCGTATTACGCAGTGTGGCGTTGATTAGTCGAGAACTGGTAACATCAGCGCCCGCGATCGCACAAATGTAGGGCAAACTGTCCAGGTTTGCCTTGCTTTCTTAAAAGACGCCTTTCGAGGAAACCAGGCAAACTAGATAGTTTGCCCTATATTTTCCGCAGGAGCGCTTATGTTCTGTCCTGGATGCGGCCTTCAAATCAACGATGATCTCAAATTCTGCCGGCAATGCGGCGCCAATCTTCACGGCGTGCGTGAGGCGATGACGTCACGATCCACGAGGGAGAAGTTCGATTGGAGCAAAACCTGGTGGGCTGAAATGATCTATCCCAAGGAAGAGTTGGAGCGGATGCGCGGCGTCACGGCGGAAGAAAAACTGCTCAAGGAGGAAAAGAAGCGGCTCGATGAGATCAAGGGCGGCGTCATCACCAGTCTCGTCGGCGTCGGCGTAATAATCTTTTTCTACTTCTTCTTCGACGTTGTGGCGAGGCTAAAATCTGGCGCCGACGCGGAGCTTCTTCGCAGGCTGTGGATGATCGGGATAATCCCGTTCCTGGTCGGCGCCGGCCTGCTCATCAATGGATTCTTTGTCAGCCGCCGCCTCGTGAAACTGAAAGAACAAATGTTGCAAACCGCGATGCCACAGACGCCGGCGGCGCTTCACGCTAAATCAACCGATCAACTCGTCTTTGACACGTCGCCATCGGGCGGCGCCAGCGTGACCGAAGACACGACGGCGCATTTGCCAGAGCCGGTCGCCGCGCCCCTGCGCCGTGAAACCGATTGACGAAGATAGAAGGAGGAGTGTCTATGTACTGTCCCGGATGCGGGATTCAAGCCAACGACGATCTCAAATTCTGCCGGCAATGCGGCGCTAATCTGTACGGCGCGCGCGAAGGGATGATGTCGCGCTCCACGGGAGAAAAGTTCGATTGGAGTAAGACCTGGGTGGCGGACATGTTCCTCACCGAAGATGAGAGGGAACGGCGGCGCGGCGTGACGGCCGAAGAGAAGCGGCTCAATGAGATCAAGGGCGGCGTCGTCACAAGCTTCGTCGGCGTCGGCGTGATGATCTTCCTGCGATTCTTCCTCGACGTCGTGGCGAATCAAAAGTCTCCAGGCGTCGCGGAGATCCTTCGCAGCGTGTGGATGGCCGGAATAATCCCATTCATGGTCGGCGTCGGGATCATCTTCAACGGGCTTTTCGTCAGCCGCCGCATCGTGAAACTCAAAGAACAGCATGTGCAACCCGCGATACCCGCATCGCCGGCGCCGTCGGCGCTCCCCGCCAAAACGACTGATCAACTGGTCGCCAACGCCGCGCAACCGGCGGCCGCCAGCGTGACCGAAGACCCTACCGCGCATTTGCCGGAGCCCGTCGCCGCGCCCCTGCGCCGTAAAACCGATTAAGGAGGAGTGATATGTTCTGTCCCGGATGCGGTCTTCAAGTCAGCGATGATCTCAAATTCTGCCGTAAATGCGGCGCGAATCTGCACGGCGCGCGCGAAGGGATGATGTCACGCCCCGTCGAGGAGAAGCCTGATTGGGGCCAGAGCTGGGCGGCGAATATTATCCTCGCTAAGAAACTACAGGAGCGGATGCGTGGCACGCCTGAAGAGAGACGGCTTAATGAGATCAAGGGCGGCGTCATCACCAGCCTCACAGGCCTCGGCCTGATGATCTTTCTCCACTTCTTCCTCAACATTGTGGCGGAGAAAGCCGAGGACCACGCAGAGATCATTCGTGGCCTATGGATGGTCGGAATAATCCCGATACTGGTCGGAATAGGACTCATCATCAATGGTGTTTTCGTCAGCCGGCGGCTGTCGTCACTCAAGGAAGAGCATCCGCAAACGAAGGTCTCCGCATCGCCGGCGCCCACGGCGCTTCCCGCCAAAACGACCAATCATCTAGTCGTTGACACAACGCCGTCGAACGGCGCCAGCGTGACAGAAGACTCCACACTGCATCTGACCGAGCCTGTCGCCGCGCCTAAGCGCCGTGAAACTGATTGACGAAGATGGCAGGAGGAATTGTTATGTTCTGTCCCGGATGCGGTTTTCAAGTCAGTGATGATCTCAAATTCTGCAAGCAATGCGGCGCCAATTTGCGCGGCGCGCGCGAAGCGATGACGTCCTCGTCTACCGAGGAGAAGCTCGAATGGAACAGGACCTGGATGGAGTCTCTCCCGGAGGAGGCGCGGAAACGGCTCAACCCCACGCCCGAAGAGAAACGGCTCACTGAGATCAAGGAGGGCGTCCTCACCATTTTCACCGGTGTCGGCGCGATGATCTTTCTCTATTTCTTCTTCGACGCCGTGGCGAAGAGAGCCGGGGAGGGCGCGGATATCATTCGCAGCCTGTATTGGCTCGGAATAGTCCTTGTCCTGATCGGAGCCGGTATGATCTTCAACGGCTTGTTCATCAGCCAGCGACTGCTAAAACCTAAAGAACAACAGACGCAACCTCCGCCGTTCGAATCGCCGTCTGAGGCGGCGTACGCCATCGCCGAACCGGCCAAAACGACCGATCAACTCGTAGTTGGCGCCTCGCCATCGGGCGACGCCAAAGTGACCGAAGACCCCACGCTGCATCTGATCGAGGATCGAGGATCGAGAACAGATAAGACCTCTTGCATATAGATGTCAGATGTCAGTGTTAGGCGGTGACACTTCGTGCCCCGCCTGCGGTGACACATCGTAACCAAGTTTGCGGCGGTACATCGTGA
>Ga0209382_10013020_pt1 | contig 10229 bp, 5 predicted proteins | sample SoiMetdeltSBSDD5_FD_187599 | JGI IMG/M metagenome (GOLD analysis project Ga0209382, IMG submission 187599) | Bulk soil microbial communities from a Populus tree surrounding site in Tennessee, USA - Soil MetaG P. deltoides SBSDD5 (SPAdes) (version 2) | ecosystem: Environmental > Terrestrial >...
AGGTTCGGTGGACCGTTGGAGGTGAGGCCCGTGGTGCGCACGGTGCTGGTGCCGGCGGGGAGCGCGACAGTCGCCGACTGCGTGCGCCACGTCGTCCAGGCGCCGGTCGGAACGAACGTGAGGCTCGAGACCACGACCACGCCGTTCACGCGGATCCCCATCGGTCGCTCGGCGGTGGTGCCGTTCGCGAAGCGCCATGTCAGCGTCGCGTTCACCGCATCGGGCACCGTCACCGTCCACTCGACGTAGCTGCCCACGACGTTGTTGCAGTTCACATAGCCGCTGCCGGTGTAGCCGGAGTGGCTGTTCTCGAAGACGCCCTGAAAGATGAGCGCGTCCTCCGCTTGATACGCAGTCGTGGCCGCGAACGCAGGCCAGGTCAGCCCGAGGAAGGCACCTGTGAGAAGCGCAGCAAGACGCGCCATCGGATCCTCCTTGTCAGGGGGCGGAATATCCGATATTTCGCGCCAGAACAGGGCCACGCGACAAGAGCATTTTGGCCTACGTCGCGAGAGGTGCGTGAGATGTGCCCGGCCGTGTGCCTTTCGAGCGGTCGTGGCCGACCGATCGACCTAGCTCTCCTTCCCGCGACTGCCGAGGAAAAGAAGCGCGATCACGATGCCGCCGCCGAGCATCAGCCCGGACTTGACGAGGCTGGGCTCGCTGCCTTCCTCGAGGATCACGAAGTCGGCGGCGAGCTCCTTGTTCATGGCCGCCAGCTTCGACTGGACGGTGTCGTTCTTGTCGATTCCCGCCTGCACCATCCCCTTCACGTCCTTCGTGAGAATCATCCGCTTCGCGTTCTTGGCCATGAAGGAGAAGAACGCGGTCTGGTTGTTCTTGTCGATGGCGGCGAGCTCCTTGACGAGGGCGACGATGTCGGGGTCGCTCGTCTTCAGGACCACGCGGCTCGTCGTGCTCGCGTTGGGGCCGGGCGAGGTCAGCGGGATGTAGATCTCGTCCGTCGGTTTGTCGTTGCGGGTCTTGTAGGAGGCGCCGAGCACGTTGATGCTGCAGTCCTTGAGGTGCAGCCACTGAGCGGTGGGCGCCGTGGTGTTGGCTTCGGCACAGGTCATCTCGTGCGGCGACCGGTTCTTCAGGGCTTCGTAGCAGCCCTTCCCGCCCAAGAACAGCAGCCCGATCATCAAGAGGCAACCCAGGCGTACCACGTTCACCTCCATTGCAACTCGCGGCGATCAGTATGGGCCGGCGGGCGAGCCCGGCCACGGTATGCGCCGGATGAAGGAGGGCCCCGTCCCGCGGAGCGGTGGAACCGCGGCCGCGGGCGTGTTAATGGCGCGCCAGGCGCCCTTTACCTCTCGCTCTACAAGGTGGGGTCCGGAGCGTTCTCCGTCGACTTATCCAATGGCTCGCTCTCTTCCCCGTGGGTCTCGTACACGAGAAGCGCGGCGCCGGTGGCTAACGCGGGGGCGAGGATGGGGCTGAGCAGCGGGAGAAGGATCAGTGCGGTCACCCCGAAGCCCAGGGTCTCCGCGCGCCACTCGCGATGCCACTCGCGCATCGCGCGGAAGTCGAGGCCGCGGCGGGCCAGCGCGGGTGCGGTGAGCTGGAAGGCCAGGGCCATGGCCACGAGAATGCCCGCGATCGGCGGCCCCAGGAACGGTACCAGCGCGATCGCGAACGAGAGTGGCACCACCGCGAGCAGATAGAGAGCGCGCCGCATGGCGCGCAGGGCATGGCCCGGGGCGGGGGCGGGGGCGTCGACGGAGGCGCGGCCGCCCGCCGTGAGCTCGGTCCGGAGCTCGAGCCACTCGAGCAGCGGTGCGCAGACGACGAGGACGACGGCCAGGGCGCCGAGGACGCTGGCGGCGACGGTGGCCGTCCACAGCTCGAGGGTGGCGATGAGATCGACCACGTCCGGCAGGTTCGGATGATGCGGAGTGATGATCTTGTCGACCCGGCTGAGGCCGTAGATGCCCAGGACCACGCCTCCCGCGATCGCCACCACACCCAGCACGGCGGGCAGAACCGCCGCTCCCCACAGGCGCGGCTTGCTCAAGAGGAAGACGGCGCCGGCGGGCACGTGCCACGCGCCTGCGGCGAAACGCACCAGCCACCCGGGACGCGGCTCCGCCGCCTCGCCGACGTCGTCGGCGGGCACGGCGATATCGGGTGCCGCCACCGTCGCCGGCGGCCCGGGCACGGCGTCTTCAGGGACCATGGATCGATTATGCCGCGAAGTCTCCAAAGTCGGCGCACGGTGTCGCGTGTCACAATGGGCCGAGGAGACGCCCGAGTCTTCCCATGAACGACACCATTGCCGTGATCCTCGGCGGCGGCCGCGGTTCGCGCCTGTTTCCGCTCACCCTCCTCCGGAGCAAGCCGGCGGTGCCGATCGCGGGCAAGTACCGCCTGATCGACATCCCCATCAGCAACTGCCTGAACTCGGAGCTGCGCCGCATCTTCGTCCTCACGCAGTTCAACTCCGAGAGCCTCAACAAGCACCTCGGCCTCACCTACAAGTTCGACATGTTCACCTCGGGCTTCGTCTCCGTGCTCGCCGCCGAGCAGACGGAGCACAGCCCCGACTGGTTCCAGGGCACCGCCGACGCCGTTCGGCAGAGCCTTCATCACCTGCGCAACCACGCCTTTACCGACGCCATCATCCTTTCCGGAGACCAGCTCTACCGCATGGACTACCGGCGGCTCGTGGCCACTCACCGCCACAACCGCGCGGACGCGACGCTGGCGGTGCTGCCGGTGCGGGCGGAGGACACGGCCGGCTTCGGCATCCTGAAGGTGAACAGCCAGGGGCGCATCGTGCACTTCGAGGAGAAGCCGAAGGCGGAGCGGCTGCCCGAGCTCGCCTCCGACCTGTCGAGTGGTGGGCGCGGCTATCTCGCGTCGATGGGCCTCTACGTCTTCACCCGCGCCGCCCTCGAGAAGGCGCTGGCCGATGACGAGCTCGTCGACTTCGGCCGCCACGTGATCCCCCAGGCCCTGGGCCGCATGCGCATCCAGGCCCACGTCTTCAAGGATTACTGGGAGGACGTCGGTACCATCCGTTCGTACTACGAGTGCAACCTCGCCCTCACGAAATCCGACGCACCGTTCGACTTCTTCGAGGCCGCGCGCCCGATCTACACGCATCCGCGCTTCCTGCCCGCGTCGCAGGTGGAGGAGTGCACGCTCAAGGACGTGCTGCTGTGCGAGGGCAGCGTCATTCGCGGCGCCGACATCCAGCGCGCGATGGTCGGCATCCGGAGCTGGATCGGACCGCGGACCCGGATCCGCGACACGCTGGTCCTGGGCGCCGATGCCTACGAGACGCCGGACATGGTGGCGGAGGCCACGCGCAAGGGCATCCCGCCCATCGGGATCGGCGCGGGGGCGGTCATCGAGCGGGCCATCATCGACAAGAACGCGCGCGTCGGCCACGACGTGCGCATCGTCAACGAGGCCCGCCGCGAGGAGTACGACGGCGAGGGGTACTTCATCCGCGACGGCATCGTGGTCGTCCCCAAGAACGCCGTCATCCCCGACGGCACCGTGATCTGACCTGCCGTCGGTCCCCACGGACTGGCACGACGCGTGCAACGTGAGTCCGTGGAGGATACCGCATGAAAAAGACAGCCATTCTCTTTGCCGCCATCGTCCTCGCCGCCGGTACCGCCTGCCGGGACCGGGACGAAGTGAAGACCGAGATCAAGACGGAAACGGATCGCAGCGGTGAGACCGTGAAGAGCGAATCCGAAGCGGCCGGGCGCCTTCCGAGCGGCCAGGAGATCGACGTCGAGCAGAAGATGTATCGCGGGACCGTGAAGGAGATCCAATCGGGCGACCGCATCACCGTCGAGACCACGGACGGTGAGGACCTCTCGTTCGATCTGGGCGGCAAGAACACTCAGGTCAACGTCTCGCCCAGCGTGAAGGTCGGCTCGAAGGTCCAGGTCATGGTCACCCGCGAGCAGGATCAGCCGAAGAAGATCACGATCGCTCCGTTGGGGTAGGGACCTCCACGTATCCCTTGCCGAGCTTCTCACGCACGAGACGCGCGGCTTCTCGTCGGGCGAGATCGGCGCTGGCGAACGGCTTGCGTTTCACCTGCCCGTCGGTGCCGATCCGCCCGAACGAGACGACGAGCTCGGTTCCCTCGACGGCCACGTGCCAGAACTTGTTCGACGTGCCGTCGGCGTATTCGAAGTAACGCGCCTGGCCGGGCAGGACGGCGCGGGCCGGTGCGACCGGGCGTCTTGCCGGCACCGGGGCCGCGGCGGGCACCGCGGCCGGGACCGCGGCGGGGACCGCGGCGGGGACCGCGGCGAGAGCAGGCGGAGGCACGGGCTCGGGCGTTCCCGCTTGGGGCTCGTCCTCTCCCGCCAGCCGCCGGTCCAGCCGCCGCAACACGGACTCCGAATCCTCGCTCCAGTCCTTGGCGAGGACGTGGACGACGGCCCATCCGAACGCGCGCAGCAGCTTCGGCTTCAGCACCTCGCGCTCGAGGACGTCGGCTTCCGCATAGAAGGTGTCGGTGTCCACGAAGACGCCGAGCCTATGGTGCGCCTCTCCGGGCCGCCGCAAGGCCAGGTCGCAGCGGAAGCGCGAATGTCCGACCCCGCGCTCGACCTCCACGCCGCGGGCGGTGAGCGCGGCCGCCAGTTGCTCCACCACGAGGTCCCCGGCCGCTGCCGGCGCGCGCGAGGTCGGACCACCCATCGCACGCAGGACGGCACGGGCGCCGCCTTCTTCCCCCGCCGACACCGCCGCCGCGTATTGCAGGTAGCTGCGCAGGCTGTTGGCGCCGTCGTTGTAGACGTTCTTGATGTCCGTGTAGTCGATCGACGACACCACCGCCATGTGCCGCTTGGCCCGTGAGAACGCGACGTTCAGGCGCTTCTCGCCCCCGCTCTGGTTGATGGGGCCGAAGTTCATGAGCATGCGGCCGTCGGGACCGTAGCCGTAGCACACGCTCAAGACGACGACGTCGCGTTCGTCACCCTGGATGTTCTCGAGGTTCTTGACGAGCAGCCCCGCGAACTGGCCTTCCTCCTCACGCTCGTACTCGCGCTCGAGCGCTTCGCGGAAGGCGGCGTCGTCCGCGGCGAGACGCTCGAGGGCGGCTTCGATCGCGCCTTGTTGTGCCTCGGAGAACGCGACGATCCCGATCGTGGGCCGCTCCGGCACCGCGAGCAGGCCGCGCACGAGCTCGGCGATGTAGGCCGCCTCGCGGTGATTGCGGCGCGCTTCGTAGACCCCCTTCTCCAGCCGATGGAAGCTCACCGCCCGGGCGAGCAGAGAGGCGACGCGCGCCCCGCCCGCGGCGGGATCGTCCACCCGGATCTCACCGTCGCCGCCCGCGGCCACCCGCCGCTCGGGCACCGTCAGAAGGCGCCCCTCGTAGAACGCGGCGTTCGAGAAGCTGATGAGGGACTCCGAACGGCTTCGATAGTGCCAGCCCAGGAGCGTCGAGGGCAGGTTGCGCGCGGCGTGGGTCAGGAAGCTGTTGCTGTCGAGCTCGGCCTCGATGCCGCGCGTCTCCTCGTCCCCGTCCGCCAGCAGCTCGTCGTCGCTGCGGGTGGCGGAGAAGAAGTTCGTGGGCGGGAGCTGCATCTGGTCGCCGGAGACGATCACCTGGTCGGCGCGGAAGAGGGCAGGCACCGCCTCCTCCAGCGGGACCTGGCTCGCCTCGTCGAAGACGACGACGTCGAAGATCCGTGTCTCGAGCGGCAGCGTGTCGGAGACGCTCAGCGGGCTCATCAGCCACACCGGCTTCATGTCGAGGATGACCTCGCCGGCGGCGCCGGCGAGCAGGCCCCGCACCGACTTGTACCGCATCGTCTTGCCGAACTCGTGCTCCAGCTCGCGGCGCCCGGTGTTGTACTTCTTCTTGAAGGCCTCCTGCTCGGCGGTCAGCGTCACCGACGGCAGTGACGCCTGGGCGACACGGTCCAGGAAGCGGCGCCGGTTGCGGTCGAGGACGACCTCGGCGTTGACGGCCAGATAGCGGTCGTGCGCGCGCTCGAGGCGTGCGGCGTGCGTCTCGCGGCCGGCGGCGCCGAGGCGCGCGAGGTCGCGGTCGCGCCTCCACACGTCCTCGAGGGTCTGCGCGGCCATCGCCGCCTCCAGGGCGGGCAGCTCCACGGGAACCTCGCGCAGGGCGCGGCCCACGGCGGGCGGCAGCAACGCCGCTTCCTTCAGGCACGGGATCCAGTCGGGGAGACGGTCGAGCTCGCCGCGGAGGCGATCGCATTCCGCGCGCAGGCGGGAGAACGTCCACGCGTGGGCGTCGTTCAAGAAGCCGGCCGTCACGTTCTCGAGGGACGCCAGCGTCTCCGCGGCACCCACGAGGCCACCCACCACGCGCGGAGACGAGACGTCGAGGGCGGCGCCCGAGGCCGACGGCGGCAGCTCGCGCAGGGCCGCGCGCTTCTCGTCGACGGCGGCCGCGAACGGCTCGAGGGCGGCGCCGTACTCGTCGAGCGCTTCGTGGTCCGTCTCCTCGAGGGCGTCGGCCGCCTCGTACTCGGCCTGGAGGCCTTCGAGAACCCTCGTCCAGCTCGGCCGCACGGCATGCTGCGCGAAGTCGTAGCGTTCGGCCAGGAGCCGGCGCAGGGTCCAGTAGTCCGACTTGAAGAAGCGGAAGAGCCCGCCGCCGACCGCGCGCGCCTGCTCGAGGGCGGCGGCGAGATCGGCGCGCTCCAGCTTCTGCCGCCACGCGCGCGTGGCCTTGGTCGCCTTCTCGAGAGCCTGCACCTTCTTCTGCCGATCCTTGAGGCGCTTCTTCAAGGTCTCGGAGGCGGCGCTGCCGGTGTCGAGCAGGGCCAGGAGTCCGCGGTCCGCCAGGGGCGCGAGCGAGCGCGCCGCCTGCACCCAGGCGGCGGCGACAACGAGGGTGTCGTCCTCGCGAAGCGCCGCGCCCGACTCGCGACACGCGGCCAGGATCTTGTCGGTGAGGGTGGCCACCGCACGCAGGTCTTCCTCGAGCGAAGCCCGCGGCCGATCCCGGGCCGCCACGGCGGGGGACAGCGCGCCGAGCGGATGATGTGCGTACACCGGGGTGCCCGACTCGGCGAGCGAGGCCGCCAGCCCGTCGAGCGCCTCCGCGTTCTCGACCCACGACCGGTAGGGAGGCAGGGTCTCCGCCTCGAGCGCAGACAACTCCGGCCGCTGCGCCCGGCTCTCGATCGTGCGCAGGATGAGCCGCCGCAGCGGCACCGCCGCCGCCTCCGGCGTTCCCCGCATGGCCTCGTCGAAGCGCGCGATCGGCCGCGACTCGCCCGCCAGCGAGTCCAGGTACGAGGCGCGCGCCGCGGACGGATCGGGGCCGGTCTCCGCCTCCGTACCCTGCAGCAGGCGCTCGTAGGTCGCCTTGAGGTCCATGACGAACTCGCGCTTGTCCGCCTGCGAGTCGTGGATGAGGCAGACCAGCGACTCCAGCGCGCGCTGCTGGAGCCGGTGATAGACGACGTCGATGGCCGCGCGTTTCTCGCAGACGAAGAGCACGCGTTTGCCGTGGGCCACGAGGTCGGCGATCAGGTTCGTGATCGTCTGGGATTTCCCGGTGCCCGGCGGCCCCTGGATGATGTAGCTGCGCCCGCTCTCTGCCGCCGCCACCGCTCGGAGCTGCGTCGGATCGCACGACACCACCGGATAACGCCGCGCGAGATCGACGTCTTCCGCCGCCGACGTCTCCGCCGGCCGCGGGGCCAGCGAGAACACGGCGTCGAAGGTGGCGCTCGCGGGGTCCGTCTCGAGCAGGCTGTTGTAGTCGCGGACGAGCGACATCTTCCGATAGTTGAAGTTGCCGAGGGTGAGACTGCACAGGTCGAAGTCCCACGAGTAGGGGTTGCCGCTGTCGCCGCCCTCGCGGAACGCCGCCATCGTCTTCCCCTTCTCGCTCACTACCGGCGGGCCGGGCGGCGGCGCCACCATGTGCGCCTGGCGCGGCCGGTCGCGGAGGAGGTGCTGCAGGGGGGCGGGCGACGGGCGGACGACGTTCGTGAACAGCCGCAGGCCCAGCGGCTGATAGTTGTCGCGGGCGTAGCTGTAATCCATGTCGCGGAAGCTCTTGAGGCTCGGGCCGCCGAGGCGCAGGCGGCGCCGGTACTGGTCGAGCCGGCGTCGTGCCTTCGCGTGGATGATCTCGATCTGCGGCCGGTCGATGCGGTTCAGGACCACGCCGGGCTCGGTGGCCTGGATCTGCGCGGCCAGCACGTCGTAGAAGGTGCGGATCGTGGTCTCGCTGAGATCGATCGCGTGGGGGAGCTCGATGCCGTAGAGCTGCTTCAGGTGGTAGCGGACGACGGGGTTCACCTCCGCTTCGCGGCCGGTCGCCCGCATCACGTACGAGTCGCGCACGCCCTTCTTCTTCGAGAGCTCCACCGGCAGGAGCAGCAGCGGCGAGTCGATTCGCTCGTCACGAGCGTTCTTGAGGTCGTTCCAGCGCAGAAAGGCGAGCACCAGCCGGAGCTGTGCGAAGCCGTACTCGGCGGTGTCGCGCCGCGCCTCCGAGATCAGCTTGTCGAGGACGCTCGGCACGTAGGGCGCGTCCTCGAAGCGCAGGTAGCGGTTCAAGGGAACGGCGGTGCCGTCGGCGAGCAGGCGCTCGACCTCCGGCTGCCACGTGAAGATCTGCTCGGGCCGGATGCTCTTGGGGTCGAACAGCAGGGGCACGGAGGCGAAGGTGAGGTTCACGCTGCCCAGCGTCGGCTTGTAGTAGAGGAGACGGTTGCGGCGGGAGATCTCGAACAGCCGCTCGCGCAGGCGGGCGAGCACCATCTTCCGACGGCTCCCGAGGTCGGCCTCGCGAAAGCCGGGGATGCGCGTGAGATCGAGCTCGAGGGCCACGTCCTGATCGCGCCAGCCCTCGAGCGACCGGATGACGGCGTCCAGATCCTGGGCGCGCCGATGGCGGTCGAGCTCGGTGAGGCGCACGATGTTCTTGGCGACGACGGCGTTCAACTGGGGATGGAGCGCGAAGAGATTCGAGCGCGCGCGCGCGAACCGGTCGACCTCGTTCGCCTCGCCGAGGTCGAGGCCACAGGCGACGCTGGCCAGGATCAAGCCGAGGACGAAGTGATCGGTCAGCGCGTCGTGATGGCCGGCCCGGTGCTCCCAGCTCCGATAGGCGGGAAGGTAGATGGGCCGCTCGATATCCGCGTTCGAGCGCGCGACGAGGAGGTTCTCCTCCTCCTCGTCGCCCGCGTCGGCGTCGACGGAAAACACGCGCTGCCCCACGACGTCGAGGGCGCGGCTGGACGTCTGCGTGAGGACGCGGCGGATGCTGTCGTCGGCCAGGCGCGGCAGGACGGCGTCGGCGGTGGCGAAGTACACGCAGTCGTCGTCGACGGAAAGGCTGTCGATCCCTTCGAGGGGCGCGACGCGCCCCGACTGGTGGGCCTCCAAGACCTGCCGGAAGAGGGGCAGCACGCTGGCCAGGATCTGGTCCGTGGTGAACGCGCGCCGCTCGCGCACGACGTCGGCGAGACGGCGATGCGGGGCGGAGGTCACGCGCGGCCCTCCGCGTCGCGGGCGGCGTTGGCCACGATCTGTGCGGACTCCTTCTTGAGGCGCGACGCCGCGCGTTTCGTGAGCGGGATCTCGTCCGCCGCCATCTGCAGGAACGGCTCGTCGATGCCGATCTCCTCGGCCAGGCGCAGGGCGGCCGCGGCCGGGGCCTCGTCGAGATCGCGGTCGGCGGTGGCGAGGTCCAGGAGCACGTAGGCGAGGTAGCGTTGGATCGACTCCGCGGCACCGGCCACGCCGTCGCGGAGGTTCACGCTCCCGTCGTCGCCCCGTCCCGGGGCGAGGTCGGGGAAGAAGAGGCGGGCGTGGGCCAGCAGCGCCTGCGTGTGCAGCCACTCCGGCTGCAGGTATCGCTCGAGCACGCGGCGCGTGAGCTCCGTGAGGCGCTGCTGCCCGAGCAGGCTCAGGCGCCCGAGATCCAGCGGCCCTTCCACCATGCGGGCGATCTCGCCGTCGGCGCCCTGCCCCTGCTCCGACCAGAGCTTGAGGGCGCGGGCACGGATGAACGACTCGGGATGCGTCAGCTCCTCCGCCTTGACCTCCGTCTGGCCGAAGATCTCGTCGGACTGGCGCAGGTAGCTCTCCGCCTGGGCGTCGGCCAGGCCGGTCTGGATCTTGATGAGAGACGAGACCGCCACCCGCGGATCGCCCACGGCGAAGAGGGCGCCCCGGTCGGCGTGGATCTCGAGATACAGGCGATACAGGCGCGCGCTCTCGACATGGCTCATCTCCACCGGCTCGCT
>Ga0209382_10013021_pt1 | contig 10228 bp, 8 predicted proteins | sample SoiMetdeltSBSDD5_FD_187599 | JGI IMG/M metagenome (GOLD analysis project Ga0209382, IMG submission 187599) | Bulk soil microbial communities from a Populus tree surrounding site in Tennessee, USA - Soil MetaG P. deltoides SBSDD5 (SPAdes) (version 2) | ecosystem: Environmental > Terrestrial >...
TCCGGTGCCGCCGCCCGGGCCGGTCGTGCTGCCGCCCGAGCCGCCGGAGCTGCCAGGGCCGGGGCCGGGGCTCCTGTCCTTCGTCGGCGGAGAGTCGGAAGCCGGCGAGGGCGTCGTCGCCGTCGTTGTGTCGGCCGTCGCGAGGGTCGCCGTCCCTGATGCAGGCGTCGCGAGCGCCGGCCGCGGGAGGGTGGGGCCCACCGCTGTCGCCCTGGGGCGCGCCTTTGCATTCGCGCGCGCCCGCGCCTGCGCGACCTCAGCGTGATAAGCGGCTAGAACCTGGTTCGAAACGGTGGCCGCCGCGACCGTCCGCGGGGCAGTACCACCGGCGGAACTGCCCGGGCCGCCGCCGCCGGCCTCTGTCGAGAAGACCACGTTCCGAGACTCGCGGTTGCCGGCGCCCGCGCCCGTCACCTGCGAGAGGACGGGCAGCCCGACCGTGAGCCAGAGAGCCGCGACGGCGGGAAGCGCGACGATCGCAGGCAGGAACCGAACGCGCGAACGAGGGGTCGCGCGTGGTGCCCGAATCCGCCGTGGTCCGTCGATGTACGAGTGCCGCATGATGAGTCTTTCGGCCGCCGCAGGCCTCGGACGCAGGCTAGGGCGAGGGATTTGCGTGCGACTCCCCCATGCGGGTGACATCCGCGGCCCTCGAACGAGGGACTCTCCGCACGTGCGCGGCCGCCTGGATACGCTCGCGTCCGTGGCTACCGAGGCCGAGTCGACCGACGCGAAGCTGCGCGAACTCGCTGAGCTTCGCGAGCAGGCGCTGCACGCCGGCAGCGAAGGCGCGGTGTCACGGCAACGTGAGCAGGGAAAGCTCCTTGCACGCGAGCGCGTCGAGAAGCTGCTCGACCCGGGCTCCTTCTTCGAGCTCGACCGCTACGTCAGACATCGCGAGTCGAACTTCGGAATGCTCGAGCGGCGGCCCTACGGCGACGCGGTCGTCACGGGTTACGGCACCATCTTCGGCCGGCGAGTGTTCGTCTTCTCGCAGGACTTCACGGTCTTCGGCGGCTCGCTCAGCGAGGTGTTTGCCGAAAAGATCGTCAAGGTGATGGATCTCGCGGCGAAGTTCGGCTGCCCCGTGATCGGCATCAACGACTCGGGAGGCGCGCGGATCCAGGAAGGCGTCGTCTCTCTTGCCGGCTACGCCGAGATCTTCTGGCGGAACGTGCAGTGCTCGGGCGTGATCCCGCAGATCAGCCTGGTCATGGGGCCCTGCGCGGGGGGAGCTGTCTACTCACCCGCGATGACCGACTTCGTGCTGATGGTCGAAGGCTCGTCGTACATGTTCATCACGGGGCCCGACGTGGTGAAGACGGTGACCGGGGAGGAGGTGACGTTCGAGGAGCTGGGCGGAGCCGCCACTCACGCCTCGAAGTCCGGTGTCGCGCACTTCATCGCGCCCGATGAGGGGGCGTGTCTCGAGGATGCCCGTTATCTCCTCTCGTTCCTGCCGCAGAACAACGTCGACCCGCCGCCGTTCGCCGAGCCGGCGGACGCGGCAGGCCGCGAGGATCCGGAGCTCGATTCGCTGATCCCGGACGATCCGGCGAAGCCGTACGACATGAAGCAGGTCATCTCGCGCGTGGTCGACGACGGCGACTTCCTCGAGGTGCACGAGCGCTGGGCTGAGAACATCGTCTGCGGCTTCGCGCGGCTGAACGGCTATCCCGTCGGCGTCGTCGGCAACCAGCCGCGTGCGCTCGCGGGTGTGCTCGACATCGACTCGTCGAACAAAGCCGCGCGGTTCGTCCGTACTTGCGACGCCTTCAACATCCCGCTCGTCACATTCGTGGACGTGCCGGGCTTCCTCCCGGGGACCGCGCAGGAGTGGGGTGGGATCATCCGCCATGGCGCGAAGCTGCTGTATGCGTACTGCGAAGCGACGGTCCCCAAGCTCGCGGTGATCACCCGCAAGGCGTACGGAGGCGCCTACGACGTGATGAGCTCGAAGCACATCCGCGCCGACTTCAACTTCGCCTGGCCGACCGCCGAGGTGGCGGTGATGGGGCCGGAAGGGGCGGTCAACATCGTCTTCCGTAAGGAGCTCGAGGAGGCCGAGGATCCTGAAGCGAGGCGAGTGGAGCTGATCGAGGAGTACCGCAGCCAGTTCGCGAACCCCTACTCGGCGGCCGAGCGCGGCTACGTCGACGAGGTGATCGAGCCTCGCCGCACGCGGCCGGTGCTAATCGATGCGCTCGAGACGGCGCTGACGAAGCGCGAGCGCCGTCCGCCCAGGAAGCACGGCAACATCCCGCTGTAGACCGCGCGCCGAAGCGGACGAGAGCTAAACGGCCGCGGCGTGTTCGAGCGCCGGCTCGGCGGCCTCAACGAGGGAGTGCTCGAGCTCGGCGGAGAGCGCCTCCCCGAGGTCCTGCGGCCGGTAAACCCGCGCCTGGTTCTTGCCGGATTCCTTGGCCGAGTACAGGGCATGGTCGACGAGCTTCAAGAGCTCGCTTCTCTCGTGTGCGTGCGCGTGCGCAACACCAGCGCTGACGGTGATGGAGCCCATGTGGCCGAAGCGGAGGGACGCGAGGCGTTCCACGATCGACTCTGCCGCCGCCAGCGCCTCATCCGGGCTGTAGCCGGGCAGGAGGACGGCGAACTCGTCGCCTCCCACTCTGAAAGCCTCGCCGGTCTGGCGTAGCCGCGCAGCGACTCGCGAGAGGACGGAATCGCCGGCAGGGTGGCCGAATCGGTCGTTGACGAGCTTGAAGTCGTCGATGTCGACAAGGCAAACGGCCAAGGGGCCTCCAAAACGCCTCGCGTGTTCGAGCTCGCGCCCGAGCCGTTCGTGGAAGTGCCGGTGATTCCCGAGCCCTGTCAGCGGGTCGGTCAGGGCCAAGCGCACCGCGCGAAGAGTTCGCAGCAGCTCCCGCTGGTAGAGCTGGATCGCGAGAAGGGGGCCGGCGAGTGCGAGGGAGAGCAGCGGCGAGCGCTCCCAGAGGCACACCAGCGTCAGCGCGGCGGAGCCCATCAGTGTGAACGGCAAGATCGTCTTTCGAACGCTCGAGACGATCTGCCCGCGCCACGAGCGGCCCGTCGCGCGAGCGACGACCGCCGTGATCAGGAGGAGGTTCACGAGGTAGCAGGCATACGTCGCGACGACGACGCGCGCCGCCATCAGCGCCGTCGTGTCGCCGCCGATCGGGGCGATCACGAGCCCTGCGCACGCCGCCGTCAGCGCGAACGCGGACGCGTTGTACGCGATCCGGATCGGGGGCCTGCGCTCGAAAAAGTGCATGATCGCCGGCGTCGCCGAGACGACGAGCACCCCGGCAGCCCACCCGAACAGGACGATCGCCGAGAGTCCGAACACGAACGCGAGCGAGACGCCGTTCGCGTCGAGGTCGTCGACCGGCACGGGGAAGCGGTCGGCGAGGAGCGAGGCGCCGAGGAAGGCCGCGAGGCCGGCGAAGACCGTCAGGCTGTGCGATGCGCCGGCGAACGAGATCGCGGCGGCGAAGACGGTGGCCAGACCGGCCAAGCAGACCGGAGTTACCACGGGGGCGAGGTTCCAACGGGCGGTGGCGGTGGCGCTCATCGGCCGACCGTCACCACTCGAGGAAACTTGCGAGATCGACCCAGCCCAACGCGGCCGCAAACGCGACCAACGCCGACACGATCAGCAGAAGGCGAAGACTCGGCTTCCACTGCGGCATCAAGACCTCCCTCTCTCCTTGGCGGACGACGCGATTGTCACTCGCCCGGCCGCCCGGGCCATCACCCGGACGGGGGAGATCCGTTTTCAACGGCTCTTCAGATGTTGAGGCCGGCTTCGGCAAGCGGGCGGCGAGCCCACGCGAAGCGGGTCTTGTACCAGCCGTTGAGCGGCGCGAGCGCGACGCCGTATCCCGACGAGTGGATGAACCAGCCGTTGCCGAGGTAGATGCCGGTGTGATCCACCTGGGCCGGCTTGGAGCGCGGGCCGGCAGCTCCCCAGAAGAGCACGTCGCCGGGCTTCAGCCGTGCGAAGGGGATCCGCTTGGCCGCGGACACCTCTCCGCTCATCGCAAAGGTCGTTCGACCCTTGAGCGTTCCCGAGAGCGTCGCGCCGCCGGAGTAGGCCTGGAGCTTGTAGACGCGCCATACGAATCCAGAGCAGTCGAAACCGCCGGGCGCCTGGACGCCGGCCGGGGCCTCGGCATTCTCGCTGGTGCCGCCCCAGACGTACGGGTAGCCGATGAAGCGGACCGCCGTGGTCAGGATGCGCGTTTGCCACGGCGTGAATACCGGCAGCTCGAAGTTTTCCGCGAGCCCCTCGACGAAGTGCGTCTCCCACCCTCTGAATCGGAGTACCTGGGCTGCGGAGTAGGCAGCCTCGGCCCTCGTGGCGGGCTGGCTCGGCAGCAGCTCGAGCGAATCGAGCTGCGTCGGATGGTTGGTGCGCAGTCCAAGCAGGCGCGCGACCACTTCCGTGCCGAAGCGGCTCGGCGGCTTGAGGCCCGCGTTTCGGGCTGCGGCGGCGAACTTGGTCGCGGCGTCGCTCAGGCCGAGCCCACGCACGAGGGTCGCGTCGAGTTGTGCCATCGTCACCGGAGCCGGTGAACCCAGCGACGCGGTCGGCGGCTCGTCCGTCAGGCCGGCGACGAGGGCGGTCAGCTGGCCGCGCGTGATCGGATCGTTCGGCCGGAACGCCTGCACGCTTTTCGCCATCAACCCGTGGGCGACGACGACCCTGATCTCAGGCTGCGCCCACGAGGCCGGCTGCGCGGCGGCGCGGCCGCGCGCAGCGGCCGGGGCCGCGAGCACGGCAAAGACAGCGAAGATCACGAGGATGCGGCTCATCCGCGGGTTCGCATCGGCAGCTGGACTCGGAGCCTTTAGGCTCGGATTGGTGGACTTCGAAGCCCGGCCCGAGCCCGACCCAGAACAAGAGAAAGCCCTGACTTTCGCGCTCGAGCGACTGCTCGCCGGCGAGGCGATGCCGCGCGCCTACCGGAGCCGTTGGCGAGCGAAAGGAATCGCCGAGAATGTCGGAGAGGTGGTCGCGAACGCACCTACGCGCGAGTCTCGAACCGGAGAATAGGACGCATGGCCGCCTTCTCGAAAGTTCTCGTCGCCAACCGCGGCGAGATCGCAGTCCGCATCTTCCGGACGCTGCGCGAGCTCGGGATCGCAACCGTCGCCGTTTACTCGGAAGCCGACCGCGGCTCGCTCCACGTCGCGGCGGCGGACGAGGCGTACTTGATCGGACCGGGGCCGGCCTCGGAGAGCTATCTCAAACAGGCGCGGCTGCTCGAAACGGCCGTCCGCGCAGGCGCTCAGGCGGTCCACCCGGGTTACGGCTTCCTAGCGGAAAGCGCCGGCTTCGCGAGCGCGTGCGAGGCCGCCGGCCTCACCTGGATCGGCCCGCCGCCCGAGGCGATCGAGCTCATGGGCTCGAAGACCGCGGCGCGCGAGGCGATGCGCGCGGCCGGCGTCCCGATCGTTCCCGGCACGACCGACCCTGTCGACTCCGTCGAGGCGGTGCACCTGCTCGGCGAGGAGTTCGGTTGGCCGATCGCGATCAAGGCAGCCGCGGGTGGCGGCGGGAAGGGGCTGCGCGTCGTGAGCGGTCCCGACGAGGCCGAGCGCGCTTACGAGTCCGCGCGCCGCGAGGGCGAGGCCTACTTCGCCGACCCGACGGTCTACGTCGAGCGCTACCTCGAGGATCCACGGCACGTCGAGGTCCAGGTCCTGGCGGATGCCCACGGCAACGTGATCCACCTCGGCGAACGCGATTGCACGATTCAGAGGCGCCACCAGAAGCTCGTCGAGGAGACTCCTTCGCCCGCGGTCGACGACGAGCTTCGCGAACGGATCGGCCGGATCGGCGTGGACGCGGCTCGAGCGGTGGGCTACCGGAGTGCAGGCACGATCGAGGGCTTGCTCGACCGCGACGGCAAGTACTTCTTCCTCGAGATGAACACGCGGATCCAGGTGGAGCACACGGTCACCGAGCTCGTCACGGGCCTCGACCTCGTGCGCGAGCAGGTTCGCATCGCCGCCGGAGAGCCGCTATCGCTTGGCCAGGACGACGTCCGGCTGACCGGGCACGCGATCGAGTGCCGGATCAACGCCGAGGATCCGTCGAACGGCTTCCTCCCGAGCCCGGGGAGGATCTCGACCTACCGGGAACCGGGGGGGCCGGGCGTCCGCATCGACTCTGGCGTGACTGCCGGAAGCGAGGTGGTGGGTCTCTACGACCCCTTGGTCGCGAAGCTCGTCGTGCACGGGGTCGATCGTGAGCACGCGCGGCGGCGGATGCTGCGCGCGCTCGGCGAGTACGAGATCGGCGGGGTCACGACGCTGCTCGGCTTCCACCTGGCTCTCCTCGAGCACCCCTGCTTCATCGAGGGCGAGACGTGCCACGGCGTGGTCGAGTCGAAGGAGCTGGCCGAACGAGCTGAGCAGTTGTCTCATTTGCAAACAACGGTATCTGCAGCACCGGACGGCAGGTTCCGCGAGCGCGTTGCGCGCGTCGAACTGGACGGGCGCCTCTACGAGGTCAAGGCGCTGGTCCCCGAGCCGGCGTTCGCGGAACTTGCGCGCAAGCGCCGCGAGCGGACCGGTCACGGCGCGCACCACGGCGCCGCCAAGGACGCTGTCGTGACGCCGATGCAAGGCACCGTGCTCGCGGTCGAGGTCGCAGACGGAACGGAGGTCCAAGCCGGCGACGTGATCTGCATCGTCGAGGCGATGAAGATGGAGAACGAGATCACGGCGCACCGGGAGGGAGTCGTCACGGACCTCTCGGTGGAGCCGGGCCAGCCCGTCACGACGGGCCAAGTCGTCTGCGTGATCGCGCAGGCCGAAAGCTAGGAGGGTTTGGCTTGCGACGCCGCCAAAGAGGCCGCAGCGCTTCGACGGGGAGGCCGTCTGACGCCGGTTGCAGCACGTCCCGCGGCTGCTAGGTGTCAGATCGTTCGTTGGTATGCGCGGAACGTCCAGGTGGCGAAGGCCGCCGTCGCGACCGAAAGCCCGAACAACAGTCCAAGGTGGAGCCAGACGGCCGCCCAGTCCGTGCCGCGCAACACCACCTCGCGGGCTGAGATCACGCCCCAGTTCACTGGGTTGAACTTCGCCGCGACCCGCATCCAGTGCGGCACCTGCCGGATCGAGATCAGGGTCGAGGACAGGAAGAAGAGCGGCAGCCCGATGAAGTTCGCGATCGCGATCATCGTCGCCTCCTTGCGGACGAGCAGCGCGATCCCTTGCGAGAGCCCGGCGAACGCGGCGTTCATGAGCGCCGCCGCGGCGAGCACGACCGCCCAGCCGAGCAGTGCCGCGTGCACACGCACGCCGAGGGCCAGCGACACGACCAGGATGATTACGCCTTGGATGACCGCGATCAGCGCCGAGCGGACGATCTGGGAGACGACCAGCGAGATCCGGCTGACCGGGGTGGCCAGGAAGCGCGGCAGCACGTCGCGGTCGAGATCGCTGATCATCGCCATGCCGCTCCAGGTGGCTCCGAAGAACGCGTTCATGATCACGATCGCCGGGGCGAGGAAGGTGATGTACGAGGTCGTGCCGAACCCGCCGCCCGGCAGGTGCGTAACGCGCTTGAAGAGCTGGCCGTAGAGCAGCAGCCAGACCATCGGCTGGACGAGCAGAAGAGCGATCCAGATCGGCTCCCGCATCAGGTTCCGAAGCTGGCGGCCGACCATGAACCAGGTGTGGCGCACCGCGAGCGTCATCGCGCTGCCGGCGCGTCGCCGTCACGGCCGCCCGCTGCGTCCTCGGCGGCGAACTCGCGTCCCGTGTAGTGCAGGTAAACGTCGTCGAGCGACGGCCGATGCGTCGTCACCGACTCGACGCCGATTCCGCTTGCCTCCAGCGCCGAGAGGATGGCCGGGATCGCGCGTGCGCCGCTCACGACCCGGCTGCGCAGCTTGCGGCCTTCCACCGACGCCTCGTGAACGCCCTCGAGCGTGTCGACGATCGCCTCCGCGTCTGCTGCCCGGCCATCGATGATCTCGACCTCGACCGCTTCGCCGTACAGGCTCGCCTTCAGCTCCTCGGGCGTACCCTCGACCACGACGCGGCCGCGGCTGACGATGGCAATCCGGTCGGCGAGCTGGTCGGCCTCTTCCATGTAGTGGGTGGTCAGCAGGATTGTGAGCGACTCGCCCGCGGCGAGGCGCCCGAGCTCCTCCCACATCGATGCCCGCGCCTCGGGGTCGAGCCCCGTGGTCGGCTCGTCGAGGAAGAGGACCTGCGGCCGGTGGACGAGCCCGAGCCCGACGTCGAGGCGCCGCTTCATCCCACCCGAGTAGCCGCGCACGACGCGGTCGGCTGCCTGCGCGATCCCGAGCAGGTCGAGCAGCTCACCGACGCGCTTGTGCAGCGCGCGGCCGCCCATGCCCTGGACGCGACCCTGCAGCATCAAGTTCTCGCGGCCGGTCGCGTCGCGGTCGACCCCGGAGCTCTGCGGGACGTAGCCGATCGAGCGGCGGACCGCGTCGGCGTCCCGAACGACGTCGTGGCCGGCGACCTCGGCCCGTCCCCCGTCAGGGGTCGTCAGGGTCGCGAGCAGCTTGACCGTCGTCGACTTGCCGGCGCCGTTCGGCCCGAGCAGGCCGAAGACCTCACCCCCGGAGACCCGGAAGCTGACGCCGTCGAGCGCCTGGACTCGGCCGTAGCGCTTGCGAAGCTCCTCGACGACGATCGCGTCCACGGCGGTCGAGTCTAGTCAGGGAGCCCGAGGCCGCCCGCGCGCCGGGATGACCGGCGCGCGGGCGGTGAATCGTCAGAAGCCGCCGGTGCCGTTCGGCGAGCCGAGGCCGGTCGGGCCGTCGTAGCCGGGCACCGCGGCGCACAGGTACTTCGTGGACGTGCTGCGGCCCCTCGTGCACTTGCCGTTCGAGCCGCTGGTGACGTCGAAGAGCGAGCTCGGAGACGCGTACGGGAGCTGCGCCGCGTAGCTGACTGATTTCGCGTTCCCGGCGAGGGAGTACACCGATGCGATGATCGGCGACGCGACGCTGGTGCCGCCGAAGACGTACCAGTTCGCTCCGCCGTTCGAGCCGTAGCTGTCGTATACCGCGACGCCCGTGTTCGGGTCTGCGACGGCCGAGACGTCGGCGACCGTGCGCCGCCCGCAGCCGGAGTCCTTCTGCCAGGACGGCTTCGAGATCAGCTGGCTGCAGCCGCTGCCGGCGCCGCTCCAGGCGGTCTCGGTCCAGCCGCGGCCGTTAGAGGCGGTGGTCAGGCTCGTGCCGCCGACGGCGACGACCGTGTTGTACGCGGCCGGAGCCTCGACGCCGTAGCCGCCGTCGCCCGAGCTCGCGGTGATTGCGATGCCCGGGTGGTTATACGGGCCGGCGTAGCTCGACTCGCCGAAGAACTCGGCGCCGCCGTAGCTGTTGCTGATCGCGGTCGCGCCGAGCGCGTCGGCCTCGTTCACGGCCACACCGAGATCGGTGAAGCTGTTCGAGTCGGACTCGACGAGCAGGATCTTGCAGTTCGGGCAGACGGCGGAGACCATCTCGATGTCGAGGTCGATCTCCTGGCCCCAGCCGACATCGCCCGTGGGCGGAGCTGCGCCGCCGCGCTGGTTGACCTTCCTGAAGCAGCCGTTCCCGGTCGTGCAGGGCGGCAAGCCGAACTGGCTGCGGTAGGCAGCGAGGTCGGAGGCTGCGTTCGGGTTGTCGTAGGCGTCGACGATCGCGACCGTCTGGCCGTTCCAGCTCCAGGTCGAGCCGGTCGGACTGGTCCACTTGTACGCGTCGGCGAGATTCTGAGGTGTGTAGCCGAACTGGTAGGACGTCGTCGCTAGCGGCGCGGGGCCGCGGTCCGCGGTGACGACATGCGCGTCGCAGTAGGCGAGGCCCGCCACGGCGGCCGTGCAGACGCGCTTCTGGCCGTGCGCGGGCAACGGCTTCGGATCCTTGACGGCGCCGGGCCCGGCTGAGGCGGAGCCACCGAGCACGAGCAAGAGGATTGCGCCGGCCAGGCCGACGAAAAAGCGGCGATTCATAGAAACCCTCCTCGGAGAATGAGCGCGGAACCTAACACCGCGCGCGGATCGCGACCAGCCCCGAACGGGTGGCCTCGGCCCGGCCAACTGGGCGGTCCACTGACTTCGACCGCCGCTTTCGGTGCTCGCACACGGCTAGAGTCCGGCGCCGGTGGACCTCTACGAGTACCAGGGCAAGGAGCTCTTCCGCCGCTACGGGATCCCGACGTCCGAGGGCCGTCTCGCCGAGACGCCGGCCGAGGCCCGCGCCTCGGCCGA
>Ga0209382_10013022_pt1 | contig 10228 bp, 13 predicted proteins | sample SoiMetdeltSBSDD5_FD_187599 | JGI IMG/M metagenome (GOLD analysis project Ga0209382, IMG submission 187599) | Bulk soil microbial communities from a Populus tree surrounding site in Tennessee, USA - Soil MetaG P. deltoides SBSDD5 (SPAdes) (version 2) | ecosystem: Environmental > Terrestrial >...
AAGAACCGGCAACGAAAGGTCGCTGCTCGCTTCTTGCTGAATTCTCGGTGCTGGACGACCCCGCGGATTCGTAGGGCATCGAAAGCCTGTCATGGACACCGCAGGGGATGCCGCACGCGCCCGGCACATCGCCGTCGACGAGACCGAGCCGGGGGTCCTTCGTCTGCATCTCTCGGGACGCTGGACGCTCGATGCGCATCCGCCGTCGGCGAGCGACGTGTTCGAGCGGGCGCGCGTGAGCATGGCGACCCGCGTCACCGTCGACACCGACCCGCGCCTGCGCTGGGACAGCGGTCTGCTCATCTTTTTGCGCGGCGTGTCGAGCGCAGCGACGGAACGGCGGATGTCCGTCGATTTCACCGGATTGCCCGAGGGCGCCAGACGATTGCTGGCGCTGGCCAGTGCCGCACCGGCCCACGGCGGCGCCGGTCTCGACGGCGACCGGCTCTCGATGCTCGACCGGCTCGGGGCACGTGCGATCGCGACCGCGCGAACGGCCGTCGACGCGCTGGCCTTCGTCGGCGAGGCCGGCGTCGGCGTATTCCGCCTCGCCATCGGGTCAGCGCGATTTCGCCGCTCCGATCTGTTCGTGGTCATGCAGGACGTCGGCGCGCGAGCGCTGCCCATCGTCTCGCTGATCAGCTTCCTCGTCGGCGTGATCCTCGCCTATGTCGGCGCCATGCAACTGCGCGCCTTCGGGGCTCAGGTGTACGTCGCCGACCTCGTCAGCGTGGCCATGACGCGCGAGATGGGCGCGATGATGACCGCCGTCGTCATGGCTGGCCGCACGGGCGCGGCCTTCGCCGCGCAGCTCGGCACGATGCAGGTGAACGAGGAGATCGACGCCCTGACGACGCTCGGCATCTCGCCGATGGAGTTCCTCGTCTTGCCGCGCATGGTCGCGCTGGCCTTGATGATGCCGCTGCTCGGTCTCTACGCGGATCTGCTCGGGATGCTCGGCGGGGCCGCCGTCGGCGTGGGGCTGCTGCACCTGGGCGGCCTCGAATACTACGAGCGCAGCGTGCAAGCCATCGCGCTGAACGACTTCGCGGCCGGCCTCATCAAGGCCTCGGTGTTCGGCGTGCTCGTGGCGGTGGCCGGCTGCCTGCGCGGGATGCAATCGGGGCGCAGCTCGGCGGCGGTGGGCGCGGCCGCCACGTCGGCAGTGGTCACCGCGATCGTCCTCATCATCGTGTCGGACGCGGCGATGACCGTGCTGTTCGACATCCTGCATCTGTGAGACGAGGGATGACTACGGCCATCGAGGTGCGGAACCTCGACATGATGTACGGCGACCGCGTGGTCCAGCGAGATCTGAATTTCGTCGTCGAGACCGGCGACATCTTCGTGATCATGGGGCCGAGCGGAACGGGCAAGAGCACGCTGCTCCGGCACATGATCGGGCTGGTGGCGCCCGCGCGCGGCGACGTGTACTACGAGGCCACCGGCCTGTGGACCGGCGACGACGAGAGCCGACAGAGGGTCCTTCGGCGCATCGGTGTCCTCTACCAGGAAGGCGCGCTCTGGAGCTCGATGACGCTGGCCGAAAACGTCGCGCTGCCGGTGGAGGAGTTCACCGATCTGCCGATGGCCACGGTCCGAGACGTGGCGCGCCTGAAGCTCGCACTGGTCGGACTGGCGGGCTTCGAGGATTTCTATCCGCCGCAACTGAGCGGGGGCATGCGAAAGCGGGCGGGGCTCGCGCGCGCGCTGGCCCTCGACCCGGACATCCTGTTTTTCGACGAGCCGTCCTCCGGGCTCGATCCGATCAGCTCGCGGCACCTCGACGACTTGATTCTCGAGTTGCGCGACAGCCTCGGCGCCACCGTCGTCATGGTCACGCACGAGCTGGCCAGCATCTTCGCCATCGGCACGCGGGCGGTGTTTCTCGACGACGAGGCGAAGACGATCACCGCCGCCGGGAACCCGACCACGCTCCTGCACGAGTCTGGGGACCCGAAGGTCCACCGCTTTCTGACTCGCGGCAGAGAGCCGGGGAGGTAGCGCCGTGGGTCACAAAGCGAATCAGGCCGTCATTGGCGCGTTCATCCTCGGCGCCCTGGCGCTCGCCGTGGCCGGTGTCGTGCTTCTGAGCGGCGGCCGGTGGTTCAGTCACGGCAAGACGCTCGTCGCGTTCTTCGAGGGTTCGCTCGAGGGGCTCGACGTCGGCGCCCCCGTGACGTTCAACGGCGTCCGGATCGGGTCGGTCACGGCCGTGCGGGTCGTGCTCGAGCCGAAGGAGGCGTCGATCTTGACGCCGGTGTCCTTCACGATCGAGGCGGCGCGCTTGCGCGACGGCAACGGAGCGAAGTTCGTGAGCGACAAAGACTTTCCCAAGATCGAGCTGCTGATCGAGCGGGGCCTCCGTGCACGGCTCGAGCTCCAGAGCCTGGTGACCGGACAGCTGGCGGTGGCGCTCAACTTCTACCCCGGCACGCCGCTCCGGCTCACGGGGCTGTCGAAGCACCACCAGGAGGTGCCGACGATTCCGTCGAGCTTCGATACCCTGACGCGCCGCCTCGAGAACCTTCCGATCGAGACGCTGGTCGCGCAGACGACCCGGACGATGCAGTCCGTCGAGGCGCTGGCGAACGCTCCCGAGGTGAGATCGGCGCTCGTCAAGCTCGATCGCGTGCTGACCGATGCGGACACGCTCGTGCGAACCGTGAACGCGCAGGTCGATCCGTTGGCGACGTCCGTGCAACAGACTGCCGTCGCGACGCAGACGACGATGGCCGAAGCGCAGCGCACGCTGACCGAGGCGCGGGCCGCGATCGCGCAGCTCACGCCGCCCGCCAACGCCGCGATCGCGGACTATCGCGCGCTCGCGCAGGATACGCGCAAGCTGATCGCCGACGCCGACGGCGTGCTGGGCGACGACTCGCCAGTGCGCTACGACCTGGCCAACGCGCTGCAGGAGATGACGAAAGCGGCCAGGTCGCTGCGGACGCTCGCCGACTATCTCGACCGCCATCCGGAGGCGCTGCTGACGGGCAAGCGCCCGGAGGCGCACCGATGATGGCCCCACTCATTCGGCGGCTCGTGGGCGCGTCGGTCGCCGGCGTGGCGCTGGCCGCATGCGCGACGTCACCGGCGACGCGCTTCTACGTGCTCACCCCGGTCTCGCCGAATGCCGCGGCGCTGAAGGACACGGCATGGGCGCCCGTGTCGGAGCGCATGACGATCGGCGTGCGCACGGTCGATTTGCCCGAGGAGCTCGATCACCCGCAGATCGTCACGAGGACCGGCCCGAACACCGTGCAGTTCGCCGAGTTCGACCGCTGGTCGGCGTCGCTGCGCGAGAGCGTGATGCAGCTCATCGCCACGAATCTGTCGACCCTCCTGCCGGGTGACCAGCTGGCCGTCTATCCCTGGGCGCCCGGCACCGTTGTGGATCGCGAGGTGATCGTGGAGATCACGCGCTTCGACGGCGCGCTCGGCGGCGAGTGCGCGCTGCAGGCCCGGTGGCGTGTGGTTGGACGCCGGGGAACCCCGCCGGTGATCTATGGCCGGTCGACCTTGACCGCGCCGTCGGGCGCGGACTACGCGGCGCTCGTCACCGCGCACAGCCGCCTGGTCGGCACGTTGAGCGCGGAGATCGCGCGCGCCATTCGCCGCGGCACGGCCAACACCGAAGCGACGGCCCCGACCGTGCCGAGGACCGCGGCCGACGACTGAGCGAGAAGCCAGCGCAGATGTCGATCAGGGGGCGAAGACGCCGCCCTCGACCAACAGCGCGAGCGTCCACACCGCCACCATCAGCGCGAACGCGAAGAGCTTGCCCATCGCCTTACAGGTACTGGCCGGTATTGACGAGCTTTTCGACGTTTCGCTCCGGCGCGCTCGTCTGGGCCACCAGCGACTTGACGTGGGCGATGCGCTCGCCTTTCTTGCCGGCGATCTTCGCCCAGTCGTCGGGATTGGCCGTGTTCGGCAGGTCCTCGTTCTCCTTGAACTCCTCACGCACGGCCGCCAGCAGGTCGTCGGTGGTCAGCCCCCGCTCGCCGCCGCCGATGCAGCGCTTGACGGCCTGCTTCTTGGCCCGGCGCACGATGGACTCGATCATCGCGCCAGAGACGAAATCGTGGAAGAAGAGCACCGTCTTGTCGCCCGTGGCGTACGTGACCTCGAGGAACCGGTTGTCGTTGCTCGGGCTGTACATCACCTCGAGCGTCGCCGTGACCATCGCGTCGATGGCGGCCTGCACGCCGCCGTGGGCGCGCGCCTCGGCCGCCGCAATCGGCAGGTCGCTCGTCAGATACTTGAGGAAGATGTCGCCGGCGGCGGCAACGTCGGGCCGGTCGACTTTGATCTTCACGTCGAGGCGGCCGGGGCGGAGGATGGCCGGGTCGATGAGATCCGGCCGGTTCGAGGCGCCGATCACGACGACGTTGCGCAGTCCTTCGACGCCGTCGACCTCGGTCAGGAACTGCGGAACGATCGTCGACTCCATGTCGGAAGAGATGCCGCTGCCGCGCGTCCGGAAGAGCGCGTCCATCTCGTCGAAGAAGATGACGACCGGGACGTCGTCCGCGGCCTTCTCTTTCGCCTTCTGGAATACTTCGCGGATCCTGCGCTCCGTCTCGCCGACGTACTTGTTGAGCAGCTCCGGCCCCTTCACGTTGAGAAAGTAGCCGGTGATCTCCTCGCCCCGCTGCTTGGACAGCTTCTTCGCCAGGCTGTTGGCCAGCGCCTTGGCGATGAGCGTCTTGCCGCATCCCGGAGGCCCGTAGAGAAGCACGCCCTTCGCGGGCCGGAGCTTGTGCTCCTTGTAGTACTCGGGATAGAGGTACGGCAACTCCACGGCGTCCTCGATGGCCTGAATCTGTGCCGCCAGGCCGCCGACGTCACGATAGCCGACGTCCGGCACCTCTTCGAGCGCAAGGTCTTCGACCTCGGTCTTCGGCAGCCGCTCGAGCAGGTACCCCGACTTCGGGTCCATCAAGAGATGGTCGCCCGCCTTCAGGCGGACCCCGCGCAGCGGCTCGGCAATGACGCCGATCCGTTCGCCGTCGGCGCGCAGCGTGACCACGGCGCGCTCGTCGTCGAGTCGGTTCTTGAGCACCACGACGTCACCCTGGATCTCGTAGTCCGCCACGGCCACGACGTTGAGTGCCTCGTTGAGCACGAGCTCCCGGCCCGGCCGCAACGACGCGGCGTCGATGGCCGGATGCAGCTGCACCCGCACTTTGCGGCCCTGCGCCAGCACATCGATGGTGCGGTCCTCGTGAGCGGCGAGATACACGCCGTAGGTCGAGGGCGGGGCGCACAGCTTGTCGACTTCTTCCCGCAGCCCGGCGATCTCTTCGCGTGCGTCGTGGAGCGCCTTCAGGAGCCGGTCGTTCTGACTGAGCGCGTGCACGAGCCGCCGATCGCCGTCGCGACCGTCATCATCGATCGCGGTGAGCTCCGTCTCGACCGGCATCGTCTCCAGCTCCATGGCCATGCTCCTTCTATCGTGCAGGGCTATGCGCTCAAAGCCTCTTCGAGCGTTTCCAGGCGCTCCACCGGGACGGGCCGCTCGCGCCGCCGCACGGGGACGATGCCGCGATGCAGGAAATCGCACATGATGCGGTTTCCGGTCGCCCAGTCGTCTCCCTGCCCATGGAGGTGGAACACGCACACCTCTTCGTCTCCGAGCGTGGGCTGCGCGCAGAGCATGCAAAGCGTCATCACCGGCCCCCCTGTCGTGCGATTGCTCGCTCCATCGGTACGTCTCCAGCGTCGAGCAGGATTTGCTCATTGGGACGGCATCGGGGCCGCCGACGGTTGCCCCTCTCAAGGTCGGGGTGACGTCCCCCAAACGATGCAGGCCACCGGCCCGTAACTGTCGTGGCCTTCGATGCGTCTGAACGGCATGAAAGGTTTCGTCGCGGCGATCGTCGGGCTCGCGCTCACGGCACTGGCGACGCCCGCCATGGCGTACGTCGTCCAGGTCACCGCCTCGATCGACCTGACCGACGTCGCCGACAAGGCTCAGCTTCGCCAGGCGGTGCAATCGGCGGTCGACGACGTTGTGAACAATGCCATCACGTTCTCGCCGACCGTCGTGAGGGTGGAGAACGCGCGAGTCGTCGGCGACCGCCTGTACATCCTGCTGTTGATCGCCGATGGCGATGGCGAGAAGACCCTGGAGGCGATCGAGGCCGATGGGACCACGGCGCGCGATTCGGACAGCGCGCCCGAGTCATCGGACTAGGTCGTTGCCCGACGTGAGCCGCGAAAGCTCAGAGGCGACGGTGCAGCTCGCCGACGCCGACCCCTCCCTCGACACCGGGGCACCCCTCATCGGCGCGTTGCCCGAAAGCCGGCTCCGCCGGGTGGCGGCGCACATCGACGGCAATCTGCACCGCGCGCTCCCGCTGGCCGACCTCGGCGCCGTCGTCCACATGAGCCCGTTTCACTTCGCACGGCTCTTCAAACGGGCCACGGGGCTGTCGCCGCACCGCTTCATCCTGCAACGCCGGATCGCCGCTGCGGCGGTCCTGCTGCTCGCCGATTCGAGCCCCTCGATCAAAACCGTGGCCCGAGCCGTGGGTTTTGCGACGGCCAGCCATTTCGCGACGACGTTTCGGCGCGTCACCGGGATGACGCCGACCGCCTATCGACGCCGCCACGCGTTCGGCAACTCCGCGGCCGACGTGCCGGCTGCGTCAACACCGACGGCGAGCGCGGTGGCGCCGCCGTCTTCGGGAGAGCAGATATGAGCCGTCATCCTCGTCTGGCCACGCGGTTCACGATGCTGCTGCTGGCGCTCGTCGTGTCGCTCGCCCCGGCGGCCGGGTGGGGGCAAGATCGCGGCGAGTCGCGGAACAACTGGTTTCGTGTGAGCTGGCAGCCGGGTGTGTTGCCGTCCACCATCGAGGGGGACGTCGACAACACGTCGCCGTTCCGTGCGATCGACGTGCGGCTCCAGATCGAAGGCGTCGACGGCGCGAACCACCGCACGGGCGAGCGCCTGGTGTGGGCGAGCGATGACATCGCCCCAGGCGGCCGCACCTCGTACTTCGCCGAGGCCATTCCCGGTGCGGTTCACTATCGCGTCACGGTCGTCTCGTTCGAGCTCGTCTCCGAGGACGGCGTCGTCGCCGACGACGAGGCGGCCACGAGCGCGCCCGCGCCGCCCGCGCCGTGACGGCCGACGGCAAAAGAGGTCGTTCGCTGATGTGCGGCGCGCCGTCGTGGTATTCCAGGTCATGGTCATGTCCTGCGTCGTGGGCTGGCGAGTGTCTCAGAGACGGCCGCGCACCGCTTGGTCGCGCGTCGCGTGATGATCGCGCTGGCGACGTGCGTGCGATGGCCGGCTCTCAGCCAGAGTGACGCATGTCTGGCTCGCGTCCTCGAGGCCCGAGGCCATCGTGTGATCGCGGCGCCCTGGAACGGGCCGTTCGGGCCGTTTGCCGACGCGGCCGCGGTCGTGATCCGCTCGTGTTGGGACTACCACGACACGCCCGACCGCTACCGTGACTGGCTCGGCCGGCTCGATCCCGCTCGCACGTTCAATCCGCCGGACGTGGTCGCATGGAACATCGCCAAGACGTACGTCCTCGACCTCGCGCAGCGGGGCGCCCGTATTCCGCGCACGATCGAAGCGGCGGCCGAGCCCGCCGCCGTCGCGGACGCGCTGCGCACGCTGGGAATCGACGACGGCGTCATGAAGCCGTTGATCGGAGCCAGCGGATTTGGTGTCGAGCGGGTGCGGCGCGGCGAAGAGGCCGACGCGCTCACGCGGGCGCGTGCGCATAAGCGACTGGACCGCGTCCTCGTGCAGGAGTTCGTCGACGAGATCGAGGCCGGAGAGCAGGCCGGTGTGTTCTTCGACGGCGTCTTCTCGCATGGTCTGCGTCGCACGGCCGCGCCCGGGGAGTTCCGGATCAACGCACAGTACGGTGGCCGCATGGAGGCGATGCCCATCGCGCCCGGGGTCGTCGAGCACATGCGCGCCGTGCTGCGGCTGTTGCCGGAGCCTGTCTTGTATGCCCGCGTGGATGGCGTCGTGCGGGGCCGCGACTTCGTGTTGATGGAGGTCGAGGTCAACGAGCCTGCCCTCGGCCTCGATCTGGCGCAGGGGGCCGCCGAGCGATTCGCCGACGCGCTGTTCCGCCGCTGCCGGATGTAACGCGCCTCGTGCCACCCGTGCGACGGGCGGGGAGTCCCCGCCCGTGCCGCCGTGCCGACGCTAGTTTCCGCCCTCGATGGTGTTCCAGGTGTACACGCCGACATCGTACGTGCTCGCCTGGCTGTTGGTGGGCACCTTCACGTCGAAGTACGCCCGGCCCTCGGCGGGCACTTCTTCGAGCATCCGCTCGAAGTACGTCGCGACCGGCATGCCCGACGCATCGAGCGCGGCGATGCGCAGCTGAACGTCGTCCGCGGCGCGCCCCTTGTTGCTGTAGACGTACCCGGTGATGCGGGTGTAGCCGTGCCCATCCGGCTGCGCGCTCCAGTCGACGTGAAAGAACTCGCTGGCGAGGTTCTCTTCCAGCTGCTGGTTCTCCGGCGTCGCGGTGCTCGCCGTCTGCGCGGACACGGCGGCCGCCGCCGCGGTGAGGCCCGTGCTCAGCGCGATGGCGAGGACCGTCCCCTTGATCAACGACCCGTTGCGATTCATCTGCCCCTCCTCTGACTGTGATCGGTGCGCTGCACTGTCACCGTTGTGACGCGCGTCGACATCGAGCCGGTACGACCACCGGAATTTGCGCAACAACGCGACACGCTCGGTGCGCCGTCTGTCACCAGTGCGGTTCGGCGTTCGTCACCGTGATCGGGCGCTCGTCCGTGGAGCACCGCGGGCGCCCGACCGTCACCGCCGTCGGCATCGGACCGTCTCAAGCGTGAGTCCAGGGAAGGAGGCCAACGTGCGGACACACCACCGTGTCGCTTTCGCGGCGGCGCTGCTGACACTGGCCGGGTGCGGGACGATTCGACAGCACGAGGCGAGCAGCACCGAGCAGCTGCTGGCCGCGGCCGGATTTCAGATGCGCCTCGCCGACAATCCCGAGCGCGCCCACGACCTCGACGTCATGCCACCGCTCAAGCTTGTGGCGCGGAGCGAGGACGAGGGCGTGCGATACACGTTCGCCGACCCGTACAAGTGCCGCTGCCTGTACGTCGGCGGAGCGAAGGAATACTCGGCGTATCAGCGTCTCGTAACGGAAAAGGCGATTGCGCAGGAGCGTCTCTGGGCGGAACAGGACGCAATGGACTGGGGCCTCTGGGGGCCCTGGTACTGGCCCTGAGCCGGAATTCATGGCGCCGCCGGCCCGCGCGGCCGCGACGGCGTTCGACAACGCGTGAGGTGACCCCCATGACACGACAACTGGTGCTCGCCGTGATCGTCGCCGTCAGCGTGGCCGGATGCGCGGCGTTGCAAGCGCAGGACGCGCGCGCGACGGAGCAGCTGCTCGTCCAAGCGGGATTTCAGGCGAAGGCGGCCGACACGCCGGAGAAGACCGCGCAGCTGCAGCGGCTGACGCCCGGCAAGATCATCCGCCGCGAGCAGGACGGGCAGGCGTCGTACATCTATGTCGATCCGAGCGTGTGCAAGTGCGTCTACGCGGGCACGGAGCAGCAGTACCAGGAATATCGCAAGCTCGTGCGACAGAGGGTGATCGCCGACGAGACGAAGGTCGTGACGGAGGAGTCGACGGATCCGTACGGCTGGAGTATCGGAGATCTCTGGCCGTAGACGACGTCTCCGTCCCGGTCCTCGCCGCCGAGCTCGCGTGCCAATTCCGCGCGCGCGATGCCAAACAGCCCACGCACGGACGCTCCTCTCCTTCGCGGAATCAGCCGCTTAGCGTACGGCCGGAGGCTTGCTACGCGGTGGGTGCTCGTTCGCCATCCCGCGCGCAAGGAGGGGCGGATGTTCGAGTTCATCGAGGGTATTCCAGAGCCCTGGCGTCAGCAGGTCGAGGTGCTGATCGCGCCGCTGGCGTGGATCCCGCGCCTGCAGCATGTGATGTGGGACTTCCTCTTCGCCCCGGGCCCGTTGTGGCTCGTCGCGGCGAAGGTCATCTTCCTCGTCTTCCCCGCCATGCTCGCGGTCGCCGCGATCTGGTGCACGCAGCTCTCCCTGTACACGCTGCCGTTCCGCTCGGGACGCGTGCACTTCATCCCCACGATGATGCTGACGTGGTGGGATGCCGTGCGTGCGGTCTGGCTCTACTGGGTGGGGATGTTCCGGTTCGTCGGCGTCGCGCTGGGATGGATCGTCGCGTTCGGCACC
>Ga0209382_10013024_pt1 | contig 10227 bp, 9 predicted proteins | sample SoiMetdeltSBSDD5_FD_187599 | JGI IMG/M metagenome (GOLD analysis project Ga0209382, IMG submission 187599) | Bulk soil microbial communities from a Populus tree surrounding site in Tennessee, USA - Soil MetaG P. deltoides SBSDD5 (SPAdes) (version 2) | ecosystem: Environmental > Terrestrial >...
TGCACTCAACAGACCATTCGCCCACCGCATGGTGAACGCGGACCCGGCTCGGTTTGTTCTCTTTCGCGGAAACCAGCGCCGAAGCGATCGCGTCTTCCTTGTGGGGAAACGGCCCGGACTGTTCACGCCCGCCATCGGTCCTGACCATCCAGCCATGGTTGGATTGCGAAACGTAGAACGTCTCTTTCTTCGCTGACATAATTTGTCCTGTGGAACCAGCGCTGCTCTGTTCTCGCGGGACGAATGGGCCGCAAGCCGGGAGAAATTGAGGCCGCAAAATGACATTGTTACAGCGAGCGTCAATGGAAACTTATTCACGTCCCTAGGGAATACCCTGTGAACAAGTCCCCGAGCGCGGCGCCATACGCTCGCCAGCCAGAATAATGAGTGCGTCGTTATTCCGTTTCATCGGGTAGATCGAAGGTTTGCACCGGCGCGGCGTCGTCCTGCTCTTTCCGTTCCCGTTTGTCGCGCTTGTCGTCCTTTTCGGGCTTCGGATAGTAATAAAGCGAGCTTTCATCCCGGCGAATCTGGTGTTCTGTGACCAGTTTCTCCAGAACCGGCCTCGCCCAACGCGCATCTTCGCGGAACCGCTTCCGGTCAATCGCCCGTCCGACTTCCTTGTAGGAATACCGGATTCCGGGCGTCTGCATCAGCATTTGCAGAATGTCGCGTTCCATTCTGGTGGATTGATCTGCGAGTGTGTTGTCACTTTCCGGCGAAATTTATGTCGCCAGCATGACGAACAGACAAGGGAGAAATCGGCGGCGCGGCCCGCTCGCTCGGGCAGATGTCCAGTGAAGACGACCGAGGATGGTGGAGCCGAGGGGATTCGAACCCCTGACCCCCACAATGCCATTGTGGTGCTCTACCAACTGAGCTACGACCCCATCCCAAGCGGGTGCAATCTAGGGAGCCGACCTCGTTTGTCAAAACTTTTTGCCGGTTGTCCCTTGCGCTGGCTGTCCTGTCCCCTGCCTTCGTTGACACCTGCAAACCCACCGACTAGCCTCCGCGCGTGTCCAAGCTGCCATTCGAACTGTTCCTTGCGCTGCGTTATCTGCGGCCGAAGCGCACGTTCGTTTCCGTCATCACGCTCATCTCCATCATCGGTGTCATGCTCGGCGTGGCGGTGTTGATCGTGGTCATCAGCGTCATGAGCGGCTTCGACCGGCAGTTGCGCGAGAAAATTCTCGGCTTCAATTCCCACCTGACCATCCGACAGGAAGGGTTGATGCACGATTACGAGTCGGTCATGAAAATCGTCTCGTCGAATGCTCATGTGACCGCAGTCACGCCGCTGGTCATCGGCCGGGTGATGCTGGAGACTCAGCCCGATTCCGACAACACGATGATCGAAGCCCCGTACGTGCGGGGGATCGTTCCACGCCTGGAGAAAGACGTGAGCACCCTGCTCTCCAGCATCGTTGCCGGGACGAACAGCGTGACCGGGAAGGGATTGCTGGTCGGGAGTTCGCTGGCCTCAAGACTGCGACTGCACCCGGGCGACAAGGTGGCTATTTTATCGCCGCGCGCGTTTAAGGAATGGAGGCGGGCTTCTAAAGGAGGCCGGGAAGAGGCGCCGATGGCGGAGGATTACGAGGTGCGGGGAATTTTTGACGTGGGGTACTACGAGTTCGACGACCAATTCGTCGTGTGTTCGCTCTGGAATGCGCAGGATCTGTACGGTTTGGATGAGGCCGTCCACGGATTGCTGGTAATGGTTCATGATCCGGAGCGAGCTTTTACGGTGCAGCGCGAGTTGGAGGAGACGCTCGGTCCGGAGTTTGAGGTGGTGACCTGGATGGACGATTCAAAGCTCATGGAAGCCGTGATCGTGGAAAAGAATATCATGTTCATCGTGGTCTTTTTTGTCATGATCGTGGCGGCCTTTGGCATCACGAGTACCCTGATTACCTTCGTCGTCCAAAAAACCCGCGAAATCGGGATGCTCAAGGCGCTGGGCGCGACGGGTCGCCAATTGACGTTTCTTTTCTTCAGCCAAAGTCTGGCGATCGGCTTGACGGGCGTGCTCCTCGGGTTCGGGTTGGGTCTGCTCGCGATTTCCTACCGCAACGAATTCCTTCTTTTCATGCGCCGCGCGACGGGACTCGAACTGTTTCCGGCCAAGATTTACGGATTCAGCGAACTGCCGGCCCTGATTTTGCCCGGCGACATCGCGGTTATTTGCGGAGGATCGCTGATCATTTGCCTGTTGGCCGGCGTCCTGCCCGCTTGGAACGCCGGACGACTAAAACCGGTGGAGGCGCTACGATATGAATAGTGAGGCCGGAGGTTGGCATCAGACTGTGGCATCGGAAAGAGGAGGGGAATGACTTTCGATCAAACCGGCAGCGCGCTGTTGAATGCGCGGAGCGCAGGCAAGATGTATTCGCTCGGCAAGCGGTCATTGGAGGTGCTGCGCGCGGTCAATTTCGCGGTCGCCCGCGGCGACTTCGTGGCCGTACAGGGCGCGTCCGGCGCCGGCAAGAGCACGTTGCTGCATTTGCTGGGAGGATTGGATACGCCCACCGCGGGCGAAATCTGGTTTGATGGAAAAAATCTGGCGACTCTGTCGGCGATTGAGTTGTCGAGATTCAGAAACCGGAAGGTCGGATTTGTCTTTCAGTCCTACCATTTGCTCCCCGAGTTGGACGCGCTCGAGAACGTCTGTCTGCCGGCGCGGATGGCGCGGACGGAGGCGGCCAGGGCCGAAACGCGGGGCAGGGAACTGCTCAAGCGCGTCGGCCTGGCAGAGCGGACCGACCACCGGCCCTACGAGCTGTCCGGTGGCGAGCAGCAGCGGGTGGCGATCGCGCGGGCACTGATCAACGACCCGGAGGTGATATTGGCGGACGAACCGACCGGCAATCTGGATTCGCACACGGGCGAAGAAATCATCGAATTGCTTTGCGCGCTGCGCGTCGAGCGGAACGCGACACTGGTGATCGCCACGCACGACGCGAAAGTCGCCGGCCGCGCGCCGCGGATCGTGGAGCTGGTGGACGGACAAATCAGTTCGCCGGATGGCTAAAGAAGTTGCGCGCCGGCGGGCGTTTAACGTAGGCTGGCCGGGTTTTCTAGGATGAAAATCTACATCGACGGAAAATATTACGACGAGAAGAAGGCGAAGATCTCCGTTTTCGATCACGGGCTGCTTTATGGGGACGGCATCTTCGAGGGAATACGCGCTTACAACGGCCGCGTGTTCAAGCTCAAGGAGCACATCGACCGGTTGTTCTGTTCGGGCAAGGCGATCCTCCTCAGCATTCCGATTTCACACGACGAAATGATGCAAGCGGTCGTCGCGACCTGTCGCGCGAACCGCATTCGCGACGGCTACGTTCGCCTCGTCGTGACGCGCGGCGTCGGAACGCTGGGACTGAATCCGAACCGCTGCAAGGATCCGTCAATCATCATCATCGCCGACAAGATCCAGCTTTATCCGCCGGCGTTGTACGAGAAGGGGATGCAGATTATCACTGTGCCTACGGTGCGCAATCTGCACAGCGCGCTCAACCCGGCCATCAAATCGCTGAATTATCTGAACAACATCCTGGCCAAGATCGAGGCGAACAACTCGGGGTGCGAGGAGGCGATTATGTTGAACGCGGAAGGGTTCGTTTCCGAGTGCACGGGCGATAATCTTTTCATTGTGAGGGCCGGCCAGTTATTCACGCCGCCTTTGTCCGCGGGCGCGCTTTACGGCATTACGCGAGGGGTCGTGATGGAGATGGCGCGGGAGGAGGGCCTCACCGTCTCGGAGCCGAACCTGACCCGCTACGATGTGTTCAACGCCGACGAATGTTTCCTGACGGGGACGGGGGCGGAGTTGATTCCGGTGGTCAGGGTCGACGGGCGCGTGATTGGAACCGGCAAACCGGGGCCGGTAACGAGGATGCTGGTGGAAAAGTACCGGGCCTTGACGAAAGTTTCCGGTGAGCCGATATACCCCTAGTTTATGCTGTGCGACATCTGCAAACAAAATGTGGCCACGGTGCACCTCAGTCAGAGAGTGGAGGCCAGGGTGAATGAAATCCACCTTTGCCAAGCCTGCTCAAAGGCCCAAGGCGTTGATGATCCCACCGGATTCTCGTTAGCGGACCTGTTTGAAAAAGCGGGCAAATTGGACCGGCAAGGAAACTAGACGATTATGCTGTGCGACATCTGCAAACAGAACGTGGCCACGGTGCACCTCACACAGATGGTGGAGGGCAAGACCAAGAAGGTGGACCTGTGTGAGACCTGTTCCAAAGACAAGGGGATCGATGATCCCACCGGATTCTCGCTGGCCGACCTGCTTCTCGGACTGGGCGCCGCGCAGGAGATGGCGCAGGCGGCTTCCGGCTCGGAACTCAAGTGTCCGAGTTGCGGCTTCACCCAGGCCGACTTCAAGAAATCAGGCCGGCTCGGCTGCGCGGATTGCTATACGACGTTTGCGGAGGGCCTGGAGGGGCTGCTCAAATCGATGCACAAAGGAACGAAGCACGCTGGCAAGGTTCCGCGACTGCTCCAGCAAAACAAGAATGTCACCGAGAAGCTGAACGGCCTGCAGAAGCGGTTGGAGAAGGCGATTGCCGAGGAGGACTTCGAGCAGGCGGCGGTGCTGCGCGACGAGATCAAGCAGGCACGCGAGAAGCTCGATAGCCTGACGACGGGTTGAAACCATGAATATCCACGAGTTTCTCATTCCTCCCGATCAGTCGTGCAAACGCCCCGGTCCGCACGACCGGATCGTGATGTCGAGCCGTGTCCGCCTGGCGCGGAACGTCAAAGGCATGTCGTTCCCCGGCTGGGCCAAGAAGGCCGACCGTCTCCGCGCCCTGGAGGCGATTCGCCCTGCGGTCGAGGCCCTGGGGCAGTTGGCCGGAGGCTTCTCCGAATCGATGGATAACTTCGGCGCCCTGGACAAACAAATCCTTGTCGAGCGCCATCTGATCAGCCGCGAGCATGCGGCCAAGGGTGTCGGCAGTGGTTTAGTGGTGAATCGGGAAGAGACCCTGTGCGTGATGATTAACGAGGAGGATCATTTGCGGATGCAGGCGTTGCGGCCCGGCTTGCAGCTTCGATCGGCCTGGCTGGCGATCGACCAGATTGACACCGCCCTGGAAGGGAAACTTGATTACGCTTTTTCCAACGAGTTGGGGTATTTGACCGCCTGTCCAACCAACCTTGGCACGGGCATTCGGGTCAGCGCGATGCTGCATTTACCGGCGCTCGTCCTGGCCGAGCAGATCAACCAGATCATTCAGGCGGTGAACAAACTCGGTCTGGCGGTGCGGGGGCTTTATGGCGAGGGGACCGAAGCCCTGGGCAACGTGTTCCAGGTGTCCAATCAAATGACCCTTGGCGAGGCCGAGACGGACATTCTGGAGCGGCTCAACAAGGTGCTGTTGCAGTTGATCGAGCACGAAGAGAACGCCCGAACGACGCTGCTCGAAAAGAAACCGAAGATGATCTTTAACCACATCGGCCGCGCCTACGGCATCCTGGCCAACGCCCACAGCATTTCGTCAAAGGAAACGATGAACCTCCTGTCGTTGATGCGGCTGGGCATCGACCTGGCCATGTTCCCGGGAATCGAACGGTGGTTGGTGGACGAGTTGTTCATCCTGACGCAGCCGGCCCATCTGCAGAAGCAGTTCTCCGACAAGCTCTCGGCCGAGGAGCGTGATTTGCTCCGGGCGGACATGTTGCGGGAACGCCTGCGGCACGTCAGCCGTCCGGTCGCCAAACTCCCGCCCGCACAAGGGAACAAACCGGATAAACCAGCGTCTTCCTCCTGAACGCCGTCCCGCCATTCCTGGCGGCGATCCGGCGTGCGCCGGGCTGTGCGAGAACCCCTGTAACCGGCGAGATTTTGGGTGCATTTTTGGCAGAAGGCGGTTAGAGTCGCCCTCCGAGAATGCGTTATGCTGTTTTCCTGGGCGTGAGTCTTTTGCGTTTCATCGCGACACCGAGTTGTGCAACCTGGACTGCTTCTGGCCCAATACTGGACAAAGCAGGCGAGTAGCAGCATGTTCAACCACGAAGAAATATGAGTGACGAAGCCATGAACAACTTCACTCCGCGCGCGCAGCAGGTGCTGGCGTTGGCGCGGAAGGAGGCCGACCGATTCAACCATAACTTTGTCGGCACCGAGCACCTTCTGCTCGGCTTGATCAAATTGGGCCAGGGTGTGGCCGTCAATGTCCTCCAGAAAATGGGCCTCGATCTGGAAACGGTTCGCATGGAAGTGGAAAAGCAGGTCGGCACGGGCCCGGACCAGAAGATGATCGGCAACATCCCGTACACGCCGCGTGTGAAAAAAGTCCTCGCTCTTGCCGCCAAGGAAGCGAAAGCCCTCAATCACACCTATGTCGGCACCGAACACATTTTGCTCGGGTTGCTGCGCGAGGGCGATGGCGTTGCCGCCCGGGTGTTAAAGAACCTGGACGTTGACATCGAACAGACCCGCCAGGAAATCCTCAAGGAACTGGATCCGAACTTTCAGGCCTCGGAAGAAGCCGCCCCGGGCGAAGCCGCCGAGAAGGGGCCCGAAAAGAAAGGCGAGGTCAAAACACCGGCGCTCAAGGCGTTCGGACGCGACCTGACTGAGATCGCCCGCAAGGGCGAGATGGACCCGGTCATTGGCCGAAAGAACGAAATCGAACGGGTCATTCAAATCCTTTGCCGTCGCACCAAAAACAACCCGGTGCTGCTCGGCGAAGCGGGTGTCGGCAAGACCGCGATCGTCGAGGGCTTGGCCCAGGAGATCGCCAAAGGGAACGTGCCCGAGTTGCTGCGCGACAAGCGAGTCATTACGCTGGACCTGGCGTTGATGGTGGCCGGCACCAAGTACCGCGGGCAGTTCGAAGAGCGCATCAAGGCGGTTATGGACGAAATTCGCCGGGCGAAGAACATCATCCTGTTCATCGACGAACTGCACACCATTGTGGGCGCCGGTTCCGCCGAGGGGACGATGGATGCCTCGAACATTATCAAGCCCGCTCTCAGCCGCGGTGAAATGCAGTGCATCGGCGCCACGACGCTGAACGAATACCGCAAGTACATCGAGAAGGACGCTGCCCTGGAACGTCGGTTCCAGGCGGTGAAGGTCGAAGCGCCGTCCATTGATGAAGCGGTTCAGATCCTCAAGGGACTTCGACCGAAGTACGAGGAACATCACAAGATCGATTTGACCGACAAAGCGGTCGATGCAGCCGTCCGGCTTTCGGACCGCTACATCACGGGGCGTTTTCTTCCGGACAAGGCCATTGACGTCATGGACGAGGCCGGTTCGCGCGCCCGGATCGGCGCCATGACGCGCCCGCCGGATGTCAAAAATCTCGAGGCCGAGATCGAAGAGATCAAGGTGCGCAAGGAACGCGCTATCAAAGAGCAGGATTTTGAAGGCGCCGCTGCGATGCGCGACAAGGAAAAGCAGGCCAAAGAAAAACTGGAGGCGTTCTTAAACGCCTGGAAGGCCACGCGCGAGGAAAAACGGGTCATCGTCGATGAGGACGACATTCTACACGTTGTCGCCAAGTGGACCGGTATTCCGCTCAAGCGGATGGAGCAGGGCGAGGCCCAGAAGCTTCTCGCAATGGAAGAAGAGCTGGCGAAGGTGGTCGTAGGACAGGGCGAAGCCGTCACCGCGCTGTGCAAGGCGCTGCGCCGGTCGCGGGCGGATTTGAAAGACCCCAAACGTCCGATCGGCACGTTTGCGTTGCTCGGCCCGACTGGCGTTGGCAAGACGCTTCTGGCGAAGTCCCTCGCGGAACATATGTTTGGCGATGCCAAGTCGCTCATTCAACTCGACATGAGCGAGTACATGGAAAAGTTCACGGCCTCACGGCTGGTAGGATCGCCGCCCGGTTATGTGGGTTACGAGGAAGGCGGCCAGTTGACCGAGCAGGTGCGCCGCAAGCCGTATTCCGTCGTCCTGTTCGATGAAATCGAAAAGGCCCATCCGGACGTGATGAATATGCTGCTTCAGATTCTGGAGGAGGGCAAACTGACGGACAGCGTCGGGCGCGTCGTCGATTTTCGAAACACCATTGTGCTGCTGACTTCGAATGTTGGCGCGGAAACCATTCGCAAGCAAGGGACGATCGGATTTACGTCGGCGAGTGAAGAGGCCAGCTACGAAAAGATGAAAGAACGCATTCTCGACGACGCGAAGAAGGCGTTCCGGCCCGAGTTTCTGAACCGTTTGGACGACGTGATCGTTTTCCGTTCGCTGAACAGACCGGATCTCATCCAGATTCTCGATCTGGAAGTAAAGAAGGTGATGGAACGGCTGAGAGGGAGGAAGATCGAGATCCAACTCGACGACAAGGCGAAGGATTTCCTGCTCGAGAAAGGCTACGATCCGATCTATGGCGCCCGCCCGATGCGCCGCGCAGTCGAGCGGCATCTGGAAGACCCGCTGGCCGAAGAAATTCTCAAGGGCCATCTTCACGAGAACGATCCGATCCGCGTTACCGTGGAAAACGACAAGCTGGTCTTCAACCAGAAGGCCGCGGCGGAAGGGGCGCTTTCGAGCTGATTCCAACCACCCGTTTCGAACGCCACTCGCGAACGCGCGTGGCGTTTTTTTGTTCATACGACTGGTCAAGCGCTTCATCCATTGTTAGAACCATGGCGGACCGGATGAACATTTCCCTCGGAAATCGGGTGTTGCATTGGTTTGATGGCTTGGGGCGGGTGACCCTGCTGGCTGGCGAGTCGGTGTCGGCGATCCTTGCCCGGAAAGGAAACTGGCGCGACCTCGCTTACCAGCTTTATTTCATCGGTGTGAAATCACAGTCGGTCGTTCTCGTCACCGGCGCGTTTACCGGGATGGTGCTCTGCGCCCAAACGTATTTCCAGTTTCATAAGGTGAAAATGGACACCGCAACCCTCGCGGTGGTGAGCGTCGCGATGGGAAGCGAACTCGGCCCGGTGCTGACCGCGCTGATGGTGGCCGGCCGGGTGGGCGCAGCGATGGCGGCGGAACTGGGCACGATGCGTGTCACCGAGCAGATCGACGCGCTACGCACGTTGGCGACGCATCCGGTCGATTATCTGGTTGTCCCCCGCCTGTTGGCGACGGTCGTGGCGCTGCCCTTGCTGACCGCAGAATCGATCGTCTTCGGGATCACGGCCGCGTACATCGTCGGGACGGGGCTGTTGGGCATCGACGCGGCCTACGCCTGGCACAACATGCTCAAGTACACGCGGCCGGAGCAGATGCTGGTGGGAATCATCAAGGCGATCATTTTCGGTGGCGTGCTGGCGTTGATCAGTTGTTACAAGGGGATGAATTGCCGTGAAGGAGCCGAGGGTGTCGGCCGCGCCACAACCGAGGCGGTGGTTTACTCGTGCATCACGATTCTCATCAGCAATTTCTTCCTCACCTTGTTTCTGACCCGCTTGCTCGGGGCGTGATGATCGAAGCGCGGCAACTCCGCAAAAGTTTCGGCTCACAGCGGGTGCTGGACGGTGTCGATCTGTGCATTGAGCGAGGCGAGTCGGTGGTGATTATTGGCCGAAGTGGCGGCGGGAAGAGTATTCTGCTGAAACACCTGATCGGACTGTTGAGCCCCGATGAAGGAGACGTGTTGATCGACGGCGAAAACATCGCCCGAATGACGGAACACCAGTTGTTAACGGTGCGCCGCAAGTTCGGCATGTTGTTTCAAGGAGCCGCCCTGTTTGATTCGCTGACGGTGGCCGAGAACGTTGGGTTTGTTTTGCGGCGCGACGACAAGCTGGCGGAGAGCGAGGTCAAGCGGAGAGTGGACGAAATGCTGGAAATGGTGGACCTGGCCGGGACGCAAGACAAGAAGCCGGCGGAACTTTCCGGCGGCATGCGCAAGCGCGTTGGCCTGGCGCGCGCGATTATTTACCGGCCGGAGATCGTGTTGTACGATGAGCCGACCACCGGCCTGGATCCGGTGGTTTCCGACAGCATCGATCATCTCATCCTCCGGATTTGCGAACGGTTCGAGGTGACGACGGTGGCGGTGACGCACGACATGCGCAGCGCACGACGGATTGGCCAGCGTATCCTGATGCTGCATGACGGGCGCATTCGCTACAGTGGAAAGCCGGATGAGGTTTTCCAGTCCTCAGACCCGGTCGTGAACCGGTTTGTGAACGGCATTGCGGACCCGAAGAGTGGAGGAAACTGGAGATTGACGAAAGAGGAATACGGAAAGCTTTTTCCGGGCCGCCGAATCTTTTAAGTCTGTCTCAAGTCCT
>Ga0209382_10013026_pt1 | contig 10227 bp, 5 predicted proteins | sample SoiMetdeltSBSDD5_FD_187599 | JGI IMG/M metagenome (GOLD analysis project Ga0209382, IMG submission 187599) | Bulk soil microbial communities from a Populus tree surrounding site in Tennessee, USA - Soil MetaG P. deltoides SBSDD5 (SPAdes) (version 2) | ecosystem: Environmental > Terrestrial >...
GAATCAAGCTCCCGGCGCCGAGCCAGAACGGCGATGAGTCGCTGGTGCCGAACCAGAGCCGGTTGAGGCCGATGGTGCCGCGCTCGACGACCTCGACGGTGAGGACGATCCGCCCGCGCTGCGAGCCGCGGCGCATGCCGAGCTTGACGTCGCGGAAGAAGCCGAGCGCGAGGATCTTGTAGCGGGCGCCGAGGAGGCGGGGGTCGGCGGCGCGCAGGACGTCGCCGACTTGCACCGGCAGGGCGCGGCGGATGACGCGCGCCTGGGTGGTGCGGTTGCCGGTGATCTCGATGGCCTCGATGAGGAGGACCGGGCCGAACGCGTCGTCGGCGGCGCCGGTCGGGGCGGGGCACGGGCATGGCGGGGCGGGCTCGGCGGCCGGAGGCTCCGTCGGGGCCGGCTCCGGGGCCGGCTCGGGCGCCGGCGGCTCGCCGGGCGCGGGCGCGGGGGCGTCCTGAGCGCGGGCGACGGGCGCAGCGACGGCGATCAGGACTGCGACCGCAGCCAGGCGAAGCGACACGGGTGGAACGTAACGCGGGGGCGGGGGGCGCGCCAATGGTGGTAGGTTCGCGGGATGAGCAGGCTCCTCGTCGTCGGGCTCGGGCTCCTGGCGCTGGCGGCGTGCAACGATCTGCGCGATTTCCGGGGCGCGTGGAGCGGGCCGCGCGTCGGCGAGGCGATGCCGCTGCGGCTCGGCGTCGCCGACGACGCCGAGGCGCTCCTGGTCATCGAGAGCCTCGACCGCCACGGGCTGCGAGGACATCTGACCGTCGATCGCCTGACCGATGGCGACGTCGAGTCGCTGGCGGGCGCCGAGGCGGACGTGCTGGCCGGGATGACCTTTGCCGGCTCGCCGCTGCGCGTCTATCTCGCGTTCGTGCCGGTGAGCGACGGCGGCGGCGATCTCCTCGCCGTGATTGCGCTCTACGCCGACGACCGGGTCGAGGTGCGCCTGCTGCGGGGCGGCGCGCAGCCGGTCTACGCGGTGTTCGATCTGACCGCCGCCTGATCCGTCTTTGGCTATACTCGTCACGGTGGGCCCGATCTCGACCGGAGATCCACGGTGAGGTGCGCGTGGTGAGGTGCGCACACTGTGGATCGAGCTGCCGCGACGACGCTCGCTTCTGCGGGGTCTGCGGCAAGGCGGTGGCGGCGACCGAGCCGTCGCTGGTAGGGCGCCTGCCGCCGGCGCAGGCGACCCCGGATCTGGCCGGTCGCGAGATCTCCGGCCGCTACCGCATCCAGACCAAGCTCGGCGAGGGCGGCATGGGCGCGGTCTACCGCGCCGAGCAGATCTCGCTGAAGCGGCGGTGCGCGGTCAAGCTGCTGCGCCCCGAGCTGTCGGCCGACGCCGGCCTGGTCCGCCGCTTCAACGCCGAGGCCGAGCTGGCCGCCAAGCTCAGCCACCCGAACACGGTCAACATCTACGACTTCGGCCAGGACGTCGACGGCACGCTGTTCATCGCGATGGAGTACATCGAGGGCCGCTCGCTGCGCCAGGTGATGAACGCCGAGGGGCCGCTGCCGCCGAAGCGCGCCCTCGCCATCGCGCACCAGGTCGCAGCGTCGCTGGCCGACGCCCACAGCCACGGCATCGTCCACCGCGACCTCAAGCCGGACAACGTCATGCTCGCCGAGCGCGGCAAGGACAAGGACATCGTCCGCGTCCTCGACTTCGGCATCGCCAAGCTGCGCGACGACCACGCCCGGACCAGCCTCAACATGCACACGCAGGCCGGCGACCTGGTCGGCACGCCGCAGTACATGGCGCCCGAGCAGATCCGCGGCGAGGCGGTCGACGGCCGCACCGACGTCTACGCGCTGGGCGCCATCGTCTACGAGATGATGACGGCGCGGCTGCCGCTCGAGGGGCCGTCGGTGATGGTGATCCTGTCGCGGCACCTGCTCGACACGCCGGAGCCGCCGAGCCGGCGCCGTCCGGATCTCGGACTGCCGCCGGCGGTCGACGCGCTGGTGATGGAGGCGCTGGTCAAGGAGCCGATGCAGCGGACGCCGTCGATGGAGCGCTTCGGCGAGCGGGTGTACGAGGTGGCGATGCTGGTCGGCACGCCGCCGACCGGCGCGATCGGTGCGCCGCCGAGCTCGGTCTGGCACGTGCCGGTCTACCCGCCGACGCCGGCGACGCCGATCCCGATCGCGGCGCCGCCGCCGAGCGGGCAGCCGTGGGCCCGCCCGCCGACGCCGATGCCGGTGAGCGGGCGGCCGCCGGGGGTGCCACAGACGGTCCCGCCCGACGGCAACGCGGTGCGCGGCCGGCCGCCGACGCCGGCGCCGGTCGCGATGCCGATGCCGATGCCGCTGGCGATGCCGGTGCCGATGCCAGCGCCGCGTCCGGGAACCGGACCGGAGCGCCCGAACAGCCACGGCGCGTGGGGGATGGTGCAGCCGGCGCCGCCCGAGCCGCGGCGCTCGCGCGCCCCGCTGTGGATCGCGCTCGGCGTCGTGGTGGTTGGCGCCGGCGCCGGCGCCGGCGTGCTGGCGACGCGCGGCCACGCCAGCTCGCCGGCGGTGGCGGCGAACCATGGCTCGGATCCGTGGGCGCTGCCGGAGATGCCGAGCGGCGACGACCGCCACGGCGGCCCGGAGCCGTGGCAGGCGCCCGCGCCCGAGGCCCGCGATCCGGACCGGCCGGTCAGCGGCGAGACCTACCGCGCGCCGGCCGGGTGGGGCCTGGTCCTGCCGCCCGGCCTGCCAGCGCAGCCGCAGCAGGACGGCGAGGCGACCATCTTCAGCGGGCTCAGCGAGGGACGCACCATCGTCGTCGCCGTGGCGAACGTGCCGCTCGCCGCCGGCAAGACCGACGACGAGCTCGCCGACGACGCCCTCGAGCTGGCGCAGTCGATGAACGGCAGCCTCACCTCGTACGACTTCCCGACCTTCCAGGGCGCGCGCCGCTTCCGCGCCCTGATCGACGTGTCCGGCGTCCGGTTCGAGGCGGTCCTCTTCGCCGAGACCGGCGGCCCGTCGCTGGTGGCGATGTACGGCACCGAGCACGGCCAGTTCGAGGCCGCCGAGCCGGCGCGGAGCGAGTTCTTCGAGCGCCGCGTGCTCCTACCCAACGCCCGGTAGCCCTTCCGGGTCCCGATGGGGGTCTTGGGGGAGCCGTGCGCCCGCGATCACCCGAAAATTCGCGGGGCTCAGCTCTTCTTCTGTTTAGCGGTCGCGATGAACATGCTGCGCCGGTTCTGCGCATCATTCGCCGACGCCGGCCGCTCCTCGCCGTAGGTGATGATGTCGATCCGGTTCGCATCGCAGCCGAGCCGGATCAGGTAGTCCTTGGTCGCGCGGGCGCGCCGGTCGCCGAGGGCGAGGTTGTACTCGGGGGTCCCGACCTCGTCGGTGTGGCCCTCGACCGTCAGGCGGCGCGACGGATCGGCCTTGAGCCACTCGGCGTTGGCGTCGAGCTTGGCGCGCGACTCGGCGGACAGATCCGACGAGTCGAACTCGAAGTAGATGACGTTCTGGAGCTCCGGCGAATTCGCCGCCGCGGTGTCGCCCGTGCTCGCGGTGTCCGTCGTCGGCTTGGTGGTGCCGACGTCCTTGTCGCCCGAGCCGGTCGGCTCGTTGACCGCAGTGGCCTTGCTCTTCTTGCTGCACGCCGCCGGCGACAGCGCGGCTGCCGCGAGGATGGCGACGGTGATGATGCGGGGCAATGTAAGCTTGTTCAGCATCGTCGTGCTCCTTCGTTGCCCCTGCCGTAGCACAGGATGATCGCCGCGTCACCCCGGGGGTGACCTGATAGCCTCGGAGGATGGCGGAATCGGCCATCGAAGCAATCCGGCTCACGCAATATGCCCACGGTGGCGGCTGCGCCGCCAAGCTGCGACTCGGTGAGCTGATGCAGGTCCTCGGCGCGATCGCCGCCGACGCACCCACCGCGCCCTCCGACGAGGTCCTCGTCGATCAGGCGTTCGCCGACGACGCCGCGGTGGTCGGCGTCAGCGCCGGCCGCGCCCTGGTCCTCACCACCGACGTCATCGCGCCGCTGGTCGACGACGCCGAGGCGTTCGGCGCCATCGCCGCCACCAACGCGATGAGCGACGTCTGGGCGATGGGCGGCGAGCCGCGCTTCGCCTTGAACCTGGTCTTCTTCCCCGACGACCAGCTGCCGCTCGACATCCTGCACGCGATCCTGCGCGGCGGCGCCCGCGCCTGCGCGCGCGCCGGCGTCGCCGTGGTCGGCGGCCACAGCGTCCGGAACGCGGACGTCAAGTTCGGGCTGGCGGTCACCGGCGAGGTCGCCCCCGGCGACGTGCTGTCGAACCGCGGCGGCCGCGCCGGCCAGGCGCTGGTCCTGACCAAGGCGCTCGGCGTCGGCGTGGTGTCGACCGCGATCAAGAACGGCGTTGCCGACCCCGACGAGGCGGCGGCCGCCATCGCCTCGATGACGACGCTCAACCGCGGCGCGCTCCACGTCGCCCGCCGCTTCGGCGTCACCGCCTGCACCGACGTGACCGGCTTCGGCCTGTGCGGCCACCTGCGCAACGTGCTGCGCGGCTCCGGGCTGGCGGCGACGATCGATCTCGGCGCCCTGCCGCTCCTGCCCGGGGCGCACCGCCACGTCGCCGACGGCCTGCTCTCCGGCGGGAGCCGCGCCAACCGCGCCTTCGTCGCGCCGCTCCTGCGCTGGGCCGACGGCGGCGCGGTCGCCGACAAGCCGAGCGGCGACGGCGAGGCCGATCTGCGCGTGTCGCTCGCCTGCGATGCGCAGACCTCGGGCGGCCTGCTCCTGTGCCTGCCCGCCGACCGCGCCGACGACGCGGTGGCGGCGCTGCGCGAGGACGGCCTGCCGGCGGCGCGCATCGGCGCGCTGCGCGCCCCCGACGCTGGCGAGGAGGTCGGCGCGATGCGGCTGGTGGCCCCGTGCTAGAGTGAGGGAGCCATCGTGTCCGTCAAGCGCCCCGCGACCTACGCCGATATCCAGGCGCTGCCGGAGCACATGGTGGGCGAGATCATCGACGGTATCCTCTACGCGTCGCCGCGGCCGCGGTCGCGACATGCGCACGCCGCCGGCGAAGGTCTCACCGATCTGAAGGGTCCCTTCCAGAGGGGCCGCGGTGGCCCGGGCGGCTGGTGGCTCCTCCCCGAGCCAGAGCTGCACCTCGGCAAGGTGATCGTCGTTCCCGACATCGCCGGCTGGCGCCGCGAGCGGCTGCCGGTGCTCCTCGACGTCGCCCACTTCGAGCTCGCCCCCGACTGGGTGTGCGAGGTCGCGTCGCCGTCGACGGTGCGCCTCGATCGCGGACCCAAGATGGCCGCGTACGCCCAGCACGGCGTCAACCACCTCTGGCTGATCGACGCCGTGGCGCGCACGCTCGAGACCTACCGCCGCGAGGGCGCGCACTGGCTGCTCCTGCGCACTTTCGTCGACGACGAGCCGGTGCGCGGCGAGCCGTTCGACGCCGTCGAGCTGTCGATGACGCCGTGGTGGCTGCCCGAGCCGGAGCCGCCGGCGCCGTAGGGCTACCGTGCTCGCCGGCGCCGGACGACGAGACCGAGCAGCGCCAGGCCGACGACGAGGCCGCCCGAGTCACCGCCGCCCGCCGAGCAGCCGCCGCCGGCGGCGGTGACCCGCTCGCGGGCCGGCAGCACCGGCGCGGCGCAGGTGCCGACGCCGTCGTAGGTGACGACGCAGCGGGTGCCGTCCGGGCAGTCGATCGTCGCGCACGGGTCGCCGATGCACTGGCCGTCGGAGGGACGGCACGCCTCGCCGTCGCGGCAGTGCGTGTTCCGGCAGCGATCGTCGACGCATTGCCCGCTCGAGTCGCACACCTGGCCGTCGCCGCAGTGGACGTCGGTGCACGGGTCGGTCACGCACGTCCCCTCGCGGCAGATCTGGCCGCCGGCGCACGCCGGATCGCAGTGGAGCGCCACGCAGTCGCCGTCGCGGCAGAACCCGCCACTGCCGCAGTCGACTCCGGTGCACGGATCGGCGATGCAGGTCGGGACCTGGTCGCTGCCGCGGACGCAGAGCTGACCGTCCGGGCAGCCGAGGACGAAGCAGTCGCGGCACAGGCCGTTGACGCAGGTCTCGCCGGCGCCGCAGGTGACGTGCTCGCACAGGTCCACGCACTCGCCGGTCGCCGAGCAGCCGAAGCCGACCGGGCACTGCACGTCGCGGCACGGATCGCTGACGCAGAAGTCCCCCTGCGGCAGGCTGCGGCACTGGTATCCGAACGGGCACGGGAACTCGCTGTCGCTGCACGGCAGCGCGCACTCGCCGTCGATGCAGGCCTCGCCGGCGCCCGCGCAGGCGACGTCGTCGGGCTCGCCATCGCAGTCGTCGTCGACGCTGTTACAGACTTCGGGGTGCGGCCCGATGTAGCCGTCGCAGACGATCTGGCCGCCGCGGCAGACGGTGGTGCCGAACGCGCACTCGCCGCGATCGCCGTCCTGCTCGTGGCCGGGGTCGACGCAGTCGTCGCCGGTGCCGGGCAGCGGCAGCTCGTCGACGACGTCGTCGCAGTCGTCGTCGAGGCCGTTACAGACCTCCGGCTGGCCGCCGACCGAGCCGACGCACTCGATCTCGCCGTCGCGACACTCGAAGTGGCCGATGGTGCAGCCGGCGCCGCCGCCGCAGCTCTGGCCGATCGGCGCCCCCAGCTGCTCGTCGATCCGGCCGTCGCAGTCGTCGTCGAGGCCGTTGCACGACTCGATGCCGGGCGGCACCGGCGGCGCGGTGCAGAGGGTGCCGCTGCCGTCGGCGGTGCAGGCGACGACGCCGGTGAGCCGGCAGGCGCCGAGCTGGCCATTGGTGCAGGTGTCGCCGACGCCCGGGAAGGTCTCGTCGCTGCGGCCGTCGCAGTCGTCGTCGAGCGCGTTGCAGCGCTCGGCGGCGGGGCCGACGTCGCCGTCGCAGGCGCCGAGCGTCCCCTGCGCGGTGCAGGTGCGCACGCCGGTGCGGCAGGTGCCCTGGCAGCTGCCGCCGAGCTGGCAGCCCGACGGGAACTCGTAGCACTCCTGGTAGACCTCGTCGACGATCGTGTCGCAGTCGTCGTCGGTCCGATTACAACTTTCGACGACCGGCGGCTGACCGCCCTGGCACTCGAGCTGGCCGCTCACGCACGCCAGGTGGCCGAACGAGCAGGCGCCGATGTCGACGCCGCAGGTGTCGCCGACGCCCGGCAGGGTCCCCTCGTCGCTGCGGCCGTCGCAGTCGTCGTCGCGGCCGTTGCAGATCTCCGGCAGCGGCACGCAGTTGCAGCCGGGCAGGTTCTCGTCGACCAGGCGGTCGCAGTCGTCGTCGTGGTTGTTGCAGACCTCGGTGCCCGGGGTGCCGGCCGGCGCGTCGCACACCGTGCCGTCGCCGTCGGCGGCGCAGACCCGGGTGCCGGGGCGCAGGCACTCGCCGGCCTCGCCGTTGTCGCAGGCGGCGCCGACGTCCGGGAAGTCCTCGTCGATGCGGCTGTCGCAGTCGTCGTCGCGGCCGTTGCACTCCTCGACCAGGATCGAGCCGGTGACGATGTCGGCGATCGCCTGCGACAGCGCCGCCTCGTCGTCGACGAAGATGGCGCGGGTGGTGCCGCCGGCGGTGGCGATCGCGTTCAGCGCGGTGATGACCGTCTGGTCCGGCGTCGCGAAGCCGATGACGTGGACCGGGATGCCGGCGGTGCGCAGCTGGCCGGCGACCGTGGTCGGCGAGCCGCCGCAGGTCTCCTGGCCGTCGGTGATGAGGATGACCCGGTACGGCCGGCACGCCGCCTTGAGGTCGGTGGCGCGCACGCCGTCGAGGTAGCCGCGCGCCGACTGGAGAATCCCGGCGAGCGGGGTGGTGCCGCTGCCGCGGATCTCGAAGTCGGTGCCCGGCGGCGGCACGCCGTCGTAGTTGCTGTCGCCGTCGATCCAGCCGAGCAGGCTCTGCTCGTTGTTCTGGGCGTACGAGACGAGGAGGTCGCCGGCGTTGAAGCCGCCGCCGCACGGCGCGGCGCCGCCGCCCTGCCAGCCGCCGGCGCGCAGCGACGCGCTCCGGGTCGGGCACTCGAACGCCTCCGAGCGCTGGTGGAAGCGCATCAGCGCGTACTCGACCTCGCCGAAGGCGGCGACCGCGTCGCTGATGCCGCCCTTGACCTTGGCCAGGCGGCTGTCGTCGGCGCGGCCGTTGCCGCAGGTGGCGGAGCCGCACACCGGGCAGGTGACGTCGGCGCCGGCGCACTCGCTCGAGCCGTCGCCGCCGGTGAAGACATCGGCGCAGGTGTTCCAGTTCATCGAGCCGGAGCTGTCGAAGGCGAGCAGGAGGCGCGGCTTGGTGTCGAGCGGCGAGCTGCCGGTGTCGACCTCCTGGTCGTCGAAGGCGGAGTCGCAGCCGGGATCGGCCGGGAAGTCGATGCGGCCGTCGCCGTCGTTGTCGCGGCCGTCCTGGCAGGCGGCGTAGTGGACCTCGGTGCCGTCGCCGGCCGAGGTGCAGTCGCTGTCGGCCGGGAAGTCGATGCGGCCATCGCCGTCGTCGTCGAGGCCGTTCGAGCAGGCCGGCACGCCGTCCTCGGTCGGGTCGTACGGGCCGATGCAGCTCGGATCGGCCGGCCAGTCGATGCCGCCGCTGCCGTTGTTGTCGACGCCGTCGGAGCACTGCGGCGGCGCCGGATCGAGCTCGCTGTTGTCGCCGGGGCTGGTGCAGCCGGGGTCGGCCGGGAAGTCGATCCGGCCGTCGCCGTCGTTGTCGAGGCCGTCGGAGCAGGCGCGGACGCCGGTCACGAAGCACGGCAGCGACAGCTCGCTGGGCAGCTCGTTCGGCGCCTGCGCGCTGGCGCGCAGCTCGAGGCCGCCGTACATCTCGCCGAACGCCTGGTAGTTCGACACGGTCCAGGCGCCGCCCGCGGTCGCGGTGCCGCTGCCGCGCTCGAGCAGGTTGAACAGGACGCGGACGGTGGCGCTCGCCTCGCTGGTGCCGCTGATCGACGGCGCCGTCGAGATGACCGGGCAGGTGATGGCGGGGCGCTGGCTGCGGCGGGCCAGCACGTTGACGAACGCCGCCTTCGGGAAGAAGGTCTCGAAGTCGCCGCCGAAGCCGCTCTGGCCGCCCTTGGTCGACACCGCGACCGGATAGAGGCCGGCGGCGGTGCCGGTCGGGACGTGGACGTTGAAGGAGAGCGTCCGCGACTGGTTCGGGGTGTAGCTGCGGCCCAGGCCGGTGAAACGCGGCGACGAGCTCGTGCAGTCGGCGTCGCAGGATTCGGTCGTGCCGCCGAGGTTGATGGACGTCGGGCTGAGGGTCCAGCCCGACGGCAGGACGACGGTCAGCTCGCTCTGCGTCCAGCTGGCGGTGCCGAGGTTCGCCACGGTGCCGGTCACGGTGGCGTTGGCGTTGGCGTTGACGAAGGTCGCGGTCGGGTCGAAGCCGGGCGCGAGGTTGACCTTGGGCACCGCGATCGGGCTGACGATGGTCAAGGCCTGGGTCGAGAACCCGGGCGCCGCCATCTGATCCGAGCGGTAGTTGGCCTCCATGACGTTGGTGGTCTGCCCGCCGCCGCCGACGGTGAAGGTCGCCTCGAGGACCTCCTCGTCGGCGGGCGCCATGGTGCCGAGGTTCCAGGTCACGCACTGCTTGGTGCCGTCGTCGGTGCAGGTCGCGACCGACGCCGGCGCCGGGGTGGCGCCGGTGAAGGACTGGCGGCTGCCGTCGAACTTCAGGCGAGCCACGACGTTGGTCTCCGGATCGACCGAGAGGTTGCGCGCGCGCAGCGTGTAGTCGAGGGTGCCGCCGACGCCGGACAGCGTCTGGTCGACGTCGAGGTCGAACAGCAGGCGCAGGAAGACGCACGCCGGCGACGCGACGTAGGTCGGCCACGAGTTGTCCTTGGCGCCCGAGTTCGTGCCGCGCGACGCGGTGTCGCTGCCGACGACCTCGCCGCAGTCGACGTTGCCGCCGGCGGCGCCGAAGGTCGGATCGATCGGGACGCCGGTGACGCGCAGCGCGACCTCGACGTAGCCGGGCTCGCCGGTGCGGGTTTCGCCGAGGGCGACCCGGACGGCGGTGGCGTCGACCGGGTTGGCCGGCGTCAGATCCCAGCCGGCGGTGGTCTCGACGCCGACCCGCGTGATCGAGCCGGTGCCGGGGCTGGTGCCGGCGCCGATCAGCGAGCCCGGGTAGCGGACGCGCGTCCACGGGCCGACCACGTTGTTGAACTGGATGGCGCCGCCGCCGGTCTCGCTGGCCTCGAACCGGTAGAAGGTGTCGGGCCCGGCGACCGGCGAGCCGTAGCCGAACGG
>Ga0209382_10013027_pt1 | contig 10227 bp, 9 predicted proteins | sample SoiMetdeltSBSDD5_FD_187599 | JGI IMG/M metagenome (GOLD analysis project Ga0209382, IMG submission 187599) | Bulk soil microbial communities from a Populus tree surrounding site in Tennessee, USA - Soil MetaG P. deltoides SBSDD5 (SPAdes) (version 2) | ecosystem: Environmental > Terrestrial >...
CCACCGACCGCGAAATGCGAATACAACCACCAGATCGGGTTCATAGTAGGGAAGGTGTTGGCGGGATAGTGCTGGAACGACTCCGTACGCACAAAACGCGGATCGATGAGAGTATCGTACATACTTGCCTCGGTTAGCTTTCAATCAATGGGTTACCATGCAGACGCGCTCAGGGAACAAGATCATACTAACGCACTCATGTGGGTCGAGCGCCGCCGCCTGATTTGTGGTAATGTCGTGATCTCGTTTTGAGCGTAATTGGGAGTGTACTGTGGAATCGAACGACTCGCTGACTCAGCCCGCGCCGCTGCCCCACGACACTGCCACCCAAACCCGTGTGCCCCCTCGCTGGATCAACACAGCCCGTGCCGTCTGGCTGATTATCGCGGCGGCGGCGCTGATCGCCTTTGCGCTCGGCGTACCGATTGCCTATCAAAAAGCCCTGCTGATGAACCCGGCCAGTCTCGCAGACTTGCAGCGCCTCGGCTTGCCGCTCAATCTCCCGGCGTTGATTCTTGTCGGCACGGACATCTTCACGATTCTCACCTTTGGCGGAATCGCAGCGTTCATCGTGTGGCAGCGCTCCAATGACTGGATGGCGCTGGTCGCGGCGATGCTCATGCTGACCCTCGGCATCGTTTATTCCAGCCCCGTCTTCGATGCGCCTGTACCGGTTCTGTGGAGTTCGTTCTTCGTTGGGTTGGGTGAGTTCACGCAGGTGATGTTCGTGTTCCTCTTCCCTACGGGGCGGTTCGTGCCCCGTGTGGTGCGCTGGATTGTGGTTCCGCTGCTGATCTGGCGTGTGGCGATGTGGGCAATCTGGTACATGCCGATGTACCACGCCGCCAAGATCACCGCCGAAATCTACGGGCACAACGAGCAGTTCGCGTGGGACATCATCCCGTTTATCCTGCTGCTGGCAATCGGGATCGGGTTTCAGGTGTATCGCTACCGCAGGGTGTCCTCTCCTACCGAGCGGCAGCAGGCGAAGATCATGCTGTACGGCATGGCAATCACGCTGGCGGTGGTCGGCGCGTGGGTGCTGGTGTTCAACGTGTTCCCGATTTTCCCGGAGGGATCACGCTCGGTATTTCTGACGATGGGCAGCCGCATGTTCCGGCAGATCGCGCTGCTCGCCGTTCCGGTGGCCCTTGCCATTGCGATGCTGCGCTACCGACTGTGGAACATCGACTTCGTGATCAACCGCTCGCTGGTGTATGGATCATTAACACTGGCGCTGGCGGTAGTGTTCTTCCTGAGCACGCTGATTCTGCAAACCGTGTTCCGAGTGATGACAGGTGGGCAGCAGTCTACGATTGCGCTGGCGGCCTCTACCCTGGTAATCGGGCTGGTATTCACACCCGCACGGAACGGTCTGCGCACTTTTGTGGATCGGCGGTTCTACCACATCAACATCGACTACCGCTCGAAGCGCGCTGCCCCAGCCGCCGAGCGTGCCAGCTTCGCAGGCGGCCCCCTGATCGGCAAAGTGATCGGCAGCTATAAGATACTTGAACCTATCGGACGCGGAGGCATGGCGGAAGTGTATCGGGGAGAGCACACGGAGATGGGGCGTCCCGTTGCCATCAAAATCCTGCCGCCCGACCTCGCCGATCAAACCAACTATCTGCACCGTTTCGAGCGCGAAGCCCGCACGATTTCCAGCTTGCATCACAGCAACATCGTGCAGCTAATCGACTACGGTAGCCTCGACGGCGTGCCCTACATGGTGATGGAATACCTCGCGGGGCAATCGCTCTCCGATCTCATCCGGTCACGCGCGCCGCTCAGTCTCGATGATACCCAGTGTCTGATCCAGGATGTCGCGGGTGCGCTCGATTATGCTCACGCGCAGGGAGTGATTCATCGGGATGTGAAGCCGTCCAACGTGATCCTTCAGCCCATCACGACGGCGGGCGCAGGTGAGTCAGTACCGACGCGCGGAGAACGGGCGGTGCTCACCGATTTCGGAATCGCCAAGCTGATCGGCGGCGCGACCCATCTGACACAGACCGGGTTCGTGGGCACGTTCGATTACATCGCGCCGGAGCAAATCCAGAATTCCCCGAACGTCGATGGGCGGGCGGATATTTATTCGCTGGCGGTGATGGCCTATCAGCTGTTGACCGGACAGCTCCCGTTCACTGGGCTGTCGGTGGGGGCAGTATTGATCGCGCACATGCAGCAGCCTGCCCCGAACATCCAAACGATGCGCCGTGACCTTTCCATGATGACAGCAGCGACTATCCAGCGCGCGCTGGAAAAAGACCCGCAGTGGCGCTACCCTACGGCGGGGGAGTTCGCCAACGCGCTGGGCTAATTGCTAACCTAGAGAGCCGGGCTGCCTCTGACTGATTGACAGCACAACTGAGTTTGTGAAGCCAACCAAGTGATGCAAATCTGTGATAAAACGTCTGCATCAGCATTTATTTTATTGAACGCTGAATGATGAAGCTCTGCCGGATGGTCGCTCCTAAATAGCTTGAGGCGCTCTACGGTGTATCGTAGAGCGCCTTTCAATTACCCACAATCGCTGCGGCCTGATCGCTCCCTGCTAATGGCGGCGGCGTTGCGCTGACGTGATAACACACCGAATGCAGTGATGCGTCAAATAGGCGTTTGCGAAACTGAGGCGATCCGGCGAGACTCAGCAGCATGAAAATCGCCACGAGTACGATCCATGAGTAACACCGCCAGCCGGATGAATCTGCCGGAGCAGTTCCTCGACTACCTTCCAAAGCTGCTTGTGCTCAAGTTGGGCGTAAATCCTGCCAGATATCAGCGCGAATCTGCTCTGCATCCTTGCTGAGAGGCATGCCACGTTCGAGGCTCTGGCGAATGGCATCAGGGGGATATACAGACTGATCGTGCTGAACTTTGTCAGGCAGCAAAGTATATGCCCCTTCATTCCCCGTCGCATAGCCTGTATACATCGCTTCTTCGAACGCCACGCTTGGATCGAGCACGAAATTGAGAAAACGATGGGCCTGTTCAGGAAAGCGTGTGTGCACAGCGATAGCCCAATCATCCTCCCAGATTTGTGACCCTTCGATGGGTATCACATACTGAATGGGTACACTCGCTGCGATCAGTGCCGCCGCATCGCCGTTCCAACCGAGCGCCATCACCGCCTCGCCTGAGGTTAACAGCGGACGGTAGTTCGTCTCGAATGTCAGGAGATGCGGTTTCAGAGTCAGCAAATCGGTGCGTGCTTGGTCAAGTGCCTCCGTGCTCTCGTCGTTATAAGAATGGCCGCGCATCTTGAGGGCCGCCCCGATCACTTCGCCGGGTGAATCGAGTACAATGACCCGCCCTGAATACATCGGCGCAAGCGACCAAAAATCTTTCCATGAGCGCGGCCTTTCCTGCATGATGTCCGTCCGGTACATGAACCCGGTCGTGCCCCAGTCTTTGATGATACTCACCCGCGACTCTGGATCGTGCGGACGGCCCTCTCGAAAGTCCTGCCTGAGGTGGATGGTATTGGGTAGGGCAGCATGGTTAAGAGCCAGCAGGCGATTCTCTGCCGCCAACTCCCGCACCACATATTCGGGTGGGCACAGCAAGTCAATATGTGAATCATCCTCGCGCATCCGAGCCAACATCTCCGGCGCACCGGAGACGATCTCCAACTCGATACACAAACCCAGGTCTGATTCAGCGCGGCGCAGAGTCGTCGGGCTGATGTAGTCCGGCCAGGTGAGCAGGGTCAGGGTATCCATACTGGCTACTCGACAAATAGATTCGTGCTGGAAGGAGTCCAACTAACCGTCACCGCATCCCCGATGGCGGGCAGGTTTTTATCCGATCCCCGGTTCTGTTCGCGAACCACAGCACGCTCTCCGCTAGGGAGGCGCACGAAGTATTGAAGATCGTTGCCAACGAAGACTACATCGTCCAGAGTCCCATTCAGATGGTTAGGCGCATCTGCACTGAGGCTCAGGCGCTCTGGGCGCACCGAGACGGTCACCGCCTGACCCACGGGGAGATCAGTGGGGGCCTGCGCCCAAATTTGCCCCTGCCCTGCCAGTTCAATGCAGAGTTCATCACCCTGCACACTCGCGACCTTGCCGTTGAAAAAGTTGGTCGTGCCGATAAAACTTGCCACGTAGCGCGAGTTCGGAGAATCGTATAGCGTGCGCGGATCATCGACTTGCAACACTTTCCCCTGATCCATCACGGCGATGCGGTCGGACATGGTAAGCGCTTCTTCCTGATCGTGGGTCACATAGATGAACGTAATCTTGACCTCGCGCTGCAACCGCTTCAACTCAAGCTGCATGTCCTTACGCAGCTTTTGATCCAGTGCGCCGAGCGGCTCATCCAGCAGGAGCACGGCAGGTTGATTCACCAGTGCCCGCGCTAATGCGACGCGCTGCTGCTGTCCCCCTGAAAGCTGGGCGGGTTTGCGCTGATCCATACCGTAAAGCTGTACCATCTCCAGTGCTTCCCCGACTCGCTTGCCTATCTCGTTCGACGAGAGCCGCTTCACCCTTAAGCCGAACGCAACATTCTCGAACACGTTCATGTGCGGGAACAGCGCGTAATTCTGAAACACCATATTCACGTTGCGGCGGTGGGGCGGCTCATTCTGAATGATCTGCCCGTTAAGTTTGATCGTGCCTTCGGTGGGGTGCTCGAACCCGGCGATCATACGTAGCGTGGTCGTTTTGCCGCAGCCCGACGCGCCCAACATCGAGAAGAACTCCGCCTGCCCGATTTGCATGGAAATATCATTGACCGCCGTAAAGGTGTCAAAATGCTTGGTGATATGGATGAGTTCGACGGCAGGCTTTTGATCGGTCATATGAATGCTCACTTAATTCAATTACCCTGGCTCTACTGGTTTGAGTTCCGTCTTAGCACCACCCCGCCGCAGCGATTCCGCCAATAGCAGCAAGCTTAATGAAGCGACCATCACCACCACCGCCAGCGCGATCACCTGCGGAAAGCGGTTGGCGAAGCGCATCTGACCCAGAATGTACACAGGCAGAGTCGGGCTGCCACCGTTGAGAAACGAGGCCAGCACGTATTCGTCGAACGAGACGGTAAACGCCACCAGCCACGCCGCAAGGATCGTCGGCGCAAGGATCGGCATAATGACCTTACGCAGCGTGTAGAAATAAGTCGCGCCGAGGTCTTGTGCTGCTTCCTCGATGAACGGGTTGAAATCTGCCAGCCGCGCCATCAGGATCAGCAGCGCGTAGGGAAAGGCCACAATCGTGTGGGCGATAGCAATCGTCACCAACGAGCGCTCGATGTTCAGCGACGAAAATAGAATCAGCAGCGCCACGCCGAGGATCAGAAAGGGAACCAGGAGCGGCAGCACCGCAACTGCAATAAACACCGAGCGTCCGCGCAGCTTGAAGCGCATCAGAGCGATGGCAGCAGCAGCCCCAATCAGCGAGGCGGCGGCGCTGCTGGACAACGCAACGATGGCACTGTTGCGAAGCGCCTCCAATAACTCGCGGTTACGCAGCATATCCTGATACCAATGCCCAGTGACCCCTTTCATCGGGAAGGTAAACGCGATGCCGTCATTCACCGAAAACAGGAACAGGATCACAATCGGCAGATACAGTAGCACCAGCAGTACCAGATAATACAGAAACAGCCAGGGGGAGGGTTTTTTGGACATCGGCGTTATCCGAGCATCCGGCCTACATCGACTACGCGGGTCAGGATCAGCGACAGCAGCAGCGCGCCGATCAGCATGAGGAAGGCCATCGCCGCGCCGAGAGGCCAGTTTAACCCCTGGCTAAAGAATGTCTGGATGATGTTTCCATACAGCGATCCCCCACTGCCGCCGACCAGCAGTGGCGTGACATATTCGCCCATTGTCGGAATGAACACCATAAAAAACGCAGCGACTACCCCCGGCATACTGAGCGGCAGGGTCACACGCAGAAAGGCGAGCGGCGGCGGCGCGCCGAGGATCGATGCTGCTTCCAATACCGAGCGGTCGATGCGCTGCAAGGCCGCATAGATCGGCAGCGCCACGAACGGCAGCCACACGTAGATCAGCGTGATCACAACGGCGGTGCGGCTGTAAAGCAGCAGGCGAAGTGGCTCCTGAAACACGCCCGTTGACATGAGCAGCGTGTTGATTACCCCGTTAGGGCCGAGAATGATCTTCCACGCAATGATACGCAGCAAGTAGCTCGTCCAGAAGGGGAGGATCAGCAGAGTCAGAAACAGCGAGGCGCGCTCACCTGCACGGAACACGAGGAAGTAAGCAAGCGGATAGGCTAGAACAATTCCGCAGAGCGCCACCAGTGAGGCAATCCCCGCCGAGATTGCGAGCAGCCGCAGGTAGCTGGCATTGCCCAGGATGTTCAGATAGTTGGCGAAGGTGGGCTGCCAATCGAGCGCAAAGAGCGGCCCCTGCATATCGGGGCGCAGGCTGTAGCCTGCCATCAGCGCCAGTGGAATTAAGAAGAATAAGAGCAGCCACAGCGAAGGGACTGCAATCAGCGCCCACCCTGGCGAAATCCGTCTCAGCATACCTCACCCCCGATTTGGGGAACGGTCTGTGATTGTAGGGGCGAGGCAATGCCTCGCCCCTACGCACCATTAAATGTGTAAACTGCCGTTGACTTTCAACTTACGACTTATAACTTCCCTACGGTGCGGCTTTAACTTCCGCCCACATATTCACGAAATCCTGGAAGGTCTGGAAGGTGATCGGCTTGGTGAAGTTCGTACGATCCAGAATGGTCGGGTCATCCAGCGACAGCGCCTTGGTCAGATTCGCATCTGTTACAGCAGCATAGGCTAGCGGATTGACATGCCCATAGGCGTACATCGTCAGCAGATTCGTGGCGGTCTTCTCGCCCAGCTTGCCATCCAGAAAGGCCAGCGCCGCATCATAGTTATCGGTATCCGAGGTGATCGAATACTGCCCGACCCAACTGTTGCGGCCCTCTTTCGGAGTAGCGTAGGCCACCGGAACATCCGCGCCCAACAGGCTATAGTAGGCCCCATTCCACGCATAGGCAAGCCACACATCGCCAGAAGTCATCGCTTCGACCAATTCCGGCTCTGCCGTCCAGTAGAATGAGTTAAGCTTGCGCTGATCGATCCACATCTGCTTGATCTCGGCAAGCTGATCATCGGTGAGATTGGCTTCATCTGCGCCAATGATGTAACTGGCGACCTGTGCCGCGCCATACCCTGAATCCCACATCGAGACGTGGCCTTCGTACTTCGGATCGAGCAGCGCTTCCCATGAATCCACGCCTTCGGGGATTTTGTCGGTGCGGTAGAGAATCGAGGTATAGCCCCAGTCCCACGGTACGCAGTAGACCTTGCCGTCGAGCGTGCATAAATCCTGAAACTGCTTCGGGATTGAATCCCAATTCTGCATCTTCGAGGTGTCGATCTCCCGGATCAACCCCTCATCGACGTAGAACTTCATGAACGGCGTGTAATAGTGAATGATGTCCGCCCCTGAACCTGCTTTAGTCTTGGCGAAGACATCTTCATCCGACGACCCAAAGGTGAAATCTACCTTCACGTCGGGATGCGCCTCTCCGAAATCGGCCCACATTTCGGGGACTTCGTAGTAGGCCCATTCGAGGACGGTTAGGTTGCCAGCAACTTCCCCGCCTCCTGCTGCCTCAGTTCGGTTCTCAGTAGCGGCTGCCTCGGTGGGGTTTGCAGCCTGCTCAGTGGCGGGCGCTTCGGTCGCAGGCGCGGCAGTTTGCGCGGGCCCGCCGCAAGCCGCCAGCATAACTGCGATCAGCGCCAGCATCAGAATCACGGCAAGTGAACCCCGGTGATGTATATTCATCTTCTCCTCCATTGACGTAGAACTGCTAGTATCTGCTGTACTATATTGTCCATCTGACATAAAATCATTCGTACAGCATTCATCTTTCAAACAAATTTATATGACATTTGCATATCTGTTGTCAAGTTTATGCTATTCTAGTTGAATCGCAAAATATTTTAGTGTACCATTTTGTCTGAGATTCCTGAGCCGAGGATGTCCATGAGCCAACTCAAACCCGCACTGGACGAGATCGATCTGGCGATTATCCAGATGCTTCAGGAGGATGGCAGGCGCGCCTATTCGAGTATCGCGCAGGAACTGAACCTCGCGCCTTCGACGGTGCAGCAGCGCGCCACCCGCTTAATCGACTCTGGCATCGTGACCATCAAGGCGATGATCCACCCCGCCGATCTTGACCATCCAGTCATCGCAATGGTCGCCATCAAAGCGGACGGCGTGCATCTTACTTCGGCTGCGGCGGCCCTCGGCGAGATTCCCGAAGTACGCTGGACGGTGATCTGCGCGGGCGCGTACGACATTCTCATCGAAGTAGTCTGCCGCGATAATCAGCATCTTCTGGCGCTGTTATCGGATCGGGTTGCCAGCGTCGAAGGCGTACGCGAGACGGTGACATTTTTATATCTGGACATCATGAAGCGCGCACAGGCATGGCGGCTTCCTGGCCCTGGCGCGTCTTTCTAGGAAGAAAGGCTTGTCATGAAGATTGTTGTATTGGGTGGTGCGGGTAAGATGGGCGCGATGGCGGTGCAGGATTTGTGCCTCAATCCCGCAGTCGATGAGGTAGTCATTGCAGATGTAAATCAGGAAAACGCACGGCAGATTGCGGACTATCTCAGTAGCCCTAAGCTCACCATCCGCCAAGCCGATTTGAACGACCATGCATCGCTGGTTGCCGCTTTACAGGACTGTGATGCCTGTGTCAACGCTACGGTCTACTACTCGAATCTCAAGGTCATGGCCGCCTGCCTCGAAGCGAGAACTCACTATACCGATCTGGGCGGGTTGTTCCATACGACGCGCAAGCAGCTTGAGCTTCATGATCGGTTTGCAGAAGCAGGGATCAGCGCCGTGCTGGGCATGGGATCGGCCCCTGGCATCCCCAACATCCAGGCCCGCTATGCGGCGGATCGGCTGGATACCATCGAGTACATCCGTATTTATGATGGAATTCGCCCGCCTGAATCGGGTGAAGTGCGCTTTACGTATGCCGTCCCTACCATTATTGACGAGATGACTCTCGCGCCATGCATCTATCGTGATGGTGAGTTCATCGAGTGCGATCCGCTCTCCGAGTTCGAGGATTACTGGTTCAGCGCACCGCTTGGCCTGCTGCCGATGCACCTGTCGCTTCATTCTGAGGTCGCTACTTTGCCTATCAGCTTTGCGGATAAAGGCATCCGGGAATGTTTCTTCAAGATCAACTATTGGGGGATGCCGCGCGAGGTCGTCGAGAAAGTTAAGGTGCTGGCAGATTTCGGTTTTGCGGGGAGAGAACCTGTCAAAGTCAATGGATCACAGGTGATTCCGCGCGATCTGATGATCGCGCTGATGGAAAATCATACACCCTCCCCCGCTACCTTTCTCGCACCATCTGAACGATCAGCACCTGATTGGGCTAAAGAGATCGTTACCGAGGTTAAGGGTACGAAAGACAGTCGCCCCGTTATCTATCGGGTGGGGACGCTCACGGCCAACAGCCCACTGCCGACCGGGGTTGCCCCGGCGCGTGGTTCGGTGTGGCAGGCAAGCGGCGATGTATCTCCTGGCGTTCATCCGCCAGAACTTGCCTTTGATCCTCAAACATTCTTGAAGGAATTGGAGGCCCGCGAGATTTACACGGAGATCACTGTCAAGCAGATGCTGTAGCAAGTCATAATGTGATGTACTATCGCAGTGTGCCGCGCCTGCGCAAGCAATAAGCGCAATCGAATACTGCAATCACACATACCGAACACTGGCCTGACTGAAAGAGAGTATGCTTCTATCTAGCAGATCAACAGTTAGCCAGAAACGACATCATGGATCAGCCCATCACGATTCTTCCAGATGAGCCATCGACCGTGATCTGCTGGCCTGTCTCGATGTGATGGGTCGCGCCCGCCACACCAACTACGGCTGGGATACCATATTCGCGAGCTACAACTGCGCCGTGAGACATCGGGCCGCCCATCTCCATCACTAATCCGGCAGCAGTCAGAAAGAGAGGTGTCCAGCCTGGGTCTGTCGAAGGGGCGACGAGAATTTCTCCCGGCTCTAGTTTCGCGCCTGCCGGATTAAGAATGACCCTCGCTTTCGCTGAAATCAATCCAGCCGAGGCAGGTGTACCCTGCAAAACACCAGACGCGGCTTCACTATCGATCATGGTTAAGCTGTTCTCTGGCTCCGTGCCATCAGAAAGGAGAATACGTGGGATGTGCCGCCGCTCCATTTCC
>Ga0209382_10013028_pt1 | contig 10227 bp, 6 predicted proteins | sample SoiMetdeltSBSDD5_FD_187599 | JGI IMG/M metagenome (GOLD analysis project Ga0209382, IMG submission 187599) | Bulk soil microbial communities from a Populus tree surrounding site in Tennessee, USA - Soil MetaG P. deltoides SBSDD5 (SPAdes) (version 2) | ecosystem: Environmental > Terrestrial >...
GTTGCGTAGCGGCGCCTTCTTGATGGTGACGCCGTTGACCTGCACGCCGTTCGTGCTCTTCAGGTCGTAGACGAACCAGCCGCCGGGCTCGCGCCGCAGCGCGGCGTGGCGGCGCGACACCGAGAAATCGGGGAGCACGACGTCGTTGTCGCTGCCCCGGCCGAGGCGGACCTCTTCGCTCTCCAGCGGGAAGAACCGCTCGCGTCCGTCGATGACCCCGCGAAGCTTCAGCATCGTGTCAGCCGAATCTTAACCCGCCGTCGGGGGCCCCGGAGCGAGGTCGGCGGCGGACGATCAGCCATCGGAGCCGCGCAGGAGCAGCCAGAGCATGATCGCTTTCTGCACGTGCAGCCGGTTCTCGGCCTCGTCGAAGATGCGACTCTGCGGGCCGTCGACCACCTCGGACGCCACCTCCTCGCCGCGGTGGCAGGGCAGACAATGGAGGAACACCGCCTCGGGGCGTGCGGCGGCCATGAGCGCCGCGTCGACGGTCCAGCCGGCGAAGGCCTGGCGCCGCGCCTCTGCCTCCTCCTCCTGGCCCATCGAGGCCCACACGTCGGTGTACACCGCCGAGGCACCCGAGACCGCCTCGCGCGCGTCGTGCGTCACCGTGACGGTGACCCCGGCCTTCGCCGCGTCCTGCCTCGCGAGCTCGACGTAGGCCGCCTTCGGCTCGAAGCCCGGCGGCGTGGCCACGGCGACGTCCATGCCCACCTTGGCGGCGCCGAACATCAACGAGTGGGCCACGTTGTTGCCGTCGCCGACGTAGGCCATCTTGCGGCCGCGGAGGTCGCCGAAGATCTCGCGCAGCGTGAAGTAGTCCGCCATGCCCTGGCAGGGGTGGAGCTCGTCGGTGAGCCCGTTGATCACCGGCACGCTGCCGAAGCGGGCGAGGTCGAGCACGGTCTGGTGCGCGAAGGTGCGGGCCATGACGATGTCGACGTAGCGCGACAGCACGCGCGCCGTGTCGGAGATCGGCTCGCCGCGACCGAGCTGGATGTCGCGTGCCGAGAGGAAGAGCGCGTGCCCGCCGAGCTGCGTCATCCCCACCTCGAAGCTGACGCGAGTGCGGGTCGAGGACTTCTCGAAGATCATCGCCAGGCTCTTGCCGCCGAGCGCGGTGGCGAAGCGCTGTGGCTCGCGCTTGACGTCGGCGGTCAGCGCGAAGATGGCATCCACCTGCGAGGCGGAGAGGTCGTGGATCGAGAGGAAGTGGCGCACCGGAATCTCCTCGCGGGTGGATCCGAGGTCGGCGACCGCTGGGGCCGGCGCCGCGACGCTCGATCAGTGGATCGGACGGTCAGTGGAACGGATGGTCGGCTGTACGGATGTCGGGAACGGTGCCGCGCGCGGGCGCGGCTCCTACAGACTCTCCCGCTCGAGGGGCATCGTCATGCAGCGCGGGCCGCCCCGTGCCCGCGACAGCTCGCGCCCGGAGAAGGTGATGACGGTGGGCCCGCTGCCGAGGTCCGGCGTCTGCAAGGCCTCCTCCTCGGTGAGCACGCGCCAGCCGCGCACAGCGAGGCCGTCGGTCGTGTGGCGGTTCTTGTGGTAGAGGAAGATCACCCCGGGAGACACGGCGAAAGCGTTGGCGCCGTCGGTCCACTGCTCGCGCTGCTGCTCGAGGAAGTCGTCGCCGCCGCAGGGCACCATCTCGAGCTCCATGCCGAGGGCGGCCAGCGCACCGAGCAGCGAAGGCTGCAGCGTGAAAGTGAGCTCGCCGCTGCCGAGGTCGACGCGGTAGACGCGCGCCGACTCCGGGCCGTCCGGCAGCACGACCGGCGTGTAGCCGATGCACAGGTTGCGGTCGACCAGCGTGAAGACCGTATCGAGGTGCATGAAGGCGCGGCGCGGCGGCAGCTCGACGGCGATCAGGTGGCGGAACGGGGTCTCCTCGCGGCGCAGGTAGTCGGCGAGCGCCTCGAGGCCGCGCCGGTTCGTGCGTTCGCTGATCCCCACCAGCAGCAGCTCCGGCGACGCCACCAGCACGTCGCCTCCTTCGAGGCTGGGGTACGGGTAGACGGGCCCGTAGTCGGGCATGGCGTGGGGCGGCGAGTGCACCGCGAACAGGTCCTCGTACCCTTGCAGCGCCGGGTGGTGCCGGAAGATCGCCGCGGCGAGCACGGGCTCGCGTTCGCGCGCCTCGGTGGCCATCGACGACACCACGACGCGGTTGCCGAGAACGATCTGCGGGTCCCGCTGGAAGAAGTAGTTGGGCACCGGCAGGAGGTCGAAGAGGCCGGCGCCGCCACGCGGCGGCTCGTCGCGCCGCAACCCGCCGACGACGGCGGCCGCGAGCTGGTCCGGGGGCAGGTCCCTTAGACGCCCCAGGGCCCGCTCGGGGATGCGGTGGTGGGGAGCGGCGAGGTCCGAGAGCAGCTCTCGGCGAACGCCGTCGTCGCCGAGGACGTCGGCGAGCAACGCGGTGGCGTCGAGGGTCTCGACACCGAGCCGCTCGAGGAGGATGCGAAAGGTGTCGTGCTCGCCGCGCGCCTCCTCGCCGTCGAGGATGTCGTCGAACAGGAGGTGCTCCATCATCGCCGGCACCATCCAGTCGATCTCGCGGCCCGGGCGATGCAGCAGCACGCGGCGCAGGCGGCCGATCTCCGAATACACCGAAAGAGGCATGGGGAGCGCTCCCGATCCTCGGCTGCGGTCGCAGGGCGGAGAAGCCGCCTGCGGAAGCCGGAGATCTCGCTGTGGGGGGCCGGACGAGGCAGAGGCCGCCGCCGCGCGCGCATCCTACCCCACCCCGCCGGCGGGGCCGGGCTTGGGAGATCGCGCCCGGGCCTCGAAGATCCAGGTGTAGGAGAATCGCGACGCATGGAGCCCACCAACCCCCTCTACGACCGCTACGCGAGCCGCGAGATGGCGGCGATCTTCTCCCCCCGCCACCGCTACCTCACGTGGCGAAGGCTCTGGGTGACGCTGGCCCGTTGCCAGTCCGAGCTCGGGCTGCCGATCTCCGCCGATCAGCTCGCGGCGCTGGAGCGGGTCGAGGGCGAGATCGACTTCGAGCGCGTCGCCGAGCTCGAGCGCGCCACCCGCCACGACGTGGTGGCGCACCTGCGGCACTTCGCCGAGCTGGCTGGCGAGGCCGGCGGCATCCTCCACCTCGGCGCCACCAGTGCCTTCTTGACCGACAACGCCGACGTGCTGCTCCAGCGCGACGGGCTGCGGCTGCTCGAAGGGCGGCTCGCGGCCGTGATCGCCGCCCTCGCCGGCTTCGCCGAGCGCTGGGCAGACCTCCCCTGCCTCGCCTACACACACTTCCAGCCCGCGCAGCTGACGACGGTCGGCAAGCGCGCCGCCCTCTGGATCCAGGACTTCCTCCTCGACCTCGACGAGGTCGAGCGCCGCCGTCGCGAGCTGCGCTGCCGCGGCGTCAAGGGGACGACCGGCACGCAGGCGAGCTTCCTCACTCTCTTCGACGGCGACGACGCGAAGGTGCGCGAGCTCGATCGCCGGCTCGCCGAGCGGCTGGGGTTCGCCGGCAGCTTCCCGGTCACCGGCCAGACCTACACGCGGAAGCAGGACAGCGGCGTGCTCTTCGCCCTCGCCGGCGTCGGCGAGAGCTGCCACAAGCTGGGCACCGACCTCCGCCTGCTGCAGGGTGTCGGCGAGCTCGCCGAGCCGTTCGACGAGCACCAGGTCGGCTCCTCGGCGATGGCATACAAGCGCAACCCGGTGCGCGCCGAGCGCATGTGCGGGCTCTCGCGGCGCCTGATGACCGACGCGCTCAACGGCCCCCTCAACACCGCCACGCAGTGGCTCGAGCGCAGCCTCGACGACTCGGCGAACCGGCGGCTCGTCATCCCCGACGCCTTCTTGACCGCCGACGCCAGCGTCAACCTCGCCGCGCACATCGCGCAGGGGCTCGTCGTGCGCGAGGAGACCGTGGCCCGACGCGTGCGCCAGGAGCTGCCGTTCATGGCGACCGAGAGCTGGCTGATGATGGCCTCGCTCCGCGGCGGCGACCGGCAGGATCTCCACGAGCGGTTGCGGCGCCACTCGCTCGCCGCCCAGGCCGCGGTGGAGCGCGGCGACGTCAACCCGCTGCTCGGGAGCGTCGCCGGTGACTCGGCCTTCGGCCTCTCGGCGGCGGAGATGGAAGCGTCGCTCGATCCCTCGCGCTTCACCGGCAGGGCGGCCGCGCAGACCCGCGAGCTGCTCGCCGAGGTGGTGCGGCCGCGACTCGCCCGGGTCGAAGCGAGCGCCGTGGAGGCGCCTCGCGTCTGACCGCCCGGGGATCTCGCCGAGGGGGGACACCACCTCGACTCCCCTATAATCCACTCAGACAGCTAGCTCGGGGTTTGCGCTGATGGCGGTCCGTTCCTGGGACCCATGAGGGAGACGGCACGTAGAGCTTCACGTCGACGGTCGGTGCCGCTCCTGGTGGCGGCGCTCGGCGTCGTCGTCCTCTTTGCCGCCTGTCGCAGCGCCTCCCGGGACCGCGTCCGCCTCGGCTGGACCGAGCGCGGCGAGGCGTCGTGGTACGGATTCCCCTTCCACGGCAAGCGCACGGCGAGCGGCGAGCGCTTCGACATGCACATGATGACGGCTGCCCACCGCGAGCTGCCGATGGGCACGGTTCTCGAGGTGCGCAACCTCGACAACGACCGCCGGGTCCAGGTACGCATCAACGACCGTGGGCCCTTCGTGCGCGGCCGCATCCTCGACCTCTCCTTCGCCGCCGCCACCGAGCTCGACATGGTGCGCACGGGAACGGCGGAGATCGAGCTCCGCGTCATCGAGATGGGCGCGCTCCCGCCGTCGCCCTCCGCGGTGCTCACCGTCCAGGTCGGCGCCTTCCAGGACCGCGACCGCGCCGACGCCCTCCTCGCGCGCATTACCCGCGACTTCGCTGACGCCAGGATCGAGGAGTCGCTCCCCTGGTTTCGCGTGCGCGTCGGCACGTTTGCCGACGTGGGAGCCGCGCGCGAGCTCCAGGCGCGCCTCCTGCGCAAGGGGTTCCGCTCGATCGTGACACGAGCCGGGCTGGGTCCGGTGCTCAGCGAAGAAGAGAACTAGCGCTCTGCACCGAGCTGGTTTCTTGGCGCTGAACTGGCTTTGGCGCTGAACTGGCGTTCAGCGCTTGGCCAGCTCGGCGAGCCACTGCTTGATCCCCTCGTCGAGGCCCTCGCGCTCGGCGTGACGGCGGAGGGCGATCTCCACCAGTCGGTCGACCAGCATCGGCAGGGGCACGCCGGTGAGCGCCCAGAGCCGCGGGTACATCGAGATTCGGGTGAAGCCCGGAATGGTGTTGATCTCGTTGACGTACGAGCGGTCGCCCTCGAGCAGGAAGTCGACGCGCGCCATGCCGGAGCCGCCGATGGCGGCGAAGGCATCGACCGCCTGCTGGCGGATGCGCTCCTCCACCACCGTCTCGAGCTCGGCCGGCGCGATGAGCTGCGCGGCGTCGGTCAGGTATTTGTCGGCGTAGTCGTAGAACTCGGCGCCGGGCACGATCTCGCCGGCCCGCGACGACTCGATGTCGTGCAGGCCGAGAACCGCGACCTCGATCTCGCGTCCGGTGACCCCGCGCTCGACGAGGACCTGGTCGTCGAAGCGGAGCGCCAGCCGCACCGCCGCCTCCAGGTCGCCGGCGCTCTTGACCTTCTGCACTCCGACGCTGCTGCCGCCGACGCTCGGCTTGACGAAGAGCGGCAGCGGAAGCTCGACGCAGCTGCGCAGGAAGGCCTCGGGATCGGCCTCGAAGCGTGCCCGCGAGACGGCCCGGAACTCGACCACCGGCACGCCGGCCGCCGCCAGCAGGCGCTTGGCCTGCAGCTTGTCCATGGCGATGGCGCTGGCGGTCACCCCACAGCCGACGTAGGGGAGCCCGGCCATCTCGCAGAGCCCCTGCAGGGTTCCGTCTTCGCCCCAGGTGCCGTGGACGATGGGGAACACCAGGTCGACGCCCGCGTCGAGCAGATGGCGGAGCGACGGCGCGATCCTGCCGCCGGGCGCCGGCAGGGCGCTCAGCTTGCCGTCGAGCGCCGGGCGCGACTGCTCGGGCCCGACCCAGCAGCCGTCGGGGGCGATCCCCAGCGGCACCACCTCGTGACCGCCCTGCTCGAGCGCCGCCGCCACGGTGCGCGCCGAGTTGATCGACACCTCGTGCTCGACGCTCCGCCCCCCGAACACCAGCCCGACGCGCCGCTTGCCCATTCGCCCTCCTCCACCTTCGAAACCGTGCGCCGCCCTCCGACGCGAGCAAAGGCTACGCCAGAAGCGAGGCTCTCTTGCGGCGCCGGCGTGGCAGGACGCGATCGCCGCGAACCGCCGCCACGCTCACCGCAGGTCGGCGAGCTGCACCGACTGGATCTCGGGCAGCGCAGCGATCCGCGCCAGCACCTCGGGCGCGGGGAGCTGGTCGAGGCGCAGGACCGCCATCGCCTCGGCGCCGTCGGCGACGCGGGCGAGGTGGATCTCGGCGATGTTGACCCCCGCCTCGCCGAGGATCGATCCCAGCCGGCCCACCACGCCGGGCACGTCGCGGTTGGAGAGCACCATCAGCCGCCCCTCGGGCCGGAACTCGAGCTGGAAGCCCCGGAAGCGCACGACACGTGCGTCGCGCTCCGAGAACAGGGCGCCGGCGAGGTTGACCTCACCGCCGTCGCCGCCGACGGTGACGCCGACGAGGTGCGGATAGTCCCCCGCCTCTTGGCGCGCCGCGCGCACGACCTCGATGCCGCGCGCCGCTGCGAGCTTCTCGGCGTTGACGTAGTTGACGGCCTCGCCGAGCGACGGGGTGAGCGCGCCCTTGACGGCGGCGACGGTGACCGGCACGGCCAGCGCCTCCTCGATCCCCCAGAGGTCGACGCGCAGGCGGTTGATGCTGCCGCCGAGCAGGGCGCCGGCGAGACGGCCGAGCTGCTCGCCGAGCCGCAGGAACGGCTCGCTGCGGGCCCCCGTGGGGCGGAACGGCAGGTTCACCGCCGACACGGCAAGCGACCCGTCGAGGGCGGCGAGCACCATGCGGCTGGTCTCGAGGGCGATGCGCTCCTGCGCTTCGACCGTTTGCGCGCCGATGTGCGGCGTTGCCACCACCCGCGGGTGGGTGGCGAGCTTCCAGTCGGTGGGCGGCTCCTCGGCGAAGACGTCCACCGCGGCGCCGCCGAGGCGGCCGGCCTCGAGGGCCTCGAGGAGCGCGGCCTCGTCGACGACACCACCGCGGGCGCAGTTGACGAGCAGCGCACCCGGCCGCATCTTCGCAAGCTCGGCGGCACCCAGGAGCCCCTTCGTCTCGTCGGTGAACGGCACGTGCAGGGTCACCACGTCGGCCCAGCCGAGCAGCTCGGCGAGCGGCATGAGCGGCACCTCGAGCCGGCGGGCGACGGCCGCGTCGAGGTGAGGGTCGAAGGCGGCGACTTCCATCTCGAAGGCCCGCGCCCGCGCTGCGACGCCCTGGCCGATGCGGCCGAAACCGACGACACCGAGGCGCTTGCCCTGGAGCTCGAAGCCCGTGAAGCTCTTGCGGTCCCAGTCCTGCCGCTTCATCGCGCTATCGGCGGGAGCGACGCGCCGCGCCAGCGCGAGCAGCAGGGCGAAGGTGTGCTCGGTCGCCGAGATGAGGTTCGCGGTCGGCGCGTTGACCACCAGGACGCCGAGGTCGGTGGCGGCGGCAACGTCGACGTTGTCGACACCGATGCCGGCGCGGCCGACGACCTTGAGCCGCTTGCCGGCGCGCAGGAGCTCCGCCGTCACCTTGGTGCTGCTACGGACGACGAGCGCGTCGAAGTCGGCGAGGATCTCCGCCAGGCGCGGGCGCTCGGCGGCGGTGAGCTCGTGAACCTCGGCACCCGACTCCTGGAGCGTCGCGAGGCCGGAAGGGTCGAGCTGGTCGGCGATGAGGATCTTGTGAGGCATCGTTTCGTTCTCCTGCGGTGGCGCGCGACGATATCCCATTCATGACGCAGTGCGGCATTCCTCTTCCGTTTCTCGCCGCGAGGCGGCAAGAGAGGCGGGGCTCGAGACACCGAGGGCCGGCGCGCAGCGGCCGGCCCCTCGATCCTTCGCCACGGGCCCGCGGTGCTAGTGGGCGCTGGACGCCGTCGCGGCCGCTTCGCCCGGCACCGGGAAACCGCGCTCCCGCATCAACGCCGCGATGCCCGGGTCCTTGCCGCGGAACGCGCGGTACCCCTCGGCCGGGTCGACCGTGTTGCCTACCGAGAAGACGTGGTCGACGAGGAGCCTGGCGACCGCCTTGTCCCACGGGCCGCCCTTGGCCTCCTCGAACGCCTGCCAGGCGTCGGCCGACAGCGTGTCCGACCAGAGGTAGCTGTAGTAGCCGGCCGAGTAGCCGTCGCCGGCGAAGATGTGCCCGAACTGCGGCGTCCGGTGCCGCATGACGATCTCTTTCGGCATGCCGAGGGAGGCGAGGGCCTCGCGCTCGAACGCGTCGGGATCGATGTCCTTCTCGGGTGTCGCCGCGAGATGGAGCTTCATGTCGACCAGCGCCGCCGCCAGGTATTCGACCGTCGAGAACCCCTGGTTGAACCTCGAGGCGCGCTCGATGCGGTCGACGAGCTCCCGCGGCAGCGGCTTGCCGGTCTGGTAGTGCAGCGCGAAGCGGTTGAGGACCTCCGGCGTCGACAACCAGTGCTCGAGCACCTGCGAGGGGAACTCGGCGTAGTCGTTCGGCACCGACGTCCCGGAGAGGCTCGGGTACTCGACCGACGAGGCGAGACCGTGCAGCGCGTGGCCGAACTCGTGGAAGAGCGCCGTCGCGTCGTCCCAGCTGATGAGGATCGGCTCGCCCGGCTTGCCCTTCACGAAGTTGGTGTTGTTGGAGACGATGGTCGGCACGGCGCCGTCGAAGCGCTCCTGGTTCCGATAGGCGTTCATCCAGGCGCCGGAGCCCTTGCCCGGGCGGGCGTAGGGGTCGAAGTACCAGAGCCCGACGAGCTGCCCCTTCGGGTCGGTCACCTTCCAGACGCGCACGTCGGATTGTACGACCGGCACGTCGTGCACCTGCTCGAAGCGGAAGCCGAAGAGCTCCCCCGCCACCCAGAACATCCCCTCGCGCAGCTTCTCGAGCTGCAGGTACGGCGTCACCGCGGTCTGGTCGAGGTCGTATTTCGCCTTGCGGACCTTCTCGGCGTAGTAGCGGTAGTCCCAGGGCTCGATGGTGATCTTCGCGCCTTCGGCGTCCGCAAGCGCCTGCATGTCGGCGACCTCCTCGTGGACGCGCGCGACGGCCGGCTTCCACACCGACTCCATCAGCTCGAGCGTGCGCTCGGGCGTCTTCGCCATCGTGTTGCCGAGACGCCAGTGGGCGTGCGTCTGATAGCCGAGCAGGCGCGCCCGCTCGGCGCGCAGCTTGAGGATCTCGGTGATGATCTTGTTGTTGTCGCGCGCGTCGCCGTTGTCGCCGCGGCTGTAGTAGGTGCGCCACACCGTCTCACGCAGGTCGCGGCGGCTCGAGTAGGTGAGGAACGGCTCCATGCTCGAGCGGGTGTTGAGCACCGCCCACTTCCCCTTGTGGCCGCGCGACTCCGCGGCGGCCGCGGCGGCGGCGCGCAGGGAGTCCGGCAGACCGGCGAGATCCGCCTCCTTCTCGAGCACCAGCACGTGGTCCGTCTCGTCGGCGAGCAGGTTCTGGCTGAAGCTCGTGAAGAGCGAGGCGAGCCGCTGGTTGATCGTCGAGAGCCGCTCCTTGGCGGGCTTGTCGAGCTGGGCGCCGGCGCGCACGAAGTTGGTGTAGTCGAGCCAGGCGAGACGCTGCTGCTCGGGGGTGAGGCCGGAGCTCTCACGCGCGGCATAGACGGCGGCGACGCGGGCGAACAGTTTCTCGTTCTGGGCGATCTTGTCGGCGAGCTCGGCGAGCTTCGGCGCCATCTCGCTCTCGACCGCCTGGAAGTCGTCCGTCGACATCGTCGAGCTGTAGACCGCGAAGATCGAACCCACGCGCGCGAGCGTCCGTCCGGCCCGCTCGAGGGCGGCGATGGTGTTGTCGAAGTCGGGCTTCCTGGAGTCGCCGGCGATGGCGTCGACTTCCGCGAGCTGCTCGGCCATGGCGGCCTCGAGCGCCGGCTTGAACTGGTCGACGCGGACGGCATCGAACGGCGGCACGCCGCCATAAGAGCCGGTCCAGGGATTGAGCATGGGATTCGACGCCGGCTTGGCGGCCGGAGCCAGGGTTGCAGCGGAGGCGCCGGCGGCGCCACCGACTACGGCGGCCATGGCGATGGCGAAGGACAGGAGACGCAGTCGGGCCATGGG
>Ga0209382_10013029_pt1 | contig 10227 bp, 8 predicted proteins | sample SoiMetdeltSBSDD5_FD_187599 | JGI IMG/M metagenome (GOLD analysis project Ga0209382, IMG submission 187599) | Bulk soil microbial communities from a Populus tree surrounding site in Tennessee, USA - Soil MetaG P. deltoides SBSDD5 (SPAdes) (version 2) | ecosystem: Environmental > Terrestrial >...
GCATCGTGATCGACCACGCCTCCCCGGGCGACGTTCACGAGGATCGCGTCGGGCCGCATGAGCGCGAGCTCCCTGGCGCCGATGAGCCCTCTCGTCTCGGGGGTCAATGGCACGTTCAGGGACACGAAGTGGGAACGGGAGAGCAGGTCGGGGAGCGTTGCATACACGGCCCCAGTCTCGCGCTCCGCCTCGGGGTCGCGCCGCCGGTTGTGGTAGAGGACCTCCATGTCGAAGCCCGCGGCCCGCCTGGCGACCCCTCGCCCGACGCGGCCCATGCCGACGATCCCGAGCGTGCTCCCGTGCACCTCCGCTCCCAGGAAGAGGCTCGGATCGAAACGAGTGAAACCGGCGCTCCGGGCAAAGCGGTCTCCGACGACCACGTTCCTCGCACAGGCGAGGAGGATCGCGAAGGTCAGGTCGGCGGTCGCCCCATCCACGGCCCCGGGGGTGTTCCCCACGGGGATCCCGCGGGCCGCCGCCGCCGCTAGGTCCACGTGATCCACGCCCACGCCGAAGTTGCTGATCACGCGCAGCGCGGGGAGGCGCTCGAGGAGCCGCTCTCCCACGGGCGGATGACCGTACGTGAAGAGACCGGCCGCGCGGGCCCCCTCAGGGCCGTCCGCCTCCTCCCAGGAGCCCAGGCTGCAGATGGGGTCGAGGAGCTCCCGGATCATGGGCGGGAGGGGGACATCCACGAGGACGAGAGGCTGCTCCATCCGCTACTTGGCGACGAGCTGCGTCTCGAGGGCCTCTGCGATGGCATCCTCCACGCGCTCGATCCAGAGGATCTGCATCCGGGCCCGGGCGCTCTCCGGGATGTCTTCGAGGTCCTTCTTGTTCCTCGAGGGGAGGAGGACGGTGTGAATGCCCGCGGCATGGGCGGCCAGCACCTTCTCCTTGATCCCGCCGACGGGGAGGACGAGACCCCTGAGGCTGATCTCGCCCGTCATCGCGATATCGTTCCGCACGTGCCGCCCGGTGAGGAGCGAGACGAGAGCGATGAACATCGTGACGCCGGCGCTGGGCCCGTCCTTCGGGATCGCTCCCGCTGGAACGTGGATGTGAATGTCGCTCTTCTCGAAGATGGCCGGATCGATGTCCAGGTCCCTGGCGCGCGACTTGACGAGACTGATCGCCGCCTGGGCGCTTTCCTTCATCACCTTGCCGAGCTGCCCGGTCAGGACGAGGTGGCCCTTTCCCTGCATACGGGTGGCCTCGACGAACAGGATGTGCCCCCCGACCGGAGTCCATGCGAGGCCGGTGGCCACTCCCGGCACGCTCGTCCTCGAAGAGACCTCGTCCTCGAAGCGCGGGGGCCCGAGGATGGGCCGGAGGTCCTCCGCATCGATCCGGAAGTGCGGAGCCGATGCGGGCCCGCCCTCCGCGATCCGCATCGCGATGCTGCGGCAGACGGCCCCGAGCTCCCTCTCGAGGTTCCGGCACCCGGCCTCCCGCGTGTAGTGGCGCACGATCTCCTGCACCGCCTCGTCGGTGATCTCGAGCTGATCGGGCCGGAGCCCGTTGGCCGCGAGGCGCCTGGGGAGCAGGTGGCGCCTCGCGATCTCCACCTTCTCCTCCTCGGTGTACCCCGATATCTCGATGACTTCGCAGCGGTCCCGCAGGGGGCCGGGGATCGCGTCGATGACGTTCGCGGTGCCCACGAACATGACCTGGCTCAGGTCGAAGGGCACCGCGAGGTAGTTGTCGCGGAACGTGCTGTTCTGCTCGGGGTCGAGGACCTCGAGGAGCGCCGAGGATGGATCCCCGTGGAAGCTCGCGCTGACCTTGTCGAGCTCGTCGAGCATGAAAACCGGGTTCTTCACCCCGGCCTTCCGTATCCCCTGGATGATGTTCCCGGGCAGCGCGCCGATGTAGGTCCGGCGGTGGCCCCGGATCTCCGCCTCATCGTGCACCCCGCCGAGGCTGACCCTCACGAACTTCCTGTCCATCGCCCGGGCCATGCTCTGGCCGAGCGAGGTCTTCCCGACGCCGGGCGGGCCGACGAGGCACAGGATTGGGCTCTTGCCCTGGGGGTTGAGCTTCCGCACGGCAAGGTACTCGAGGATGCGCTTCTTCACCTTCTCGAGGCCGTAGTGGTCCTCGGCGAGCACCTGCCGCGCGCGCGCGATATCGATCTGGCTCTCGCTCTCGACGGACCAGGGGAGCTCGATGAGCCAGTCGAGGTACGTGCGGATCATGCTGTACTCGGCGGCGGCCTCGGGCATCCTCTCGAGCCTGGCGAGCTCTTTCATCGCCTCGCGCTCGACATCGGGAGGCATGCGGGCCTTCGCGATGGCTTCGGTGAGCTCCTTCACCTCCGCGGACTTCGGGTCTCCCTCCCCGAGCTCCTTCTGGATGGTCTTCATCTGCTCGCGGAGGTAGTAGTCGCGCTGCGCCTTCTCCATCGAGCCCTTCGTCTGCTGGCTTATCTCGCGGGAAAGGCGCAGTACCTCGAGGCGATGGGTCAGCTTCTGCGTGACGAGCTCCAGCCTCTCGCGGAGATCGAAGGTCTCGAGGATCTGCTGCTTCTCCTCGACGCTCAGGTCCATGTACGTCGCCAGCATGTCGGCGAGGACGGACGGCGACTCGACTCCCTGGATGGCCGAATCCAGGTCCTGCGGCGCCTGGGGGAGGAGACCCATGGCCTCCTTCGCCAGCTCCTTCAGGTGGATGAAGCGAGCCTCGATCTCCTTGGATTTGTCCTCCTTCTCCTCGAAGGGCTCGATGCGCGCAGCCAGGAAAGGATCCGTCTGCGCGAACTCGATGATCCGGAACCTCTGGAGCCCCTGGCAGATGACGTGGTGGCTTCCGTCGGGAGCCGTGATGTACCTCCGGATGAGCGCGCTCGTCCCCACCTTGTAGAGGTCCTCGGGTCCGGGGTTCTCGATATCCGGGTCGCGCTGAAGGACGAGTCCGACGGGCTTCGCCCTTCGTACCGCGTCCTGGAGGGCGTCGACGGAGCGCTTCCTTCCCACGCTGACGGGGAGCACCACGCCGGGGAAGAGAACCATGCTGCGCACGCAGAGGATCGGGAGGACGTCATCCCTCGACGTCACCGAGTCGGCGACGGGCTCAACGGGGGCTTCCTGCTCGGCCACGGCTCTACCCTTTCACCTTCCTCAGCGAGAGTATGAGACATCCGCGCGCCAGCTCCCAGGGGCCGATCTCGTAGCGTCCCTGGGGAAGCGTCATGGACCTCTCGAAGCGGCCGTGAGGTATCTCGAGACGGTGGACCGTCGCCTTGTGACACGGAGGCGGCATGTCGCGCTCGCCCGCCACCGTGAGCGTGCCGGCGTCGATGACGACCTCGACGCGCGCGGGGTCCACGCCGGGAAGCGCCACGATGACGAGGAGCTCCGACTCGGTCTCGAAGAGGTCGGTGGGGGGCTCCCAGGTGGGCTTCTGGTACCGCGGTCTTCCGATCTGGAAGAAGTGGCGCTGCAGCTTGTCGGCGCGCTCGAGGAGCTCGCGCGCCTTCTCCCACATCCAGGTATCCGGATCCTGAGACATCCATCCCTCCGCAGCGATTCGGGAAAGGTCGCAGGAGACGTGTCCCGCGAGCCCGGAGCGTAGTATGGTCCCGGCGATGAGCGTTTTCCACCGGAGCCAGCGCGCCGGCGGAGGAGGGCTCGAGGGACCGTCGGAGCCGCGACGGCGGCGAGCCTTTACAGACCCCTAACCTGCAACTCTTCGGCCCACGACTCTGCGCCAACCCACTCGACGAGCCGCCACTCTCGACTCACACTCCGCAACCCACTGCCGGACCAGAACCTGCCGAGGCAAAAAAAAAGAGGCCGGCGGAACTTTGGGGAACCGCCGACCTCCGGGGCAGTTGTGGGCTGTGTTGTAGTGAGGACAAGGCAAATAATAACCCCTCTTCCGAGGATCGCAAGCGAGATCGAAGGGGATTATCGAGAAATCTTCGTCAATTTCATAAGTCTATGGAAAAGATGGACTTGGGACCATGCATGGGCGGGTTTTCCCGGCGAAGAGAGCCGACTCAAATCCCCGCGGCGAGGTACCCGCCGTCGATCGGCAGGGTCGCGCCGGTGATGAAGCTTGCCTGGGGGGAGACCAGGTAAACGGCGGCCCCGACGAGCTCTCGGAGCTCGCCGAAGCGCCCCATGGGCGTGCGCCGGATCGCCTCGGCCTTCCGCTCCTCCGACATGACCGTCCGGTTCAGGTCGGTGAGGAAAAACCCCGGGGCGATGGCGTTCACGCGCACACCCCTCGAAGCCCACTCTCGCGCGAAGGTCTGGGTGAGGGATACCACCCCCCATTTCGTGATGGCGTATACGGCCGAGTTCCCCCAACCGCGGAAGGACGAGAGCGACGCTATGTTGAGGATCGCTCCCGCGCCTCGCGCGAGCATCCCCCGCGCAACGGCCGTGGACACGAAGAAGACGCTCTTCAGGTTCGTGTCCACGATGGCGTCGAAGTCCTCCTCGGTGAAGTCGAGCGCAGGCTTGATCCTCGTGATTCCCTGGCAGTTGAGGAGGATGTCGATCCGTCCGTGATCGGCCTCCACCCGCCTCACGAGCTTCTCGATCTCATCGAGCTTCGAGACGTCCGCCGTGTAGCCCCGGGCCTCGCCTCCGGCTGCGACGATCTCGCCGGCGACCGCATCGACCTTGGCCGCGGTCCTGCTCACGGGGAGCACGCGGGCGCCCGCCCTCGCGAAGCCGAGCGCGATCTCCCGGCCTATGCCGCTCGTCCCTCCCACGGCGAGGGCCACGGCCCCCTGGAGCGAGAACGGATCGGCGCTGGACATCGGCGGGGGTGCTCCTGTTGGATGGGAACGACTTGTCGGCCGGAGGGGCGGCCAGTATGCGGAATCCGCTTTCGGAAGGCAACGGGTCCATGCGTAGAAGCACCGGTTTGACGGCTCTCGTCGCGGCGCCGTGAAGGACTTCACCATCGCGGTGGGCCAGTGGCCGGTCGTCTCGCGGAAGGATGAGAACCTCGAGCGGGCCGAGGCGTTCCTGCGCGACGCGGCGCGGGAGGGGGCGGCGCTGTGTATTTTGCCCGAGATGTTCCAGACTCCCTACGAGCTCGACGCGATGGAGCGGGCGGCCGAGCCTGCAGATGGGCCCACCCTGACCCGGATTCGGGATGCGGCGCGGGATCTGCGGCTCCACGTCGTGGCCGGTTCGTTCCCCGAGCGGGATGGGAGCGCCATCTACAACGCTTCCTTCCTGATCGGGCCCGACGGCGCCGTCATGGGGCGTCACAGGAAGATCCACCTCTTCGATGTCTCGCTCGAGGACGTCAAGGTGAAGGAGTCCGCCGTGCTGAGCCCGGGCGATGCGCCCCTCGTCGCCGACCTGCCCTTCTGCCGCCTCGGGGTGGCCATATGCTACGACGTCCGGTTCCCCGAGGTGTTCCGGTTCTTCGAGTCGTCCCGGGTCGACGTGATCGCGCTTCCCGCCGCGTTCTCGCGCACCACGGGGGCGGCGCACTGGCACCTGCTCCTCCGTTCGCGCGCGGTCGACTGCCAGGCTTACGTCGCGGCCGCTTGCCCGGCGCCGCTCGACGGCGCAAAGTACGTGACGTTCGGCCATTCCCTCGTGGTCGATCCCTGGGGAACGATCCTGCGCGAGGCCGGAGAGGGCTCCGAGACGGTGATCGCGCGGCTCGACGCGAAGCTGCTCGAGAGGGTCCGCCGGGAGCTGCCGGTCCTCGGCCACCGCCGCCCGGACCTCTACGACCGCTGGCGGGCCGTCCGGAAGGATCAGTAATACTTCTGGACGAGGAACCCGACGACACCGAGGAGCGCCCCGAAGACGTTCCCCCAGACCACGAGCCAGCCGAGGTGATCGCGCATGACGTCCTCCATCATCCGCTTCACGGTCTCGGGCTCGAGCTGGGCGATCTTCCTCTCGAGGAGCACCTTCACCTTCTCCCGGACGGCGTGGAGAAGCCGCTCCTCGTCGATCTCGACTTCCAGGTCCGCGGGCCCGGTCTTCTCCGCGAAGTCGAGCACCTTCACCTTGAGCGACTGGACGAAGGACCCCACGAACTGGCTCACGGCCGGCTTCACGTTCTGCGGCCCCACCATCGCGAGGAGCCCCCCGATCTTCGAATCCAGGAGCTTCTCGATCTCGCGATCGAGGATGGGGTCGAGCGTCTCCGGACCCGTGAACCTGTCCCAGCCCTTCTCGACGAGTCGAGCCATGGGCCCCCGCCCATCCTCGCCTCGCAGGAAGGACTTCCAGTCGAACGATCCCTTCTCGCGCGCGAGGAACTCGCGGAGGTATTCCTCGCTGAAGAAGTGTTTCAGGATGAGCTCCTGGATCTTCGCGCGTATTTCCCGAAAGCGCGCGGGTATGACGCCGCTTCCCACCAGCCCTGGAATCCTGTCGAAGAGCATCTTCACGGCGATCGCGTTCGTGATGCCTCCGCTGAAGGCGAAGAGCCCGATGGAGAGAGTGAAGTCCCGGATGACGCCCAGGGGAAGCGCGAGCCCGGCGGCGAAGACCACGCCGGAGAGGATGTTGGAGAAGGTGCCCTTGTCCATGTGGAAGTTCCGGAACGATGGGGCGCGAAGCGCCAGGTGTCAACCCGGTCCCCGAAGGCGTTAGGATGAGACGCTGATGCTTCACTTCTTCAAGTTCTCGTCCGAAGTCGAGGCGCCGGTTCCGGCCAGAGACGTCTACACGAGGAAAGCCACCGGCAAGGGCTGGCCCGAGGAGTGCCCTCCCCTGCGAGCCGCGAACGCTCTCGGATGGGACGTGCCCGCGAGCTTCGAGATGACGTTCCTCCGGAACCAGGACGGATCCTTCAGGCTCGAGAAGGAAGTCGAGCTCGAGAGCGACTGGACCTACAGCCCCGGAGCTCAGGACGGCGAGCACGACGAGGGGGTCCCGCTCGTCCAGAAGAACGCCTGGTTCTGGGACAAGGACCAGGTGCTGCCGCACGTGATCTCGAGCGACGTGTACCCTCACCTTCGCCGGCAGGTGAAGGTCTCCACGTTCCTCTTCCTCGCGACGGACCCGAACGAGCTCCTCCTCATCACCGATGTCCCCAACATCCGGCGGCCGTTCCGGGTGGTGACCGCCCTCGTCGAGACGGACTGGTACCCCGCGTCGTACCCATGGCACTGCGTCCTCGAGCTCGATCTTGCCGAGGAGAGGATCGTCATCGAGAAGGGCGCGCCCCTCTGCAGGCTCCTCACCGTCAAGCGCGAGGCGTACTTCGCGAAGGAGATGTCCTCCATCGAGTTCGAGAAGTTCTTCCAGAGAGGGCAGGAGTGGCTTCTCCGGAACGGTAAGGGAGGGCCCAGCGACATGATGGACATCACGGGCGCCTACGCGCGCCAGCAGTTGAGGCCGAAGTTCGGGGTGATCCTGTGATAGGGGGGTACGGGAAACGGGGAGGGGACGTGAACGGGTACGGGTACGGGTACGGGAACGGGTACGGGTACGAGGAAGGAGGGACCGACAATGAATAGATCGAGATGGCTCGGAGTCGTCCTGACAGCCGTGATGGCCGCACTCGTCGTGCTCGGGATGCGGGCCGGCGAGGAAGGCGAGACCCGAAGTATGACCCTGAACGCGCTCGACTACAGGCTCTCGCTCTACGACCTGAAGGCGGAGCGGCACGGGTCGAGCCGCCAGCTCGATGATCAGCTCCGCGAGTACGTGGGGGATGTGCTCTTCGACGGAGAGAGCCTTCACATCCTCGAGACCGAGCGGTCCACCGGGCTCTTCCTCGACCTCGGCGAGGAGCGGAAGCCGGACACCGAGTTCTCGCTCTTCCACGCGCTCAGGATCTACAAGCGGGGGTTCCAGTACCTCCAGTTCCCCTTCAACGATCGGTACGTTCCGTACGACGGCATCGATCCCGGCTCGTTCTTCCTGAACCGGAGGGATGCCGCGCGGTCCGTGAAGATCGCCATCGGGCACGTATACCTCCTCCGGTTCCATCACCGCACGGCCGTGGGTGACGAGCGGATGTACATCTTGCGAGTCATCGAGCACACGCCCGGAGTCGTCTTCACGGCTCTCTATCGCGAGCTCGCGAGCCCCAGGGAGTCTTGATGGGAAAGACGGTCGCGTGAGCTCCTCGGCCGATCTGCGCATCCTCGTCGAGACGGTGGGACCGTTCGCCGAGAACGCGTATTTCCTCGTCGATCCGGATTCCGGAGACGCGGCCGCCATCGATCCGGGAGACGAGCCCGAGCGGCTCCTCGAGGTCGTACGCGCGGAGGGGCTCAACGTCCGATGGATCCTGGGCACCCACTGTCACATCGACCACGTGGGGGCGGTTGCGGCCCTGAAGGAGGCCACGGGCGCGCCGTATCACATCCATCCCGCCGATCGCTTCCTCCTCGATGGCGTGCCCCAGCAAGCGGCCCTCTTCGGCCTCACCCCGCCTCCCGTCCCAGATGTCGATGGATACCTCGAGGAGGGCACCCTCTTCCACCTGGGCCCGCGCCGCATTCCCATCCGGACCGTCGAGACGCCGGGGCACTCCCCCGGCAGCGTGTCCTTCCTCGCAGGCGATGCGGTCTTCTCCGGAGACGCCCTGTTCCAGGGAGGCATAGGCCGGACGGATCTTCCCGGCGGCAGCATGCCCACGCTGCTTCAATCGATCCGGGAGAAGCTGCTCGTGCTTCCGGACTCGACGAGGGTCTACCCGGGCCACGGCGCCGCGACGACCATGGGCCTGGAGCGGAGGACGAACCCCTTCCTGTGACCGTTTCCACGATCCGAAGACTTCAGTCCTGGGTGGACGAGACCGCCGCGCTCACGCGGCCGGCCCGTGTCGTCTGGTGCGACGGGGGCGAAGACGAGAACCGCGCGCTCATCGAGGGCATGCTGGGCGACGGGACCCTCCACGCACTCGAGGAGAGCGCCTGGCCCGGCTGCTACCTCCACAGGAGCCACCCCTCCGACGTCGCGCGCACGGAGCACCTGACCTTCATCTGCAGCCGGGATCGGGCCGAGGCCGGCCCCCTGAACAACTGGATGGCCCCGGCGGAGGCGAAGGCGAAGGTGGGAGCGCTCTTCGAGGGCTCGATGCGGGGGCGGACCCTGTACGTCGTTCCGTATCTGCTCGGGCCTCCGGGCTCTCCCTTCTCCAGGGTGGGCGTGGAGATCACGGACAGCCCCTACGTGGTCGCCAGCATGCGGATCATGACACGGCTGGGAAGGCCTGCCCTCGATGCCCTGGAGGGAGGCGCGGACTTCGTCCCCGGCCTCCATTCCCTCGGGGATCTGGACCCGGCGAGGCGGTTCATCTGCCACTTCCCCGAGGAGAGGCTCATCTGGAGCATCGGCTCGGGGTACGGTGGGAACGCCCTTCTCGGGAAGAAGTGCTTCGCGCTCCGGATCGCCGGGGTCATGGCCCGCGACGAGGGGTGGCTCGCGGAGCACATGCTCATCATCGGGGTCGAGGACCCCACGGGAAAGACGACGTACATCGCCGCCGCGTTCCCGAGCGGCTGCGGGAAGACGAATCTCTCCATGCTCGAGCCGCCTCCTTCCCAGGAGGGGTGGAAGGTCTGGACGGTCGGGGACGACATCGCATGGCTGCGCTTCGGCGCCGATGGAACCCTCCGGGCGGTGAACCCGGAGGCGGGGTTCTTCGGGATCGCTCCCGGAACGAGCCGGAGCACGAATCCGAACATGATGGAGACGATCCGGCGGAACACGATCTTCACGAACGTGGGTGTCACGCCGGATCGCAGGCCGCGGTGGGAAGGAGACGGCGAGCCTCTCCCGCCGCGAGCGCTCGACTGGCAGGGGAAGGAGTGCACGCCCGCTTCCGGCACCCCGCTCGCCCATCCGAACTCGCGCTTCACGGCGCCGCTCATCCAGTGCCCCAGGCTGTCTCCTCGCTGGACGGACCCCGAAGGCGTGCCCATCTCGGCCATCCTGTTCGGCGGGAGGCGGGCGCGGCTCACGCCTCTCGTCATGGAAGCGTTCGACTGGCGCCACGGCACGTTCCTCGGCGCCTCCCTCGCGTCGGAGACGACGGCCGCCGCGACGGGCCATGTGGGCACGGTGCGCCGGGACCCGATGGCCATGCTCCCCTTCTGCGGTTACCACATGGGCGACTACTTCGGCCACTGGCTCGAGATGGGCGGGCGGTCGAAGAGACTTCCGAAGATCTTCAGCGTGAACTGGTTCAGGAAGGACGCGTCGGGACGGGTCATCTGGCCGGGCTACCGCGAGAACATACGGGTGCTGCGCTGGATCGTCGAGCGGTTGAGGGGTGAAGCGG
>Ga0209382_10013030_pt1 | contig 10226 bp, 8 predicted proteins | sample SoiMetdeltSBSDD5_FD_187599 | JGI IMG/M metagenome (GOLD analysis project Ga0209382, IMG submission 187599) | Bulk soil microbial communities from a Populus tree surrounding site in Tennessee, USA - Soil MetaG P. deltoides SBSDD5 (SPAdes) (version 2) | ecosystem: Environmental > Terrestrial >...
CCTTGGCGAGGCGTTCGAGGAGGTTCTCGCGGAGCTCGTCCTTGACCGTGCGCTTCCCGCGCGCGGCGTAGGATGAGCGCTTCAGTTCGCCGAGTGTCGTTGGGTGCTGCCTGGTCTGCAACGGGCTACTCCGGTGTCAGTCTCGTTCAGGATGATGGGTGGGCTTCCGGCGCGCTAGGCCCTGCTCTGCCCGGGTGCTGGTTTGGGGCCGCAGATGAACGCAGATGACGCAGATTTCCCTTGCGAGAGTTCGAAAACGCGAACCTTCGAAAGTGTGCCTCCGGGCCGAAGTTCATTATGAAACCCAATTCGAGCTTGGACGCACGCAAGTAATTGAGAAGCTGGGAAATGTGAGCCTTGTCAATTTCTTGCACCGATTTTAGCTCCACCACAATGGCTTCCTCGACCACGAAGTCTGCCTTGAAGTACCCGACGGGAAGGCCTCGAAACAGCACGGGCAGGGACACCTGCCTGCGATGGCTGATGCCAGCCTCGGCGAGCGCAATGGCGAACGCCTCGTCGTAAACCGATTCGAGGAAGCCGTAGCCAAGCTCGTTGTACACCCCATAAAAAACTCCCAGCAGCCTCTGCGTCAGTGTCTCGAGGCGGCGGGAGTCGCGGACGGGATCTGCGTTCATCTGCGTAATCTGCGGCCACCTCACGCAGAAGCATCATCAATCTGCCGCCATCACCTCCACGAGGTTGTCGTAGAAGACGGGCCCGTGCCCCATGTCGGTCTCGCGTTGCGACGTCGTCGCGTTCGCGTTCTGGCCGTCGGCGGCGTACTTCGCCCACCAGATCGAGGGCGCCCACACCACCGTTTCGCGCACCGATTCGTCCACCTTCGCGATCGCGGTGAATTCGCCCCGGTCGTTATGCACGACGACGCGCATCCCGCTGGCAATGCCTCGCGGCTCGGCGTCGCTCGGGTGGATCATCAGCTCCGGCTCGCGCGCCGCGCGCCGCAGCGCGCCGATGTTCACGAAGGTCGTATTCAGGAACTGATGGGCCGGAGACGACACGAGCGTGAGGGGGAAGCGCGCGGCCAGCGCCGGCACTGCCTCGGGGAACTCGTAAGGCGGCGTGAATGACGGAAGCGGATCGAGTCCCATCTCCCTCATGCGCTCCGAATAGAGCTCACACTTCCCGCTCGGCGTGAGGAACTCGCCGTTGGCGAAGGGCAGATACGGTTTCGGCACATTGAGACGCATCCATCCACGCTCGAGCAGTGCCTCGACCGTCACGCCCTCCAGCTTTGCCGCCTTCCACGCACCGGGGCGCTGCCCTTCGATCGCCTGATGAATGATCGTGAGGTCGTCATCGCGCAGCGCGGGATGGTCGAGCCCCATCCGCGCCGCGAGCAGCCGGAAAATCTCCGAGTTCGGCTTCGATTCGCCGAGCGGCGCGATCGATGGGCGATTGAGCGAGACGTAGTGATGCCCGTACGCGAAATGGATGTCCCAATGCTCGAGCTGGGTCGTCGCCGGCAGGACGATGTCCGCCCAGTCCGCCGTGTCGGTCTGGAAGTGGTCGAGGACCACGGTGAAGAGATCGTCGCGCGCCAGCCCGCGAATGACGGTGTTGCGATCGGGGGCCACCGCCGCCGGGTTCGAGTTGTACACGATCATCGCCCGTACCGGGGGACCGCCGACACCGGCGTCAGGCATCGTCAACGCTTCGCCGAGGCGGATCATGTTGATCGTTCGCACCGGGGGCGATAGATCGGGCCGCTCGAGCGTGTGCTTGTCGAACTGGAAGTTCGCGCTCGTCGAGAGCTGTACGCCGCCGCCCGCCCGCCGCCAGTGACCGGTGACCGCCGGGAGACAGGCGATCGTGCGCACCGCCATGGCGCCGCCGCCGTGACGCTGGAGCCCGTAGTTGACGCGGATGAACGCGGCGCGTGCGCGACCATAGCGTCGCGCGAGCTCGACGATCCGCGCTTCATCGATGCCGGTGATCGAGGCAACACGATCGGGCGGATACTCGAGCACGCGCTCGCGGAGCTGTGATTCGCCGAGCGTGTACCGGGCGAGATAATCGCGATCCTCCATTCCCTCGGCGAACAGCACGTGCATCATCCCTAACGCGAGGGCGGCATCGGTGCCGGGACGGATGCCGATCCATTCGTCGCACTGCGCCGCGGTGCGCGTCCGCAGCGGATCGATCGCGATCACCGGCGCGCCCTTCGCGCGCGCCTCGAGCACGAACGGCCAGAGGTGCGGATTCGAGGTCAGCGTGTTCGTCCCCCACAAGAGGACGAGATCGCTCTCCGGCATCCCTTCGGCGTCGGCGCCGATGTTGGCGCCGACCGTCATCTTCATTCCCATCGCCCCGGCGGTCGAGCAGATGGTGCGATCGAGCTTCGAGGCGCCGAGGAGGTGGAAGAAGCGCCGGTCCATGGACTGGCTCTGCACGTAGCCCATCGTGCCGGCATACGAGTAGGGAAGGATCGCCTGCGGACCGTCGGCGGAGCGCGCGATACTCGTCAGGCGTCGCGCGATCTCATCGAGCGCCTCATCCCACGAGATCGGCTCGAACCGGCCTTCACCCTTCCGCCCGACGCGGCGCAAAGGATGCAGCAACCGCTCGGCGTGATACGTCCGCTCGATATAGCGGTTGACCTTGGTGCAGAGGAATCCCTGCGTGAAGGGATGCTCGGGATCGCCAGCGACCTTCGTGGCGCGCCCATCCTCGACGGTCACCAGCATCGCGCAGGTGTCGGGACAGTCGTGAGGGCAGGCGCCCTTGATGACCTGGGTCGTCACGACCTCAAGATACATCACGAGGAGTCAGGAGTCAGGAGTCAGGGATCAGGGGGTGTCGGGTTGAAGGTGACAGGAGAGAACAACCCAGCACTGATCCCTTGGTGCCGTTCTCTCCTTCAACCCACACCCCGACACCCCCTGACTCCTGACTCCTGACTCCTGACCCCTAGTCAACAGGGGCCGGCAGAATCCCCTTCGCGATCTCCGCCCCGCGATCCATCCCCTGCGCGCCGAGCAGAGCGACGAGGTCCCCGCGACCCGCTCCCTCGAGCACGCGCTCGATGGCGCGCTGGAGCGTGGGCTCGTATTCGAACTGAACGCCGCGCCCCTCGAGCGTGCGGAGCACGACGTCGCGCTCTTCGTCCTCGACGCGGTCGCGCTCGCTCGCGTGATCCTCGCTCGCCGTCACCACCAGGGTCGCGATCATCGATTCCACCTCACGAGCGAGTGCATCGGCATTCCGCTCGTTCACCTCGGTGCCGCGCGAGCCGCGAATCGCGTAGGCGACACGCAGATTGTGGTGCGGGATCGATCGAATCGCCTCGAACACCGCCCGGATACTCTCCGGATTGCCGACGGTGTCGTCGAGCACCACGGGCCCATCCTCGTAGAAAATGTGCATGCGGCGGTGCATCGGCTCGACACCGGCGAGCGCGAAGGCGACGGTCTGAGCGGGAACGCCGGCGATGAGCGCCGCCGTCGCGGCGAGGGCGGCGTTCGCCACCTGCTGTCGCCCGAGGATCGGAAGTGCAAGCGGGATCGTCTGGGGCGCGACGTCGCCACCGTCGAGCAACGGCAGCGGACGCCTCACCTGCAGCGCGAACGTCGAGCCCTCGGCGCCCATGCGCACTCGCTCGACGTGCACCGCCGCCGTGGCGCGCGCGCGAAGGGACACGCCGATCACCGGACGATCGAGCCCCGCGCTCACCGAGCGTGCCGTCGGATCATCCTCGTTGACGACGAGTGGGACACCGGGCTTCAGCATGTGAAAGAAGCGTGTCTTCGTGCGGACGTAATGTTCGGGCGTGGGGTGAAACTCGAGATGTTCGTACGGCACGATGTTGGTGAGCAGCCCGAGATCGTACTGTAGCCCCTCGACGCGCTTGAGGAGGATCGAGTGCGACGTCACTTCCATCACGGCCGTCCCGGCGCCTTGGGTCGCGAAGTAGCGCAGCGAGCCATGAATCGCCGGCGCTTCGGGCGTGGTCATTCCCGTTTCGACCACGTGCCCCTCGAAGCGGATACCGAGTGACCCGATCACGCCGACCTTCTCGCCCGCGGCTCCGATGATCGTCTCGAGCAGGAGCGCCGTGGAGGTTTTGCCGAGCGAGCCGGTGATGCCGATCATTCGCAGCTCGCGCGCTGGATGCCCGTGGAACTCGCGGGCGAGTGTCGCGAGCGCGTCGCGAGGATCCTCCACCACCAGCGTCGGGACGCCGTCCCACGCTCGCACGGCGCAGACGGCGACGGCGCCGTTGGCGAGGGCGTCCGGGATGAACCGCGTGCCGTCGGCGTTCGCCCCGGGTATGGCGACAAAGAGTTGGCCGGGCTGCACTTGCCGCGAGTCGAGGGTGATCCCCGTGACCTCCCGGTCATCCCCCGAAAAGGGGATTCCCAGCGCGCCGGCGAGCGCGCTCAAGCGCACCGCAGACCTCCAGTTCTCTCCGAAATGCTTGCCTTTCTTACGCTTCGGACTGCAGCGACGGTCTTGACACTACGCCCGGGTATCGTAGAATACTTGCCGCTCGCTCCGAGCATTGCGATGCGCGGACCGGACAAACGTGACGCCCTCAGGCCCCCCACAAGGAGAACGTAAATGAAGCGCCTGGCCCTCGTTGCCGCTGTGCTTGTCATAACCGCCTGCAAGGCGAACGAGGCGGATACCGCCGCCGATACGACCACGCAGGTCGCTCCGGCCCCTGCTCCCGCTGACACGATGATGCGCGACACGATGATGCGCGACACCACCATGCGGGACACGACCCGCCGGCCCTGATCGCGGACGGCTCGGACGACGAGGGCGCGACTCACCGGTCGCGCCCTCCGTGCATCATACCCTCTCACGCGACGGCCTCGCCGAGTGCGTCGCGCAACCGCGCGATGCGCGCCTCGAAATTCGCATCGTCGATGATCGCCGCCGCACTACTCACGTCGATGTCGGCGTCCAGCTCCACCCACGAGACGCAACCCTGATAGCGACGCGCCTCGGGCACGTCGACCGGTGCCGACAATCGTGAGATCCGCGCGGCGACGACGTGCACACCGGTAACGCCGCGATAGTTGAAGCGCGACTCCACCGCATCCCACACGAGCCCGTGCTCGCCCTCGATCGCCCGAAGCGGCTCGAGATCGCGGACGTGCCATACCGCTGCCACGTCGGCCACCAGCGAGATTCTGATGACCCCTGCCGGGGGCAGGTCCGCGCGTGATCGCGCCAGGGTAAGCCGGAAGCGGGGTGCCAGCTCGCTCTCCCGTTCGTGGAAGTAGGTCGGGTAGAGGACGAACCGGTCGTGACGGACGGTGAAACCGGCGCGCTGCTCCCGAATGCCGCCCTTCCGAACCATCGCGATGATGTCGCCGCGCGCCATCGCGTCGCACAGCACCGCCCATTCCTTGAGCGCAGTCCGCTCGAGCGTCGTCGTGGCACTCATTCGGGGTGATCCGCCCACCATCGAAACGCTTCGGGGATGCCCACTTCGGGGCGCACGGGCGGCGACCATCCGAGCTCCCGCCTGGCCCGCTCGGAGGAGAAGGGATTGTCCCGCGAGACGAACGCCACCGCACCGCCGGCCTGCGAAAGCGCCGCACCGCGGCGCGCGACTCCGATGATCATCGTCACCAGCTTGAACACGACCTTCGCCAGAACCATTGGGACGGGAACCAACCTCACGCGTCGCCGCAACCCCTGCGCCGCCAGACGAACGAAATCTCGAACGGTGACATCGTAGTCGTTGGCCAGGTTGTATGCCCGGCCCCCGGCGGCGTCGGTCCGCACCGCGCGCACGGCGCCATCGGCGACGTTGGCGGCGTGAACGATCGCGAGGGTCGAGCGCCCTCCATCGAGAAGCGGGAAAAATCCGCGCGCGATCACCTTCCCGATTCGTGGAACGAACTGGCGGTCGCGCTTGCCGTAGATGACGTCGGGTCGAACGGCACACCCCCAGATCTCACCGCGGCGATGCGCCTCGAGGACCATCGCCTCCGATTCGCGCTTCGATCGCGCGTAGTACGCCGTCTCGGGAAGCGGAGGGAGCTCCACGCTTTCGTCGGTGGGCGTGTCGCGGTAGCGGGATGCACCACCGTAGACCGAGACGCTCGACAGCTGCAGCAGTCGCGCCCCGGAGGCGCGGGCCGCCGCGATCGCGTTGCGAGTGCCGTCGACATTCGTGGCGCGGTAGGCCTCCCATTCCGCGCGCTCGGGGAGAATGGCGGCCGCACAATGAAAGATGGCATCGCACGAGGCCGCCGCCCGGACGAACGCGCCCGCGTCGAGCACATCACCGACGACCGGCTCGGCGCCTAACGGGCGGAGCCAGCTCGCGCGGTCCCGGTCGCGCACGAGCGCACGCACCTCCCATCCATCGGCGTGCAGCCGCTCGACGATGTACGATCCGACCAGCCCCGTGGCGCCGGTGACGAGCGCCCGCCTCACGTGCTCGGGAAGGGGAGACGAACGACCTGGGCGGGCGTGGTGATTCGCTCGGCGGCATCGCCGCCCACGATCTGAACGGCGGCGCCGGGCTCGATTTCCCTGCGCATCATCGCCAGCGCGATCTGGCCAAGCCTCGGTGACATCGCGATGCTGCGCACATCGCCGACGGGTTTGCCCTGGGCGTCGACGATCGTTGCCCCAGCCTGGACAGCTCCCTCGGGAAGGGCCAGGCCGCGCAACAGCCGGTTCACGTGTCCGCGAAAATGCACGCGCGCAACCGTCTCCTGTCCGACGTAGCACCCCTTGGTGTACGAGATCGCGTGCAGCTCGTCGAAGTTGGCTTCCTGCGGAATGGTGGAGTCGTCGATGTCCATCCCCCACTCGGGACGACCTGCCTCGATGCGTGCGATCTCCCAGGCGGCGAGCCCGGCCGGTGTCGCGCCCTCACTCACGAGGCGCTCCCACAACGGCTCGAATGCCGACTCCGGGACGAAAACCTCGTACCCCTCCAACTCGAGCTCCGGAACGCGCGCGATGATCGCGCCCGCGGGCAGGTCGAGCGCCACGTGCGAATAGCGCGCGAGCGCGCCGAGTGCCGCCGCATCGACGCCGGTCGCCGCGGCGAGCGCCGTTCGCGCGCGTGGCCCGAAGATCCCGATCTGCCGCGTGGACGCGGACTCATCGTCGTAGCGAGCAACTCGCGGGTTGATGTACTTCCGCACCATCGCGAGCCAGCCCTCCCGTGCGCGTGGCGGCCAGTCGATGAGCAGCGCGTCGCGCAACGCGAAGACGCGCAGATCGGCGACGATCTTTCCCTTCGGCGTGAGCGCGGCGGCGTAGCACCCCTGTCCGGGCATGAGCGCGGTGATGTCGTTCGTCACCAGTCCGGTAACGAGCTCGCTCGCCTTGGGCCCATGAATGCGCATCCGCCCGCGTGCGCTCCGGTCGATGAGCATCGCGCCGGCGCGCAGTGCCGCGTACTCCTCGTTCGCGTCACCGTAGTGCAGCACGACGGTCCGCCCGCCAATTTCAGCCGTCGCCGCGCCGCCCGTGGCTGGAGTCGTCATGCCGTTTTCCGCCCTGGCCTGGAACCGCAGAAGGCCGCAGACGGCCGCGGAGCTTGATGGGCCGCGGATGAACGCAGATGACGCAGATTGGCTCCGGCGTGCGAACACAGCTTTGCGTAGCGGTCAACAAAAGTCTTTGGGAACTTCATTTCGCTCGGAGCTCTCCACTCGCCAGGAGTCATCTGCGTGATCTGCGTTGATCTGCGGCTCATCAAACTCATCTGCAGCCCACGATGACAGCAATCTATCCGAGCCGCACTAACCAGGGGAGCGCTCCAGTCGGGAATACGACGCGTCAAGCAGGTCGATCGGGTGCACCGTTCCACGCCCCAGGCGCATTTGGAGCATTCCGGCTCCGATCTGCATTTGGCACCCCGGATTTCCCGTCACCACGAAGTCCGCGTTCGTGGCCGCAATGTTTTCGAGCTTCGGCTCGAGAACGCGCGCCGAAATCTCTGGCTGAAGCAGGTTGTAGATCCCGGCGGCGCCGCAGCACTGGTCGGCGTCGGTCAGCGGCACGAGATCGAGCTCGGGAATCGCCGCCAGCACCGCCAGCGGCGGTCGCACGAGCCGTTGCGCGTGCAGCAGGTGACAGGGTGCGTCATAGGTCACCGAGAGCGGCAGCGGCGCTCCACGCGCAGGCCCCGCCATCGCCAGCAGCTCGGTCGCATCCCGCACTTTCGCGCTCAACGCCTCGGCACGACCGGCCCACGCGGGGTCGTCGGCGAGCAGGTGGGCGTACTCCTTCATCATCGCACCGCACCCGGCCGCGTTCACGGCGATGAATTCCGCGCCCGAGCGCTCGAACGCCTCGATGTTCGCTCGCGCGAGTCGTCGCGCGCCCTCGAGATCCCCGGCGTGCGCGTGCAGCGCGCCGCAGCATCGCTGCCCGCCAACGTCGACCACGTCATAGTCGTTCGCTCGGAGCGTTCGCGCCGTCGCCTCATTCGTATCGGCGTACAGCCCCCGCATGACGCAGCCTTCGAGAATCGCGGTTCGCCCGCGCGTGCCGGTGCCGCGCCTCGTGTATGGCCGAACCTTCATGTGCGTCGCGGTCGACGCCAGCATCGCCATCGATGCGCCGATGCGTCCCGGAAAACGCGCGAGCAGATGCGGGAGACGTGTCGCTCGCAGCAGGCGCGCGCCGAACAGTGCGATGGCGAGCAATCGCGGACGCGCGAATACGCTCAGGATGAGTCGAGCGAGTGGCGGCAGCGGTCGCTCCTGCGACAGCGTGGCGCGTGTCGCCTCGAGCATGTGTCCATACGGCACGCCGGAAGGACAGACCGTCTCGCACGCGCGGCATCCGAGGCACTGATCGATATGCGTGTGCACGCTCGGATCGTCGACGCCGAGCGTGCCCTCGACGAGCGAGCGCATGAGCAGGATGCGTCCGCGCGGCGAATCGTTCTCGTCGCCCAGCGCGAGATACGTCGGGCATGCCTGCAGGCAGAACCCGCAGTGAACGCACGTCATGATCCCCGGGACCGCTTTCGCGAGCGGCGTGTCGGGGAGCGCGCAGGTTGATCCCACGGCCGATGTCATGGCGCGGTCTCCCCCAGCACCCCCGGGTTCAGCACGTTCGCCGGGTCGAAGCGCTGCTTCAGGCTGCGGGACAGGCGATCGCTTACCGGCGAGGGGGCGAGCTCATTCCACAGGTCAGCCGGCAGGCGCTCGAACACGACCGACGCGTCGATGCGAGCGATTCGGCGCGCGGCGTCGCGAGCGTCGGCGGGCAGAATGCAGCGCACGATCCCGCGCCCTGCCGACGCGGTGAGCAGCGCTCCAGCTACCCCGGCGGTCGCCTCGCGGGCAGCGGTCCACACGGCCGCAACTCGCGATGGGAGTGACGACAGACGGGCGACGATTGCCTGCCGAGGCTCGGCCGCGCGGAGCGCGCTCCATACGGTTGGCGGGGCCTGCCTCACGTCGCCCAGCCCGGAGAGAACGGCGCGTTGGGCCCCAACGGAGGTGGCGTTGCCGCCGAGCCTGGCAAGAAGGGTGGCCGCCTCGGGCAACGCGAGCTGGCGCGCAAGAGCGGGTGAGAGGAGCTCGATGGAGAGTGGGGCGATCGACGCTTCGCGGAGTGCGCTGAGGAGCGTTGACAACCGGTCATAGCGGTCATCAACGGTTACTGCGTATGTCTCGTCCGCGGCGGGGAGCGCGCGCAGGCGCACGCTCACCTCTGTGATTACCCCCAACGTGCCCCATGAGCCGGTGAAGAGTCGCGTCAGGTCGAAGCCCGCGACGTTCTTGACGACGCGTCCGCCACACCGGACGACGGAGCCGTCGCCGGTTACGACCTCGAGGCCGATGACATTGTCGCGTGGGGATCCAAAGGCGTGCGACAGCGGGCCGCTCGCCGCTGTCGCGACAGTGGCGCCCAGCGTTCCACTCCCATCGCCAAAGGGGTCGAGCGCGAGGAACTGCCGATGCGGAAGCGTGGCGGCCGCCAGCTCGGTGAGCGTAGTGCCGGCGCGAGCGGTCAGCGTGAAGTCACCCGGCTCGTAGTCGACGATCCCGGCCATTCCGGACAGCGGCAACAGTCGCGCGCCGCTGACCGGCCGGCCAGCCTCGAGCCAGGTGCCGTTGCCGGCGATTCTGAGGCTCGCGCCAGCCGTACTGGCCTCCCGGACGGCCTCGCGCACCTCGTTCGACGTCATGCCGCCGGCCGCGGACGGTGGGTCGCCGGTGACATCCGCCATTCGCGGCACGACCGAACGGGGACCACCTTGCCCGGAT
>Ga0209382_10013033_pt1 | contig 10225 bp, 9 predicted proteins | sample SoiMetdeltSBSDD5_FD_187599 | JGI IMG/M metagenome (GOLD analysis project Ga0209382, IMG submission 187599) | Bulk soil microbial communities from a Populus tree surrounding site in Tennessee, USA - Soil MetaG P. deltoides SBSDD5 (SPAdes) (version 2) | ecosystem: Environmental > Terrestrial >...
CCTTGCCACATGCCCTGGTTCGACACGCGAGGAGCGACAAGAGGCGGCCATGTAAACCGTGTTGTCACTTGCAGGGAGGCCGCCACTTGCCGACGGGCTCGCGTCGTCGCGCCACCCTCCACGCCGCCCGCCCCGTCACCCCGCCCGGCCGAGCTGCGCTGTCCTCCCACTCAGCAGAGTTGCTGTCCTCCCGCTCAGCAGGGTTGCTCCATGCTCCCGCCATCCGTACCGCGAGCGTGAGCGAGCTCGGACCCAGCCTCACTTTCCTCAGCCGCGGCAGTCGACACATCGGCACCTGACTCTTGCATCCGGGGTCACTCGCCCAGCTCGGCCCCTCGCCGACAGCATCCCCTGGCCTTTCGTCCCCTCGCCCGACCGCGATGAGGACCCAGACGCCAGCATGCACTCTCGGAGATGATTGCACAGTACATGGTGTATAGCAATGTACCACGCTATACTGCATTGCTAAACGAGGAGGTTCCCGATGACTGCGCAGCCCGCGAAGCCCCTGGTCGCCCGCTATCAGGTGCCGTCCTACGCGCAGGTCCGCTGTGCGCGGTGCGACCACAACATCATCTGGCCCGACTGGTACGTCGCGGTCGGTGAGGACATCGACGCGCCGAGCCTTCACGAGGGCTGCGCCAGGCGATCACGCATCGATCTTGGCAGCGCACCGATGAACGCGCAGTACGCGAATCAGGTCATCACCCGCGAGCAGGCGCGCCCCGGCAACTATCCGCTTCGCTGTACCCGCTGTGGGGAGTACATCTGCTGGCCGATGACGATCGTGATCGTTGGCGAAGACATGGACTCGCCCGTCTTTCACGAGGACTGCGCCGAGCGCGAGGGGATCGCGTGAGGAGAGCGTGGACGTGGCGGCCGAGCGACAGCACCCACCAATGAAGGGGTACCACGTCACGGTCGAGGTCGCCGAGACCATTTGGAAGGCGCCTGCGTCAGAACAGCTATGATGTCGATATGGACGCGGACCCGCCGGCCGAGCGCAGGAAAGCGCTCGGCCTTTCTCGTATGCAGCTGGCGGCGATCCTCGGCGTCGACGTGACCACGCTCTGGCGCTACGAGACCGGCAAGCACCCCGCCCCACCCTGGCTCTCGCTGGCCCTCGAAGCGCTGGAGCGCCGCGCCGACTCCCAGCCGCCCCGCGCTCGCTGAGCAGCAGCCCTATCCATGCCGCCCGGCCATTCTGATCCGCGGCATGAAGTTTCGCGGCGCAAGATCAGCAGGGACGGTCACTCGCCCGCGCCGCTGCGCCCCCTACCTCCAACCGCCCCAGCCAGTCACGCCGGCCGAGACGACTACTTGCAGACCGATTTCATGCGGACGCCGGAATCAGCTCCACGTCAGCTTGTATTCGTCGCTTGGCGCCCTCGCCCAGTCCCGTACCCGGATGCGCCTCGTGCTCACCGCTCAGGCTGAGGTAATCGGCAGGCACGTCCACCACCGGCGATGAGTCAGGAATGTCCGTCCGAAGCGGCGGAAGCAGCGTCAATGGCCGCTCGACCTCAGGTAGCCCCAGCAGCTGCGTCCTGATCGCTCGGCCCAGGATCTCGGTCAGCAGCGACGGCACGGCGTTCCCCACCTGGCGCTGCACCGACACCCGGCTACCGACGACCTTCACATGATCGGGAAACGTCTGCAACCGACAAAGCTCGTGTCGACTCAGCCGACGATTGTCCCAGTGAAACGGCCCGATCGCCGGCCTCGGCTGCGCCTGGATCGTCCACGATGGCCGACTCTTCGCCAGCTTCAGCAGGAACCCCCAGTACCGTCGCCGCCACCCGAACAGCGGCAGCCCCTCGCTGCGATCCGTGTGGTACAGGTAGTTCTGCCCCTCCGGAATCGAAGGTAGAAGGCCCGCCCACTTGCCGCGCACCGTCAGATCCTCGTCGCCATCAACGCGCGCATCGGCGGGTGCATCCCAGGCGCACCGAAAGACGATCGTCCCGTCACCCGCCCGTCGCGGCTTCTCGCCACGCGCCATGCTCGCCACGCTCTTCGGAAAGAAGAACGGTGAGCCATCACGGGCCGCGATCACGAGAGTTCTCCCGCACCGTTGCGCCACCTGCCTCGTTCACCTCAGCGGCATCGTGTAGACTTGCAACTCGGATGTGCCGATCTCGACATCAGCGATGGCGGACGACCGGAGACGTGTCTCACTCGCACCGCCATGCCGGAGGGCGGTGGGTCATGCCAGATGCCGTGTCTGAACTCGCGGATTTCATCCGGCAGGGGCTTTCCGTCACGGACGAATCTGCACGGTCCAAACTGCAGAGCCTGTTCTCCACGGGAGGACGATATCCTGTTCGCCGCGACTCGGGTGACAGCCTCATCCGCGACGCGTACGGACTGGCGAAAGATGAAGGCGGCGTTCCGTGGGCTGGCTTAATTCATCCGGAGAACCCGCATTCGGGCCCGTACGGGGGCGCAAGCCTCGTCTGGTTTCCGGCGGACAAGGGAAGCCTGCTCAGCCTAGTCGTAGGAACGCGCGGCCTATCACCTGACGAAGGAATCCTGACACGACCGGGCCATCGCCGGCGCGTCGCAGCCCTCCGTCGGTACCTATCGAGGCACGGAATCCAGGCGTGGTCGAAGCCGGATCCATCGCTGCTCGACCTACCATTACCGAAAAGCGTCTCTGACGCTGAGCAGTACGCGCCATTCCGAGCAGCTTTCCGCCGCTACGGCCGTGAGATGTACTGCATAGCCCCCGTACCCAATGACGTTCAGCAGGCGAGGGTCGTTGTTGAGGCCTTCCTCAACGTATACGCCTACGAGCGTGGGTGGCAGCCACTGGCTGACTGGAAAGATGAGGCCGCGGCATTCGAGGCCGATTTCCGAGCGAGCCTTCTACCATCCATGACGGCCGGCGAAGTCTCCGGCCTACTTGATCGACGACGCTTCGTGATCCTGCAAGGCCCCCCAGGCACGGGCAAGACTCGCCTCGCGGAGCAAGTCAAGCAAGACCATTTCGATGGGCATGGCATGACCATCCAGTTTCACCCGGCGGTCACTTACGAGGACTTCGTCGTTGGCCTTTCGCCGGATCCTTCAGCGAGCGGCCTCAAATTCGATGTGCGTCGCGGCTGGCTCGCGCGAGCCACCGCCGAGGCACGCAACGGACGATTCCTGCTCGTAATCGATGAAGTCAACCGCGCCGATCTCGGTAAGGTCCTCGGGGAGGCGATCTACCTCTTCGAAGCAGGAGAGATTGGGGGAGAGAGGCCGCGTCAGGTCGAGTTACCACACCCCATCGACGGTGATAGAACCTTGAAGATCCCAGACGGCTTGTACGTGCTGGGAACCATGAACACCGCCGACCGGAGCATTGCGAGCCTTGACCTGGCGATTCGGCGACGCTTCGCGTTTGTCGCGATCTGGCCGGATCGATCGGTCGTCGCGGCAAAGTGTCCCCGCGAAGGTCTCGTCATCTTCGACCGGCTGACAGACGTCTTCGTAGATCACGCGCCGCTCGACGCCCTGGACCTCCTACCCGGTCACGCTTACTTCCTCGCCAACAATGAAGATGAGATGCGAGAGCGCTTCCGCTTTGAGCTCCTGCCGCTCATCGATGAGTACTTGCGCGAAGGCTATCTCGGTCCGGCCACGACCGAGCTGTTCACCGTCCGTGACCAAATCGAAGATCTTGTTGCTCGAGGCTGATCATGCCGGCCCGTAGCCGTCGATCAGGCAACAGACCTCCGCCGCAGCGTCGCCCAGTGGCAGCGAGTCGGACCTATCAGACATCAGCTCAGAAGCGGCTTGCGAAGACCACAGACCACGGCCATCCGGTGACATTGGCCCCGGGGGCATTCGCCCCTACCCAACGGGGAGGTGGCTGGGGGCCGTATGCCGAGTCGTTCGAGCGCACGAACCGATCCGCGTTGGTGGCACTCGACGTGACGATCGCGCTCGGAACCGGCGCCGAAGGAACCACCATTCAGCTTGTACCGGGTGGGCGCACCGGCGCTGTGCCCCTCCGATCTGGTCAGACAGGTCAGGTCGTCGGGGGCTTCCTTGTCGAGCCACGCTTCGGCTGGGCTGGCGTTGGCCACGTGCTCTCGGAAACAGGCTGGCATGCCCTACCTGAGTTCCCATCGCTGCCATTGGTCCCTGGTAGCGGCCGCGAGGTTCCGCCGTGGGTGCTGGCCGGCCCCGTCCTTGTACGGTTTGCCGCCCTGCTCCGTTCGCTCCGCCGTGGCTACCAGCAGAACGAGGCGGTCCTGGGGCAACCGCGTGGACGAATCCTCTGGGATCGCTACCGAACAGAGTCGCTAAGTCATGGATATTGGCATCGCATCCCCTGTCGTTTCCCGGATCTCGCTGCCGATCCGCTCCTCCGACGCCACATTCGTTGGGCCACCGACCGAATTCACCGTGACCTGCTGCTCGTTGGCGGTCGAGACCCAATTGCACTCAGCATGGCCAACTTGGCTGCGCAACTTCTGGAGCAACTCACTGACGTGACAGCGCAAAAGCCGCGCCGAGGCGAGTTGCAGCGGCGCCTCGGCCACGGGCGGGCTCTCGGCGAAGCCCTGCAGAGAGGGATCGAAGCGCTCGGCTGGATCGTGGATGAGCGCGGACTCGGCGGCGGTCGTCAGTTGGACGGGCTCGCCTGGAGCTTGCCGCTCGATCGCCTCTGGGAGAGCTATGTCGAGTCGTGGGCCCGCCGAGAGGCTGCACTGACCGGCGCAAATGTCAAGGTTGCTCGCCTCGGCGAGACCATCTTCCGCCTCGACTGGTCGGACTCAATGCACCGATCCCTGGGGCATCTCGCGCCTGACATCGTCATGCGCCGTGGCCGCTCCGTCCGGATCATCGACGCCAAGTACAAAGCCCATCTCGTCGAATTGGATGAGCACGGTTGGCATCGATTCGCGGCCGAGACTCGCGAGGCGCACCGCGCCGATCTCCATCAAGTGCTGGCGTATGCGGGGCTGTTCGAAGCCGATGATATCACGGCCACCCTCGTCTACCCGCTCCGCCGTTCAACCTGGGAAGCTCTCCATAACCGTGGACGTGATGTCTCCCGTGCTGAGTTGCTGAGCGGTGGCCGCACCCTCCACCTCGAACTACTCGGCCTGCCCTTCGGTCGTGCGCTTCTTTCCTAGACCCCGTACCTCGAGGACATCACTGCACCGGCACGCTCAGCCAAGAGGTGTCGATGTCCCTGGTCCTCGCCGCACGCTTCCCGCTCGAACCGGACATACCGGAGGAATGCCTCCTGGGTGCCGCCGACTAGCGTCTTGACCCACTCGATCTCGATTCCGTCTGGATCGTCGTCTTCAGGCTCGCGTTCCCACTCCCACGTGTGCCAGCCATTCGTCCGGATAGATCTCATATCTTGGCGATTGAAGGTCAACGAGACGGGCATTTTCGTTGGGTTGTGCAATACCGGATCGGCGCCTACAAAAATGCCGTGCTCCACATCAATCCCGACGAGCAGCGTGATGTAAAGCCCGTGAGGATCCTGCCACAGCTCGTGAAGCCCTCCGCTATTCGCGGGATCCGATCCGTAGTCGATCTGGAACTCGTACTCGTCGTCGCGACGATCCTGCGGAGTCCGTGAGGTGACAGCGAATGCGTAGGCGACGATGCCCAACCGTTCGCCTGCTGGAGTCTCAAACGTGATGCGGAACGGCGCCACGTTTGGGGGCGGCTCATTGAGAATCGTACAGCATTTCCTCCTGAGCGCTTCCAGCATGAATCGAAGCAGCCGGTCCCCATCAGTCTTCTGAACCGTGTACTCGCGGTAGTCGGCCACTCGATGCTGCTCCTCAAATCAGTTCGCTGCCGTGAAAGCGTACAACCGGACATCGACTCTCTGCAACTACCCGTCGTTGGTCGTTGCTACCTGAACCGGCTGCCCATCGTCCTCTATCAGCCGTTCGCCAGCGCCTACGACGCGATCCACAACCTCCTCGAGAATCCGAGGATCACGCCGGCATCCGTCAGGCGCTCGGCCCTCAGCTACACCTTCCGCCTGCCCGCCGAGATCCGCGAGCTGATCGCCCGCCTCTACCGCCTGGACGACGTCGATCTCGCCGGCCTCGAGCGCAGCGTCGCCGCGTCCACCTCGGCTCCAGCAGGGGTGTCCGCCACGGCCGCCGTGGACGCAGCCGACCCCCCACACAGCTCCTGGGAAGGCATCTGGCAGGAGCCGACCGGCCTCTACCTGGTCCTCCACGATGAGCGCCTCTCGAAACAGCGCAACGCCCTCGAAGCCGCCATTATCGAGGAAGCGCTTGCGGCAGGCGGTGAGCTACCAGATCGCTCGGTCGGACTCGTCACACCCCACCGCGCCCAGCGCAGCTTGCTCAAGTCCCGACTGACCCGCTTCATCGACCCGAACGGCCCGATCGACGCCGTCGACACCGTCGAGCGCTTCCAGGGCGGTGAGCGTCCGACCATCATCGTCTCCGCCACCGCCAGCGATCCCTCCGCGATCAGCGCCCGTGCCCGCTTCCTGCTCGACCTCAACCGATCGAACGTCGCCTTCTCGCGGGCCAAGCAGCGGCTGATCGTCATCTGCTCGCAGTCGCTCCTGACTCACATCCCGCCCGAAGTCGAGCACTACGACTCCGCCCTGCTCTGGAAATCGCTACGGGCGTTTTGCTCCCGCCGCCTCTTCACCACGACCGTCAGCGGCCACACCGTCCAGGTCTTCGCTCCACCGCTCGCCGCCGCCGACGCCTGAAGCTCAGCGACGACGAGAGCACGGCGCACCCTCCCCTGGTGGGAGCGGGCACGACACATCCGGACTGGCGACCGTAGCGCAGCGTAGAAGGGCGGCGCCCCGGAACGCCGTCGTCTACAGGCTCCGGGCCACCGTCGCACCGGCGAACGAAGCCGAGTAGAAGCCCAGGTAGCGATCCACGTTGCCGATCCAGTACTCGGCCGCGTGCTCGCCGGGCAGCACCTCGAATCGGTGGCTCACGGCGCGCTCGTCGAGGCGGGAGTGCAGCAGCTCGACGTTCGGGCGCCACGGGTCGTCCTCACCAACGTCGATCGAAAGCGTCAATCGAGTGGCGGCGTCAGTGTCGGTCGCCAGCCAGAGCCCGCTGGCGGCGCGCCAGTCAGCCTCGGTCCCATACAGGTGCTGGAGCTCGGGCGCAAGCTGATCGAATGCCGTCCGGAGCGACGGGCTGTGTGCGGCCGCGATGCCGAACACGTCCGGGTTCAACATCGCCATCCGCAGCGCACCCTCGCCGCCCATCGAGAGCCCACCGACTGCCCGGGCCGAGCGGTCCGGAACGGTGCGGTACTCGCGGTCAACGCTCGCCACGACGTCGCCCACAAGGTAGTCACCCCAGCGCCCCCCGCCGGCATGATTCACCCAGTAGTTCGCCCCACCGTTCGGCAGCACGATCAACATCGGCTCGATCTCGCCATCCTGGATCATGCGGTCGGCCGCCTCCAGCAGCCCGATCGACTGCCACTCCGTCGCGTCGCCCGCCACGCCGTGCAGCATGTACAGCACCGGGTACCGCTGGTAGCTCGCGTTGTAGCCGGCCGGGAGGAAGACGTTGTACGTTGTCGACAGGCCGACCGTGCTCGCGTACAGCGCATGCTCGACCACCGTCGAGCCGCCGGCGTAGGTCGTGAGCGTGGCCGCGCGCCGGTCGGCAACGGCCGGTGCCGTGTATGCCGGAGCGTCAAAGCCGGGTGACGCGTGGGCGATCTGTGCCGCCCGCGGATCCGGATCTGGAAAAAGCAGCAACACGACGGCGCTCAAGACGGCAAGACCACGACGAATCATTCGAATAATCCCTCGAAACCCACAGAACCCCACAACCCGTCGCCCCTTCGGCGACTCGGCGCCAGCACCATTGCACTCTCTTGAACGTACACACTGCCTGTTGGACATGAAGAAACTGTGAAGATTTCGCGAAGTTCCGCCAGATCTCATAGGTGCGCGCTCTCCCCTTCGTCGTGGGTAGCACTTCATGACCCCAACCGTGGAGAGCTCGATGACCGCCACCACCCCCTCCCCTCCCCGCTCGCCCTTCCCCTCCTGTCTCCTGTCTCCTCGTCCTGCTACCGTATCGGGCACTCTCCAGGAGGTCGCACCCGTGACCGCTTCCACCACCAGTCGCCTCGGCGTCGAGGCGTTCCAGGCGCTGTTTGATCGCTGCAGCAACTGGGGGCGCTGGGGCCCTGACGACCAGCGCGGCACCCTCAACCTCATCACCCCAGAAAAGCGCGTCCAGGCCGCCGCCCTCGTTCGCGAAGGCGCCACCGTCAGCGTCGCCCACCCCGTCAACACCGTCGGCGACGCCGAGAACACCTCCCCCGCCGTCCACCTGATGGTCAGAGCTGGCGACGTCTTCGACGGCGTCACCGTCACCTCGATCGCCGATCACCTCGCCGTCTCGCCCCACGGCCAGGCCCACTCCCACCTCGACGCGCTCTGCCATTTCGCCTGGCAAGGCAAGATGTACAACGGCCACCCCGTCACCGAGGTCAAGTCGAACGGCGCCCGAGCCAACGCCATCACCATCGGCCAGGACGGCATCGTCTCCCGAGGCGTCCTCTTAGACGTCCCTCGCCACAAGGGCGTCGAGTACCTCGAACCGAGCCAGTCGATCACCGTCGAAGACCTCGAGGCCACCGAGCAAGCCCAGGGCGTCAAGGTCGAAAGGGGCGACATCCTCCTCGTCCGGACCGGCCGCCACGCCCGCAGAAAGGCACAGGGCCCCTGGGACAGCCGATCCACCCTCGCCGGGCTCCACCACGACGTCGGCCCCTGGTTGAAGGATCGCGACGTCGCCCTCCTCGGATCAGACGGCGTCTCCGACTACCGCGAGCACCCCTTCGACTGCTGCACCCACCCGATCCACGTCCTCAGTCTCGTCGCGATGGGCATGCAGCTCCTCGACAACCAGAACCTCGACGACCTCGCAGCCGCCTGCGAAGCTCGATCCCGCTGGGCCTTCATGCTCGTCGTCGCCCCGCTCAAGCTCGTCGGCGGCACCGCCTCGATGACCAACCCGATCGCCATCTTCTAACCCGTCCGTCCCCCCTCGCTCCCCAGGGAGAACCGCCATGCCCCGTCTCCCACGATCCGCGCCTGTAGGGGCGCAATTCATTGCGCCCGCATTCATTGCGCCCGCCCGATACTTTGCTCCCCCCTCTCCGCGCCGGAGAGGGGGGCTGGGGGGGTGAGGTCCATGACGCTCCCGCCGTTCACCCCGTCAGACCCGTCCGTCACCCCCCAGATCCGCCACGCCACCGTCACGATCAACTGCGCCGCCCCGCTCGGTCCTCTCGACCGGATCTGGACTTCCTTCGGCTACGACGAGATCAACTGGACCTACACCCCGGCCGGCAAGCGCAACCTCAACGCCATCGGCGAGTTCGCCGAGCAGCCGTACTTCGTCCGCCCCCACTACGTCTTCAACTCCGGCATCGGCTGGTCGCTCCCCCACTGGGGCGCCGGCAACGTCTACCACGAGGACGAGCACGGCATCCCCTACTACGACTTCACGATCGTCGACCAGGTCTACGACGCCATCGTCCGGGCCGGCCTCAAGCCGCTCGTCGAGCTCGGGTTCACCCCACGCGCCCTCGTCCCCGAAGACGCCGAAGCCGGCTTCGCCTACACCCGTTCCCCCACCCAGTGGAGCCCGTACGAGGCCGGCCTCTGGTCGTACCCGCCCAGGAACTACCAGAAGTGGGGCGGCCTGGTCCGAGCCCTCGTCGAGCACTGCGTCCAGCGCTACGGTGCCGATCACGTCCGCACCTGGCTCTGGGAGCTCTGGAACGAGCCCGACATCACCTACTGGCGCGGGACCGTCCAGCAGTTCTGCGACCTCTACGACGTCACCGCGAGCGCCGTCAAAGCCGCCCTCGCCGAGGCCCTCGTCGGCGGCCCGACCACCACCGGCGACCTCGGGCGCGGCGAGGCCGGCGGCCCGGCCTTCCTCAGAGCGTTCCTGGAGCACTGCCAGCGGCGCGGCACACCGCTCGACTTCGTCTCGTTCCACACCAAAGGCGCTCGGTTCTCGCCCTGGCGCGTCTACGGCCCGATCGGCGGGGCGGCGCCGGAGCGGCAGTCGCCGTCGATGCTCAAGATGCTGCGCGAGGTCCGGGAGTCGCTCAGGGTCATCGGCGACTTCCCCCAGTACCGCGACCTCCCGGCCATCGTGGACGAGTGCGACGCCTCCGTCCCGGCCCACTGGGGCTTCTACGACAACGCCAACTTTGC
>Ga0209382_10013036_pt1 | contig 10225 bp, 7 predicted proteins | sample SoiMetdeltSBSDD5_FD_187599 | JGI IMG/M metagenome (GOLD analysis project Ga0209382, IMG submission 187599) | Bulk soil microbial communities from a Populus tree surrounding site in Tennessee, USA - Soil MetaG P. deltoides SBSDD5 (SPAdes) (version 2) | ecosystem: Environmental > Terrestrial >...
CTAATAGGTTAATCACCTCCGTGGTATTAGTAGGCGGACTGCCGCCGCCCGTAATCATGACCTTGCCGTCACCATACATCACTGATGACCCATAGTCTCGAAAGCCGAATTGGCTTCTAGGTCCGTTAGTCCAGGAACCTGCTCCATTGGTGTCCAAGAAGCGCGTGAGGGTATCCTGCCCGGAGTTAAAGACTCTGCCATCAGGCGCTAACAGCATCCAGGGATAGAGGGGCAGACCTAATAGCGCGTTCGACAGTGATCGCCAGCCTCCGGTAGTTTGCCACACTTGTGGAAGGGGATTGACTACGTGATGGTGATTACCATTCGGATCTAGAGTTCCGTCCCAGTAGAGGCCAGACACGGTAAGTACTTCGCCGTTGGCGAGAGTGGTGTTGGTCGGGTACCAACGGCCGGCATTCATGTCAGCCACGCGAATCCAGGTATTGGTATTAAAGTCAAAGATATTTGTGTGCGGCTCGCCATCGCCGTCGAGGAAATGGTGACCTCCGCTAACCAGCAGGCGGCCGTCTGGCAGAAAAGCATGGCCGCTACAAAACAGGTGCGTGTAGAGATTGGGTATCTGCGTGAAGCCTCCTGTAGCGGGGTCCCACAGCTGAGTTTCTGTAGTCAGTTCTGTATCCTTACGCTGCCAAAACAGAACCTTGCCGCCGGGGAGAACCTGTGTGTGTATGGCGACTACGCCGTTCATGGGCATCAGAGAAGACCACTGACCGATCACAGCCGGATCGGGTGGCAAGGCTGCTGTGGCGGTGGCGGCCACCGGCGCTTCAAGGCTTGGAGCGATGTTTTGAAAACCGAAGATGATCAGGAAACCGAGAGCCAGACTGACGACAAGGATAGCTTTGGCAAAGGCGAAACGAGTGAGACGCATGGCAAGTGAACCTCCTCTGATAACTTTTGGCGCCACAGCTCCAAACGGCAATGGAGCCTCAGGCCACGGTGAACCAAGTTGGACAAAGAACATTTAGCGGTCTTGCCTAGTTAGGCGGTGAAATTGCAGGTGTGACTATTGCTGATATACGCGAGGGAATATAGTCCTCAAGCCATTTCACTGTCAATTATTCATTGCGGTCATTGCGCCATCGGACGGACGCCGTTCAAACACATCGACACGTTCCACATCATCAATTTCTTCCGCCGGTTGTGGCGATGAGCCGAAAAATCTGAAAAGCGCGGCTGCTTGACAGCCTCTTACCCGGCCAGTAGTATGCCAGCTTCCAGCGCGGATGTGGCGGAACTGGTAGACGCGCAGCGCTCAGGACGCTGTGGGAGCAATCTCGTGGAGGTTCGAGTCCTCTCATCCGCATTGAAAAAGCCCCGCAACTCCTTCAACGACAATCCTTTAATTCCCTTTTTGTCCACAATTTGTCCACCCTGGTCATGATTCCTGGGGCCTCGAGTCGCGAGCGTCGTTGATTTGCTCGAGGGCGGCGGCGGCCCTGGCCACCGACTGCGGGCGTTTGTGCGTATAATGGGCGATCAACTCGCGAGCCTTGTGGCCCGCGATCATGCCGATTCATGTCGCAGAAGGGTGGACAGTGGAGCGTCTCGCAGGCCTGGCGCATCGTGGACGCCCTGGCCGGCGAGGCGAACGTCACAAAGAAGGTATCACCCCACACTTGGCGCCACTCGATCGCGACGCAACTGCTCGACGCCGGCGCGCCACCGCACAAGGCGCCCGGCTTCCTCGGCCACAGCGACCCGAAGATCACGGTCAAAGCTTACTATTCGGAATCCGAAGGGCTGAAGGTTGAGGATTTCATCGACGTCGAATAAAGTGCGCAATCGGGAATAAATCCGGTTATATCAACCGCATTTATCCGGACTTCTACAATGCTTGGCCTTTCACCAATGGTCTGGCGCCGGTTGTGTTGGAACCCAATCGCCAATACAGAACCCCATTTGGAAGTCTATGCCTATACTTTAGGACTCATCTCATCACTAATTTTGGCGAAATTTGGGGAGAAAAGCCATGGCAAATTGTTTACGTTCGGCGATCTGTTTGATTGCCATTAGCATTGCGGCTACAACTGCATCGCTTAGCCAATCTACCTCTACGCATACAAGCGAAGCGCAAAATAAAGGCGCTCAGGCTAAGAACCCTACACGAGGCGGTTCGCCGAGTGAACTACGGAAAGAATTTGACGGCATTTCAGATGTAATTCCGCAAACCCGGAACCGCCCGTCGCAACAGCCTAAACCAACCATCAGAGTCATGACGCTTGGTCACGAGTCTCATGGTAAAAGTACTCTGACGGCAGCCATTACAAAGATCCTGTACCAAACAGGAGGCGCGAAGTTCGTGCCCTACGATGATATTGATAATCCTCCTGAAATCGAAGTGCAGGGGATAAAGGTTGCCGCCACCCAAGTAGAATATGAAACCCAAAAGGCCCGTTATATACATATTGATTGTCATCGCCATCCGGATAACACAAAGCTCCTGACATCTAAAGAGGTGGCGATGGATGGGGCCATACTGGTGGTGTCTGCGCAAGACGGGCCGATGCCCCAGACTCGCGAGCATATTATTCTGGCTCGGGAAAAAGGGGTCAAATCAATCGTTGTTTATATAACTAAAGTTGATTTGGTCGATGACGTGGAGTTGCTTGCTTTGGTAGAGCTGGAAGTTCGTGAGCTATTGACCAGGTACGGCTTTAACGGAAAGGAAGTTCCCGTTATTCGTGGCAGCGCGTTGATGGCGTTGGTGGGCAAAAGAGATGATATTGGGAAGAAGTCGGTTATAGAGTTGTTGAACACAATGGATAGGCATTTTGCTGAGAGTAAAAAAGAAAGAAGGCGATGAATTTGACTGAGTTTTATCGGCTTTTATCGATTTTTTATTCAACCTTTAGCCGTTTTTTTCCTGAACCTTCTTACACCTTAAAGCTCGACTGCGTATGATCGCAGTGTAAGGGAAACAGTTGTTTGAGAGTATGATCTCTATGCTGTGTAGTCAGATGTGAAAGGAGAATTCGATGTCAAGGTACGCACTCGCCATTCGCTTCCTTAGTGAACCACGCCAGGCCGTCAAATTGGCGCTAATACTTGTTTTCTCAACCATGATCGCGGTGAATTCAAGGGCATGGTTTGCCACAGCGCAGTCTTTAGCGGATCGTTTGCCACAAGATGCGCAGGTAACATGCTTTGTCGACCCGCAGGAATTCAAAACTTGGTTTGAATCCGGATCTGTTACGGTGAATGGAGCTGTCAAGCCTGCTGATGGTCTTGCTTTTCCGGGTCGACCGAATTGCAACTTTTACAAAAGGTCTTGGCAAATGTTTCTCTGGCTAACATCCCTGACTCCTCCTCGATATGAAGGAGGCGGCGGTCTGATCTTCAATTCACCTGTTTTTTATGGCGTATCTACTCCGGATCCCAACGACGACAAACGCATATTTATTCCCCATACGGTGAGCGAAGGACCAATAACTGTTTCTGGAGTACGAGTAGCTCAACGAGGGCCGAATAACCTGCCGGTTGTTCTATCAAAGCAGCGGAAAATTCTTGAGGTCGCGCCAGAGAAAACTGCGCCTGGTGGAAAACCCTTATTCAAAGACCGTTCGGGAAAAGAGATTGAGGTCTACCGGGCCACTCGTGGCCCCAATCAAATGCTCTTGCTTTTTGACAAGTATGGTAACCTGATTCGTTTTCCAAAACAAAACGCGAAGCTTAAAGCCCAATTTTCAGCCAACCCCATAGTGCAAAGGTTTATTGTCGAAGATAGCCCCGTCCCGGTGTTTGTGGACCCATTTGGAAATATCATCGAAATCGAAGTGGGCCAGGCTGGAGGCGATGAAGTTTTGATGACGAAAAACACGTCCCCTATTTACTACACAACGGCAGTGAATGATGTTTTTGCCTACTTTCTTACAGGGACGAAGAATGGAGGAATTACTCCTGCTCCAACCCGCTTCCCGACAACTCGCGAAGAACTAGAAAAAATTACAAAGTTCGCATCGGAGCGCGGGGAAACTTTGATTGATCCGAATGTTTTGGCTGTTGAAATAAAGGCATCCTGGGTTGAGGCTGCTGAACTCCCGGATCCAAGCAGCTATATAACAATATGGGCGAAGATACCTATGTATAAAAAGTCGCCTACCGAATGGACTCTCAAGGACAAAACAAAGACAACACAATTAGCTTTGATAGGCTTGCACGTGGTGGGAAGCGCAAAAGGACACCCGGAAATGATCTGGGCCACTTTTGAGCATTTCGGGAACACGCCAAATGCGAAATACAAATACAAAATTGGTGTTAGCGGAACCAAGTACTGGCTAGAACCAGCGGAAAATTGGCTTTTCTGCGGGACGTTTTCTGGGCCTTTCAATTTTATTAGTCGTGTTAGGGCTGTGGGGAACGCCCTTCGTCCAATAAACGGATACGATACGATTGGGCCTAGTGACATACATCGAGTAAATCCTTGGGGAGTTCCAAGGGGCAATGATAGTAACAATACCGACATTATTTCCATCAATAATAGTGTCTTGGGGAAGCTGCATGACGGAGATGTCCGGAAAAACTATAAACTTATAGGGGCAACTTGGATTGATTGCGTGAAAAAAGATTGTAAAGAAGTGGGAACAAATCGGCTGGCTAATTCCACCATGGAAACTTATCAGCAAGGCTTTAATTGCTTCAATTGCCATAGTGTAAGCAAAAGCAACATGCTGGGAACTTTAGAAGGAGGAGGTCTAAGCCATATTTGGGGGCCGCTAAAGCCATTATTCTGAATCTGATTCAGCGTTGACTAACGCCGCGGGTGAATTATAAAGATGCGATAAGTGAACACCGTCTTATCGCATCTTCCCTCCTGTAGGGCCGTCGTCTATTCGCCAAAGCCTGATCACGCCGTCGGCGGCGCTGGTGGCCAATTGTTTGCCGTCGAATGAGAAAGCCACGGAGGTGACTTCGCCTCCGTGCCTGTGCAGCGTCATCAATTGCTGCCCCGTCGCCACATCCCAAATCTTCACCGCGCCGTCTTGCCCACCCGTGACGAGCCTTTTACCGTCGGGAGAAAACGCGATTCGCCGCACGCTGTCGGCTTGCCCAAACGTTCTCAGCTCCTGTCCCGTGCGCGCGTTCCATAACTTGACCGTGTTGTCCTGACCGCCGGTCGCCAAGTTCAACCCATCCCAAGAAAAAGCAATCGCCCTGACTCGTTCGGTGTGGCCTTTGAAAATGAGCGGCTTCGCCAGGCCAAGCTGCCAGACGGCCACACTGCCATCACTGCGAGCTGCAGCTAAATATTTAGCGTCGGGAGAGAAATTCACTCGAAAGGTTAAAGCTACGTCGGATTCCAGGGTCGCCACATCAATTCCGGTCAACGTCTCCCACACTTTCAGTGTCCGATCATCGTATCGAAAAACCAACTGCTTGCCATCCGGCGAAAAATCCGCTGCCAGAGCGAAGTCATTTTTTTCTCGGCCATATAACGTCTTGACCTTCTGGCCGGCGCCCACGTTCCAAATTGTGATTGCATTGTTTTTGCCGCCAGTCGCAACCAGGTCGGCGTCATGGGAAAAGACGGCAAAGACCGGCTCCACGTCAGCGCCTTCAAGCGTCAGCAACTCCTTGCCTGCAGGCGCGTTCAAAATTTTCTGCTTCCCGGCGTTGGTCAGCCCGAATGCCAGTAATTCGCCAGTTTGGGAAAAGGCCGCCGCCAGATAAGACCTGACACGCGCTCCTTCGAACCCCTTATCGAGCTGGATGGCGTTCTCCACTTCCCAAATTTTGACTTGCTTGTCATCACCGCCTGTCACGATCCGTTTGCCATCCTGCGACCACGCGAGCGCGTAGACGGCCGCCCCATGTCCTTTGATGGTGGCCAGGTGGCGCCAAGTTCCCGTTTCCCAAAGCTTGACCGTGTGATCCTCGCTGGCCGTCGCTAACCGCTCCCCATTGGGTGAGAAAATCATCTGTGTGATCCGTCCCGTATGAATTATCGGGAGGGCGGCGACAAGTTTTGTGCGAAGGTCGAGCATCTCTGTCGCGCCGTTTCTGGTAGCAAGCAATAAATGCCTGTCGTCGGGAGAGAAAACGGCGGCGCTCAGCTCGCCGGCGCTGCTCTTGAATGATAATAACTCACGCCCGGTCGCCACCTCCGACACTTTCGCCACCTGAGATTCGATGATGATGACTGCCTGCTTGCTGTCGTGTGAAAAGCCCAACCATCTTATACTCTGCCGATGGTGTTCCTGCTTTGTGCGCGGTGGCTCGTTAGTGAGGTTCCAAAATTGCAGGACCCCATCCACATCCGCCGTTGCTGCGTGTCGGCCATCGAGCGACAGTGTTATGGCGCTGAGCATGGACCCATGGCCGTTGAGGATGGCCAGCGTATCGCCGGTTTGCAGGTCGAGCAGCTTGGCCGCCCCGTTTTCCCCCCCAACTATCGCCCGTTGGAGGTCGGCAGAGAGTGTGACTAGGTTGTAGAGATTGCTCGACACCGTCTCGAAGGATTTCAGCTCCTTTCCCTCAGCCCAATCGAAAAGTTGCAACTGGTATTTCGGCTTTCCGTCGCTCACAGCGCGGATTATCCCGGCGACAGCAAGCTGTCTCCCGTCCGGCCCGAATGCCGTCGCCACAACGCGGTGGTCGAGCGGTAGCGCCTTAATTTCGCGGTGGCACTGTTGCCATAAGTAATCCCACTCAAACCCGCACAAGTTTTCCTGACCGTCCTCCGGCCTGAGCGATTTGAGAATTTCTTCCACGCGGCCAATGTTGGCGTTTTCCAGCTCTTGCTCGGCAACCCTGATCTGTGCGTAATATGCCGCACGGCGGCTGTTCTTCGCTTCCTGCTCGGCGCGCCAGCTTTGCCTGATCGCGGTGACGACGAGCGCGCCTAGCAACAACAGAATTGCTCCGCCGCCCATTGACGCGCGCCGCAAACCTCGACGATACGCCGCGCGCCGCTGTTGCAATTCCGCATCCGGCATATTCTTCTTAATCCACTCCGTGTTGAAGACTCGGTCGTAGATGCGATTGCGCACACTCAGCCAATTGCCATCGGCGCGGACGATACCTGACAGCCGCAGCGTGTTGACCAGCGGATTGGCGCCGTCATAGGCGGCGCGCTTGCCTCTTCTCGTCTTCGCGTAGAGATCAAGCAGCCTGACCCTCTGCTTTTCGTCACTCAACACTTTGTCCTGCACGAAACGCAGGTTGGGGTCCTGATCGCGCGCGTCTTGGGTGAAAAATAACCCTTCGCACAAACGATCAACGCTGTCGACGTCGGCAGTGGAATCCTCTGCGACAGCTTGACACAGACGCTGAGTCATATAAGGTTGCCCGCCCGTCCAATACAAGACGCGTTCGAGCAGCGCCGCACTGAGTTTTTCGTCGCGCCGCAACCCGCGGGCCAACGGCGCGGCTTCCGACGCGGTAAAATCGTGAAGTTCAATGCGGCGCCCGATATTGAAGGGCGTTGTGCGTTTGTCGCTGATCAAATCCGACGGAGCCGCCACGCCGACGAGACAAAATGTCAGCCGCCGCGCCTCTTCATCTTCAGCGCGCAGGTTGTGAAATTCACGAATTGCCGAGAAAAACTCGTCCATCGGAAACGACAAACTTTGCACGAAGTCTACTTCATCAACGAAGATCACAAGTTGGCCGTGGACTCGCGGCAAAATGATTTCGCGCAACGCCCGCATCCACCGCTGCACTGGGCTGAGCAGCGGATGCGCCTGCCAAAACTTTTCCACTTCGACGTCGATATGTTCAAGGTCTTTTCCAACCCTGCTTAGCATGCTGACGTACCACTGATCAACGGTCGCGTTTTGTCCAATGGAGGTCGGATCGGCGATCACCACCGAGCCGACACCCCCTTCACGCAACCTGGCAGCCGTCCGCACCATCAGCGACGATTTGCCCATCTGTCGCGCGGTCAAAATGTAACAGTATTTGCCCTGCAGTAGGCTTTCGTAAAGGTCCGTGTCCGCGCCGCGCTCTACATAAGACGGGGCATCGGGCAGCAATGTCCCTCCGGTGACGAAGAAATCCTCGTGGTGATTGTGATTGGCTGAGCCCATTACGAATTCTCCGTTTCAGAGCAGGTGCTTCGCCAGGAAACGGGTGTAAAGCCGACAGCGCAGCCGGGCATCTTGCGCTGAATCCCCGGCAAGCACGCCCGCACTCCGTAAATGGTAAAAGTCCGCCAGCGCCAGTTGCGGTTTGCCTTCAAGAGCGCAGCGAACCGCGTCTTGCAGCGACGGATTGGCTTGCAATGATTTCAACATCCGGCGCAGGTGGTCTCCAAAAATCCCTTCCTCTTGATCGGCGCTGGCGTCAAATGTCGCCAGATCAATCTCACGCTGCGCCATCTCGTACAGCCCGCGGTGCGCAAGATACGGATGTCCGCCGAGCAAGTCGAAGAAACGATTCCTTTCCGATTCGTCTTTGAGAGGCGAGTCGTACCTACGATTGAGGTCGGCGATTTGATCTGGCGTGAAGTCTTTGAGCGAAAGCCGCGTTCCGACGTTGAACGGCGACTGATTAAGGTCGGTGATGAAAAGGTGCGCTTCGGTGGCGTAGGCCATCAACATCGTCATCCGCCGCCATGGGCCCGCCGGTTCCAGCGCCCGCAGGTTATGCCACGACCGGAACAGCGCGAAGACGTCGCTGGCGTAGTCGCAGCCGAACAATTTATCCACTTCATCAAGCCCCCAGACCAACGGCGAGGAGAGTTTTTCCAGCACCTCGCGTTGCAGGAAACGCTCGAAGTTCGTACTGACGGTAATTTGATTGCTCCACATGTCGTGCGGGCGAGTCCGCAGTTGCAACTGTTCGGCGATTCGTTCGCCCAGCGCCTTCAGCAGCGTTTCGGCGTTGACGAAAGCGTCTTTCGACAGATGCTGCAAATCGGTGAACGCGACCACCGCGCCCGATTCGCGCGCCTTTTGAAAGCCGCGGGCGAGCAACGAAGTCTTTCCGACCTGCCGCGCGCCTTTGACAAGCACTATGCTGTCACGCCGTACGATGGCGCGGTAAAACTCATCGTCGGCTTGCCGCGCAATGTAAAAACGCGAACTGACCGGCAAAGCGCCTTCCGGCGGCGGCGGGGCGCCTGCGTCGGGCAGCGCCTCGTCAACCAGCGCCACCTTCGCCGCAAAACGATATCCGCGCCGGGCGACGCGTTCGATCAAACCTTCGCAACCCAGCTTGCGCCGCAACTCGCCGACGCTGACCGCAAGAGTGCTGTCGTCAACAACCTCTTCCCAGACCAATTCCATCAATCGGTCATCATCGAGCACCTGTCCGTGATGTTCGACCAACACGATCAGCAGTTTGAAGACGATCGGCCTCAGTTTGATCTCTTTTTCGGCTCGTAGCAGGCGGCCTTCTCGCAGATCGAGACGGAACGGAGTGAATTCGTATATCGAATGGGATTTCATCATCGAGTCCTCGCCAATTTTGATTGAGTTTTAGCGGCTTTTACCGATTTTTCATTCGACATTTAGCCGTTTTTTCCCTGAACCTTCTTACACCTTAAAGCTCGACTGCGTATGATCGCAGTGTAAGGGAAACAGTTGCTTGAGAGTGATCTCGATGCTGTGTCGTCAGATGTGAAAGCGGCCGCATCTTAAGCAAGAAGCGGCCATTTGACAACACAAATTTTCAAAAAATGCGGATGAAGCGAGTGACCACTCGCTTCATCGTAACCAACGAGGAGAAAAACAATGTTTAGCGGGTATCATTTATCGAGCTATCGGACACACGATCCAGCTATTACTGGAGTGTTGGTTAGGGAAGTCATCAGGCAGGTTCAATTTTGGGAGAATAGCCTTGATTTAAGCGACCTACAGAAACAACAAACGCTGATTCTGTCTCACACTTCGATGCGCAAGGAAAGTGACGGAGTCGAAGTTACCGTTTATGCCTTGGTTCCGCTTGACGACGCGCATCCGAATTTCCCGGCCATCTGGGATGGAATTCTTAAGGAGACCCTGGATAAAGACATCACGCTTAAGTTAGAACAGGCGGGAATTTAACAGCTAAAGTGAACAGCAATCCTGAACCCGGCAGTTAGATAGATTCCCACATACGCCGATTGGAAATCGCATCTGGCCGATGCCACATCCTTAGTCAACGACGGCCGCGCAGATGCCCGACGGAAATGTGCCTGCCGGAAGCTCTGTGGGACCACAGTTCAACCAGAAGGAGGGGAGCGCGAGTTCGAGCAGAGCTATTTCGTCAGCGATGAATTATT
>Ga0209382_10013037_pt1 | contig 10225 bp, 9 predicted proteins | sample SoiMetdeltSBSDD5_FD_187599 | JGI IMG/M metagenome (GOLD analysis project Ga0209382, IMG submission 187599) | Bulk soil microbial communities from a Populus tree surrounding site in Tennessee, USA - Soil MetaG P. deltoides SBSDD5 (SPAdes) (version 2) | ecosystem: Environmental > Terrestrial >...
CCGCTGCTCGTGCCATGTTCGCGTCCGTCAGATTTGCCCGCAACTTAGCCAGATCCGATTCGCGCTGCGTCAGTTGCTGACGAAGCTCATCCTCCATTCGGCTGTCCGGTGCGCTCTTGCGACCTCCTCCGAACAACCAGCCAAGCAACAAGCCCAGCAGACCGCCAGCGAGAAACGCGACCGACAATTGGACTCCGACGGACATTTTCGGTTTGCGATTTCTAGATTCGGGATTTACCAGCCTGTCGAGCGAGCATTGGCAGTCGTGAACGGCAAATTTAGAAATCAATAGTGTGCGACGACTTCGATCTCTACGCTTGCGCCCCGCGGCAGCGCGGCGACTTGCACAGTGGATCGCGCTGGAAAATCCGCCGTAAAATACTTCGCATACACCTCGTTCATGCCGGCAAAATCGCCCAGGTTGGTCATAAACACCGTGCTCTTGGCAACATTGGCAAAGCTCAGCTTCTGGTCTTCGAGGATCAGTTTGATGTTTTCAAGCACGCGTTCAGTCTGCGTCTTGATGTCCCCGGTGATCGGCCCGTTGGGATGTTGTGGGTCGATCGGGATCTGGCCGGCGCAAAAAAGCAGGTCGCCAGCTCGTACGCCGTGACTATAAGGCCCCAGTGCTGGCGCCGACCGGGCCGGTTTGATGACTGTTTTCTTCGACATGATGATTACGCCGGTTTCCATGAACCGAGTTTTCTTTCTGGTGTAGCCTCATTGCCGACGCGGGTCAAGGAGCGGTGGTAAAGAAGCGACCAGGCGGATTTTGGGAGTGACAACGAGACCACTTCGCTGGTATGACTGCGTTCGAACTTCGAGGTGTTAAGAGCGGGATCATAGTGATGTTGAGCAACGAACAATCAAGACCAATGAAAACGAAACGTAACCGCCTCATGTCCTTCATACCTGCCCTCGCACTTTGTTGGACTTGTTGTTCCGGCTTCGGCCAATCGGCCGACCAGATCGCTGCCGCCCGGGATATTCTTTCGAAGGCGCCTCCGGCGGAGCTGGCCGCGAAATGCGTTGAGCTTGTGGCAGGGGCTCCGTCCAAGGAAAAGGTTGCGGTCGCCGCCGCCGTCGGGCATGCCGTTGCCAAAGTGAATTCGCAAGTCACCCCCGCTGCGGTGACGGCGGTCGCCACGCGAGAACCATCGGTCGCGCCGGCCATTGCTGCCGCCGCCACCACCGAACTACCCAATTCGGCCCCCGCCATTGCCGTTGCAGCCATCAAATCGCCGCGTGTCAACGAGAGAGACGTTCGTGCCGCCGTCATCGCCGCCGCGCCGGGCCAGGCCGTGTCCATCATCACCGCGCTGGTTCAGGCCAAGGGCGCCGCTCGCTGATTTCCTCTTCTCTGCAATAGGTTGGCTGCGGCCTCAAGGCCCCCCGAGCCATCGAGCATTCGACAGATCACTCCGGCTTTGCGGCTGCACCGTCCGTGCAAGGGCATTATCGAATCCGGGTAATCTCTAACGCCGTTATCCGCGTCTGTATTCCCCTTCGGGCTTCCGGCATGAGCCAGCCTGTGGAGCACTCGCTCCGCAGACCGGGATTTATCTGCTTGATCACCTGTCCAGCCGGATGGTATCCCACATGCCACTTCTTCGCCCTCTCTGCGTCGGCAGTTCTTGACATGTTGCGCCGCGGCGCAGGGAAGAAATGGCAAACACGCGACACGGGCGACATGGACGATTGGGTGTTTGTGCTCGAGAAAAGGTGAAGAAAGCCTTGAGAACAGCAATCCACACTCAGGTGCGAGCATTTCGATTCAGCCGGTTCGCATGGATTTGTTGCCTCCCTGCGGCATTATGTGTTGCGGGGTTGTCCTTCGGCGCGCCAGCGAACACCGCCTTGCCCCGCCTCAATCTGGCCGTCAACAAACGCTTCCTCGTTTACGAGGATGGCAAGCCGTTTTTCTGGCTCGGCGACACGGCGTGGGAGTTGTTCCATCGCTTGAACCGGGAGGAGGCTGATCGCTATCTGGAGAACCGAGCGAAGAAGGGGTTCACCGTCATCCAGGCTGTGGCGCTGGCCGAACTCGATGGCCTCAACGATCCAAACCCCTACGGACATCGTCCACTGCTCAACAATGACCCCACCAAGCCCGACGTGAAGGAGGGGGACGATTACTGGGACCATGTGGACTACATCGTGAACAAGGCGAATTCACTCGGCATGTTCATCGGATTGCTTCCGACGTGGGGTGACAAGTGGAACAAGAAGTGGGGCGTGGGGCCGGAGATCTTTAATCCGGACAATGCCGAAGCTTACGGCCGATGGCTCGGTAAGCGTTACAAGGACCATGCGATCATCTGGATTCTTGGCGGCGACCGGCCAGTGGAGAACGACACGCACAAGGAGATCATCCGCCGAATGGCGCTGGGTCTCCACCAAGGCGATGGCGGCACGCATCTGTACACGTTTCATCCGACAGGTGGACAAGGGTCGTCCACCTGGTTCCACGACGCGCAGTGGCTCGACTTCAATATGCGCCAGAACGGCCACGTCGCGGAGTTTACGGGACGTTATGACCAGACGCGCGTTGACTACGACCGGACTCCCGTCAAACCGGTGCTCGATGGCGAACCGATTTACGAAGATCATCCCGTTTCTTTCAAAGCGAAGGAATTTGGACACTCGATCGCGAGCGACGTTCGTCGGCCGCTCTATTGGAACCTCTTCACCGGTGCGTTCGGACACACCTACGGCCATCACTCGGTCTGGCAGATGTGGCAACCGCCTCGGAATCCCATCAACAACCCGCTCATGGGATGGTCCCAGGCCATCGACCAACCCGGCGCAGGCCAGATGCGATACGGTCGATGGCTCATTGAATCGAGGCCTTTCCTCACGCGAGTTCCAGACGACTCAATCATCGTAACCGATCTCGTCCCGACGTCTGTTCCAGGCGCCGGGCGCTACCGATTCGTCGCGACACGCGACGCTGAAGGGAGCTACGCCATGGTCTATGCTCCGGTGGGCCGGAAGTTCAAGGTGCGCATGGGCGCAATCAAAGGGCCGAAGGTGACCGCCTGGTGGTTCAATCCCCGTGATGGAAAGGCCAGCGAAATTGGGAGATACGCAAACTCCGGCGAGCGTGAGTTCACGCCGCCGGACAAAGGCGAGATGCTTGATTGGGTGTTGATCCTCGACGACGCGGCCAAGGAGTACCCGGCGCCAGGGACGTTGGAAAAATGAAAGGAAGTCTGGGGGTCATCATGCGATATCTAACGACACTGTCGCTGCGACTACCCATTGGAACTCGGAGCGCGAGCATCCTGCCCGCAACAGATAAGAATTCGGGCATCGCGTTCGATGAGGCCGCCGCATCGGGGATGAACGTGCTCCGTCGTTGCGACGCTCGGGCAAGCGACGCTTTCACGCTGATCGAGTTGTTAGTCGTCATCGCGATCATTGCCATTCTGGCCGGGTTGCTACTGCCCGCGCTGGCCAGGGCCAAGACGAGGGCGACCGGCATCCATTGCATGAACAGCCTCAAACAACGCGGGCTTGCCTGGTCGATGTACTCGTTGGATTACGGCGATCTTGCGCTGGGACCGACGGCTCAGGCCGGCAATGCACCGGGATGGTGTGATGGCGTTTACGATCAGACGCCGGATGGAATCACCAACCGCATCCTCATCAACAGTCCCACGTTTCGCTACGGACCGGCCCTGCAGTCGTTTCATTGCGCGGCCGACCGCAGCAAGTTGAGGTATGGCGGTGCGCTCCTTCCCCGGGTTATCAGCTACGCGGCCAATGCCTTTCTGGGGCCGCCCAGCAGCTGGGTCACCGGTGCGTCCCGATACAAGAATATGCGCAAGGTCTCCGACATGACTGGACCCGGCCCAACCGATATCTTCATCCTCCTCGATGAGCACGAGAACAGCATTAACGACGCGCACTACTTTCCGTTCGCGGACCTGACGCGGTATACCCGCAACCCGTGGCTCGACGCGCCCTCCGGGCGGCATGGCAACTCCGGCGGCTTTGCATTTGCCGACGGTCATTCGGAGGTCCACAAGTGGAAGACCGTCGGACTGAGCAAGGTCAGGCTCGCCAGCGATGGTTCCACGCCGCGTCCTTATCCCGACCTGCCGTTCATCGGCGCTTCAGAGCTGCCCGATTATCTATGGATGACGAACCATATCGCGCCGCCCAAGTGATACAGATTGCCAACGAAACTATGGCGCGGCGCGAGTTTATCGGCCGCGCCGTTCTGAGCGTCGGTGCATTGAGCGCTTCCAAGGCTGCTTGGTCGGCGGATCGTGGTGTGGCAGCATCGGAGCCGTTCATCCAGACCGTGCTCGGTCCGATCCCGGCGTCGAAGCTCGGTCGCGCCCTCGTCCACGAACACGTCATGTGCGACTTCATTGGGGCGGAACAGACCGGCCGCCATCGTTGGCAGGTAAACGCCGTGGTGAAACGGATGCAGCCCGTGCTTGTGCAGTTGAAGGAGCGTGGGTTCACGGGTTTTTTCGATTGCACGCCGGCGTACATCGGGCGCGATCCGCGCGTTTTGAAGAAGCTTGCGGAGGCGACCGGCCTGCACATCGTGACGAACACGGGCTATTACGGCGGTGCGGGCGACAAATTCGTGCCGAAACACGCGTACGAGGAGACACCGGGCCAACTCGCCGACCGTTGGGTGCGGGAATGGAACCAGGGGATCGAGGATACGAACGTGAAACCTGGATTCATGAAGATTGGCGTGGACGAAGCCAAAGGCGACCCTCCAAAACTTTCCGACATCGATGAAAAGATTGTCCGCGCTTCCGCACGTGCGTCGAAGCGGACCGGACTTGCTGTCACGTGCCACACCGGAGGGGGGCCGGCTGGACTTGTAGCGACCCGGCTGTTCATCAAGGAAGGAGGAATTCCAGCGCGCTTCATTGTTGCACACTCAGACGGCCACGGCATTCATATCAATCAACAGGTCGGGGAGCTGGGTGCGTGGGTATCGTTCGACGCCATCAGCCGTCAGCCGCTGGAGCAACATCTGAAACTTGTCACGGCCATGCTTGAGAAGCACGCTGACCGCGTGTTGCTGTCGCACGACAACGGCTGGTATTGGGTTGGGCAGGAGAAGGGCGGCGAGGTTCGTGACTACAGTTACATCAGCGATACGTTGCTGCCCGCCCTGCGGAAAAACGGCGTGAGCGAATGGGTGATCCGCAAGTTGACCGTGGCGAATCCTGCAAGCGCCTTTGCGATCCAACGGCGTTCGTGACCAAACGAAGAGCATGAACACACCGGATTCCTCCCGCGAGGCCGCGCCCCGACGCCTCGCCTCCATCGATGCTTATCGGGGCGTCGTGATGTTCCTTATGATGGCCGAGGTGTTGCAGCTTTGCGAAGTGGCGAAGAGGCTACCCACCTCGGCGTTCTGGAAGTTTCTCTGCCACCATCAAACGCATGTCGCGTGGTCCGGCTGCTCGCTGCACGACCTCATCATGCCGAGCTTTTGCTTTCTGGTCGGCGTGGCGTTGCCTTTCTCGATCGCCAGCCGGCGGGCGCGTGGACAAACCTTGCGCGACATGGCCAGGCACACCGTGACGCGGGTGTTGCTTCTCATCCTGGTGGGCACCGTCATCGCCTCGGCTCACCCGCACCGGCTGACCTGGCCGTTCGATTGGGTACTCCCGCAGATAGGTCTGGGTTATGGATTTCTTTTCCTGCTTGGCCTCCGTCCAGTCCGCGACGCGTGGATCGCGCTGGGCGTGATCCTCGTTGGGTACTGGCTCGCATTCGCGCTTTATCCGCTGCCCGGCCCGGATTTCGACTATGCCAAGGTGGCAGTTTCGGATCAGTGGCTGCAGGAGCATGGACTGAGGGGATTCGCTGCGCACTGGCAGAAGAACAGTCATCTGGCATGGGCGTTCGACGTCTGGCTCCTCAACCTCTTTCCAAGGGACGCCCCCTTTAACTCCTTTGCCAACGGCCTGGCGACGCTCAATTTCATCCCCACGCTCGCAACGATGATTCTCGGTTTGATCGCAGGCGGCATCTTGCGAGGGGACCGCCCCCCTTGGGCCAAGGTACGCTGGTTCGCCGTCGCCGGCGTTGCGGGGCTGGCGGGCGGCTTGCTGCTGGAAGCGCTGGGCGTGTGCCCGATCGTGAAATGGGTCTGGACCTCCAGCTGGGTGTTGTTTAGCGGCGGTTGGTGCTTCCTGTTGCTGGCTGCGTTTTACGTGATTGTGGATCTTTGGCAGCAGCAGCGACCGGCGTTTCCATTCATCGTGATCGGTGTGAACTCGATCGCGGCGTACTGCATCTCTCACCTCTACTCGGCCTTCGCTTTCAACAGCTTAAGAAGGATTTTCGGCCGGGAGATATTCAAACTCTTCGGCGATGCCTACGACCCGCTCGTGTATGGCGGCGTGGTGCTCCTGCTAATGTGGCTCGCGCTGCTCTACCTTTATCGAGTGAAACTCTTCCTGCGAATCTAAGCACGCGATCTATGGAATACTCGCCAGCGATCGATTCAAGGTGAGTTGTCCAGGCACATGCGACGCTAACGCATGGATTCACTACCAGAGGGTGATCGATGGCAACCGTCCGAGTCCTATGATCAATCCGATTCGCTCTATGGAGGTGATGGCTGGGAGGCGCGCGAGTGGTAGATCCGCGCTGTAAAAAGAGCAAGAATTTCCCTGCACACTGAAACGTCGACCGCTACACTCCGCGGAATTGTCGAACAAAGCTATGAGAACCATTCTGCATTCGTTCGCGTGCCTCGGACTCTTTGCGACTTCCGCTGCCGTCGAGAATTGGCCGCGTTTCCGCGGATCGACCGGGCAGGGGATATCGAGCGAAAAGAATCTCCCGGTCGCCTGGAGCGCCGAATCGAACATTCTCTGGAAGGTTGCTGTTCCCGGCGAAGGCTGGTCGTCACCGATTGTTTGGGGCGACCGCGTGTTCGTGACGACCGCAGTGCAAAACGGGACGAAATGCCATGTCCTCTGCTTCGACCGGAATTCGGGAAAAGGGCTTTGGGACAAAGAAGTCCTCGAACAGGTCCCGTTGCGCAAGGAAGGGAAGAATTCCTACGCTACGCCGACGCCGTGTACCGACGGCGACAGAGTCTATGCTGTATTTGGCGACGGGAGCGTGGTCGCTCTTGGCATTAGCGGTGACGTGCTTTGGACCAACCGGGAGGTGCAGCATTACAGCCGCCACGGCCTGGGCGCGTCGCCGATCCTGCACGATGGATTGCTGATCATGGCTTACGACGGCAGCAACCGCGTATTGAAAGCCGGCGACTGGCCGAACAACCCGGACGAGGAGAAGCTAGGCTGGCAGATTCCGTGGGACAAGGCGCAGGTCGTCGCGCTCGACGTGAAGACGGGCAAACGAGTCTGGACCGGCCGGCGCGGCAAATCGCGCATCGCGCATGTCACTCCCAACATCCTTAGGGAAGGCGGTCAGACACAGCTCATCAGTAGCGCGGGCGATGCGATTCAAGGTTTCAATCCCAGGACCGGCGAGTTGATCTGGACTGTTTACAGCCAGGGTGAAGGGGTGACGCCGAGTTTTGCGATGGGCGACGGACTGATCTTCACCTCATCGGGCTTCGAGAAAACGACGCTTCGCACCGTGAAAACCGGTGGCAAAGGAGATGTGACGACGACACATATCGCCTGGGAACAACGGAAAGGCGCCCCCACACAGCCATCGTTGATTTATGTGAAACCTTATCTCTACACGATTACCGACAAGGGTGTGGCCTATTGCTTCAAAACAGACAGCGGTGAGATGGTTTACGAGGAGCGGGTGGGTGGGAATTTCTGCGCCTCGCCTGTGTACGCCGACGGCAAGATCTATGTCCTGAGTGAGGAAGGAGTCACCACGGTCTTCGAGGCGGGGCCCGAGTTCAAAGTCGTCTCGAGGAATCCACTGAACGAGAGATGTCAGGCATCGATCGCGCCTTCGCAGAGTGCTTTGTTTATTCGTACAGAGAAGAACCTTTACTGTATCGGAAAGTAATCCTGCAACGCGAGTCGCGGGCGACGGAGAGAGACTGATGAAAATCGCAGTCGTTGGAGCCGGGGCGATGGGGAGTGTGATGGGTGGCTTGCTCGCCAAGGCGGGCAACGACGTCACGCTCATCGACGTCTGGCGCGAGGCAATCGACAGCATTAACAGCAGTGGCTTGCGCATTGACGACAAAACGGGCAACTCCGAAGTCATCAACATCCGCGCGACGGCCGAGCCGGCGGAGGTCGGCGTCGTCGATTTGGTTCTCGTGTTTGTGAAGTGTTACCACACCGAGGTGGCTGTGAAGAACGCGCTACCGATGATCGGGCGGAGCACACTCGTACTCTCGCTGCAAAACGGCTGGGGCAATGGACCTCGGATTGCCTCAATTGTGGGAGAGGAAAAGCTCCTTCTGGGCGTTTGTTATCACAGTGCGTCCGCGCTTGGGCCCGGGCACGCGCTGCACAGCGGGAAGGGAATGACATTCATCGGTGAAGTGGATAGTCGCATGACTGATCGGCTCGCCGAGGTCGCATCGGTCCTGGAGAAGGCGGGAATCGAGGTGACGCCGACAACGCAGGTGCTCAAGGAAATCTGGTCCAAGCTGGCGCTCAATGTCTGCACCCTGCCGACCTCAGCGTTGTTGCGCTTCCACGCACCCCAGCTCATCCAGCACGAACCGATGAAGGAATTGATGCGTGCGTTATTGCAGGAGGTGGTCGCGGTCGCGCAGGCTCAAAACATTCCATTGGACTTCGACGAGCGCTGGCAGGCGATCACCGGACTGCTAAAGCAGCTTGCGCCGACTGCGAAGGGATCGATGCTTCAGGATGTTGAGAGGCAGCGGGTCACAGAAATCGACGTGATCAATGGCGCGGTGATCGAAGCGGGAAAGAAGTTCAACATCGCGACGCCCTACAACCAGGCGATGGCCTGGTTGGTGAAATCACTGGAGGGAACGTTTCGACCGAGTAAGTGAACCATGACGGCTGAGGCGTCAACAGCGATACCGACGACAAGCGCGATTATGCTCCGTCGCGCCTTGCGTGCGGACGCGCCGGCGCTGATCGAGCTGATTGTTGCCCTGGCACACTTCGAGAAGCTCACACCGCCCAACGCCGAAGAGCAGCAACGACTGGTCGATGACGGATTCGGTGAACGACCGCGTTTTGAAGCCTGGCTCGCATTTTGGGGGGACCTGCCCAAACCGGCCGGCTACGCAGTCCTTTTCGAAACCTACTCAACCTTTCGCGCCAGCCCGACGCTCTATCTTGAAGACATCTTCGTGCTGCCGGAATATCGCCGTCGCGGGATCGGTACGGCCCTCCTCCGACATTGCATCCAGATCGCCCACGACCGCGGCTGCCTGCGGATGGAATGGACCTGTCTCGATTGGAACAAAAGGGCCCAAGAGGTTTATGAGCGAATCGGTGCCCGGCATTTGTCGGAGTGGTTTCTCTATCGGCTGGATCGCGAGGGCATGAAAGGGTTTCTCAGCGATAATAGACAACCCACAACTGCCCCATGACCCAAATCCGCTTTTTCGGCGTCGCCGCCTACGAAATCGTCACGGGCAAGGGACAGCACATCCTGCTCGACCCGTTTCTCGACGAGAATCCTGGCAGCCCGGTGAAGTCGCACCAACTGGAGCGCGTGGATTTGATCATCGTTTCTCACGCGGCTGCGGATCATCTCGGCGACACCGAGGCAATCGCGCGGCGGACCAGCGCGCCGGTGATCTGCGGCGGCGAAGTCAAAGCCTACCTTATTGCGAAGGGAATTCCGGCGACACAGATTCGCGCGACGACCTGGGGCATCGCCGTTGAGGTTGCGGGTATCAAAGTCCAACCGGTCGAGTGCCATCACTGGTCGCAGCTCAAAATGCCGGATGGCACATTCGCGTCCGGCGTGCCGATGGCTTTTGTCGTTTATGCCGATCCGGGTGTCCGCTTCTATCACTATGGCGACACGGCGATCTTCAGCGATATGAAACTTCAAGCCGAACTGTATCGGCCGACGATTGGCTGCATCGGCATCGCCAATCCGTTGGAAATCCTCCACCGCTGGCCGATGCCCGGACAGATGCTCACCGCCGAGATGAGTCCGCGTGAGGGCGCACTCGCGGCGCAGTGGCTTGGATTGGATACCGTGTTGCCGTGCCACTACATCAATCCTGACTGTGAAGAGGTTCGGGAGTTCAATCGATTGCTCGACCAGGCGAAAGCCCGGAGCGAGAGAGTGC
>Ga0209382_10013039_pt1 | contig 10224 bp, 8 predicted proteins | sample SoiMetdeltSBSDD5_FD_187599 | JGI IMG/M metagenome (GOLD analysis project Ga0209382, IMG submission 187599) | Bulk soil microbial communities from a Populus tree surrounding site in Tennessee, USA - Soil MetaG P. deltoides SBSDD5 (SPAdes) (version 2) | ecosystem: Environmental > Terrestrial >...
TGCCGTTTTGGGAAGCCCGCCAGCCGCGGAGCTTTCTTGGCTGGGGCAAATCGACGCAGTTGGGCTATAGCCTGGGCCTCGCCATGGGCGCGAAGCTGGCCGCCCCGGACAAGCACGTCATCAACGTGATGGGTGATATGGCGTTTAGTACAGTTGGCCTTGATATTGAAACGGCGGTGCGGTGTCACATCCCCATTCTGACGATTGTACTCAACAATGCGACGATGGCCATTTATGACAATAGCCGGTTTCCCATGGCCCTGGAGAAGTATGACGTAAAACGGCTCTCCGGCCGGTTTGCGGAGGTCGCTCAAGCCATGGGAGCATACAGTGAGCGCATCACCGAGCCGCACGACATCGTCCCCGCCCTGAAACGCGGCTTGGCCGCGGTCGAGGGCGGGCAGGCCACGGTCTTGGAATTTCTCACGGTGGACGAGGGGGAGTACTCGAAGTTCGCGTTTCGGTAGCCTGGCCCACGCCGCGGCGGTGAGCCAGCGTACTGGACAGTGGCCAACAGTACAACGATGGCATCCCGATGATGAGCACGCGTTGTATCGCTGTGGCTTGCCCCTACCGATGCGCGGTTTGGCAGCAGGTCATGGCATCCCGCGCTACCTGCCTCATGTCCCTGCTGTGCAGCCGTGACGGCCTCAGGCCGCAGGATCATGGCGCGCGATAAACGCCAGGGCGGCCTGCGCGCACTGCACCGCATGGCTTGCTGCCACGTGATAGGAATCACCCGGCAGCACGAGCAACTCTGAGTTCGGAATGGTTTGCTGCCAGGCCCGCGTGTCGTCCACACTCGCCAGGCCACTGCCCTCCGTGGTGATCACCAGTGTAGGACAGGCAATCTTGGGCACATCAGCGCGGATGTCCGCGCAAGCGATGGTGGGCATGAAACTGATCTGCGTCGAGGCAGCGGTGCGGCCCATGAATGCTGTCCACCAGGTCACGCCCTGCGGTGGAAACGTACTCCCAAGGCGATTGCCCATGCTCTCCTGGGCCCAGCGCTCGACACCCCCAGGCTGCTCGAATGCCTTGATGAGCGCTGGCGCACGCTCCACAGCGCCCACGCGGTACGGCGTTGGTGTCCCCACCACAGTCAGCGTGCACACGCGTGCCGGCCGCCGCGCCGCAAAGGCTCGCGCGATCGTGCCACCGATCTTGGCGCCAATCAGATGGAAGCGCTCCACGCCCAGTGTATCCATGAGGCGGCAGAAGTCATCAATGATAAGATCCAGGGTCCAGGGGAAATCCCGCGGCATGGGCGTTGAGGCCCCGAAGCCGCGCATGTCTGGGCGCACGACCCGATACCAGGGCGCCAGGTGGGGCACCCAGCCATACCAGGCTGCGCCACTCTCGGCGTTGCCGTGGAGCATGAGGACCGTGGCGGGCGTGCGCCAGGGATCGGTGTAGTCGTTCACCTCGTAATGCATATCTAGGTTGGGTGGAATATGCAAAGTCGGCATGGGCATGTTCCTCTCATGGCCTGTAGCCTAGTGGTTGCGAAGACGAGCCCGGAGTTGAGCTCCTCCAGGGCCAGTGCCACGCACCTCGAGCCCCTTCCCCCAGGACCACGTAAGATCGTCAGGCGCTAGGCGCAGACTGGCTGTGGTTCCCGATAACCCGTAACCCTGATAGCTCAACACGTTCAGAGTATAGAGGGTTATGTTGCCACTGGCATTGTCAACTTGTTGGCCATCCTTCCCGACTCATGACATACTCATCTCGGCAGTGCACCCCGTGTGAATCATGATCACGGGTACGAAGCAAGCCGCCTCAGAGGTCGGGAGGAACGGGGCGGGGTACCCGTGTGCCTGATGGGAGGCGGAGCCTCGATAAGTTGACAAAACCTGAGATAGACATGTGCCGTAGGATGGGGTAGGGTAGAGTCGCCAGAAAGGACGGGGGCATATCTCAGGAAGGGCGGCTGGGCACGCTGGGGGCTAGATGGCAACCAGCGTCGCAGGAGGGCTAGACATGCGCGATGGCTTCAGGATCATCGATAGTGACCGGCACGTCATGGAGCCGGCCGATCTGTGGGAGCGGTACTTGGACCGGCCCTTCCGACACTATGTCGGCTGGCTGGTGCAGCCGACCGATACCATTGGGGCCCGCATCACCGATGCAACCTGGCGGGGCGCCTTCAGCTACGCCATCTCCCACGGCTTTGATAGCCAGGCCTACCTGGACGACCTCGACCGAGAAGGTATCGACGTCGCTGTCCTCTTCAGCACCGCCGGTCTCGGCTTCTGCTGGTATGACGATCTGGACCCGGAGTTTGCTGCTGCACTTTGCAGAGCCTACAATAACTGGCTCTCCGAGTACTGCGCCAGCGCTCCGGACCGCCTGTTTGGCATGATGCTCTTGCCTCTCCAGGATGTAGAGTTGGCCCAGCAAGAGCTACGCCGGGCCACGACCGAACTCGGCCTACGCGGCATCTTTTGGCGACCCAACCCCCACTTCGGCCGGCTGATCTCTGACCCGGTCTATGACCCTCTCTTCGCCTGTGCCCAGGAACTGGGTGTGCCCATTGGCTATCATGAAGGTGCCCAGGGCCCGCTCACGCCGCAGCGCGGCGGGGACTTAGGTGGTGGCGGGTTCCGGTGGCTGGGCACGGGCCGGGTGGACACGGGGTTTCTGCGGCATGCGGCTCGCCACCCCATGGAAATCATGGGTGCCTTCCTGACCTTGGCTACCGCCGGCGTCTTCGACCGCTATCCCGCCCTCCGCTTCGCCTTCCTGGAGTCAGGCTGTGGTTGGCTCCCCAACTGGCTCGAACGCATGGACGTCCTGGCGGAGAACCCCTACTATCGGCAGGGCTATCAGGGGCAGGTCACACCCTCGGAGTACTTCCGACGGGGACAGTGTTATATCTCCTCGGAGGCGGAGGAGTCAGCGACCGTGGCCATGCTGGGACGCACTGTCACGGAAGACTGCCTGATGTGGGCCTCAGACTATCCCCACCGGGACGCGGTACCCTACTTTCCCAACACCGTGGGTGGTGTGCTGGCCAACGAACACCTGAGCCGGGCGTTCAAGCAGAAGATACTGTGGGAGAACCCAGCGCGGTTCTACGACCTGCAGCTGGAGGGCTCGGTGGCACAGGCGCCGAGGGCCGCGTCAGTGGTCCGGCCCTAGGCCCGGACGGCAAGGGAGGAGAACAGCCGTGAAAGGCCCCTACAAGGTTATCGACTGCAACCGGCATGTGGTGGAGCCGCCAGACCTCTGGGCGAAGCGGTTGCCCGCCCCGCTGCACAAGCAAGTCTGTATTGGCCCGGGTCGTCTGGACAGCATACAGGTGCGGGGGCGGCCGGTCCTCAGCGGCCGCCCCAACTTCTTGACAGATCCTACTTACCAGCAGATCCTGGCCGCGGCGATCCAGGCCGACTTCAGCCCGCAGTCGAATCTGGCGGACATGGACCATCAAGGGATCGATGTGGCTGTCCTGCTTCCCGTGCTCGGCCTGTATGCCCCCTGGGCGGACCACATCGGTCCGGACCTCAGCGTGCCCATGTGCCAAGTCTACAATGACTGGCTGTCCGAGTACTGCCAGGCGGACGCCACCCGGCTGAAGGGGGTGGCGCTCCTGCCCTTACAGGACACCGGCGAGGCTGCCAGGGAGCTGCGCCGGGCCGTGCAAACGCTGCAGTGCGTGGCTGGACTGATGATCCCCAATCCGGTTCTCGGACGACGGCTCCATGATGGCGCGTACGACGTCCTCTACCAGGAGGCTGAGACCCTGGGAATGCCCCTCGTGGTGAGCCATGGGGGGAGCGGCATGGTGTTGCCGCAGATGGGTCGGGACCGCTGGCCGGCTTTCTATGCCCGGGAGGTGGCGGTGGATACCTTCGAGGCGTGGCTCGCCGTCGCCTCCTTCATGGGGCACAACGTGCTGGAGCGTTTCCCCACGCTCCACGTCGGCTTTGTCGGTGCGGGCTGCGGGTGGCTGCCGTACTGGCTGGAGCGGCTGGAGGAACACTGGGGCGGGTTCTTCGGCCAAGACGCCCCGAGCACGCAGGCACCGGACCGCGTGTTCAAGACGCAGGGATTCGCCGCCTGCGACCCCTGGGAACGGACGGTGCCGGAGGTGGTGGAGGCGATGGGGGAGCGCACGGTGGTGTGGGGGAGCCACTATCCGCTGCCGGACATCCTGCCCTTCTTCCCCCATGAGGTGCAGAGCCTCGTGGAGGGCCGGCACCTGACAGAGGAAGCCAAGCAGCGCATACTGTGGGAGAACGCGGCAGACCTCTTCCATATTGGCGCAGGACACCAGTCCTAGCCGGCGTAGCGCGCACCAGTGACCAGGCAAGCATCCATTGCCAGGTGAGTGGTGCTCATCTTCCCGTATCGTTGCATAAGCGCCCCACCAAGTCGTATCACGAGAGGAGTTCCCATGAGCGCACCGGTTGCCTTTCACCTACTGGAAACCACCATCGACGCGATTCACCAGGCCTACCGGTCGGGGCAGCTGACTGCGCGCCACCTGGTGCAGATGTATCTGGATCGCATCGCGGCTTACGACCAGACAGGCCCCACCATCAACGCGCTCATCACGCTCAATGTCCACGCACTCGACGAAGCCGATCGGCTTGATGTCGCGTTGCAGGCGTCGGGTTTCGTGGGCCCGCTGCACGGCATTCCCGTAGTCGTGAAGGATCAGGCCGACGTTGCCGGTATGCCAACGACGTTGGGCTCGGTAGTCTTCCGGCAATACTATCCGGATCGCGACAGCTTTGTCGTGGCCAAGCTGAAACACGCTGGGGCGATTATCGTGGGGAAAACCACGCTGGGGGAATTGGGCGGGGGCGATACCCACGGCTCGCTGTTCGGCTCGACGCGGAATCCGTACGACCTGGAACGTACGGTCGGCGGCTCTTCCGGCGGTTCCGCCGCCTGCGTGGCCGCCAACTTCGCCACCGTGGGGGTCGGGCAGGAAGGCTTGGCGTCCATCCGGCGGCCTGCGACCTGGACCTGCATCGTTGGGATGCGGCCCACAGCAGGCCTGGTGAGCCGCGGCGGCGTTTATGCCGGATGGCCGTCCGTCAACGGCTCTTTAGGGCCCATGGCACGCACAGTCAAGGATGTAGCGAAACTCCTGGACATGATGGTCGGCTACGACCCGGAGGATCCCGTGACCGCCAGGGGCGTGGGCCAAGTCCCAGCCAGTTACACGACCTTCCTCGACAGGCACGGCTTACAGGGCGCACGGCTCGGGATCGTGCGCGAGCCGATGGGCCTCCAGACTGAGCCCAACTCGGAGGACTTCACAAAGGTGACGGAAGTCTTCGACCATGCGGTCGTGGCATTGCACGCTGCAGGCGCCGACATTGTTGATCCGATCGAGATTCCCCATTTGCACGCGTTGCTCGCGACACGCGTGGGCAGCTTCTCCGACGACGAGGAGGCTTTTCAGAGGTACTTCGGCCGGAGCGCTCATCCGCCCTTTCCATCGCGTCAAGCAGCAGCTTCATCACCGGACTTCGCGCAAGTCGTCCGCAGGTCCCAAGAGCGCTGGCAGCGAGCCCCCGACCCCAACGCCCACTACGCGTATCTCACAGCACGCGACGCGCTGATGACCAGTATGCTCAAAGTCATGGCGGATCATCGGCTGGACGCCATCGTGCACAAGGCCGTCGAGCATCAGCCGACACGCATCGCCGAGGGAGTCAACCCGCCGTTTGTCGATCAAAAAGGCGCCCCGCATCTGAACACGTTCGTGGTCTTCGTGCCGTCGATCGTGGTGCCGGCGGAGTTCACACGCGATAACCTCCCTGCCGGGATTACCTTCTTAGGACGGCCATACGACGATGGCAAAATGATCAAAATCGCGTACGCGTATGAGCAGGCGACCCGGCATCGCCGGCCACCGATGAGCACCCCACCGCTGTGAGGTCAGACAGGAGCGGACGTGCGCACACCCGCGTGGAGGAAGACCCCAACCAATGCACTACCACGCCTTTTTCGACCGCACTGCGCTCGTCTGTAGCTGTTGCCTTCCACCTTGGCCCATGCGAGAAGCGTCTGCGCTGCGTAAAACTCGCAACCAGTTCTTTGATCGCTCTTTTTGGATTCCAGGGTCGTGGCATGTGAGGACGGTGTATACTGACGCCATCCTATTCCACGATCTCTTACAGGAGTCCAGCCGTGCAGGTCAACATCACGAATCTCATCGATGATGTGCAGTGTTATCAGACCGTTCGCGAGCTACGCTGGCCCGATGGCGTCACGTGTCCCTCTTGTGAGTCCAAATTCGTGATCAAGCGCGGCTTTGATGACACAGAACCCGCCCGTCAACGCTACGAGTATCACGACTGCGATACACGCTTTGATGATTTGACCGACACCATCTTTGCCGGCCATCATCAGCCTTTGACGGTGTGGCTCTTGTGTCTGTATTTTATGGGACTCAACTTGTCAAATGAGCAAATTGCACACGAGTTGTCTCTCAATGAGAGTGATGCGTATCAGATGACGACTGAGCTACGTGGTGGTATTGTAAAAAAAGCCGACAGTGACGCTATCCAACGAGGTGGAGTGTGACGAAGCCTATGTGATGGCTGGCCATAAGGGACAGCCAGCGGTGGTGAAGCACAAGGGTCGAAAAGGACGCAGACGCCGACTGCAAGGCAAAGGTGGCCGTGGCATCTTGGAGAAGCAAAGGCCACCGGTCTTTGGGATGATGCAGCGCGGTGGTCAAGTGGTCATCAATCTCCTGGCCAATGTGAAGCAAAAGACGATCGAGCCCTTGATCAAAGATGCTATTGTTCCAGGGACACGTGTGTACACAGATGAATACAGTATTTATGCCCGTATGCAGACCTGGGGATACGATCATAAGCATGTCAACCATGGTAGGGGTGAGTTCGCTCGCGATGAAGATGGCGATGGCTTTTGTGAAGTGCATGTGAATACCATGGAAGGGTTCTGGTCGCTGTTGCGCAGTTGGCTGCGTCCGCGTCGCGCCTGCCAGCGCCTCTCTGACCCTTGCGGCGGTCGTAGGTTCCCCATACCGACACCCCCAGCCCGGGCGCTGTGCGCATCCCCCCTTTCGCCCTGCCATCGTTCTTGAGCGGTTGGGGCCCCGGCTGCCCCAGCTGCTCGTGCGCGGCTTGCAAGGCCGCGGAATCCAACGCCTGTGGGAGATGAGGCCCGCCCAGTAAGCTGCCCAGGCGCGCGGGGCGTTGACGAATCTCGTGTGCCAATGCCTCGCGCGCGTCTGGGCGCGTCACGAGCCGCGGCGTCTGCTGCAGCTGGTGCAGCTCGTGGAGGGCCTCTTGTCGGTGTCTGGCATCATCGGTATCTTGGCGGGTCACACCCGGGGCACTCGTCCTGGCGATGCTCCTTTGATTTCACATCTTGTTGAGGAGCAGCATCGATGATGCGGGTTTTGTTGTCAGCTCTGTTGGGCCTTCAGCTCTGATTCTCCTATCTTGTCACACGTCGACCGGGAATCCGGGATCACGCCCGTGGGGCATGGCCAATCCGGCCGTGGCCTACTTGCAGCTCCACCCCAACCGCTCTAAGGCAGCGTTTGTGCAGCTCATTGGTGACTGGACGGGCATCCTGGTCCGTGATGGCTATGGGGTCTATCAGGCCTGGGAAGGCCTCCGGCAGGGCTGCTTGGCCCATCTGATCCGCACGGCCAAAGGCCTGGCAGAGAGTGTGGCAGCGGGCATGGCGCGCTTTGGCGGACGGGGGCATGCCGAGCGGCAACGGCTGTGTCATATGGGCACAGAGCGGCCCACGGTCGGACAGTGGCGGGCCTGGTATGCGCGCTTCAAGCAGCTGCTGCACCAGCACGCAGCTCGGGAGGACAAAGCCGGGACGTTTGCCCGGCGCTGAGAGCGGGAAGGAGAGGCGCTGTGGGTGTTTCTGGACGTCCAAGGTGTCGCAGCGACGCATAACATTGCGTAGCGCGCCCACCGATGTGGCGTCTCGTGGCGCAGACGCAGCCAAGGCACATGCAGCGAGAAGGGCAACCGCTGGGTAGAACGGATCTTGTCATGGCGTCATACCTGTCGCATCCGAGGGCGTCCGACGTTTCCGGTGCTGGTCGAAGCGGTGTCATGCCTATTCAAAGGCGAGAAGCCTGATCTGAGCTGGATCACACAGCACGCATTCCTCCCAGTGCTCTCTCCCCCGTGATCAGATACGCGGTTGCGACTGCTTGTACAGGTTCTTACGGTCCTCGCCTGCTGGCCCGGTGCTCACGCCCTGGTGCCGTTGCACTGTACAGGCACACCTCCCCGGTCTATACTGCCCTGCATGCTTTGCTCGGCCCGTCCTACTCACGCAGGAGGGAGACGTATGGGCACATTGCAGGGACATCCCCGGCTTCTCCAGGGTCTGAGCCGTCGTGCGCTGCTGCACAGGGGCCTGGCAGCGGGCCTGACGGTGGCGGTGTGCCCCCTCGCGCGTCCCCAGGTGCTCTGGGGGGCAGAGGCGGGCCAGCCTAAGCGTGGGAGTATCCTGCGCCTGCGCGGAGTGGAGCCGCCCCACTTTGACCCGCATCTCACCTTCAATTTCAAGACGCACACCACGCTCAGCTTCGTCTACAACAAGCTCGTGCGGTATCGGGCGGGGAGGGAGCCGGGCACCTTCCTGCTGGCCCCCGATCTGGCCGAGCGGTGGGAAGCGCTGGACGAGACGACCTATGTCTTCCATCTCCGCCACGGGGTGCATTGGCACCAGAAACCCCCGGTCAACGGACGTGAGCTGGTGGCCGAGGACATCAAACTCACCTTTGACCGCTTCTTGACAGAAAAAGCGAACCCGCTCCGGTACATGCTGGAGCCCGTGGACCGCATCGAGGTCGTGAACCGGTATACGGTGCAGTTCCGCCTCAAAGAGCCCTACGTCTGGCTTGTCGATATGCTGGCCAACCCGCGCATGTGGATCATCGCCCGTGAAGCCGTGGAGCAGTTCGGGGACCTGAAGAAAGCCGAGAGCGCCATCGGCACGGGGCCCTTCCTCCTGGAGCGCTACGAACCCAACGTGAAGACGGTCTTCACGCGCCATCCCGCGTACTTTCTCCAGGACCAGCCGTACGTGGAGCGGGTGGAGTGGTTGGTGCTCGATGACCCGTCCACGGCGCTCGCCATGTATCGCACGGGCCACCTCGACTGTGGCCCAGGGCAGGGTGGGAGCTTTGCGGCCGTCCGCCAGCAGGATCTCGACGCCCTCAAGCGCAGTCATCCCCACTTGCGCTACCAGGATTTCCTGTCCCCCGTCGCCCAGGTGATCTATATGCGCACCGATCAGGCCCCCTTCAACGACGTGCGGGTCCGCCGCGCCATCTCCCACGCCATTGATCGGCAGGGGCTGATCGAGGCCGTGCCCCTCAGGGGAGAGCCGACCCTGGCCGTCCCCCGTGGCCTCGCCGAGTGGTCGCTGCCGGTTGATCAACTCGGCACGGGTGCGAAATACTATCACTACGATCCCAAGGAGGCCAAGCGCTTGCTGGCCGAGGCTGGTTTTCCCGGTGTGTTGAAAACGCAGCTCCACGCCACCTGGGGCTACGGCCCGGACCTCCTTGATGCCGTCCAATTAGTCCAGCGCTATCTCAAAGACATCGGGATCGAGGCGGCGTTGAAGCTCCAGGAGTATGGCGCCTATTTCGCCACGACCCTCCAGGGGAAGTTCGAGGGCCTGGCGATGGGACCGTTCCTGCCCGGCTGGGAACCCGACAGTGTGTTGGCGGGGCCATATACGCCGGACTCCCTGCGCAACAGCAGTCATGTCAACGACCCTACGCTTACGGCGCTGCTCCAGGAGCAACGGCGGACGCCGGATCTCGCAGCCCGCAAGCAACGCATTTTTGCTATTCAGCGATATGCGGCAGAACAGCAGTACTATGTATATCTGTACTGTGGGATGCTCACCGGTTTGCATCAGCCCTACGTGAAGAACTATGACCCCACCTACTTCACGGAGGAAGTCGGGAATGCCGCCGCCGCGCTATGGCTGGAGCGGTAGGGACAGGGGGACCAAGGCAGAGACGGTTACGCACACCGGCGCGCGGTCTGTGCGAGCGTTGTCTCTTGGTTGTATAGAGATGGACCGCAGAGCTGGAGGCGGGCCTCACCTCCCCCAGGGCTGCCCCTGACGGCCTCCAGCGTCCGCTCGGTGCGCCGTGAAAGTGGCATGGAAGAATGTGGAAACACCTCGGGTATACAGGTACTCGATGAGCCCTTGGAGCTAAGTGTTGTAGACCACTCTACG
>Ga0209382_10013040_pt1 | contig 10224 bp, 6 predicted proteins | sample SoiMetdeltSBSDD5_FD_187599 | JGI IMG/M metagenome (GOLD analysis project Ga0209382, IMG submission 187599) | Bulk soil microbial communities from a Populus tree surrounding site in Tennessee, USA - Soil MetaG P. deltoides SBSDD5 (SPAdes) (version 2) | ecosystem: Environmental > Terrestrial >...
TCGTCTCACCCACTGCGAGCCGCCGGGCTATCCGCGGTGGCTGCTCGAGCCGTACTCCCACGAGTTCATCAACCTGCCGCAAGAGTCGTACCTGATCAACGATTATGGGCCGGGGATACGACGTGTCTTCATCGGTCAGGAGCACAAGAACGTGCACGGCACACATTCGTGGTACGGCGACACGATCGGGTTTTGGGACCGCGACAAGCTCGTCACGCACACGAAATATCTGCTGCCGGCCGACTTCACGCGTTGGTCGCCGATGACGAGCAATCAATTCGAGTCGGTCGAAACATGGGAGCTGAAGCAGTACCCGAACAACGTCGAGCGGCTTGAAGTTCAAGTTACGTTCTACGACAGGTTCGCGTTCGCCAAATCCGTCAGTGCCGTATACGCGTTTCGCCGCGCGAGAGAACTCGAAGCGGCCGGCCATCGCGTCCAACACTGGGAATGCGAGACGAGCAGCAACGACTTCTTCCAGAACGGCACGACTGTTTCGAAGCTGCCGGGCGAGGAAGGGTTCAGGGATCCGCGGGGCTCGACGCTCTTCCCGCAGTTGCCGGGCCAGTCCCGCGATCCGATCTACAACACCACACTGCCTGGTAAGAAGGAGTAGGAGATGAAAAGCGTCTTCAGATTGCTGCCGGCCGTCTTGATCACATTGCTGCTGACGGCGCTCGTCGCCGGCGCGCACCATTCGTTCACCATGTTCGACCGCAGCATTGAGAAGGTCGCAACGGGTACGGTGGTCCGCTGGACGTTTAACAACCCGCATTCATGGCTCTACCTGAACATCAAGAACAAGGATGGCAGTGAAACACTGTGGAGCTTTGAAGGTTCGGCGCCGACCGCACTGCTGCAACGCGGTATCACCGGCAGCACGTTCGAGCCGGGCAATACGGTCACAATCCTCTACTGTCCGTTGAAAGACGGGCGTCCGGGCGGCGGCCTTGGTTGGGCCAGGCTCGCCAACGGCACGTTCGTCAATCCAGCCGATGGCGGTTGCGTCGGTAACGCCGAGGCGGTCGAGCGCTGGAAGGGCTGGCTCGCGAAGGGCTATACCTCGAATATCGAAGCGAAGGCCGCGCAGTAGCTTGTAGAAATTGTCATTGTTCAATGACAATTTCTTCCCAGTTCCAGGACGCGCGTGTTTCGCGCGGTCATAGACCGCGCCTACAACTCAGCGAGGTATCGGTACAGGTACCGCTATATTAGGAAGTCCAGGCCCGTCAATTTGCCCTTCCATTGGCTCGATATGGTCTATGACCAAAACGGGATAAGACCGCTTCCCCTGTTCCAATTTGAGCCCCAGTTGTTTCTCGAGCGCATCGAACAGTGATGTTCCACCGACCGGATCGGACGCACCGCCGGCCTCAGCCGGATTACCGAACGGAGTCGCAACACGCAAATTCGCAAGCTGAGCCGGATTGATGATCGTGAAGGTAAACGCAAAGTCCCACGCTCCTTCCAGACCTGTTGCTTCCACGACTGGGCGCCGAACGTAGCTTGAGGCAATGATCTGAAGCTGGTCCGCAAATTGAGTCATAGTGATGTTCTGGCACGTGACTTGGGTCGACGGAAGCGGCATAGGACCGCCGACACTAAACCCGCCAGCTGCGGTTGCCGACTTACATCCTGTCCGAGCAGAGGGATCGGCTTTCTTGAGTTTCGGCTTTGCAGCAACCAATGTGTAGGCCGTGACCGGCCGATCCTCGAAATGTGCCTTCATCTTGAACTGCTCCGTGATCAGAGCCTGCATCATCGGCCCGATATCCAGAAGCGACGTTGCGCTGGGTCCGTTCGACGGTATGTATTCCGCAGGAACCTTCGCGACGATCTCGAACCGCGCTGAATCGATCCATTTGGGGGCGCCCACCATATCTTCGAGGTTCACCAGTGGTCCCCAGGCCAACGACATCAGCGATCTCAGAGACAGCGGCGGCAGATTGACACGTCCACCGGGCTGAACTCCGAGGAAGCCCGGTGCCGCCGGGCGGAATGATTGATCGACCGGCTTGAGGGTCGCGACTTCAAATTCAGCCGCCGGCAAAGCCGGCAGCCTTTTCTCGAGATCAGGCGGATTTTCAGTAGGCTTGCGGTTTACCTGATCGATAACCAGAACAGTCCGTGGAAGGCTCTTCTCTTCAAGCGTCAACCCTAGCTGTTTGTCGACGGCATCGATGATACTGATGCTGTCGCCCGCGGCCAGAATCGACAAAGTCCTGGGTGTAAATTTGAACTCGAAATCCCATGCCCCCTTCAATTCGGTTGAATCCAACACTGACGTGGTGAAGTAGCCCGCGGCCAGTCGGCGTAAGTCTGCGGCAAATGCGGCCATGGTCATGTTGCGGCAGGTCGCGTTGGTTTGCGCGTTGACTCGGCCATCGACGACTCGAATGGCCAGCGGTGGCGCTTCGCATCCGGTTTTACCGGACGGGTCCGCTTCCTTGAGCTTGTGCTTTCCTTTGCCCTGCGTGAGAACGAAAGTGGGCATTGGCTTGGTGTCGTTGTGAATCGACAGCTTGAACCGGTCGGCGAGCAACGCCTGCAGCATCGATTTCAACGTCTCGTCCGGTGTCTTGGCCCCTACCTTCGCAATGACGTCGAACCGATCGAATTCCACCCAACTGGGTCCACCAAACACATTTTCGGCATCAATGCCATAAGCCGTGCGGATCAGATCCACCATCGTTGCGTTTTGCAACTCATAACGCCCGCCACGCACTGCCGTACGCATAATCGGGGTCGTGCTGCGCGCGCTGACGTGCACATCAGCCACTTCGAACGTTGCTTGAGGTGATGAGGATTGCCCAAAACGTACTATCGCAATCGAGGCCAGGCTGATAACGGCGAGTGCTCGCAACATATGTCGGGACCTCCGAGGCTCACTTTCAGTCTGTAGACGCTGGAGAACGCTAAAGAGTTTGATCGTAATTTTGTTATGCTTCTCCTCGCTTTGCAATAAATCCAGCGCCAAGGAGATGCGTCGTGAACAAGCGTTCAATCGCAGCTGTTTCTGCAGGACTTCTGGTGTGCTTCGTCTTGATCGACATGCCCGGTATATTGGCGCAGTCAGGCGGAAGCTATAAAGTTGACGCGAACTGGGCTCAACTGCCGGGCGGAAAGACGTGGGATGGCTCGACCTCGTGGATCACGGCGGATGGAAAAGGAAACGTCCTGGTGCTGCTGCGCACGGCGCCATATTTTCGATTCTTTAGCCGTGACGGCAAACTGGTGCGAACCGCAGGAGACGACGGCCTGTTTGGGACCGCACACAGCGTGACGATCGATTCACAAGGGTTCCTCTGGGCAACCGACTCTACCGAACACGTCGTGCACAAGTTCAGCCCGGACGGACGCCGTCTCATGACCCTTGGCAAGAAGGGCGTTGCCGGGGACAACACATCGCGAGATCTGTTCAATCAGCCAAACCACGTCGCCATTGCGCCCAACGGCGATATCTACGTATCGGATGGTTATCAGAATTCGCGCGTCGTGCACTTCTCCGGTAATGGACAGTTTGTGCGAATCATTGGGGGCGTGAAAGGTTCCCAACCCGGACAGCTTCAACTGCCTCACGGAGTTGCCCTCGATTCCCGAGGCCGCATTCTCGTGAACGATAGCGACAACAAGCGCGTTTCGGTGTTCGACAAGGACGGTAAATTCGTTGAGACCTGGCCCTTTCCTTCGCGCGGCGGAATCGCTGTCGCCTCCGACGATACTGTCTATATCAGCGACGTGAACGTTGGCGTCGTCAACATCGTGAAGAACGGGAAGCAGATTGACTCGATCTCCGCCGACCGTGCTCATGGGATGGGCATCGATACCGACGGCTCGATTTATGTCTCGGGTGCTTCGAGGATGACGGTGATGAAGATCACCAAAGCGAATTGAAACTGATCACTAACCACATGTGGCTACCAGGAAGCTTCAACCACCAGAACCGTCCATCCGGCGCGTGTGTCAGAACGGATGAGCCGCATTCCAAGCCGCTCGTAGGCTTGCCCGACTTCGGATTCCAGCGATGACGGAATGCCAGAGAGAATGAGCCGGCCACGGCGTCCCACACGTCGAACGAGGACCGCCGCCATCTCGATCAAAGGAGCGGCGAGCACGTTCGCGACAACAAGCGGCCAAACGCCATCCACAACATCGGGTCCGCCGTGCACAAGTTGCAGCCGGTCCGCCATCCCGTTCAGGCGCGCATTCTCGCCTGCGATTTTCAGCGCCTCAGCGTTGATATCCAGGCCTACAGCTCGCGACACCCCCATCTTCAGCGCCGCCAACGCCAGCACGCCCGATCCCGTGCCAACGTCGAGGACGCTGTCGGGAACTGCGATAGCCAGTTCCTCTTCGAGCGCAACGCCGCACAGCGAAGTGGTTGGATGATGTCCGGTTCCAAACGCAACGGAATCGGTCAATCGAAGCGCGTCAGGTGGCGCAGCGGCTCCCTGCTGCACGACGACAACGCTTCCGATGCGGACGGCACGGGGACTCAACAGCCACACGGACCCGTTATCCCGCCCGACCGCGGGCGATACCGCCACGCTGGCTACACCCAAAGTGGTGGCTGCGGCGTCCGGCGTCACACCATCAGGAATAATGGCGGCAAGCCCGTTGTTAACCGGCTCGATATCGAGCGCGCCCAACTGGACGAGCCGCTCCAGCGCGTCCTGCGGCGGACAAGAGATGTCGATGCGATAAGGCATGCGTCCCTCCGGTTCATAGGACTGTTACGATACCGAACCGGTGCAACTTTTCGAGCCTGCGCCGCAACAACTTCTTCGAAGCAGGAAGGCTCATTGGCCCCTTCGCCAGCGCATCAAATAATGGGCGTTCTCGACTCGGCCGGCGGACGAATCGGCCATTGACGTAGTTGACCACCAGGATCTCTTGCTTGTGGAGCTGGTCCATGGCACGGACCACGACAAACGGGGAGATCGTCACAACAATGTCTTCGTCGGGAAATTGTCTGAGGAACCTCGGTTGCGGCACGGGAGGGTGCTGCAATGAAGGAAATGCGATCTGGCGACCCTCCAGTTCACGCAAGCAGCGAGCCAGCGAGGGCGAGTCCAGGCTTCGGCTCTTCGCTTCCGATGACAATTCCTGCAGCATGCCCAATTCGTCGCTATCCAACACCAGCGCGTAAATCCAGGCCGAATCCAATTTCGTACAGGCCAGGTGCCAGTCGCCGACAAGGTGGCGCGATTCAAACTCGTGGATAGCCAGATGTTCGCTGTCGTCGTAATCGAATTTGTCGGTGCGGACGGCAGCATCGGTGCGGATCATGAAAGCGATACGCTCTCGTCCGATTCGTTCCATTCCCTGGTTGGACCCTTCGACGGAACAGTAGATATTCGAGGTGATATCGAGGTAACGCGGTGCAATATTCAGATAGTCTTCGGCCCACCGTTGCGGTATCAGCCCCATATCTTCCAGGTTCCGAAACAGCGGCAATCCCGGCGACACGCGAAAGACCTCGGTGTTCACCCGAAGTTGACCGGGAAATTCCGATTGCAGCGCGCGGATTTGAGCAACCGAATGCATGAAAGCTTTGCGCGAGTCGCCGGGAAATCCGGGAATCAGTCCAGCAACGACGAATATTCCAGCCTGCAGGAAAGCGCGCAACGCATGCAGGTTGTCCGCTTCGGTGCGCCGCTTATTCATCGCCGCAAGCGTGCTGTCGTCGAAAGACTCGACTCCGATGAATACCTCCCGGCAACCGGCGCGATGCAGCAACCGTGCCAGGCCCTCCGTCATGTCCGCGCGCATGAAACCGCCCCAGCGAACCTTCGTTCCCTGACGCAGAATCTCCTCCGCAAACGCCTGCAATCGGCTGGAACTTCCATTCAGGAGCGAATCTGTAAACGCGATATATGTCGCACCGTATCTCGACCGAAGATGTTCGACGCCTGCGGCAGCACCATCAGGCGCGCCGGGTCTGAAGCGTTGCCAGAATACCCATTCGCTACAGAAGGTGCACTTGTCCGTGCACCCTCGGGAAAGCTGGAACGGCAGCGTCCGGTCGTCGTCGATCTGGTATTCGTCGATCGACATTTCGTCGAAACTGGGAACCGGCAGAATGTCCATTTTCAGTAACGATCTCGGGACAGTTATCAACTGTCCGGACTGCGAGTCGATATAAAGGGTTCCTGCGATGCCCTGAACGCGCCTGCGACCGCTTTCGCAAAATGCGGTGTACAGTGCCCGCAGCGTCTCCTCGCCTTCGCCCTGGACGACGGCGTCGAACAAACCGCTTCGCAGCGCCAGAGCCGCGCTCGCCGGACTTTCCGTCAATTGTGGACCTCCCGCGACGATAAACGGTGGATGCGATCGGCGCTTGAGATGGTGCGCTGCCAGTAATGTGGACAACAGGTTCGAAGTCCAGACGGAGAACCCGATGAAATCGGCGCCGGCGTACGGCTCGAACGCCTTATCGTAGTACCGGCTCAACGCGTTCAGATAGGAACCCAAATAGTTCGCCGATATACCGCGCTCGAGACAGTAGCGTTCGATCAGGTCGTCCACCGCGATCTGAAACGGTCGATTGGAATCCGTAGCGGCTAACAGTTGAAGGACGACCGGCAGGTCCGGGATATCCATGACGAACGATTCACCGAATACACCGGTCGAGGAATAGGTTGCCTCGTAGCAACTGGGCGTACCCAGGCGCAAATCAACGAAACCGAAATCCGAGATACCGTGAGCCTTGAGATAACCCAACAGGGCCGCCGCCCCCGCCGGCGGGCTGACCATCGGATATGGCGGGCAAACGCAAAGTAAAGATCGCTTCATGAAATTCAAAAAGAGACCAATTTTAGCTGTGAACAATGGGGTCGATATGGAAGAATGCATCAAGCGGGTAAATTAGGAGTGCACAGAATGGCTAAGCTCAGCGTATATGCGGCTTTACTGACTATTTGCGGAGCGCTCGGCAGCGTCACGGCCGCGGCGGCCCAAGCCCCTGAACAGGGGCAGTGGGAAGTGGTCCAGACCTACTGCTTCGGGTGCCACAACAGTAAAGCTCGCGTGGGTGGTTTAGCCCTCGATTCGATGTCGCCTGACCGGATTGCCGAAGATGCGAAAACGTGGGAGGCCGCGATCCGCAAGCTGCGTGGCGGTCTCATGCCGCCGCCTGGCGCTAAGCGTCCGGACGGGCAGTCTGTGGTGGAACTGATTTCGTGGCTCGAGAAGAAGATCGACACAGCCGCCACGGATAGTCGGCCCGGTCGTGTCGCAATGCGCCGCTTGAACCGTCGAGAGTACGCCTACGTCATTCGCGATCTGCTGGGGCTTGATGTTAATGCGGCGGCATTACTGCCGGTTGACGATGTGGAAGGCCACTTCGATAACAATGCGGCTGACTTGCAGGTCTCGCCTGCGTTTGTCGATCAATATATTTCCGCCGCGCGCGCAATTACCCGTCAGGCACTGGGCGACGCTGAGGCTCCAGCCGTGACAACCACCTACGGCGATATTGAGAACATGGTGATCTCTCTAAATCCCCGGGGTGCGCCGGGCACTGGCAGGCAGCAGCATCACATCGAAGGGATGCCTCTCGGTACGCGAGGCGGTTTCAGCGTCAAACATACTTTTCCTGTGGACGGCGAATACGAACTCACCATCGGCGACATGGCGCTCGCGCGAGAAGTGCCGAAGATGGAGTTCGAAAACACAGTGATTGCACTGCTTGACGGCCAGGAGTTCTACCGCACCACGATCGGCGGCGAACTGGATCATAAATCGATCGATCAGCTCCTGGATTCGGCGGTCGAAGAAATCAACGGGCGACTGCGGAAGATCCGCTTCAAAGCTACGGCCGGGCAACATCAACTGACCGTAACGTTTCTTCATCGCAGCTTTGCTGAAAGCGACGAGCGCATTCGCACCACTGCGCTCGAAGGTGGTCAAGAGCGCATACAGGCCGCGCATGCCTTGCAGATCCGTGGGCCTGTAACCGTGACAGGCATGAGCGACTCCGTCAGCCGCAAGAAGATCTTCATCTGCCGGCCGCAGGGAAAAAGTGACGAGGCGGCTTGTGCGCGCAAGATCGTCAGCGATTTTGCACGGCGGGCATTCCGTCGTCCAGTCACAGACGAGGACCTGAATCCACTAATGGGCTTCTTCAAAAACGGATATGCAAACGGGGGCTTCGAAGGAGGCGTACGCGAAGCAGTCACGGCGATCCTGGCGAGCCCGAATTTTCTCTATCGTGCGGAGTCGGCAAATCCGCAGGGCGGCACGCGCACTCTAAGCGATCTGGAGTTGGCTTCGCGTCTTTCGTTCTTCTTGTGGGGCAGTCTGCCGGATGAAGAGCTAGTCAACCTCGCAAACCAGTCGCGCCTCAGCCGGACTGATGTGTTGGCCAAACAGGTGCGCCGTATGCTTGCCGATTCACGGGCTAAGTCACTCGTCGATGATTTCGCGTTCCAGTGGCTCAACCTGGCGAAGCTGGACGAGATTACGCCGGACGGTCGACTCTTCCCGCACGCAAGCGGCCTACTGGATCCTCGCGCGTTATTTAAGGAAGAGCTGCGGTTGTTTATCGACAGCGTGCTGCGCAGCGACCGCAGCGTCGTCGAACTGCTGACAGCGGACTACACGTTCCTCAATGAGCGACTGGCGATGAACTACGGCATTGAGACCGTTAAGGGCGCAAACTTCCGTCGAGTGACGCTGGAGGACAAGAATCGCTACGGCCTATTGGGCAAAGGCGCAATCCTGAACTTGACGGCGAATCCGAATCGCACGTCACCGGTACTGCGCGGCGCGTGGATACTGGACCGTCTCCTCGGTACGCCGCCGGCGCCGCCTCCTCCAAATGTCGAAAACCTGCCGGAAAACAGGCCCGGTCAGCGTGCACTGACGGTACGGGAGAGAATCGAGCAGCATCGTTCGAAGCCGACTTGTATGGGATGTCACGGCGTGATGGATCCCCTCGGGTTTGCGCTGGAGAATTTCGATACGGTGGGTCAGTACCGCAAGGTTGACCCACAAGCCTTGACTCCGATTGATCCTTCGGGCGTTCTGCCCGATGGCACCACGATCAAAGGCCCCGAAGACTTGCGGCGGGCACTCGTAGCGCGGCCCGATCAATTCGTTCAGGCGCTCACCGAGAATTTGATTACCTATGCTCTCGGCCGCAGCATTGATTATCGCGATATGCCGGCCGTGCGAAAAATTGTGCGAGGCGCGGAGGCGGGTGGCTACCGCTTCGAGTCGATCGTCCTTGGTATTATTTCAAGCGATGCTTTCCGGAAACGGGAAGCCCCAAGCGTAAGCCAAACAACTGGGAATTAGCATTTATACAGGAGGAATGTAGGCATGTTTCTTACCCGAAAACATTTGTCGCGACGCACTCTGCTCAAAGGTGCCGGCGCGTCGATCGCCTTACCGCTGCTCGATGCGATGATCCCGGCACGGACGGCACTAGCCCAAACCGCCGCAGCTGCCCCGCTACGATTGGGCTTCGTTTACTTTCCTCATGGCGCCCTTCAGGACGAATGGCAACCCAAGAAGATCGGCCGTGATTTCGAGTTTCCCTTTATCTTGAAGCCCCTTGAGCCGCTGCGTGAACACTTGACGGTGGTCAGCGGTCTGCGCAACAAAAACGGGGAAGGCGGCACTCCGCACGGGTACACAGAAGAAACCTGGTTGTCCTGTGTCCTCCCACGCAATCGCAATGTCGCCAACGGTCGTGGTGTAACCGTCGATCAGATCGCCGCGCGACGCCTGGGCAAAAACACGACACTGCCATCGCTGGAACTTTGCGGTGAGCCGGGTGGCAACATTTCGTATCGAACGCCCGTGCAGCCGCTGCCGATGGAAAGCAATCCGCGCAAGGCTTTCTACACCATGTTCGGTCAGGGCGACAATCAGCGAGAACGAACGGCGATCTTGAAATCAACCAATAGCCTGCTGGACTACGTGAAGGAGTCTACCGCCAGCCTGAACAGCAAACTCGACGCCGGTGACCGGGTCCGCGTGAGCGATTACCTGGATTCCGTGCGTGAAATCGAGATTCGTGTGGAGAAACTTGAAGCCAGCACGGCATCGCTCGTCGATTTGCCGGATGCACCGCTGGGCGCACCAGAGGATTTCGGCGAACATCTCGATATTCAGTTCGAAATGATGGCGCTGGCCTTGCAGACGAGGCGGACGAATGTGGCATCGATGCGGATGGTCAAGGAAGCCAGCATGCGTGTTTATAAGAATCTCGGAATT
>Ga0209382_10013041_pt1 | contig 10224 bp, 12 predicted proteins | sample SoiMetdeltSBSDD5_FD_187599 | JGI IMG/M metagenome (GOLD analysis project Ga0209382, IMG submission 187599) | Bulk soil microbial communities from a Populus tree surrounding site in Tennessee, USA - Soil MetaG P. deltoides SBSDD5 (SPAdes) (version 2) | ecosystem: Environmental > Terrestrial >...
AGGTTGCCGTCTACGGGCTACGGCCGGCTCGGCTCCTGGGGCGTGTGGCCCCGGGCCACGGCTTTGATGAGCGCGCCCAGCTGCATGAACTCCGCGAGCTGGAGGGGCTTGACAAAATACGCGTCCGCCCCCAGCGCCAAGGTCTCGCGCTGATCCGCGGGATTATGGGAGCCGGTCACAATCACCACCCGGACCTCGGCCCCCTGGGGCAGCGCCTTGACCTGGTGCAAAATCTCTTTCCCATCCCCCTGCGGTAAGCGGAGGTCGAGCAGCAGGATGATCGGCACCCGCCGGCCCTCCTGCTGGGCCAGCCGGTGCACCGCGTCGAGCACGTCGGCGCTCGTGCCGATGACATGGAGTTCGTGGGCCAGCTCATGCGCCGTCAGCACCCGGTGGAGGAGGTACAGATCCACCGGGTCATCTTCGACGACCATGATAGGCAGTGGTGGCAGAGAGGGCGGTGTCTCCATGGCCAGCGCTCCTATAGCCGCGTGGCGCCAGCGCACCCCCCGCCGCACGCACGCGATACACGCAGTCACAATATCTTGGCACGCCGCATCCGGGAGTCTCCCTGGGGCCTGCGGCAACCGAGCAGGCTCCCGCCTCTCTATCTTAGCATATCGGCGCGCCACTGCGGCGCTCATCCCCCAGCCTCTGCGGCAGACACCGGTTCGCTGCCCCCACCCCCTCGCACCACGCCGGCGCTGGCACGTGTGGCGCTCCGTCGGAGCGTCGCGGCGCTCTTTCTGTGGCGGAGGCCGTGCCCCAGCGGGCCGCCCATCCCCTGCCACCCGCCCGTGCCGCTTGGGGAAAACTCGTGGGTCTGGGACGGTAACGAGTGCTACCGTGGGTGCCTGAGCAGAATGCCCACCGCGTGAGCACTGCGAGGCCTTGGTGCCCCACAGGGTCCATGAGCCCTCCTCGTCTCCCTTTGGCCTCCCATGGGATCTGTTCCACCCGTCATTGCTCCTGTAGCTGTCATTCCGCCCCACCTGGCGAGACCGATCACGCGCTCGGCGTTTACTGCTCTATTCGGGGTTTGTTCGGGATACGTGTAAAAAGTAGTCACAGTATATAAGGCAAATAAAAACAACATGTTGTAAAATTGTACGTTCACATTAGTCAGTGACCTCCGGCAAAGCCGGAGGCTTGAAAAAGGTGGAACCGCTCAAAGCGGTTCGTTTGTGAGCCGCCTAGAGGCGGCACCTCTCACCACAAGTCCATTTGGTCCAAGCGGCGATCTTCCGCCTCTTGTGTCCGGATGTACTCTCGGATCATCGCCTCATCCCTCCCAACGGTTGAGACATAATACCCCCGAGCCCAGAAATGGTGCCCCGTATAGTTCTTCCGTCGTCCCATGAAGGTCCGGGCAATGTGGATGGCCGCTTTCCCCTTGATGAAGCCAACAACTTGGGCCACAGAGTACTTCGGGGGAATCGAGAGGAGCATGTGCACGTGATCCCCCATCAAGTGTCCCTCTTCAACACGACATTCCTTTTGCTCGGCTAACGCGCGAAAGACTGCTCCCAGATGCCGCCGCAACTCGTGGTAGAGAGCTTTCCGACGATACTTTGGGATAAACACCACATGAGACTTGCAGTCCCACTTGGTATGGCTTAGAGTCTCGCTGTCGGGCATGACAAGCTCCCTCTCAGTAGAACTTTGAGCGGTTCACTGGAGGGAGTTTGTTGCTTTGACTCCCGGAACTGTCAAACTTTGGGAGTCCCCCGGCAGAGCCGGGGGTTTACCTTGATTAAATTACGGACGAAAATAGATTCAGATCGAAGCCGCGCGTCTGGAAGAGATGCCAAGCATCGCAGGCGTGGTGGGTACCGAATTGGATGTCCTTATGGGAGCCGGCTTCGGGCGCTGCAATAAAACTCTTCTCCTGGCTGATATCACTTGAACGCCGCATACAGACAAAGCGTCCTTCCAGGAGGTTGTCGGGCGCCTCATCGTGCAAGGCCAAGGTGGCAATCAAGACGGCCAGATTATGGGTATTGCAACTGACCACTTGCACGAAGCGATCCTCACCCGGCACGAGTGCCTCATCGTTGATGCCCCGGGCGTACATCTTGCCAAAGCCCGTCTCACTGCCCTGGGCAATAAAGCCCTGTGCCTTGGACAAATGCTCATACCAGTCGCGTTTGTGGGCGAGTCCCAGTCCATCTGAGGTACAATCGATCACCACCGTGGCCTGGGCCAGGGCCTCGTCGGTCGTGTAGGTAGGCTGCAGGCCCAACTTTTCGAAGTCGGTGCGTTTGTCAGCATCAACGGCCAGTCGAGCCCCCCGGCGCATCAGATTGGTGATTTTGGCGCGATCCCCTAGGCGGGGACTGTGCTTGTGAAACGTAATTTCATCGACTTCCAGCGCTCGTTGGGTATGCAGGAGCAATCCCAGCAATGGCTCACCAATGGTTCCGGTACCTACCACATGAATCGTACGTTTCGTCGCCATACATGTTTTCCTTCGCACAAGTGATGTGTCGATGCCGTGTCTGCCCAACCTAAGCCGGGGATGCAGAGCGTGCGGCCTTCCCAGCAGCGATTGACACAGGAGCCCGCCAGGTCTCCTGCGCAACGCCTACAGAGGTTCGAGCCCGCCGCGCCACACGGACGTCATGCAACTCCTGCTGGATCACTCGGAATGCCGCATCCACGGCAGCATCCGGCGTAGCGCCACGCTGGGTCACGTGGAGGCTCTTCTCGGCGAGCAGAAGCTCAATACATACGGCATCATGTCGTCCTTGTTGCACAAAGATGACACGCGCCTCATAGATGTCGTCATATGGCGTGTTGAGATCCTCCAGTCGCTCGGCAATCCACCCCATCAGATGCGGGGCCAGCGTCATGTGCTTGCCCTCAATGTCTAAGCGCATTGGGATTCCTTCTAGCTATAGCGGCCGTGACGGCGAGCGGAGAAGAACAGAGGCGCCACGGTGCTGCAAGGCTACATCTCGGCACACCCTTAGTGTACCTTCCCACGAGGAACGCCCTAAGCAAAGAGCAAAATTTATACCAGAACTGGCTGACTCACATATAACCACGCGGCCGCGGTACGGCAGTATACTAGATGCTAGATGGAATAATAGGCCATAGAACTATATTCCTCCCTACTCCATTTGGCATGGATATTGCTTTATTCCTCTAGTGCGTAATTTTCACTCTGTAACAATGCCTTCTGTATAGGGCATCGCAGTGTACAAATGAGTGCTCATAGCTCATTTATTGTTAAAAATGTCAGTATATAAAGGGTTGAGTGTGGAAACGCTGTTACAGAACGTGGCAGATACGGTAATGGTACAAGCCATGAAAATTCAGACAACTTTGTACGATCTGGTTGCTACTCTCAATGCGGAGCTCAGCCCAGACGAAGACAATATCGCCATAGCGACTATCGCGCACCTCTTAAACACGCACCGGGTGACCTGCACTGGAGCGCTGCAGGGATACCGGCTGGTCTGTAATGATAGAGTGCGCCTGGCACAGAGCCCGCCAAAAGAGTATGGTTGTTTCTCTCAATTTGAGAGTTGCGCCAATCACTGTGAGAGCTCTGATCATAAGGCCGTACCATAAGCCCCGTGTGCCAGGCGCGTACCCACTGTTGTAGGACGGACAAAGGGCCACGCTTGGCACCTCCCCCTTGCTCTTGACTCTCTCCTCCTCCCTCGGTACAGTACCCAGCCTCTCTGCAGCAGATCATCTGTTGTCTGTGACCGTTATCCCTACGCAGGAGAGTCTATGCTGTGCCGATTGCTGCCGCCTGCCACCAGCCTGGGCGCTGCGCTTCTCGCCGTGTGTGTAAACATCGTGCTGACCGCCTGTACCACTCCGAACTTCCGTCGCGACGCGGAGCCTGCCCCGCTTGTCTGGCAAGCCACCGACTTTCGAGTCATCACCCGCACGGTCCATGGAGTCGAGCGTACACTCTATACATTTATGCTGGTGCTGGAAGAGACCCAGGGCAGCGGTATCACGTTGACACAGCTCGACTATACGACCTACCCTCCCGGCTTCGCCGTGGTACCAGCCTCGGAGCGTACGGCCATTCTCTGGAAGCTACGGCCCTACGGTGAGCTGCGACACTTCTTCTATTCTTCTCCGTGTTGCTTGGAAGCACGCTTCGGCATACAGGGGCGTCTGACGCCGGCCTGGCATATCCTCCTGACCGGCACCAATGATCACGGCCAACCGGTGCGTGTGGTGATTGACCTCTCCTTGCCGCCGCAGCCGCTAGTATTAACCCAGAGGACATCCGATGCGCCCCCTCGTGCGGCGCTGGCTACGACCGCCCCAATCCCTACGGTTGTTGGTAATGCTGTACCGTTTGCGACTATGCGCCATACGGTATTGGTGCACGCCGTGCTCAACCACCAGGAGCCCGTCACCCTCCTGCTTGATACGGGTGCCACGCGCACCCTGTTGACCCCAGATATAGCTCGGCGTTTAAAGATAAGTCCGGAATCCGATGCACCCAGAAGCTCTATGGTGATGCTGGGGAGCCAGGAGGGAGAGCTCCCGCTCATCCGACTGGCCTCCCTGGCAGTGGGAGACGCGACAGTGGAGGATCTGCAAGTGGGGGTGTTTACCGCGCTCCCGCATGCGCCCTTCATCGACGGGCTGCTCGGGGGAGACTTTCTGAAACACTTCACGCTGCGACTTGATTATGCCCGGAGTCGGCTGCAACTGATCCCGCAGGACACGCCAGACGCATCGTCGCACATCGCGAGCTCACCCCCTGCGGCCGTGCTGAGCACAATGCCAACTGAGGTGATAGACAACCATATGCTGGTCCAGGCCATGCTCAATCACACAGAGCCAGTCACACTCCTCCTCGATACCGGAACCACCTACACTATGCTGACGCCCGAGACGGCCCGGCGGGCCGGGCTGCAGCCCACACACCACAGGCCTGTGGGTCTGCTCAAAGTGGTTGGAGGGCAGCAAGTGCGTTTCCCACTCGTGCCAATCGCTGCTCTGGCTATGGGGGAGGCTGTCGTCAAGAACTTGCAGGTGGGTATCCTGGCTGCCTTCCCGGGGACACGCCCCGTTGATGGTCTGTTAGGCGGAGATTTTCTGGAGCATTTTACGCTGACGCTGGACTACCGTGCCAAGCGGCTCCAGTTGACCCCTGCGCTTTCCAGCAGGCGAGAGGACTGAGCCGGAGGAGGATACACAAGCCCTATAGAGTATAGGCAATCAAGCTCTATACGTGCTGATAGGGCTAAAGTGAACTCCTATGTAGTACGATGTTATCGGGTTAGCTTCAGCAGTAATAGTGACGCCATGGCCTTTCTGGCGGAGAGAGAGGACATGGGGTACTGCGAGCATGGCGAGGGTCGTAAGGAGGGCAGTGACCATCAGTAATTGGGGCAGACCGAACCATGCCTCGTCCTTGGGGAAGACGGTCTGTATAGTCCAGCGCACCCAACTCCTCATACGACCATACCTGATAGTATTACTATCCGTACCATCGATGGCTACCTTCAGTGGATAGTGCCCGTTGATACGTGCTGCAGAGCTCGCCAAGGCTTGTAGGATAGGCTCGGCAATAGCCGTAAGGAGGGCGACACGGCTTTTCTGGCGGAGGGCGAGGACATAGGGGATTGCGAGTATGGCAAGGGTCGCGAGGAGGGCGGTGACCACCAGTAATTGAAGGAGACCAAACCATACCTCGTCTTTGGGGAAAGTCGTCTGTACAGCCCAGATCGCCCAAATTCTCATACGGCCCTCCTGAGGGGTTCTTGTACCTTTTCCGCAGCCAGCTCGGCATCCGTCTCGCCCGCCAGTGTTGCCATCCGTGCCACCGCTTGCTGCATCTCCTGATACACTTGGGCGAAGGCCTGACGTGTCTCAGGCGCGTCGTGCGCTTTGCGGGCAAGTGCCGCTGTATTGAGGTGACGGACTAACTGCAGGAACCGGTCCACCTCGGCGCGCAAGGCATTATACTGACGCTCACTCGGGAGCAGTCGTTGGGCCAGACGCCAGACCCCCACTTCCATCAAGACAATGCCACAGGTCGTAACCAGAATCTGGGTACGGAGCTCTTGACTAAAGAGTACAGCGCCCAGAATAACCAGAATCCCCAGGACAGACACACACGGATCAAGCCGGCGACGCCATCGCCGGAGGCGTCGGCTGGAGGATGCTGGGGCCATGGAGACGGTGGACATGGCAGGCTCCTATGCCAAATGCAGTCAAAGAATGCGGAACACACTCCTACGACACGGAAAGCTCTCCTATCCTTATCGGTGATTGTGCTCCTATCCTTGAGAGCAGAGAGTGGAATAATGTGGCTCTGAGAGCTTCCGGCTTCGCCATTGCCAGGCGCGTGCCGATGACGTTGCTGTCCGCAGGCCGACAACGCACACAACGGCATCGCGCCTGAGTTTGGCTCGACTGCTGACCGTATACCCGCTATTATCCTCAGCCCGTTTTTACGGCATATCCCAGGTAGAGGATGCCCGTGTAGCGCACAAGCCGGAAACGCCAGCCCTGCCAAGGGCATAACCAGAACGGCAACATGCCATGGATGGCACCAAACTGCATGTCGTGCTGGGTCAGCAGACAGCAGAGTTCCTGGGGCCTAATAAACAAACGCCAGTCGTGGGTGCCTCGTGGTGCCAGGCCAGCGAGGTATTCCCAAAACCAGATGACAAGTGGGCGGGACAGCCAGGTACGATTGATCGTATCGTACAGGAAGAGTCCCCCGGGTTTGAGCACTCGGGCGATCTGAGCTATAGCCTCAGGCAGATCAGAGAGATGTTCCAACACATCGGTACACCACACAATATCAAAGCTGGCATCGGCGAAGGGCAGGGATTCGGCTCGACCACACGCAAAGACTGACTCGGGATGGCTGTGCCCACGGGCATGGCGGAACGCCACGTGCAGCGAAGCACGCGACAGATCCACTCCTACTACCGTGGCACCACGCTGCGCCAGACAAGCAGTGGTCAGCCCCCCCCCACACCCAAGGTCAAGCACGCGTCGTCCCTGCCAGTGCCCCACAATCGGGTCAAAATAGGCAAAGCGCGCCGGATTCATCCGTGCCAGCATATGCAGCTTACTGTCGGCTTGCCACCAACTCTCTGCCAGCGTGTCGTAGATGGTAAGATCGTTCACAGGTCTCTCTTTTTTTTGACAGCGTTTTGGTCCTTTTGACCCGCAGTATGGTATGGAACGTCCGAGTAATGACAGATGGCACAGCGTTTGCTCGTATACAGCCTAAAGTATTACACAACGCCATACCATGAGTGAGACCTTCTAGTCAGTGAGAGGAGAGATAATGTTTCTCAAAATCTGGCGTTGCATCACCATTGTTCTAGCGGCACTCGCACTGACAATGGAATCCGCTCACGTGCTGGAGCTGCCGCAGAAGATACAGTACGATGCGCAGATGTATGCAGCGGTGAATACGACCCTATACCGATACTTCGCCATCGTCGGTGGGGTATACCAGGTCGGTTCCATTGTGATAGCGGCTGTGCTCACGTTCCTGGTGCGCAAGCGCTGGCCGTCCTGCGGGTGGACGCTGGCTGGCGCCTGTTGTCTACTGCTGGCGTTTGGCATCTGGCTGGCGGTGGTCGCACCCGTGAATAGCCAGGTAGCCGTGGCATTACGGTCAGCACCAGAGTCGATACCGGCGGTCTGGATGCGACTGCGCAACCGGTGGGAGTATGGACATGTGGCGGGATTCATCGTGCAGCTCGTCGGGCTCTGCGCACTCGTGCTCTCGGTGCTTGTGGAAACGCCGCAGAGTCCGCCATAAGAGGATGGAGAGCGGGAGATGACGCCACCCAGCATGCCTATATCATGCTGGTGGACGAAACCCGCATCACTGCCCGAGACACGGTCCACTGTCTCGGGGGTCTGATCCTTCATGCCTCTAGACTCAGAGGCATAGGCTGTACTGGAGGGCAAACAGGCGCCCGCGGGGGTAGTGATCGAAAGCCGTTGGAGAGGACAGGGTGGCTTATTGCTCCAAGCATGCCTGGAGCATAGCTTTGTGCTGTTTGAGCTTATCCAGAGCTGTTGTCGTAATCTGCCGCACGCGTTCACGGGAGATATTCAAATCGCGGCCGATCTGTTCCAACGTCTCGACAGGACGGTCACCCAGACCAAAACGACGAGAGATAACCGTCGCCTCCCGTGGCGTTAAACACGCTAAAGCGTCTTGTGTGTAGCGCTGGAGGGCATGTTGCACCAGCATCTCATGACTGTTAGTCAGGCGTGTGTCCGGGAGCAGCTCACGGAGCGGCCACTGCTTGCCGGGCAGCGGATTGTCGATGGAGATTTGCTCTGGGGTATGTTCCAGGCTCCATGCGACACGTTCCAGAGAAATATCGGTGCGCTGTGCGATTTCCTGGGGGGTCGGGGTCCTGCCATGCTCCACAACAAAGGCGTCAACAACCTGGTGGACGCGTCGTACATTATCGCGGCAATATTCTGGAAGCCGCATAAGGGATTGCGAGGAGCCGGCACGGTGAATAGCCTGTCGAATCCACCAGATGGCATAGGTGCTGAACTTCAGATCGCGTCGATAGTCAAAGTTGTCAACCGCCCGCATCAACCCAATATTGCCATCTTGAATCAGGTCGCTGAGGGGCAAGCCAGTATAGCGAAACTTGTAGACGACACTAATAACCAGACGCAGATTGTGGTTGACCATCTCTTGTTTCGTTTGTTCCATCACGTTGTAGACGCGGCATAAGTCATGCCACAGCCGGCATAATGTCTCCATGCTGTAGCCAAGCGTCGCGACATAACACGCGGCGCGCCGGCACTGCCCAGCAACTGTGGCACGCGTCATGGCGGTATGAAACTTCTGCCAGGCTCGATGGAGAAACTCCGGATGCCAATCCAACCCCTGGAGCAACTCCCGCATGGTAGTCTGCAACGGCGCCACATCCTGCCCTTGGACTATATGATGCATCTCGTCGCGTAGAGCATGCAGACGCTGCAGTGTGGTCTTGAACTCAGTAATGGTGGGTGTCGCTCCTTGGCGGCAGAGGGACGTCAGGCGCACTGTACCCTGAACTATACGTGACCTCCAGGCCAACAACAGGGGAATATGCAAGAGGTGATCGAGGAGCTGCTCCTGCCACTGCGTACGGCTTTCCACAATTTGCTTGGCGAGAGCCCGTTCGCTCTCACGCGATAGCACGCTGTAGTGCCGCACATCACGTAGATATCGTTCCAGGCACTCGTTCCCGTCAATACGTGCAGGTTGTTTCTTGTCGGTCTTCATGCGTCCAGAGCGAGGCAACGATACAGTTGGCATGGATGCAGCTTCCTCCAGGATTGGGCTCCTTACTCAGTCTTACCTCGAAGCAGGGATAACATACTGCCCGTGTGCTTCCCCAAGAGAAGCCCTGAAGATACACCAGGGAGCAGGGCAGCTCCTCTGCTGTGGGTGTCTCAAAGGAGGCATTCAGAGAGGGCACCACGCTCCCTCAGCGCTGTATTCCTCCCTCTCAGATACGTAGCTTTAACACTGCACAGTGTGATAGAGGTTCTTACGACGGTGTACGATCTATAACACCGACCCTAGGTAGTACACCGCACACACTTGCCTAAGCAACTTTCATGCCATGATGAGCACAGTGGTCTCGGGCGTTGTGATCCAGCTAAGAGGGTGGACGAGTTGCAGGGGCCATGGGCAGGGAAGACGGTACTCTATCACGATGAGCTACTAAAGTGAGAGGTGCTCTCAAGGTGAGAGAAACCATACGTGATGCTACATGTCAGCACGTGATGGGATAGTAGCTATATACTTTGAGCTGTCCCACTATAGCTGGAGCACAATTTTGATGCAGTTGTCCTGTTTGTCCCGGAAGATTTCATAGCCATATGGCCGTACGGTCAAAAATTAGCATGTCCTACTGCAGCAACGGTTCATCCGTAGGCCTTAGGTGTGTGAGTATGCCGCACGACGAGTAAAAACCGTTTCATCTTGGCAATCGCCCCTTCCGCCCGCTCAAATTGCTCCAGAGTGTCAATCATGCCATAGCTTCTGCCCGGGGCCTGCTTACCTATGCGACAGTCAGCGGAGAAACTTGAACTGTGTATCCATATTAGGTGGGGACACTACCGCATTTTGACCGATCCATGATTTACCGTTTTTGGGTTTCAGGTTTTCTACTACAGCCCGGGTTTGCGGTTCATAGATACATGAATGTTCTTTTGTCTTTTATATCAAACGCTTATGAAAAACTCCTAAAG
>Ga0209382_10013044_pt1 | contig 10223 bp, 14 predicted proteins | sample SoiMetdeltSBSDD5_FD_187599 | JGI IMG/M metagenome (GOLD analysis project Ga0209382, IMG submission 187599) | Bulk soil microbial communities from a Populus tree surrounding site in Tennessee, USA - Soil MetaG P. deltoides SBSDD5 (SPAdes) (version 2) | ecosystem: Environmental > Terrestrial >...
TGCGCCGGGCCTCGGCAGCACGGCGGTAGCACTCCAGAGAGAGAATCACGCCTGACCTGGATTTTTTGGGCACCAACGACCCCCTTGCCATCTGATGGGAGCGATATGCCGGATTATGGCTTCGGCCGATGTGATGGCCATCACGAAATGCTCGATTTCAGTCCCAGAAAAAAGCCCCGCTCGAGAAGTGCGGGGCTGGAGCCCAGCCCCTTTCGGGTGAGAAGGCGCACGCCAGCGCTATCGCGCAGTCATCGCTGGAAGCCGTCGTGCTTGATCTCGTGAATCCAGTCAGGGTCGACTGGCGGCCGCCGCGCTGGGGAGGCAAGGTTCGATGACGCCGTTCAGGCGAGGCCCACGCTACGCAACAACCTGGAGCCCGAAAGATAGGGGCGGCGGCGGTAGAACGCGAGTCAGAAGGGAAACTAGTGGGTGCGATGGCCGGCTTGCGGCCGAAGACTCCGGAGGTACGGCGCCCTCCGGCCACACCCATGATTTCACGAGAAATTCGAGAGCGAGGGGGTCTCTACGCCGGCGCTGCGGGTGGTGGCAAGTCGCACCCCATGCGCGTTGCAGCCATCATGTGGTGCTGCACGATCCACGACCTGCAGGCGTCGCGCGACGGGTTGCACGGAAAGTTATGGGGGGTTGCACGAGAGATTATGGGAGGTATCCTCAAGTTCCTTCGCTTGAGTGCGCTCAACCTGTTTTCGACCGACGATAGGATACCAGGGGGTGGTCATGAATGACATGGGTAAGCCGTGGGCGAGGGCAGACCTATTCTTTTTGAAGGACTCGCTTGAGCGCGGGATGTCGTTAGCGGAAATTGCGGGATTTTTGCGCCGGACCGCGGATGAGGTGCGGGAGAAAGCGAAAGACTTGAACAGGTGAGTCAGCCGCCGAGGCGCGGCCCACGACTTGCTTGACCGCCGCCCGTTTCAGCCACAACCTCGCTGTTTGCGCTGGGATCGCGGAGCCCTGCGGGGCGCCGCCCTGACCGTTTCGACCTCATAGCTGCGGGCCAGGGACAACCAGCGTTGTTCGATTGCGAGAAAATCCGCCTTCGCAGGCCCTTTGGTAGCACCGTCGGCCATGCGCCGGGCCTCGGCAGCACGGCGGTAGCACTCCAGAGAGAGAATCACGCCTGACCTGGATTTTTTGGGCATCATCGACCCTCCTTTCCGTCTTGGTCGGATCAGAGAGGCGTTAGGTTCATTACCCGCTGGCTGGAGTTCAAAACCCGGACGCGCGCCGGCCGTGAAGCGCGAGGCGGAGAGGATCGGGGCAGAGAAAAATGGCGCCAGCATTCGACTGGCGGTAAGGCCAAACCCGGTCGGATTACGAACAGGGGCGATCAATATTTCCGCAAACTGCTGATCGTGGGCATGACAGCGGTGGGAGCGGACCATGATGGGGCGGCGAGAGGTGGACAGGGCTAATTCTTTTACGCGTTTGATCTCGACAAAGTGGTGTCTGCTGATCATTTGGTCCGGCAGATCGATGCGATGCTCGATCTAAGTTGGGTGTACAAGGAGCTTGCAGCTTATTACTCACAGACCGCAGGCCTTCGATTGATCCGGTTCTCTTTGATAGACATGCAGGCCGGACTGCCGAAAAGGTCTAGGTCCCATTACGATTCGTTAACCGTTCTTCACTCTGTCAAACTCAAGCCCCGTCCTTTTAGGAAGCCAGGGCTTTTCTTTGAATCAAGAGAGAGTTCCGGCGTTCGCTGGCTGGCGCTCCTATGGCCGCACCTCGGCGCAGGTACGCCGCTTCGAGCGGATCGCAAACACGTAGCCAACGATCAGCATCCGGATCATCGAAACGCACCCATCGCATCGATATGAGGGATGACGGCGAGAACATCGTCGAACACGAACAGCCATGCGCCGGAGCGCAGCCATCAGATTCGCCGTACGAGGCAGCTTCCACCCGCCGCACGCAATCTTGAGCATAACGCTTCAGCAGCTGCGCGACTGCTCGCCTCAATGCGGACCCGATGCCAAATAGCCGCGGTACTTATCCACAGTGTCGTCGGTACGACGACAGGCTCATAAGAAGTATGGCCTGATGTTTCTTCCGGATCTGATTGTAGCTAGCAAGCGCATTGGTCTCTGAACGATCACCAATGAGCTGGACGACCCAAATGACCGTTGATTTATGTTGCACAGTCGTTGTCTGAGATGCGGGCTTTGCTGCGAGCTTTGTCATTTCAACGCACGGCGTATCCCCGGGAATTGTGGACCTGCCAATGTTCGCATTCTACCTTTTCCAGTCCTCAGCGGAGTGATCGGAGACGATGCGAACATAAGCCAACGTCTCCGACGGCAATGTCCGTTTTCCAGCAAGCCAGTCTTGAACGCGTTGAGGACCCCGTTTGTAGGCGGCAGCCGCCCGCCCGAAATTGCCGAATTGGGCGCGGAACTGGCGTAGTAACTCGGCCGATTTCAGCAGCGCCCGAGTCCGATCGAAAGGATCGAGCAGAGAGCGCTCCGCGGCCGCCGACGCGCGTGACGGGTTCAATTGCATCTGGCCTGAGGCGGCTTTCCCGCCAAATGAGACGAGCGTAGAACTCGATCGGCAAACCGTTGTCGGCCGCCGCGAATTGCATGATCGGGCAAAATTGAGTTACTCAACGCCGCGATCGCGGCGTGGCGCCGTGACATTGGCGCCCGGGTTCGACGTGAAGCCAGCAGGTCGTTCCTCGCCCTCGATCGGCAGGTCAGACTCGAATAGCTGAGCATTCGCAGCACCCACGAGCACGAACCACAGGGAAAAGATGAGAATCAATCTCGTGGATGTATCATTCGGTCATCAAGCGTTTGGCAGAACCGCGCGTCCGCCCATTACTTCCGCTCATTACTATAGCGCGTTCGCCGTTGACGAAAAGCGTGATCGGCAACACAACGCTGTTCAGTCTTGCGAGCTTGGGTGCGAGGGACGATGGGACCTTTATCGTCGAGTTCAAAATTGCAAGGGCATATTTTGGGAATCTCGCCGAGTACGGAGACCGTCGGTGCTCAAGCATTTTCAGACCCAATGGTATCGCGGGCAATTACCTTAGCGCGCCCGATGTTCGCCGGGCCGCCGCAAAGTGCAGAGCGCAATTGCAGCGTTTTCCGCATGTTGGCCGAAGCCTTCGTCCGTACGATCAAGCGTGATTATGTCCGCGTCAGTTCGTGCGGGAGCAGAGACCGTCACCCGCACAAGGCATTCGGATATCGATGATATAGAGAATCTTTCGCACAAATGGGTAGGACCGGCAGCCTCGAGTCTGGCTGAGTGCAGGTGGCTAAACGTAACCAGACCATAGGTTAAAGATCACTGCGGGGCATCTCAGCCGAGCTAGCGCATTGTGGCATAGTGAACGGGCCTTCTCATATTGCGCGAACGCTGCCGCAACACCACACGCGCAAGGAGCGGGCCAATCGTGACAGCTATGCGTTATAGGATAATCTTGGTATCCTTCACCGGGCGCTGCAAATCCGGGCCTCCATCCCACAATTGAATGTTTTGCCGCGTCGAGCCGCAGGATCGTGTAATGGCTAAGCATATCGAAGACTTGAGCCAATTTTTGCAAAGTTTCGGCGTTGCCCCGCTCGCGCTTCTCTTTCTCCCAGTCTAGATCACAGCTTTGGCGCGCAACGTTTGGCGTTGGCCATCAGCCTGCTTTCCTTTGCCTCGTTGATGCTTTTTGTTGCTCCCGCTTCTGCAACCAGCGGTCTCGCTATCGTGAGTGGGCTCGGCTCTTTCTTGGTGGCGCTGGAAAACATCGTCGCGCGTGGACGGATGAAGGAGATGGCTCATCTGACCGGTCGCGTGAACCGGTCTGGAGAGAGCCGAGCAGCGGCGCCCGACGCTTGAGATCACGGCAAGCGATCACGCACGCCACTAGGACCGAACCGTCGCTTTCATCACTAGACGCAAAAAGGGGATGACGCCACCAAGCTCCGAGCGCGTTCATGGATACGTGCGCGCTTAGGACACAATGCTTGAATCTGGAGCGCGAGATCTACCACACTGCTTCTAAGCGGCGCATTCTCGGCTTCGAGGCGCTCAAGCAGTCCCTGATTGCCGAGTTCTGTGTTGCAGAATACCGCATGACAGACCCAGTCGGTTGAAGCCACGTCTCGAACCGCCCCTTGGTTGCCAAGCAGGCTCACGTGCGAGTTGCAGGCTCAGCACACCCATACTCCTTTGATCGAGATATCGACGTCTTGTTCATGGTAACCTTCCGGTGAGCACCGCGGCTCAGGTAGATCGGGCACGACTTTCTAATATCCCCACGCCGCAACCAAAACGGCAGAGCTACAAATGGTTGCGATTTTTTGGACCCCTACATGAGCCATTCTTCCTTGACGCCCGGCTCAACTGGCCCACAAGCTGACCGCCACGAGAATTGTAGGGCTATGTGCGCGCCAGAAACGGGAGCCCGCCTAGGTAGCCGTGAGCGACCGGAGGCAGGGCTCGATAACTCTCAGAGCGGGAGGAAGCGATCCGAGAGTCGATGTAAGATTATGCTCGTGGCTCTATTTAAGGCAAGGAGATACCAATACTTTAAATGGTGCAACTTTCTTCGGAATAGCTTTAATCTGGCGCAACCTTAATTGAACGCGATAGCACCGGCCAGACCTGCAACGAATTTAATTGCGTCGTCCCTTGCATGTTCTACCTTGTCATCCGCCAGACCTCTTACAAGCAAGGTCAGAATCTGTTCCCGAGAGCGGCACACAAGATACTGCGAACTGCGGCCAAATCGAGCGAATCTCGCGAGCTCCAGGATGAGCAGAGAAGGGGAGAGATCCGCGTCCTCTTCTTCTGCTGTGACGAGTGCGCCAACGACCACGTCCCTTGGCCACGCTTGAAACGCGGCATCCAACTACTTGGGGAGCAGCTATGAAGAGGTGCGCCCAATGCCACGAAAAATTGGGATTAGGTGTGCGTTTCCGTAATTTGTGGAACGGCCGGTGGTGGGTTCACCTTTGCTTTTGTTCTGCGTATTGCGAAGATCTTTACGAGTTGGAGCGATATGAGGCTAATGCAAGACATCGTTGGTACTCATTTCTTGTTCGAGGTATTGCATCGTGATCCTTTCTGGGCTGCGACTGAAGCGTCAGGCCAGCGACGTTGCCGCCCGGTCGTCCCAGACACTGTAGCGCAGGGCGCCTTGGTCCCCAGTTTGAACCGAACTTCGATCACAGACATGTGCAAATCCTTTTCATCACCAAAGCAATCCTGTGTCGCCCAACACCCTCACTGGGGCTTCGGCTTCTGGTTCTCTTGCAAGTGGCAGCACGATATAAAGAGCAATTCCTCCAGCAGTTCCTCCAACAGATATTTCTGAAAGATCGCATTCATAACAACCGCGTCTTCCTTGACGGGACCGGAACTTCGTCGAGGTCAAGCTGGTTGGCAAAAGCACGCAGTTTCCGCGCGAGCCGATCGGGGTATATGCTTCCTCGCTCACGCCAATCCCGCCGCGGCTGCTATACCAGCGTCGCAATATTCGAGGCAGTCAGCTCAAGGTCACCGATCTGTGTACTATCGCGGCAAGCGCATCTTAGGCCTGATCCATCAGTCCGCCACTGCCTTTAAGAAAACCTAACCAATGCCGCGGCGCAGCCTCCAAATTCCCAAGCCGTCGTCCACGAGCGCGCGTAAGAAGACAAAGCCGGCTGCACTTCCGGCGCAAGCGCCTAATGCATCTACCACGAAGTCAATCAGCCGGGCATGTCGGCCCGGCACCAGTATCTGAAGTAATTCCAACCCGCCCGCAAAGAGGACTGCGAGAGTGAGGCAGAGCAGGAGACGGCGAGGGTAGCCCATATACCAAAGGGCGCCTGCGATGAAAAAACTGGCAAAATGCTCGAGGTGGTGTGGCACGCCGGAGTCCAGCCGCGCGGACGGTGGCGCGACGGTGATCAAGACAAGGATCGCTACAAAAATCCATGCAGCCAAACGAAAAGGCACCGTCAATCTAGTCATGAGCAACAAATAGCATTTCGCAACCCTCAATTATTAAGCTAGCCAATCGTCATCTCGCGAAGGTTCCAGTATCGATATTGATTAGATTGAACGAAATATCGGGCTCGCCACAGCAGGTTGATCCGTGCACGATGAGTTTCCCGCAATATGCATCCGCTGTCAGAAAATCGTCTCGGATCCGAGCAGATCTTCTTCTAACCGGTTGGTTAGGGGAACGCGCGAGTTCGCGCCCGCATTCGAAGTCCCCACAGATGAACCAGGGCTTGAGCGCCCGGAGGAGCTGCAGATGACTTTCAGGTAGCAAGTCAGCGAACGTGTTCGCGAGCTCAATCTGCTCGGGGGAGTGGGATTGAAAACGGGGCTCGAGCTGATATGAAGGAAGTGTTTCCAGCCAAACCGCCGCCATTCTCCCAAGGACCGCCGGGTTGTCCAAAAATTCGAACACGAAGGTCTCAGAATTGCCATTCAAGAAGACCATCTGGTGCGTGCAGTTGCGTTCGATTGCAAGTACCTTCCGGGATGCAGCGCCCCCCGATCAATGTAGTCGCCGAGAAGCACTTGAATCGCTTGGTGGCCGACGCCGCGCGCGGTCCCAGAGCGATGTGCCAGAATAACTGGTCGAGAAGATCAACGCGGCCATGCATCTGCAATCGCGTAGATGCGCGTGCCCTCCGGTAATCGCTCCATCGAGATTTTCTGCTGGACGGATGATGGAATCCACATGGGTTCGAGACTCCACAATGCGCGCATCGTTGCGCATTCGGCTATGGCATCTCTGTATACGCCCCGCAGCCCCAAAAGTGCGGAACGAGGTGCCCACCGGCTTTCTGCGTTACACCTGCCAGGTCCATAGCAGCGACCTCGACTTCCGGAATGGGTAGGTACATGACTTCCGGGCCACCACGGTCGGCATTGGCGAGATTGTGGGGGCACATCACGCGTGCCAATATGTTGTGTTACAGAGGGCGACTATCCGACGTGACGTTGACAATAACTCTGCTTTCATGGGCCAGAGCTTGTTGCCTACTTCAAATGATTTGGGAATCCTTCGGATAAAAGTCCACTAGTATGCGTTGCGACCGCGCACGATCTCGATAATCGTGCGGAACATGATCGCCAAATCGAGGTAAAAGCTCCAGTTGTCGATATACCATATGTCGAGCTCTACACGTTGCTGCATGGCCTCGACGGTCGGCGTCTCTCCGCGAGATCCATTGACCTGCGCGCAACCAGTAATGCCCGGTTTCATGCGTTGCCGAAGTGCGTAGTTTGCGATGATTTTGTCAAAGTGGTTGTCATGAACCACCGCGTGTGGCCGCGGACCGACTATGGACATCTCGCCATTGAGCACATTAATCAATTGAGGCAACTCATCGATACTCGTACGGCGCAACCACGAGCCTAGCCGCGTCACACGCTTGTCGAAGCGTTCGGCTTGTTTAACCGATTCACCATCCTCCAAAACGGTCATGGTTCGGAATTTCAGGATTTGGAACGGCTTGCCGTTGAGTCCGTGACGCGTCTGGCGAAATATGATAGGGCCCGGCGAGTCGAGTTTTATCGTGATCGCAACTATAGCCAAGAGGGGAAGCAGCGCAATCAAAGTTGTACCAGCCAGGAAAATGTCGAATGTCCGCTTGATAAAGAGCTCAAAAGAATCGAGGGGGGCACGCTGTAGCTCGATGACTGTGGCGTTGCCAATTGCGTTTAGTGGCCGCCTAAGCAATTCCGATGTCGGCCCATCCATAACACTCATTAGTCTATACCCACTGAAGGAGTTGTTTCTCCATGAAGCGGATATATGCCGTAATTAAAGTCTATTTTGCAATTTAGAACATCTTACACCCAATGACTTCAGGCAAAGGAAAGTTAAACAAGTCAGCCAGGACGCCTGGCACATCGAGCTCCGTCAATAACTGTGCATGCGCCGATACCGATCGCAATTAACGTTGGCAAACTTAATTTATTTACGCTATTTAGTACTCGTATCATCGAACGAGAATTCGCCCTGAACTGTGATCCAAATTGAAAAATTTCCGAGTGTTGCGAGAACCATACAAATTCGCAGGCCTAGCGGTGCGCTGAAACTAATCGAGGGTCGGCAAAGAGAGCAGACTACCGCGGGGCGTCAATCCGTGGACAGTGTGGCCACGTTATTACCCCGGATAAACGACCTTGAGTGCTTCACCGGCTGCGTATCCTTGTATGCGAGCGCGCTTTTTCTTTCCCAGGATGCACCCCTTAGTGCTTCCTCAGTTGATCTGAACGAAGCGGGATTGAGCGCGAACACAACTAACTCGCTTACTTGGCGTCGTGCTCGGCAGATCATTCCTCATCCTCGCTGTAATGAGTTCGCCGACGAGTACGCAATGCCTATGTTTCGGAATGAGCCTCAACCGCTAGTTTGCGTGAGCAGGTTTTCAGTGAGTATCACCCATCGATGATGTTGAGCATGCGGAACTTACGGCCATCGCGGGTGCGATCTCTGACGAAGTCGTAGGACCAACTTGACTGGGTCGCTCCGGGCGCAGACGGATACATGACCCATCAGAGCCAAGGTGCTCTTGTTTTGAGCTGTTTGTGGGGGACCTTCAGCCCCTCCCGTTTTCCAGATGCGCTCGAACCTTCCGTCGCTGACCGACCAGTCGCCTGGCGCAGCAAAGCTGTGCGATAGCCGTAGGAGCTATATTGGCCGGACAACGCAATGACGTCGGTCGTCAACCGTTCGCCGTCCGCACGGCCCGCGGGATCTTGGGCTGCGTCGAGTTGTGCTGCCCGAGCGCCGCGGATGTGCGCCGCAAGCAGTACTGAATAATACGGCGGCGTACGGATTTTGAGATGGTCACCCGCGCGCTATGAGGAAAGGGGGGCTGATGGTCTCGTGCGCCAGGGAGCTCGCGACCTTGCGAACGCAATCGAGGAACGTCTGTACGACCGGGCTAATCGTTCGATTCTTCAAAGTGACGATTCCGACTTGGAAGAAACCAGTGGTCAAATCAACCGGCAATACTTTCAGCTTCAACCGGTGGGCATTGAATCGCAGCACGGAGCCGGACTCGGCCGCAATAAAAGCATCGGTGGCGAGCAAACTGATACGCTCGCAGACCGAATATGATCTCACCCCCTTCGTTGGAAACGCCAAGCCCTTCGATTGAAAAGCGTCTGCCAGAAGCGAACTGAAAATACTCTCACGCGGTAACACCCAAGGCTCGTCGACCAATTCCGCAAGCTCGATCTTGCGACGATTCGCCCAGGGGTTCTTTGGTCCCGACACGATGAATGGGCGGTCCTCGTACAGAACCTCCATGTCAAAATCCTGTTCCCCGAGCGGCTTTGCTACTCCGCCAAGCAAGAAATCCACATTGCGATCGCGCAGTAGCCGATATTCTTGCAACATATTATTTGCTTCATGCACGTTTACGACCACGCGGGGATGTTGTTCACAAAAGCGTGGTAAGACTCCTAAAAGCAATCCAGACGCGACCGCTTCGGGACATCCGACGCGTACCTCCCCGGCTGTTGGGTCAGTCAGAAACTCAATATCCTTTATCCCCCGCCTTAGCTCATCGAATGCTCCCATACCGCGTCTGATCAGCGCGCGACCATACGGTGTGGTCTGCACCCCTTGTGGCAAGCGAACCAGAAGAGGGACACCGATTGTGCGCTCCATATCAGCAATGGCTTTTGATACCGAAGGCTGAGAAACCGCGAGTCGCTCGGCGGCTTTCCCCATACTGCCCATTTCCGCCACGGTCAGAAAAACGTGAAGGTCGTGTAGTTTGAGGCGACGGCCGATACGGTCGTTCCATTTCATTCCGAGCGTCTCCTCATGAGGCGTGACCCGACGGCGTCCGGCTCAGTCCTGCCACCTGCGCGCCGCGCTGGAAAGCGCGGCGACGGCTCATCGCCGCCAGCTTGAGGCTGGGCCGCATTGCTGTGATCGGGGTTGGAATGTTAGATAGGACGGGAGAGCCTAAGACAGCCCGCGCTTCTTACGACGAAGGTCAATCTGACTCCAAAAAGCAAGAATGCGTTTGCTAGTCACCGTGTTCTCCCTCTCTGGTCCGAGCTATGTCATGATTACAGGACCCTTTTCTAAGTAGATATTTGATGATGCCATAAAGTAATAATCCTATTATTTTATGCAGCCATATCATTTCTGTGATGACCCTAGCCATGGACTTTTCGGAGCGCATTGGACGACGGCTCAAGCTGCAGGATCTCCACGTTCTCATGACGGT
>Ga0209382_10013045_pt1 | contig 10222 bp, 9 predicted proteins | sample SoiMetdeltSBSDD5_FD_187599 | JGI IMG/M metagenome (GOLD analysis project Ga0209382, IMG submission 187599) | Bulk soil microbial communities from a Populus tree surrounding site in Tennessee, USA - Soil MetaG P. deltoides SBSDD5 (SPAdes) (version 2) | ecosystem: Environmental > Terrestrial >...
GCACCTGCTCGCCGACGCGGAGCAGGCGGACGGAGCGGCCCTCGGGCGTTTCGACTTTCCGCATCAGTCTGCGCTTTCCCTAATTTCGCCCGGCACCAGTCGCGAGGTGAACGTCCCGCGGGCGACGAGATCGCCGCTCTCGTCGAACAACTCGGCTTCGGTGAAGGCGATGGTCTTACCCATGCTGACCAGCCGGCCCTTGCCAATGAACGAGCCGAAGCGCGCCGCCTTGATGAAGCTGACATTGAAGTCGACGGTCACCGGGAAGACGGCCCCGTCGACGTGCGCGAACAGCGCCGGCCCGTGGGTGTCGTCGAGCATTGCGGCGATGATTCCGCCCTGCACGAAACCTTGCGGGTTGGCGAACCGCTCATCAGCGCTGAAGCCGATTTCGATCGTGCCCGCGGCCGGATCGATCTTGCGCAGCGTCCAGCCGAGCAGCTTCGAGGCAGCCGGAACATCGAACCGGTCGAACACCGACGGAGGTGGCACCACGTCCATCGCTTATAGCGTCCGCGCGCGCTCCTCGACCTCGAACACTTCGAGATGGTCGCCCGGCTTGATGTCGTTGGTGTCGGCCAGGAGCACGCCGCACTCCATGCCCGCGTTGACTTCCTTCACATCGTCCTTGAATCGGCGGAGCGACGAGATGGTCGTCTTGCTGACGATGACATCCTCGCGCGTGAGGCGGGCGTGCAGGCCCTTCTTGATGATGCCTTCGAGCACCAGCAGGCCAGCCGCCTTGTCCCTCTTGCCGGCCGGGAAGACTTCCTTGACCTCGGCGCGGCCAACGACATTCTCGATGATCTCAGGACCGAGCTCGCCCGCCATCGCGCCCTTCACCCAGTCGGTGAGGTGATAGATGACGTCATAGTAGCGCAGCTCGACCTTGTTGCGCTCGGCCGTCTCGCGCGCCTTGGCGTTGGGACGGACATTGAAGCCGATGATCGGCGCGCCGGTCGAGGCGGCCAAGGTCACGTCGCTCTCGGTGATCGCGCCGACACCGGAGTGCAGCACGCGCACACGGATCTCGTCGGTCGAGATCTTGTTGACCGCATTGACGATCGCTTCGACCGATCCCTGCACGTCGCCCTTGACGACCATCGGGAATTCGATCGTCGTCGAGGCCCGGTTGGCGAACATGTTCTCGAGGGTGACCGGTGCGGACGTGGTCCGCTTCTTGTCGAGCACCGACTGACGGTAGGAGGCGACTTCGCGGGCGCGGGCCTCATTCTCGACCACGGTCAGCTGGTCGCCGGCCGACGGCACCGCGCCCAGGCCGAGCACCTCGACCGGGAAAGCGGGCGGCGCCTCCTTCACTTGGCGGCCATGGTCGTCGATCATCGCCCGGACCTTGCCCGAGGCGGCGCCGACGACGATCACGTCGCCGACCTTGAGCGTTCCGCGCTGGACCAGGACGGTCGCGAGGGGCCCACGGCCCTTGTCGAGCTTGGCTTCGACCACCGTGCCTTCGGCCGGGCGGGCGGGATTGGCCTTCAGCTCCAGGATTTCGGCCTGGAGGTTGATCGCTTCCAGAAGACCGTCGAGGTTGGTCTTCTTCAGCGCCGAGACTTCGACGTCCTGGACCTCGCCGCCCATTTGCTCGACGATGATCTCGTGTTGCAGCAGTTCCTCGCGGACCTTCTGCGGATTGGCGCCGGGCTTGTCGATCTTGTTGATCGCCACGATCATGGGCACGCCGGCGGCCTTGGTGTGGTTGATGGCTTCGACGGTCTGCGGCTTCAGGCCGTCATCTGCCGCCACCACCAGCACGACAATGTCGGTGACGTTGGCGCCGCGGGCGCGCATCTCGGTGAAGGCCTCGTGGCCCGGCGTGTCGAGGAAGGTGACCTTGGACTTGTCCTTCAGGGCGACCTGGTAGGCACCGATATGCTGCGTGATGCCGCCAGCCTCGCCCGACACGACGTTGGCGCCGCGGATGGCGTCGAGCAGCGACGTCTTGCCATGGTCGACATGGCCCATGATCGTTACGACCGGCGGGCGCGACTGCAGCGTTTCCGGTGCATCGACGTCCGCTTCGGTCTGGATGTCGACGTCGGATTCGGAGACGCGGTTGATGCGGTGGCCGAACTCCTCGATCAGCAACTCGGCAGTATCCTGGTCAATCGTCTCGGTGATCGTGACCGGCGTTCCCATCTTGAATAGTGCCTTGACCAGGTCGGCACCGCGTTCGCCCATGCGCTTGGCAAGCTCCTGCACGGTGATTGCTTCGGGGACGTCGACGTCACGATATTGCTTGACGGCAGGGCCGGCCTGCTGATGGGCGCGCTTTTCCTTTTCGCGGGCGCGGCGAAGCGCGGCGAGGCTGCGGGCACGGCTGTCATCCTCGCCCGACAGGGCGCGGCTGACGGTCAGCTTGCCGGCATGGCGGCGCTCATCGACGCGGCCGCGATGGGCGCCCGGGTGGGCCGGAGCCGGCCGCTTGGGCGCATGGGCCGGAGCGGAGGCGGAACGGCGCAACTCGCGCTCGTCCTCCTCGTCCTGAACCTGCTCGACCGGCGGCGCGGCGGACGCCTTCGCAGCCTCCTCGGCGGCACGGCGCTCGGCTTCGGCGGCCTCCTCGGCGGCGTTGCGCGCCGCCTCCTCCTCGGCCTTGCGGTTCTCTTCGGCGCGGCGCCTTTCGTCTTCCGACTGCGCCAGCTTGGAACGCTCCTCGCGACGACGAGCTTCCTCCAGCGACGTCATGCGCGATTCTTCGGCCTCGCGCAGCAGACGCTCCTGCATCTCCTTGCGCGCAGTAATATCGTCGACCGGCCGCTTGGGGGCGGGCTTCGGCGCGGGCGCGGCCAGCTTCGCTGCCGGCGCGGGCGCGGCGGCCTCGACCTTGGGCTCGGCAGCCGGCGGAGCTTCGCCGGGCTTGCCCAGGATGCGCCGCTTCTTGACCTCGACCACGACGGTATTCGAGCGGCCATGGCTGAAGCTCTGCTTCACCTTGCCCGTCTCGACCGTGCGCTTCAGGCCCAGCGGAGGCCGGGTTCCAAGCTTGGGCTTGTCACTCTGGTCGGTCATGCGTTTCCTTCGTCTACAAATACGTCGCTCGCGCTCGGCCCCGCGGCGTGGCCGCGCTCTAGCCCAGCATCGGGATCAATGAAAGCTTGCCACCGGTTGATGGCGTGAAGCACGCGCCTTGCGGCGGCGGCATCAGTCAGGGCGATATGTACCACGTTCTCGCGGCCCAGCGCCATGGATAAGATGGTGCGTTCCTCGGGAAAAACTAGCCCCATTTGGTCTCCGCCGCCGACCCTCCAGGCCTGGTCAAGCTTCCGGCGACCATCTTCACCGGCGTCGGCGGCATGGATCAACAGCCGCACCTTGCCGGCCCTCGCGGCCTGTTCGACCCGGTCCGAACCGTTGATCAGTGTTCCGCCGCGAGCCTCAAGGCCGAGCCGGTCGAGCGCCTGCTGCCGAAGCGCCTGCTCGATCCGTTCGCCGAGGTCGGACGGGACCTCGATCTCGCCTGCCTTGAAGGCACGGGTGAGCGCACCCTTCAGCTTGCCCTTGGCATTGGCTTCGTCGAGCGCCTTGCGGCCGACCCCGATCCAGGCGCCGCGGCCCGGCGCCCGAGCGCGGACGTCCGGCGCGACATGGCTGTCAGGGCTGAGCGCAAGCCGGATCAGCTCCTCACGCGGCGCCGTCCGCCGGGTGAGGATGCAGCTGCGCTCCGGAACGTGCGCTTCTAGCGGATCATTGGTCCTTTTCCGCAACCGCGTCCTCCTCGGTTGCGGGCTCGGCTGGTTCGTCCTCGAACCAGTGGGCGCGGGCGGCCATGATGATCTCGTTGCCTTGCTCTTCAGTCAGGCCATAATCGGCCAGGAGGCCGGCCTTGTCTTCGGTACGCTTGTTGGCTGTCTCGGCGCGGCGGCGCGGCTCGGCGCGCTTCTTGGCGACCAGCTCGTCGGTGGCGAGATCGGCCAGGTCGTCGAGCGTACGGATGTTGGCCTTGCCCAGCGTCACCAGCATCTGCTCGGTGAGGTAGGGCATCTCGGCCAGCGCATCTTCAACGCCAAGCTTGCGGCGCTCCTCGCGAGCCGCGGTTTCGCGGCGCTCCAGGGCCTCGGTCGCGCGGCTCTGCAGCTCGGACGCAATCTCGTCGTCGAGGCCCTCAATCGAGGCGATCTCGTCGACCTCGACATAGGCGACTTCCTCGAGGCTGGTGAAGCCTTCGGCCACCAGCAGCTGGGCAAGCGTTTCATCGACGTCCAGCTCGGTCTGGAACATCTCGGAGCGCTCGACGAACTCGCGCTGCCGCTTCTCGCTCGCATCGGCTTCGGTCAGGATGTCGATTTGCGAATTGGTCAGCTGCGAGGCAAGGCGGACGTTCTGGCCGCGGCGGCCGATTGCCAGGCTGAGCTGGTCGTCCGGCACCACCACTTCGATCCGGCTCTCTTCTTCGTCGATCACGACGCGGCTGACGGTTGCCGGCTGGAGCGCGTTGACAACGAAGGTCGCCGTGTCTTCGCTCCACGGGATGATGTCGATCTTCTCGCCCTGCAGTTCCTGGACGACGGCCTGAACGCGGCTGCCCTTCATGCCGACGCAGGCGCCGACGGGGTCGATCGAGCTGTCGTAGCTGATGACGCCGATCTTGGCCCGGCTGCCCGGGTCGCGGGCGGCCGCCTTGATCTCGATGATGCCGTCGTAAATCTCCGGCACTTCCTGCGCGAACAGCTTCTTCATGAAGTCGGGATGCGCGCGGCTGAGGAAGATCTGCGGCCCACGGGTTTCGCGGCGGACCGACATGATCAGCGAGCGGATGCGATCGCCGACGCGGACCATCTCGCGCGGGATCTGCTGGTCGCGGCGGATGACGCCCTCGGCGCGGCCCAGATCGACGACGACGTGGCCGAACTCGACCCGCTTGACGACGCCGGTGATGACCTCGCTGGCGCGATCCTTGAATTCCTCGAACTGACGCTCGCGCTCGGCGTCGCGGACCTTCTGGAAAATGACCTGCTTGGCGGCCTGGGCGGCGATGCGGCCGAACTCGATCGGCGGCAGCGGGTCGACGATGAAATCGCCGACGGCGGCATCCGCCTTGAGCTTCTGCGCGCCCTTCAGATCGACCTGCTTGAAATAGTCATCGACCTCTTCGACCACCTCGAGCACGCGCCACAGGCGAAGGTCGCCGGTGTTGGGATCTAGCTTGGCGCGGATATCGTTCTCGGCGCCGTAGCGGGCGCGGGCGGCGCGCTGGATCGCATCCTCCATCGCCTCGATGACGATGCCCTTGTCGATCAGCTTTTCGCGAGCGACCGCATCGGCGATGGCGAGCAGCTCGGCCTTATTGGCAGTAGCGGCAGCAGGTGCGGCAGAAGCCATGGTGTTCAACCTTCCGTCTTGATCAAATCGGCGCCCTCGGTGCTGAGCGGCGCGGTGGCGTTGATGAGCTTGTCGGTCAAGAGCAACTTGGCCGACGCGATGAAATTGAATGGGATTTCGCGGACACCCTTGGGGGTCGCAATGCGGACGACCTCGCCGTCGATGCCTTCGATGATCCCGGAAACCTGCTTGGCTCCGTCCAGCGGTTCAGCAAACTTGATGCGCGCTTCATGCCCGGCCCAGTCGGCAAAGTCCTTCCGGCGAGTCAGCGGACGGTCGATGCCGGGCGAACTGACTTCGAGCCGATAGCCGCCTTCGATCGGGTCGCGGCCGGCAGCCTCCTCGGCGTCCAGCATTTCGCTGAGCCTGCGCGAGATCGCCTGGCAGTCGTCGAGGTCGAGCTGGCGCGTGTCGGGCCGCTCGGCCATCACTTGCAAGGTCGGATCCGACGTGCCGCCAACCATCGCCACACGCACAAGATCGAAGCCCAAATCCTTGACGGCGGGCTCGATCAGACGAGCGATGGCAACAGTATCGGTCAAACGCACCTCGAAGCGATAATCCAAACCCTCTCGGCGCCGAGCCCCTCCGGGCTCAGCCTCAACGCCTTTACGATGTCGAGGAGAGTGGCCGCCATATAGGCGCGGCCCTCAAGAGTCGCAAGAACGAAGAGTCAGCGGCCGAGCGCCTCGTTTTCGTCGCGAATTCGGACCCACAGCAACAGGCCGTTTAGCACGCTGAAGACGATCGCAATTACCGGTAAGTCGAACACCAGTGGCAGCACCGCGAATTCGCCGATCACGATCAGGTAATTGGGGTGGTTCAACCAGCGGTAAGGCCCCGATTTCACCAGCGGCGCGCCCGGCAAGACGATGATGCGGGTCGTCCAGCGATCGCCAAGGGTGGAGATTACCCAAATCCGCCCGAGCTGGAGCAGGAGAAACAGGATCATGGGGATAATCTCGATTGGGGGGCCCGGCCCAAAAAGCCAGAGGACCGCAAGCCAGAGGGCGTGGAGCGTCACGATGAAGGGGTAATGCCCGCGCGCTACTTCATAAGCGCCGCGCGCCAGCAGCCGTTTGGTGTTGTGCTGGGAAAGCGCAAGTTCGGCCAAACGCTGCAATGTGACGAATGCGAGCAGGGCCACCCCCAGCCACATCAGGTGCGCTCCAGCAGCATGCCGGCGCAGGTGAAGCCGGGTCCGAAGGCGGTCAGCATCGTCCGCTCGGGCAGCTCGCGCTGCAACAGCCGCTCCAGCACGAACAGCACGGTCGGCGCGCTCATGTTGCCGCAGTCATTGAGCACATCGCGCTCCAGGTCGAGCGTTCCCACCGGCAGCGCCAGCGCGCTCTCGATCGCGTCGATCACCTTGACCCCGCCGGGGTGGCAGCAGAAGCGATCGATGTCGCCGCGGGCGCGGCCCATGCCGGCCAGCATGCCGTCGACCGCACCGGCCAGCTCGCCCTCGACGAAGGGCGGAATGGCACGGTCGAACACCACCGCCAGGCCGGGATCCTCGACTCGCCAGCCCATGATGTTGAGCGTGTCGGGCCACATCCGTTCGCCAGCCCCGGCGATGGTGGCGATGGCTTCCCCGTCCGTTCCAACCACCGCGGCGGCGGCGCCATCCCCGAAGATGGCGGTGGCGACGATGGCGGCAGGATCATCGCTGTCGAGGCGGATGGCGATCGAGCAGGTCTCGATGGTGACGAACAGCCAGCGCGTCCCCGGCTCCGCGGCGGCGAGGCGGGCGGCGGTGGCGAGGCCGTTGACGCCGCCGGCACAGCCCAATCCGAACACGGGCACGCGGCGGACATTGTCGCGGAGGCCAATTGCCGGCCCGTTTCGGGCGTCGAGGCTGGGCGTGGCAATGCCGGTCGTGGACACCGCGACCACGCCGTCGATGTCGGACGGCTTCAGTCCCGCACGCTCGATCGCGGTCGAAGACGCCTCGCGAAACAGGGCGTCGCATGCATCCAGATAGACGCGGTTGCGTTCTTTCCAGCCATGATGGCCTTCATACCACTGGGTCGGCGCGACGATGTGCCGCTGGGCAATGCCGGCATTGTCGAACACGCCTGCCAGCCGGTCGAACAACTCTTTCCTGCCGCCGAAGAGCTCGCGAGCCTTGGACTTCGCGTAGGATTGTTCAACCGTGTACGGCGGGAGCGCAGTGGCGAGGGACAGAAGGTTGATCTTGTTCATACAAGTCCTTCGGTTCGCCCTGTTGGTTCGAGGAGACATCGGATGAGCCGGAGCATTTTGCAAGCCGGGCTGGTGGCGCTGCTGTGCGCAGCATGCCAGTCACAGGGATCGGCGCAGCCCGAAACGTCGGGCAACCGGCCCTTCACGGTGGCGGAGATCGCGGAGTTCAGCACGCCGTGGGCCATGGCCTTCCTGCCGGGGAGCGGCGTGCCGCTAACTAATATGGCCCTGCTGACGGAAAAGGAGGGCCGGCTGTGGCTGATCGATGTCACGAACGGCAAGCGCGCCCAGGTGTCAGGAGTTCCGCAGGTCGTGGTGGCGGGGCAGGGCGGGCTCGGCGATGTCATGCCCCACCCGGACTTTGCCGGGAACCAGCGGGTTTATCTCAGCTATGTCGAAGGAGGGCCGAGCGGTACCAGCGGGGCCGCGCTGGGCTATGGCAGGCTGGACCTGAGCAATGCGGCAGCGCCTGCGCTGCGCGACTTCAAGGTGATCTGGCGGCAGCAGCCGAAAGTGACCGGCGACGGCCACTTTTCCCACCGCATCGCGTTCGGACCCGACGGCTTCCTCTATTTGTCGTCCGGCGAACGGCAGAAGATGACGCCGGCGCAGGACCTCACCAATGATCTCGGCAAGGTGCTGCGGCTGACCGCTGAGGGCCAACCGGCGGAAGGCAATCCATTCAACAACCCCCTGGCCGATACCAACCGGGATACGGCGATCTGGAGCTACGGTCACCGCAATGTGCTGGGCCTGCAGTTTGCTCCTGACGGGCGGCTATGGGCGTCGGAGATGGGGCCGCAGGGCGGCGACGAGATCAACCTGATCCTGCCGGGGAGGAACTATGGCTGGCCGCGCGTGTCGAACGGCAGCCACTATGGCGGTGCCGACATCCCCGACCACAAGCCCGGCGATGGATATGAAGCGCCCAAGGTCTGGTGGACGCCGTCGGTCTCTCCGGGTGCGATGCTGATCTATACGGGTGACAAATTCCCTGAGTGGAAGGGCGACGCGCTGGTCGGCGCCCTGTCAGGCGAAGCGTTCATTCGGATCGATATCGACGGGGATACCGCGAGGAAGGCCGACCATTGGCCGATGAATGCGCGGATCCGCGCGGTCGACCAAGGTCCGGACGGCAGCGTCTACTTGCTGGAAGACGGGCCGAGCGGGGGGCGGTTGCTCAGGCTCGATCCAAAGTGACAGCAGCGGAGCGGACCTGACCCATGGTCGCCTTTGTCGTCGAACAGGTCGATGCGGTCTGGCTGATTGCCGGCGACCCGCTGAAGTCGATGGACTGGATGAGCCCCTATGTCTGGCCGGGCCCGGACAAGAAGCTTTGGATGATGATGCGCGGGGTGCCCAATCCGATGGATTCGGATGACCCCACCGGCATCATCTGGTGCGGATATTCCGAGGACGGCCTGACGTTTCACATGGACGCGCGTCCGGTGATCACGCCGGGCCCGGAGGTGATCGATTTCGGCGGGGTCGAGGATCCGACGGTAGTCCAGACCGATGACGGCATGCTGGTCTATTACACCGGCGTCCACGCCGATCGCCGCCAGGGGTCGTTGCTGCTGGCGGCAGGGCCCAATCCCTACCAGCTGGAGAAGCGCGAGGTCGTGCTGAAGGCGCCCGCAGGCGAGGGCAATTTCAAAGAAGCGACATTGCTCGAGGCGCCCGACAAGAGCTGGCGGCTGTTCTACGAATTTGCGCGCGACGGGGCCTCCCGGATCGGCATGGCGCGCGCGCCAGAGCTGGGCGTGGAATGGACCGCCATGGAAGAAATGGTCCCGGTGCGCGAAGACAGCTGGGACAATTGGCACCTGTCGCCCGGGCCCATCATCCAATGCGCGAACCGCGACCCGGTGATGTTCTACAATGGCGCGACGCACGATGCGCGCTGGCGCATCGGCTGGGTCACCTTCGACCAGAGTTGCAACTGCATTACCGGGCGCGGCGTCGAACCGCTGCTGATGCCGCCGCCCGCCACGGATCGCGCTGCCACCGACATCGCCTTTGCAGCATCAGCGATCCTCCAGCAGGATGGAGCGATCCATCTTTATTATTCGCTGGAGGACCGGCTGATTTCGCGAGCCGTGATCCGCGCGTACGATTAATCGACCGGCTGCGGTTCTTCGACGGGCTGGGGCACGGTGCGCAGATAAGGCTTCACCGTCTTCCAGCCACCGGGGAATTTTTCCTTGGCCTGCTCGTCGCTCAGCGATGGAACGATGATGCAATCTTCGCCTTGCTTCCAGTTGACCGGGGTCGCGACCGAATGCTTGGCCGTCAGCTGGATGCTGTCGAGCAGCCGCAGCACCTCGTCGAAGTTGCGGCCGGTGCTCATCGGATAGATCAGCATCGCCTTGATCGTCTTGTCGGGGGCGACAATGTAGACCGTGCGCACGGTGGCGTTGTTGGCCGCGGTCCGCCCTTCCGACGTCTCGCCGGAATCTGCCGGAAGCATGTTGTAGAGCTTGGCGACATTAAGGTCCTGGTCCCCGATCATCGGGAAGTTGACGTCATTGCCGGTGACATCCTTGATGTCCCGCATCCAGCCGTGATGATCGCCGATCTTGTCGATCGACAGGCCGATCACCTTGGTGTTGCGCTTGGCGAATTCATCCTGGAGGCCGGCCATATAGCCGAGCTCGGTCGTGCAGACGGGGGTGTA
>Ga0209382_10013047_pt1 | contig 10222 bp, 6 predicted proteins | sample SoiMetdeltSBSDD5_FD_187599 | JGI IMG/M metagenome (GOLD analysis project Ga0209382, IMG submission 187599) | Bulk soil microbial communities from a Populus tree surrounding site in Tennessee, USA - Soil MetaG P. deltoides SBSDD5 (SPAdes) (version 2) | ecosystem: Environmental > Terrestrial >...
TCGCCGTCCTGGACCGCGTGGCCGGTCGGCGTCTGCATCCAGGAGTTGAGCGCGAGGATCCAGAAGGCGGAAAGCGTGGTGCCTGCGGCGACGACGACGCTCGAGAGAAGGTGCACGCGTCCTGACACGCGGTTCATGCCGAAGAGCATCACGCCGAGGAACGTGGCTTCGAGAAAAAATGCCGTGAGCACTTCGTACGCAAGCAGCGGACCGGCGATGTTGCCCACGCGGTTCATGTAGCCCGGCCAGTTGGTGCCGAACTGGAAGCTCATCGTGATGCCCGACACCACGCCCATCGCGAAGGAGAGCGCGAAGACCTTCACCCAGAGCTGGTACGCGCCGAGCCACGCCGGGTCGCGCGTGCGCTCGTAGCGCACGCGGAACACGACGAGCAGCCACGCGAGGCCGATCGTGATGGTGGGGAAGAGGATGTGGAAAGCGATGTTCAGCCCGAACTGCACCCGCGCGAGCAGGAGGGCTTCATCCATGGGCCTAATATACTGAAATGGCCACCCCTCAGTTGGAAAAAGCGCGCGCATTTCGCGCGCTTCACGAGCGCGCGGGCGCGTTCATCGTTCCGAATCCGTGGGACGCCGGCACGGCCAAGATCCTCGCCGCGCTCGGCTTCGAGGCGCTCGCAACGACTAGCCTTGGTCTCGCGAACGCGCTCGGCCGTAGCGACGGGGCCGGTGCGGTGAGCAGGCGCATGGTGCTGGATAACTGTGCCGACATCGCGCTTGCGACCGCGCTTCCGGTGAGCGCAGACCTCGAGAACTGCTATGCGGACGAGCCGCGCGCCGCCGCCGAGATGATCGGGCTCGCCGCGCAGGCCGGCGTCGTGGGCGGCTCGATCGAGGACGCGACCGGAAACAAAGACAAGCCGATCTACGATTTTCAACTCGCCGTCGAGCGTGTGGCGGCTGCGGTCGAGGCGGCACGCGCACTGCCTTTCCCGTTCGTCCTGACCGCGCGCGCCGAAAACTTCCTGCACGGCCGGCGCGACCTCGACGATACGATCCGCAGGCTCCAGGCGTTCGAACGCGCGGGCGCGGATGTCCTCTATGCACCCGGACTGCGTGACCTCGCCACGATTCGCACCGTGGCTTCCTCGGTCGCCAAGCCGCTCAACGTGGTCGTGGGTATGCTCGAGCCGGGTATCACCGCCGAGCAGCTCGGGCGCGCCGGGGTTAAGCGCATCAGCGTCGGCGGCGCGCTTTCGCGCCTCGCGCTCGCGCACTTCGTAAAGGGCGCGCGCGAAATGAAAGAGCAAGGCAGCTTCGGCTGGATGGCCGAAGCTATCGCCATCAAGGAACTGCAGAAGTACTTCGGCTGAGGTCCTGCTATGGGCACACCATCAAGACGCGTTGCGATCCTGGGCGGCACGCGCATCCCGTTCGCGCGCGCGAACGGCGCGTACATGGAGGCGAGCAACCAGCAAATGCTGACCGCGGCGATGAGCGCGCTCGTCGAGCGCTTCGGACTGAAGAACCAGAAGCTCGGTGAAGTCGCCGCCGGCGCGGTGATCAAGCACTCGCGCGACTGGAACCTCGCGCGCGAATCGACGCTCGGCTCGGGCCTGCATCCGGAGACGCCGGCTTACGACCTGCAGCGCGCCTGCGGCACCAGCCTTTCCGCGGTAGCGCAGCTCGCGCATCGCATCGCGCAGGGCGAGATCGATTGCGCGATCGCCGGCGGCGCCGACAGCGCGAGCGATATTCCGTTGTCCTACAGCCCGCGGCTGCAGCGCACCGTGCTTTCCGTTGCCAGGAACAAATCGTGGAGCGGCAAACTCGCGAGCATCGGCCACCTGCGTCCCTGGGATCTCGCGCCGGCCGCGCCGGGCATCGCCGAGCCGCGCACCGGCCTTTCCATGGGACAGCACTGCGAGGAAATGGCGAAGGAGTGGAAGATCAGCCGCCGTGAGCAGGACGAGGTCGCGCTCGCGAGCCACAAGAACGCCGCCGCAGCTTGGGTCTCCGGTTTTTTCCAGGACCTCGTCGTGCCGTTCAACGATCTGCAACGCGACAACAACGTGCGCGGCGACACCTCGCTCGAGAAACTCGCCTCGCTCAGGACCGCGTTCGATTCGAGCGCTGCGGGCACGCTGACGGCAGGCAACAGCTCGCCGCTGACCGACGGTGCAGCCTGCGTCTTACTTTCCTCCGAAGACTGGGCGCGCTCGCGCGGTATGGAACCTCAAGCCTTCATTACCCATTCCGAAACCGCGGCCGTCGACTTTGTGGGCATGAGCGGACCGAAGGAAGGCATGCTGATGGCGCCGGCGTACGCGCTGCCGCGCATGCTCGAGCGCGCCGGCATGAAGCTCCAGGACTTCGACATCTACGAAATCCACGAGGCCTTCGCAGCGCAGGTGCTCTGCACGCTGAAGGCGTGGGAGTCCGATGATTTCTGCCGCAAGAAGCTCGGGCGTGAGCCGCTCGGCTCCATCGACCGATCGAAGATGAACCCGAAAGGCTCGAGCGTCGCGCTCGGTCATCCCTTCGCCGCGACCGGCGCGCGCATCGTCGCCACGCTCGCGAAGGAGCTCAAAGAACGCGGCTCCGGCCGCGGCCTCATCTCGATCTGCGCCGCAGGCGGAATGGGCGTGACCGCGATCCTCGAGCGGTAACTCGAACTCTATTCCTTGCGCAGCGCGGGACAGTGCTCGCGTGGAAAGTCGCGCTCGCCGAGCAGGCCGCGGACCTCTTTCGACAGTTTGCCGTGGTGGCAGGCGGCGAGCTTGAACGGCAGGTCCTGGGTGACGCGCTCGACGCGCTCGAGCATCCACTTCGCCGAGCGCGTGGAGAGAAACCAGCCGAGCGCCGGATCCGGCTGGCCGGCTTCGAGGAGCGCGTCCCAGTCGCCGTAGAGGCTCCAGTCGATGAGCCGGTTGCGATCGCACGCAAAATCGCTGCGCAGGCGGCGAATCTCTTGCCGCGCGCGCGCCTCGCGCACCCTGAGGAAAGTCTCGATGGGCGCGGTGACGCCCGAGAGCCAGGGAAGCTCCGCGCGCAGCGTCGGCCGCGGATCGTCTGCCCAGGGCCAGTTCGGCGGCGGGCAGGCGAGGGGCGGCGCATTCGCGTTGTCGATGACGATCACGTAGAGATCGTCCTTCGGCACGCCGTTGGCGGCGAGTGCGCGCACGAGGTCGTTGACGGTCGCGACGCCGGAGTTCTCGAAGTAGCCGCCGTCGACCAGCCTTTCCCAGATGCGCTCCGCGCCGTCGGGGCACTGGTTCTCCACCGGCTCCTCGCTGCACGAGAACACCGTGCCCGCCGGGCTCACGTAGGTGAAGCGCGCGGAGTTCAGCACCACCTCGCGTACCGGTATCCCGTCGGCCTTGATCGGCGCGCGGCGCGGTGAACGCATGAGGTCCACGACGCCCGGAATCGTCTCGCGAAGATAGGCCACGTTGCCCGCGACGATGCGCTGCCCGGAGTCCGCTCCGGTGGTGTTGAGATACACCGCCGGCCCGACCTTGCCGTGCGCGTCGATCGGCGCGAAAGCCTTCAGGAATGCCTCATCGAAGCGGCCCGCGGCGCCCCATTTGCCGAACTCCTCGTCCCACGCACGGCTCCACGATCGGGCGAGCGTGGCGCCGCGATCGTTGTCGAGCGGCGTGTGCAGCAAGCGCGCGCCGAGCTCGGCGAAGACGATCGAGCCCACCACCGGCCCGAGGAAATCGCGTCCGAGCATTCTGTTCATCTCCTCGCGGCGGCCGCGCATGCAGGGGTTATCCGGGTTCTCGAGCTTCTTCGCCTCCCAGACCTGACGCTGCGCGAGGTAAGCCGCGACACCGAGCGAGCCGCCCGAGACGCCGGAATAGGCATAGACGTGTCGTCCGAATTCGCCGCAGGTGAGGTCGTCCGCGGCCGCAAGCGCGGTCGCGGTCCAGAGCGCGGCGCGCAGGCCGCCGCCAGCCGCGGCGACCAAGAACACGGGCCGCTTTTCCCCCCGGTCCGGCAGCGCCGCGCGCCACTGCGCGAAATGCCCCTCGAGGCGCGGCCGGCGTTCGCCGCTTCGCTCGTAGGACGTGTCGCGCAGCGAATGATCGAGCGATGCGCCGAAGACGACGAGCCAGGCGATCGGCACCCAGCCGAGCGCGGGCCAGCCGCGCAGTTTCGGGAGATAGACCCAGAGGGCGCCGACGAAGGACCAAAGGCCCAAGGCGGCGAAGAAGATGGCAAGCGTGCCGAAGGTCGTGCCGAGCTCGATCGGCCATTGGCCGAAAGCGACCGCGAGCGAGACAAGCGCGGCGATCGAGAACACGATGGCCCACGCGGTAACCGGCTCGATCCCGGCGCGCGGCGTTCCGGGATCCGACGGCAGATGGAAGAAATCGCGCCGCCGGCTGATCAGCCAGAGGCCGCACGACGCGAGCACGAGGATGAGCGCCGATACGCGCAGACCGGAGTGGTCGAACGCATACCAGCCGGCGCTGATGATCCACGCGATGCCGGTGCCGACCATGCCGGCATCGGCCGCGATTTTCCATTTGCGGTTCTTGTGGCCGAGCCACCACGACCAGGCGAAGACGAGCGTCGCGGCGCCGAAGAGAAGGCCGAGAGAATGCTGGCCAGGCTGCGTGCTCGCGGGCAGGTTGCTCCACGCCACGGCCATTGCCGCAAGCGCGAGCAGCGCGTGCGGGACAAGCTGAATCGGATACGGGCGCTCGTGGAGCTTGATCCAACGACCGAGCACGCGGTCGCCGAGCGACGCCACGGTCCAGGTGACCGGCACGACGCCCGCGGCGAGCAGCGCGACCCAGCTTCCGATCGGCTCCTCGGCGAGGAAGATGGACGAGCTGCACGCGACCATCATCACCGCGGCGAACGGCGCGAGGCGCGGCAGCTCCTGGTTCGCCCAGTGCGCGAACCGGTGCGCGTGCTGATGCGGCGCCCGGTCCGCCGGAAAGCTGGTGCTCGAGAGGAGCCGCATCGCGTACCAGGTGAACAGCGCCCACACCGCCATCGCGAGCACGAAGAACGTCGCGTGCAGCACCCGAGTTGCCTCGAGGCGCGCCAGCTGTCGGATATCGACTACAAGGTTGGCGAGGATCTCGCGCGTCTGGTCCACGCCCACGAGGAAGAACACGCCGGCTGCGAGCGCGGTGAGCGGGTACACATTGCGCCACGCGTAGCGCGCCAGGTACGCGAAGCTCCAGAGCAGGGTAAGGAAGGCGCTCGAGACGGGATGGCGGCGCGCCGGCGCGGCGGGTTCGACAGGAAAATCTTCGGCCATAAATCCCCCTTCCTGTGCGAGCATCATAGGCATCGCCTGCGCACGCGGTTTATCCGCGCGTCGAAAAGTGAGGTGAATAATGCGCTTGGCGAGTAAAATGACCGCCATGATCCGAGCCATCGTCGCGCTCGCTAGCGCTCTCTTCGCGACCGCGCTCTTCGCGCAATCCCCGCCCGTCAGCCTCAAAGGGCACGATCCCGTGTCGTACTTCACCGAGGGCCGCCCGGTGAAAGGCCAGGCCGGCATCCATCACGATTACGACGAGGCACGCTACCTCTTCTCGAGCCCGCGCAACCGCGAGCTCTTCGCGGCGAGCCCCGAGCGCTATACGCCGCAGTTCTCGGGGCTCTGCACCACGGGCCTGGCGCTTGGCGTGAAGGCCGAAGCCGACCCAAGCGTGTTCAAGATCGTCGACGGCAAGCTCTACGTCTTCTCGTCGACTGGGGCGCGCGAGAAGGTCGACAAGGATCCGTCGCTCCTCGCGAAGGCGCAGCAGAACTCGCGCAGCCTGCGCTAGGGAAGTTGCCTAGCTAAAGCCCGGCCTTCACCAGGCCTTCCACCGTTTTCTCGCGGTGCGCCGGGTTCAGCAGGCGCTGGCCGAAGTTATTCACTTCGAAAAATGGGCTGCCGCGGCGCACTTCGTCCGCTGCGCGCCGCGCGCCTTCGGCGTCGCCGAGCTGCGCGAGCGCGGCTGCGTGCACTGCGTGCAGGAAGACGGTGCGCGCCTGCGACTCCACCGCGACTGCCGTCTGCACCGCGTCGCGATAACGGCCGGCGAGGTAATAGGCCAGCGCCAGGTTGAACATGCCCTCGGGCGAGAGCCGCGGATCGAAGCGCCGCGCGGCTTCGCTCGCGGCGATCGACTCCTCGATCTTGCCGGTCCATAGCAGGATGCCGCCGCGCAGCGCGTGCGCGACGGCGTCGCTTCCGTTCAACTGGAGCGCGCGCTCGGCATCAGCCAGCGCGGCCTCGTAGTCGCCGGTGACCGTGTGGATGTTGCCGAGTATGCCGCGCGCGCGCGCGTTGGCGCCCGGGTCGTCGATCGCGAGCGCGCGGCGCGCGGCCTCCTCGCTGCGGCGCAGCGCCTCCGCGGGATCCTCGACCCAGCCGAACACCGCGCGCTGGAACTCGGCGAAGGCGTTCGCCGCGTGCGCTTCCGCGTAGTTCGGCGAAAGCTTGATCGCCTGCGCGATCAGCGCGCGCGCCTCGCGGTTCGCCGCGCGCTCGACCACGCGCATCAGCTCGCGCGCACGCAGCACGAGCTCGTAGGCCTCCAGGCTCTCGGGCGGCTTCATCGCCGCGCGCTGCTGCTCGATCGCGTTGAGCTTGACCGCGAGCGTGCCGACGATGTCGCCGACGATGCGGTCCTGCATGGTGAACACCTCGCGCCCGGGGCCGTCGTACCGCTCGGACCACAATAGCGTCCCCTTGGCCGCGTCGGAGAGCTCCACGTTGATGCGCAGCGTGCCGCTCGCCTCGCGCACGCTGCCCAGCACGAGGTAGCGCACGCCGAGCTCGCGCATGATCTGCTCCGGCGCCGCGACGCGCATCTTGTACGCCTGCACCGTGTTGTACGCGATGACGCGGATTGCCGAGAAGCGGCCGAGCGCGTTGATGATGTCCTCGGTGAGGCCGTCGCTGAAGAACTCGCGCTTCGGATCCGCGCTGTGATTGGCGAAAGGCAGCACCGCGATCGTCGCCGCGTGCTGCGGCGCCTGGCGTTCCATCCTGGGAAACAGCACGAACGCCGCCACCGCAATCACCGCCACGAGCGCCGACCACAACGCCGCGCGCCGCGGCAACGGCCTGCGCCGCCGCTTCACGCCGATCGCGCTCATGTCGACGGCATGGACGCGGATCGGCCGCGCGATGTTCTTCACCTGCTCGGTGCCGCGATCGACGATGCGATACGGCGTCTTGTCGCGCACCTGGTCGTAGGCGCTCGCCGAAAGCGCGATGCCGCCGTAGTCGGCGAGGCTTTCCAGGCGCGCGGCGATGTTCACGCCGTCCCCATAGAGCGCGCCGTCCTCGACGATCACGTCGCCGAGGTTGATGCCGATGCGAAACTGCATGCGCTCCTCGGCATTGGCGATCGCGGCATTGCGCGCGGCGATCTCCTTCTGGATCTCGACCGCGCTCTCGACCGCGTCGATCACCGAGGGGAATTCGGCGAGGATCGAATCGCCCGGCGCGTTGACGATGCGCCCGCCGCGGGCCGCCGCGCGCTCAGCGAAGATCGCGCGCCGCTCGTTCAGCAGCCGCACCGTGGCCTGCGCGTCGCGCTGCATGTGGCGGCTGTAGCCGACGACGTCGGCGGCGAGGATCGCGGACAGCCGCCGCTGCGAGCTCATGCGGCTAGTCTAGCAACGCCTTCCCGGGGGTAAAATGCGCATCCATGCAAAGGCTTGTGCTTTTCGTGATCGCGTCCATCTTTAGCTGCGGCGCGCTCGCGCAATCGGTCGCCATCAAGGGCTATGATCCCGTGGCCTACTTCGAGCCGGGGCACCCCACGAAAGGCTCGGACTCGATTTCGTACGACTTCGACGGCGCGCGCTACCTTTTCTCCAGCAGGAAGAACCGCGAGCTCTTCGCCAAGGATCCCGAGCGCTACGCGCCGCAGTTTAGCGGCCTGTGCACCGGGAACCTGGCCGAGGGTCGCCGCGTGGAGGCTGATCCCACCGCGTTCGTCGTGCGCGACGGCAAGCTCTACCTCTTCCAGGGCCAGAAGGGCGTTGAACGGGTCCGTGCCGATCCATCGCTCTTCGCGAAAGCGCATCAGAACGCACGGAAATAGCGTCGCTCCCTAAAGCAGAACTCTTCGCTCGCCTCGAGCAGGGCCACGCGGCGCGCGTCACCGTCGTCACGCCGAACAAGCGCCTTTCGCAGGCGCTCATGGCGCAATTCGATTCTTTCCAGGTCGAGAAGAACCTCTCGGTTTGGGAAGCGCCCGACATCCTGCCCTTCGACGCCTTCGTCGAGCGCCTCTGGGAAGACGCGCTCTATTCCGAGCTTGGCGAAACCCTGCCGCTCCTCCTAACACCCGCACAAGAGCAGCACCTCTGGGAGGAAATCCTCGGGAAAAGCGAGCTCCTGATCGTCTCGCAGGCGGCGGCGCAATGCCGCGACGCCTGGCGCCTGATGCACCAGTGGCGCATCGCGGCCGGCAGCGGCAACGAAGACCTGCAGGCCTTTTCAAAATGGGCTTCCGTGTACCGCGAACGCACGGCAGGCGAAGTCGATGCCGCGCGCCTGCCCGACCTCATGGCGCAGCACCTCGACAAGCTCAAGAAGCCGGCGCTGCTCGTCGCCTACGGCTTCGACGTCATGCCCCCGCAAACCGCCGAATTCCTCCAGCGCTTCGAATCGGCTTCGTGCATGCCGGAGGACGTGGACGGCCAGTGCGTGCGCACGTCCTACCCGTCGGCCAGGCACGAGCTCGAAGCCGCCGCGAAGTGGGCGCGCGCGCAACTCGAAATTCGGGGTCAGGGTGCGAATTCACCCCGCATCGGCGTCGTCGTTCCCGAGCTCCATCGCCGCCGCGCCGAAGTGGTGCGCGTGTTCTCGCGCGTGATGCAGCCCGGCTACAACCTTCCGGGCGCAGTGAAGACGCCGATGCCGTTCAACGTCTCCCTCGGCAAGCCTTTGCACAGCTACCCCCTGGTCGGCGCCGCGCTCAATCTCCTCGAGCTCGCGCACCAGAGCGTGGGCTTCCCGGTCGCGAGCTACCTCATCCGCTCGCCCTTCCTCGCGCACGCCGACACCGAACTCGCGCGCCGCGCGACGCTGGACGCGAAGCTGCGCAAGGATTTCGGCGAGACCGTCACCCTCGCGAAGCTCATCGCCGCCGCCCAGCCGGCGCCGCTGCTGCGAAAAGCGCTCGAGCGCGTGTTCGAAATCTCCAAGACGAAACCGCAATCGCCGGCCGAGTGGGCCCGCCACTTCTCCGCGCTCCTGGAAGCCGCCGGCTTCCCCGGCGAGCGCACGCCCGACTCGGACGAATTCCAGACGCGCGCCAAGTGGCACGAAGCCTTATCTGAATTAGCCAAGCTGGAGCGAATCGCCGAGCGCTTCTCCTTCGACGAGGCGCTCTCGTTCCTCAAGCGCCATTGCACCGACACGCTTTTCCAGCCCGAGACGCCCGACGCGCCGATCCAGATCCTCGGCGTGCTCGAATCGGCGGGCCTGCGGTTCGACTGCCTGTGGGTGAGCGGGCTCACCGATGAAGCATGGCCGCTCGACGCGCGCCCGAATCCCTTCCTCCCGATCGCGGCGCAGAAGAAAGCCGGCATCCCGCAGGCGAGCGCCGAGACCGCCGCTGCCTACGACCGCAGCATCACCGAAGGCTGGACGCGCGCCGCGCGCGAGGTGGTGTTCTCCTGGCCGCAAAAGGAAGAGGACCGCGACTTCGCTCCCAGCCCTCTGATTTTGGGTTTTGAGCAAAGAGCTATTTCCATCCCCGACTACCCGCGCTACCGCGACCTTCTCTTCGCCTCGCGCAAGCTCGAGTCCTTCGAAGACCACAAAGGCCCGCCCGTCCCGCCAGGAAAAGTGCGCGGCGGCACGCGCGTGCTCGCCGACCAGGCGGCGTGCCCGTTCCGCGCGTTCGCAAGATGGCGCCTGGGCACCGAGGAGCTCGAGGAGCCCGAAGCAGGCCTCGATGCGCGCGATCGCGGCACGCTCGTGCACGCGCTCATGCGCGAGCTCTGGACGCGCCTGCGCGGCAGCGCATCGCTCCGCGGCGAGCTCGGACCGCCCATCACCCAGTCCGCGGCCGCCGCGGTGAAGGAGATGGGCCTCGAAGGCCGCTACGCCGAGCTCGAGCGCGAGCGCCTCGCGAAGCTCGCGCGCGAATGGCTCGAGGTCGAGTCGCGCCGCGAGCCCTTCGAAGTGGTATCGAGGGAAGAAAAGCGCGCCATCCAGGTCGGCACCCTTCAGTTCGAATCGCGCATCGACCGCATGGACAAGACGGCCGACGGCCACG
>Ga0209382_10013049_pt1 | contig 10221 bp, 6 predicted proteins | sample SoiMetdeltSBSDD5_FD_187599 | JGI IMG/M metagenome (GOLD analysis project Ga0209382, IMG submission 187599) | Bulk soil microbial communities from a Populus tree surrounding site in Tennessee, USA - Soil MetaG P. deltoides SBSDD5 (SPAdes) (version 2) | ecosystem: Environmental > Terrestrial >...
GCCATGCGACGAAGCCGATGATGACGAAGTTGAGCAGCGTGCCGCCGAAGTCACCGATCTTGAACGGAATCGGCCCCGGGGTGACGGCGGATTGCCACAGTTTCGGGTCGGGCGTCGCCACCGCGACGATCGGCATGATGAAGTCTTCGACGACTGCCGTGACGAGCTTGTTGAGAGCCGTACCCACCACCACCGCAATAGCCAGTGCGAGGACGTTCTCCTTGAGCAAAAACGCCTTGAACTCGCTCCACATCGACATATCGTGCCTCATGAAGTAGGAAGGGTTCGACCTCCGCCCATTGCCGAAGGCTGTCGGGCGCCCTCGCCCGTGAAGTTGCGCCCGCCAGCCGGCCGCGCTAGCCCCGATGTGTTGGAGCGTGCGGTCGAGGCGGGCACAACTGTTGCCTTTGCTGGCTACACCAGGCAAAACACACGAGGTCGGCTCGAATGTCCGCAGGCGCCACCGACGATCGCTCGATTCTCGACCCCGATGTCGACGATCAGGCTCAGGCTAGGCCCGTCGACGCCGGTGCGCCCACACCCGACATCTCGAAAACGGCTTCGGCCCTCGCGACCGTTCGCGCACGCTCGATCGGCGTCACGACCCTGTCGATTCTCGCACTCCTGTACACGCTCTACTTCGCGCGCGACTTCCTCCTGCCGATCGTGATGGCGCTCCTTCTCGATCTGCTCTTCAGCCCCGTCGTGCGCGCGTTTACGAGGGTCGGAATCGGTGCCCCGTTCGGCGCCGCGATCGTGGTGGTCGGGCTGCTCGCAGCCGTCAGCTTCGGTGCGTACGAGCTCTCCACGCCGGTTGAGCGATGGGTCGCAGAGGCGCCGGCTACGCTTGCGCGAGCAGAGGCGCGGCTGAAGAAGCTCACGAAACCCCTCGAGCGCGTGCGACGCACGGCGGAACAGGTGGAGACGGCCACGAGCACCGCGGCGCCGCCGAAAACCACCGAGGTCGTCGTCCGCGGCCCGGGGATCGTCGCGCGCGTGTTCGGGACGACGCAGCGCTTCGTCGCCGGTTCGCTGCAGGTCATCATCCTGCTCTACTTCCTGCTCGCGGCGGGCGATCTGTTTCTGCAGAAGCTCGTGAAGGTGTTGCCGCAGCTCGGCGACAAGCGCACGGCCGTGCAGATCGCGCGGAAGACCGAGTCATCGATCTCGACGTATCTCATTACCGCGCTCGCGATCAATGTCGGCGAAGGGATCGTGGTGGCGGGAGCGCTGTATCTGCTCGGGATGCCCAATCCGGCCCTGTGGGGCGCCCTGGTCGCGCTCCTGGAATTCGTTCCCTACCTCGGCGCGGCGACGATCATCATCGTCTTGACGGTCGCGGCACTGACGACGTTCGACGCTGTCGGCCACGCGCTGTTGATCCCGCTCGCGTTTCTCACGATCAACCTGATCCAGGGAAACCTGATCAGCCCACTGCTGTACAGCCGCCGCCTAACGCTGAACCCCGTTGCGGTGTTCGTCGGGCTGGCGTTCTGGTGGTGGATCTGGGGCATTCCGGGCGCGTTCGTGGCCGTGCCGCTCATGGCCACGTTCAAGATCTTCTGCGACCACATCGACTCACTCGCGCCGATCGGCGAGTTCCTTGGCCAGCGTGACGACCAGGAGCGGCGAGAAACGGTGCGCGTCGGCTAGGCCCCGGCCGCCGGATAGCTTCCGACGCCGCGTACGACATCTGTGCGGGGCAAAGCCTTTTCTCGGAACAACGATTTGACGGAAGAGGCTGAAAACGGCCGGATCCGGCTTTGCATCCAAAATGCCGATCACAACGAGCCGGGGGTTTTCATGAGACAACCTCGGGATGCTCATTTCATCCGTCCCGAGGCGTTTTTATTGGCTTCAGCTCGTTAGGCAGTATCCGGCCGTTTTTGCCTTGATCCGTTTCATCGCTGTTCCGGAAAAGGCTTGGCGAACATCGTAGACGGGCGGCGCCAATCATGTCGTGTGCGGCCCGACTAGAAACGCGCCTCGAAGTACAGGTCCAGCAGCGTGCGCTGACGCGGGTAGATACCACGCGACAGGTCTGCTCTGAACAGACCGTCCATGAACGATGCCCCGATCCCCGCGCCGCTCACCGGCTGGCCCGGATGGCTCCAGGCGCTTCGGTCGCCCGCCCAGCCCAGATCTCCGAACACCGACGGCCGCACCACCATGAACTGCTTGCCCAGCTCGGCCCGCCCGAGCCAGTACGAGTTCCCGACCTGGCCGGGCTCCGTCAGGCTCGGCCGCTGCCCGCGGACGGTGTGCGCCCCGCCGATGAACCACTCACGCTGCGGCGGCAACGTTCCGCCGGACGTGCCCGCGCTCCCGGTCATGGCCGCCTCGAAGCCGCCCCCGAGGCCACGCGAGAGCGTCAGGTCGAGTGCGCCACGTGCATAGTCGAACGTACCCGCGGCCGCCTCAGCGCGAGTGTCGGTCAGCAGCCGCCAACCCTCGGGATCGAGGCCGAGCGTGTGCGTGTAGCGCACCTCCGCACCGCCGATCGTGCCCTCCGTCGCCTCGATGTTGGGGAGGAACTGCACGTCGTTCATCGCGTTCGCGAGCGAGAACTGCGTCTCGACGTTCGCGTTCCACTGATGCTCGCCGAACAGCCGCCACGTGAAGCCACCGCCGCCCACGTTCGAACCGGACAGCTCGCCGCCCCACGTGCGATAGTAGAAACCCTCATCGAGCCCGAACAGCACCGCGTTGAGCGAGCTGCCGAACGACAGCGGGTCGCCATAGTCGTTCGCCGCCTCGAGCCGCCGGTAGACCCCAAGATCGAGCTGTCGCCGGCCGTTGCTGCGCGTGCCGAACAGCTCACCGTTCAGCTGCGCATCGGCGAAGCTCACACGAGGAACCGCCCTCGCGCTGTACCCTCGACCCAACTGCTGGGTCACGCCCAATCCAGTCGAAAACCCCTCGACACGGTTGTATCTCGTGAGGTCCAGACCGTAGTGAAACGTCGGCTTCTGCGGCGCCCACTCGGGCTGCAGCGAGAAGCCTAACGATTTCATCAGCTCATCCCGCTCCGCGGTGCCGAACAGCTCCTCGCCGGGCTCGTAGATGGAACCGGGAAGATCGGGCGACCGCGCAAGCGCCGTCGAATCACACGGCATGCGAACGGCGAGTCGCACCGTGCCGTTGTACCGCGTGTGATACTCGGTGTAGGTGCCCGAGCTGTCGCACTGCGCCTTGCGGGCCTCCTTGTGACGCTCTCGGCGCACCGAGTCGGCTTCGTCAATGATCTTGCCGCGCCGCTTCTTCTCCTCTGGCGATAGGTCCCGCCATTTCGTGCTGTCGCCGAACAGCGAGTCGCGCAGTGATTTCGGCCCCGGCGGAATCTTCGGCAGCGAGTCGGTCCCGTTCACGCTCGCATACTTGAAGCTCTCCTCCATCTTGAACGGCACGCGCATGAACGCCACCTGCGCAGACCCTTCGGCCGCCTGGGCACGTGGGAGCCAGAAGCGCCCGCCATACAGCCCGTAGTCGATGGTCACGCCCTCGAGGTTCGCACGCATCGGCGAGAGAATCGCCTTGACCGCTGCGGGTGGCTTGTCGTCGTCCTCGTCGAACGCCGCCTCTTCGTCGGCAACCTGCCAGATGTCCATCTCGACCGACATCCGATACGCGGCGCGCACGAGCTGACCCGTGCTCACGTCGAACCAGAACGAGCCAACGGAAAGCCGCCAATTCGGCCGGCGCGGTTCGATCCGCAGCTCCCGCAGCGCGATGACCTTTCCGTCGGAGAGCTTGAACGAGATCGAGTCGCCAATCGCGAAGCGGTAGTATGCCTCGGACCCCACGGCCAACGGGTGGATCATGTCTTCGGGATCGACCTCGGCCTTCGCCACACCGTTCCCGATCCAGAGCGCTTCTCGCCCGGGGTAATACGGGATCGGTGACATCTCCTGTGGCTCCATCTCCGCGTCGGCGTCCTTCACCATTGGAATCGCGGTGCGCGCGCCCTTGAGGTCGACCCACGCGCCGTTCTCGCGGGACCACCGTACCCGCGACACATTCTCGGTTCGGAACAGCAAGCGGTCACGGCCAAACGCTCGGAAGCCGAGGCCCGCTGAGATGCGTTGGTAGGCCGTGGCGTCGTACGCGAGCAGCGCCGAATCCTGACGCATTCGCGCTTCGCGTGCCTGCTTGAGAAGCGCCCGCGCAGCCGGGTCCTTGAACGCCGAGGCCTCGAGCTCGGGCGTCACCGGAATGCGCTTCCGCTCGCGCCGCTTCTCCTTCTCGTCGATCGTGTCCGCCAGGACCTTCGGCTGGCCCTGCGTGCTGTCGGGCTTTCCGCCCACGCGAACCGTGACGTGCTGATCGAACGCCAGCGCAAGGACAAGGACAGCCGAAAACATCGGTGCTCCTGAGGGTCGAGGAGGGGGAGGCCTGTGCCTCTACGTCCGGGTCCCGAGTGTGGTTTCGGTACACCGGGAGTGGAAAGTGTTCCGCAGGCTACCGGCGCGGACTCCCAGCGGTGTCGGGAGGAACGGGGGCGGTAGCGGCGGCAGCCGGCTTGCGTTGCGAGCGCGCTTGCTGCCGTGCCCGCCGCTCGTAGAACGCATTGCGCCATTCGCGGTCCACCGTCCGCTCTTCCGCCTCGCGCGCCGCGAATACCATGGCCGTGATCGCGATGACCAGCGGGCCGAGGACGGCGATCGCGCCGCCCGGGAGGGTTTTCACGCCGGAATTGTCCGCGCGACTCACGCGCGCCACGAGCGTGGGGAATCGGCGCTGCATCCACACGGTGCTCACGATGACGAGCAGCCCGAGCGCCGCGAGCGTGATCGGGAGCGCGACGACCCGGCGGAATACGTCGAAGGCCAGGTACCCGAGGTAGCCGAACGCAGCGATGCCGCCGCCGACGAGGAGCGTGCGACGCCGGAGGTAGAGCGACGCGGTCACCAGCGCGGCCGCAACGAGCGGAAGCGCGTGCCGCCACCGGCCGATGTGCTGCCAGACCTGCACGTACGCGACGAACAGCATGCTCAGCCCGGCGAGGTAGAACCAGAATGCGTAGTCCTCGCCCGCGGGCTGGCGCCGTTCCACCGCGTACGCGATCGCGATCATCGCGCACGCCACGACGCACTGGTAGTACGGTCCCACGTACCAGGTGAGACGCGGGTCGCCTAACGCCTGACCCAGGTGGAGGAGTAGTGAGACGAGTGCCACGGCAATCGGCGCCGCGAGCGCGAAGAACTTCACGCGTCTGAGCGCGACGAGCGCCACGCCGATCGTCGCGAGCTCGAGGACCATGAGCCTGGACGCGATGTACGGCTCGTACCGCGACAGCGCATTGTCCAATGCCGCCGGGTCCGGGATCTCGCCCGTTAGGCGCAGGATCGCCCACGCCCACACCGGGGTCATTGCGACCGCGAGCACGATCGCGAGCCCGCCGGCCACGTCGTACCCTCGCCGCCGCAGCATGATGCCGATCACGGCGAACGACACGGCGTACAGGATCGCCACACCGAGCACTCCGCCCGGCCCGAGGATCTTCCAGCGCTCGAGGAGGAACCACGCCAGCGCGAATAGCACGAGAAGAGCGCCGAGCGAGTAGGCGATGGTAATCGCGTTGAACCCGCGATGCGCCTCGCGCGGCTGAGGTTTCGTGGTTGTCTCGTCTGCCTTACGAGTGCGCGTGGGGGCGAGCTCGGTGGCGAGCGCCTCGAGCTTGTCGCGCTGCGCGGTGTCGATGATTCCGCGCTCGAGCGCCACGCTGATGAGTCCGGACAGGGCAGCGCTATCGTCTTCGGTCGGTGTTCGCATTAATCACAAATATGACTTTCCACAGACGGCATTGGCCTTGCTTTCTTTCTCGACCGGGCAGCGTCGCAGTACCACCCTCAACCACAGGTCCGGGCGATGGCGTCGATTTGGAAGGGGTCACTCACTTTCGGACTCGTGCACGTTCCTGTCGAGATGAAGGCGGCAATTCGAAGCGATCACATCAGCTTCAGAATGCTGCACGCGGAAGATCTGTCGCCGATCAAATACGAACGAGTCTGTCAGGCCGACGGCGAGCCGGTGCCCTGGAACGAGATCGTCAAGGGATACGAGTACGAGAAGGGCAAGTTCGTCGTGCTCACGGATGATGATTTCAAGAAGGCCGCGCTCGATTCATCGAGGACGATCGACATTATCGACTTCGTGCGCGAAGACGAGATCGACGCGCGATTCTTCGAAACGCCCTACTACCTCGTGCCCACGAAGGGTGGCGACAAGCCATACGCGTTGCTTCGCGAAGCCATGCGGCAGTCCGAAGTCGTCGGGGTCGGCAAAGTCATCATTCGGCGCACGCAGCACCTCGCGGGCGTGCGCGTCGTCGGCGAAGCGCTCGTCATGGAGCTGATGCGATTTGCCAACGAGCTGGTCGACATCGGTGACTATTCGTTCCCCGGTTCCGGGATGCTACGCGAGCAGGAGCTGAGCATGGCCAAGCAGCTCGTAGAGAACCTCGCCGAGCCCTTCGATCCGTCGCGTTACACCGACGACTACCGTTCGAACCTCATGAAGCTTATTCGGGCGAAGATGAAGGGTAAGAAGGTCACGGCGGCCGAGGCCTTGCCGGATGAGGACGAGGACTCGAAGGTGCTGGACCTCATGTCCCGGCTTCAGGCGAGCCTCGAGGAGGCGACGAAGGAGGGTACGGGCGGGAAGAAGCGCGTGGCGAAAACACCGCGACGGGCTTCCGGGAGCCGGAGCCGCCAGAAGAAGACCGCATAGACCCGAGAGGGAGGGTGCCACACCTGCGCGAGTACCGCGCGAAGCGTGACTTCACACGGACGAAGGAGCCCGAAGGCGCGACGCGCGCCGGGGCCACATCCTCGCGTGGCGTTAGGCAGCTCGCGTTCGTGATCCAGAAGCACGCCGCCAGCCATCTGCACTACGATCTCCGGCTCGAGCTCGACGGAGTGATGAAGAGCTGGGCGGTGCCGAAGGGACCGTCGCTCGACCCGACGCAGCGTCGCCTCGCCGTCGAGGTCGAGGATCACCCCATGGAATACAACACGTTCGAGGGGACGATTCCGGCCGGTGAGTACGGTGGCGGAACGGTGATGTTGTGGGATCGTGGCACCTACGAGCCGGATGACGGAAGCGTGGACTCCTTGAGGCGAGGCTACGAGCGCGGCGAGATCAAGGTCACGTTTCACGGTGAGCGACTTCGCGGCTCGTTCGCGCTCGTTCGCATGGCAAGCCGCGGCGAGGGAAAGCCGCAGTGGCTCCTGATCAAGCACAGGGATTCCGACGCCGCAGCAGGCTGGGACATCAACGAGCACGACACGTCGGTAGCGACGGGGCGAACGATGGACGAGATCCGCGACGGGAAGCCGAAGGTTTGGCACTCCAACCGGGAGACGGGAGACGGGAGACGGGAGACGTTCGGGAAACGGGAGACGAGACGCGGAAAACGGGTGGAGACCGCCGTCAAACCCGTCTCCCGTCTCCCGTCTCCAGTCTCCAGCATCACGCCCATGATGGCCTCCATCGGGACCGACATCCCGAGCGGTGAAAAATGGACCTTCGAGCCCAAATACGACGGCGTTCGCGTGCTGGCGTTCGCGTCGGGATCCGGCGTTAGGCTGATCACGAGAAACGGGAAAGACAAGTCGCACCAGTTTCCCGAGGTCACCGCCGGGGTCCGCGCGCTGGCGCTGCGCCGCAAGCGGCCGTTCGTGCTCGACGGCGAGATCGTTGCGTTCGCGGGAGATGCGCCGGCGCGCTTCCAGGCGCTCCAGAGTCGAATGCATCTCCAGGGGGAAACGGACATCGCCGGTCACGCGACGGCCACGCCATCCGCGCTCGTCGCGTTCGACCTGCTCGTGGACGGAGACGCGGTTCTGCTCGATCAACCGTGGACCGAGCGACGCAAACGCCTCGAGCGGTTCATCGGCAAGCGTCCGCCAAAGGGCGTGCGACTCGGCGAGTCCGGCCCCGGCGACGGAGAGAAGCTTCTCGCGCGAGCCCGACGAGATGACTGGGAAGGCATCATCGCGAAGCGCATAGACTCCACGTACCAGCCCGGCGCTCGATCCCGCGACTGGCTCAAGCTCAAGGTGGAGTTCCGACAGGAGTTCGTCGTCGGCGGCTACACCGAGCCGCGCAACACCCGGGAGCACCTCGGCGCCATCCTTCTCGGGCTTTTCGACGGCGACGATCTCGTGTACGTCGGACACACGGGAGGTGGCTTCACACGTGCGAGCCTCGCGGCCATGGCGAGACGCCTCGAGCGTCTCGAGCGAAAGTCGTCGCCGTTTTCTGCCCCCGTCCGCACGAACGAGAAGGCGCACTGGGTGCGGCCTGAGGTCGTGGTGGAAGTGAAATTCAACGAGTGGACCGCGGACAATCGACTCCGTCAGCCGATCTTCCTGGGCGTCCGGGACGATAAAGACCCGCGCGATGTGACTCGCGAGGGGACAAGCGTACAGCGCCGCAGCGCGACCCGCACAGGGAAACCCGGTCGGCGTGCGGGCGCGGCGGCGAGCATCAAGGCGCCGTCGAAGCGACGCTCGAAACCGACGACGGAGCGCGCGTCAAAGCGGCCATCACTGGCTTCACCGGCGGTCTCCGGAACCGACGCGAGGCTCCAGGTCGATCTCGAATCGGCAGAGCGTGAGGGACGCGACGCACGCCTGACGCTGGGTCGTGGCGTCACGCTCTCGCTCTCCAGCCTCGAGAAGGTCTGGTTTCCCGGCCGCGCGGGCGGTTACACGAAGGGTGACGTGCTCCGTCACTACGTGCGCGTAGCGCCATTCATCCTGCCCGTGATGGCCGATCGGCCGCTGGTACTCAAGCGCTTTCCGGACGGCATCAACGGTGAGGCGTTCTACCAGCAGAAAGCGCCGGCGAATCCGCCGAATGGCGTGCGCGTCGACACGATCGAGGACGCGGACGGCGATCGCGTCGACCGACTCGTTGGTGGTACGCTGGCGACACTCCTGTATCAGGTCCAGCTCGGAACGATCTCGGTGGATCCCTGGCACGCGCGGGTGAAGAGTCTCGGGTTCGCGGACTACTCGGTCATCGATCTCGATCCTGGCCCGCGCGCGAAGTTCGAGCGAGTCGTCGAAGTCGCGACGTGGGTGAAGGAGGAGTTGGACCGACTCGGTCTCGTGGCGGCCCTTAAGACGTCGGGCTCGACCGGCCTGCACATCTTCCTGCCGCTCCCTCCACGCACGAGCAACGAGGCGGCGCTGCTCATCGCGCAGCTCGTGGCGACCCGAGTGACGAACGCACACCCGAGGGAGGCGACGGTGGAGCGGTCGGTGTCGGCGCGGCCCAAGGCAACGGTGTACGTCGACTACCTGCAGAACGTGCTCGGTAAGTCGGTCGCGGCCGCGTACGCGGTTCGCGCGCGTCCCGGTGCCCCGGTGTCCACGCCGCTCGCCTGGAGCGAGCTGACCCCGAAGCTCGACCCGCGGGATTTCACGATCGAGACGGTCGGCGAGCGATTTACGCGCGTGGGCGATGTGTGGGCGACCGCGATGTCGGAGCGGAACACGGCGGCCGCGTTGAAGGCACTGACCAAGCGTTAGGCGGGAAGCGGGAGACGGGAGACGGGAGACGGGAGACGGGAGACGGGAAAAAGCGTGTCATCCCGAGCGAGGCGAGGGATCCCAGTCGGCTGATCGCCGCCCTTCTTCCATCGTCGGCAACCAGCCAGCAGCCGGCAGCCAGCGCCTATACACTGACGCGTTAGTTTTCCGCGATGCCCGCTACTACCACCGCGCCGCTGGCGCTCGCGGTTCGCGGTCTCCGTAAGGCCTACGCCGACGTCGTTGCCGTCGACGCGCTCGACCTCGACGTCCGCACAGGCGAGTGCTTCGGTCTCCTCGGCCCCAACGGCGCCGGGAAGACCACCACCATCGAGATCTGCGAAGGTCTCCTCAGTCCCGATGCCGGCACCGTCGAGGTCCTCGGCATGCAATGGGCGCGCGACGGCAAGGCGCTGCGCTCGCGCCTCGGAATCCAGCTCCAGGAGACGCAGCTCTCCGAGAAGCTGACCGTCGCCGAGTCGGTGAAACTGTTTCGATCCTTCTATCCGGCCGGTCGCAGCGTCGACGAGGTCGTTGGTCTCGTGCAACTCGACGAGAAGCGCGGCTCGCGCGTCGGGACGCTCTCGGGTGGCCAGAAGCAGCGGCTCGCCGTCGCCTGCGCGCTCGTCGGCGACCCTGACCTGCTCTTCCTCGACGAGCCCACCACAGGTCTCGATCCGCA
>Ga0209382_10013050_pt1 | contig 10220 bp, 6 predicted proteins | sample SoiMetdeltSBSDD5_FD_187599 | JGI IMG/M metagenome (GOLD analysis project Ga0209382, IMG submission 187599) | Bulk soil microbial communities from a Populus tree surrounding site in Tennessee, USA - Soil MetaG P. deltoides SBSDD5 (SPAdes) (version 2) | ecosystem: Environmental > Terrestrial >...
GGCTAGCACGTGCCGCACGACAACCGGCTCCTGCGTTGCCCCGACGCGCACGATCGTCGCCGGTCCATCGCCGTCCTGCGCAACCAGCGCGAATGGGGTGGCGAGTGGCGCGCCGCAGACCCAGTACGCTTCGCCACGGATTTCCGCCGGCGCGATCCGTGTGTGGCGCTCGAGGGCCGTGCCGGCCGTGACGAGCTCCTCCCAATAGGCCGCGAGGCGGAGTCCACGCGCATCGGTCGGGACGCCCCCGACGTGTCCCATGGCCAGGACGGCGTCCGAATCTGCCGCGGCACCGCAGATGGCGCGACGCAACGTGGGGGCTGACGGCACGCCAACGACGATCGGGTCGCCGCCTAACGCCGACACGGGAACCTTGATCCGCGAGGCCGGGATCGCCATGCGGTCCAGCATCGTGTGATACACCGCGAGCTCGATCGTATCGACGCCCGCGGCGTTCACCCCGTCGAATGCGAATCGACCGTTGCTGTCGGCGACGGCAGCCCGATTGAGCGTTGGCGACCACACCTCGGCGCCAGCAATCGGACGGTGGGTAACGAGACTATCGAACACGATGCCCCGCAGCGTCTGGGCGATCGACGCTGTGGGGGTCAGCATGGCGAGCGTCGCAATGAGCACCGGCGCGGACGACGCAACGACGCGTTGCAGCACGGCGCCAGCGAAAGTTCGTTTGCTCTCCACTACGAAGTTCTTCCCTCGGAGGCCGTCCGTATCCTTCTCCGCGGGGAGAACCTTCGCAAGGCGCTTCGTTCCCGGGATGCTGCCGCGCCGACTATTCGACTCCCGTTCTCATTCGGCTCTCAGGGCCTCGATGGGATCAATGCGCGCCGCGCGCCTGGCCGGGAGCCAGCTCGCCACCGCAGCCACGAGAAGCAACGACAACGTCACCCCGCCAAGTGTGATGGGATCGTGGGGCGCGATACCATAGAGCAGAGAACTGATCAGTCGCGACAACCCGAGAGCGCCCGCGAGGCCGATCGCGACGCCAATCGCCGCCAATCCCATTCCCTGGCGCACGACCATTCCGCGGACCTGGTTCGTTCTCGCGCCGAGTGCCATCCGAACACCAATCTCGCGCGTCCGCAGGCTCACCATGTAACTGATCACGCCATAGATCCCGATCGCGCCGAGCAGGAGGGCGACGCCGGCGGCCGCGCCGATCATGATCAGTGTGAACGTGGTGCGTGCCATCGCGCCGCTCACGACACCCGAGAGCTCGCGCACGTTCACGAGCGGCAGGTTGCGATCCATGTCCCAGATCTCGCGACGTACCGCCGAGAAAAGCGTGAGTGGGTCGCCGGCGGCGCGAATGGTCAGCGCCATCGCGTTGTCAGCGATGACCGAGTCGGGCACGCCCGGCTGCGGCTGGATTACCTGAACGACCGGCAGATAGATCATCTCGTCGACCGGGCGGGTAAGGGCCTGGTCGTGAACATCGCCCACGACACCGACGATCGTGCTCCACGGGCCATCGGGGCCACCGGTCTTCACACGCTTGCCGATGGCACTCCCGTTAGGCCAGAAGTGCTTCGCGAACGATTGACCAACGATCGCCTCGCGGGTCGGCTGATCGGAGCCGTCGTCTCGGAACGTCCGCCCGTCGACGATGGGGATCCCCATCGCCTTGAAGTAGCTGCCCGTCACCGCCGCGGTGGAGTGGATGGTCGGGAGGTCGTCCTTTGTGATCGGCCGGTCCTCGACCCAGACGCCGTTGTTGCTGTTCCCATCGACGGCGAGCGGCAGTTTGGTCGTGGCGCCGGCAGCTGAGACGCCGGGCAGCCCCGCCAGTCGCGTCGTCAGCGTGTGATAGAACCGGTTAATGGTGCCCGGAGTGCGGTACTCCGCATCGGGCAACGTGAGTCGAAGCGTGAGCACCCCGTTCGGGTCGAATCCCGGGTCGACCGCGCGCATCTGCTGGAAGGACCGCGCGAGAAGGCCCGAGCCGGCGAGCAGGACGAGCGCGAGCGCCACCTGGGCAACGACGAACGCGTTCCTCACGCGCTGACGTTCACGGCCGCTGGTCGAGCCACGCGTGCCGTCACGGAGCATCGGTGTGAGCTCCGCCCTCCCGGCGCGAATGAATGGCACGGCGCTGAAGAAGAGGCCCGTGATCACTGCGACGCCGAGTGCGACCGCGAGCGACGCTCCGTCGATCGCGATCTCCGATGCGCGCGGTAGGCCGTCGGGCGCCAGGCGCAACAATACACGCAGCGCGGCATACGCGAGCGCCACACCGAGGGTGGCGCCGGCAGCCGAAAGGGCGAGACTCTCCCCAAGGTAGAGACGCACCACCGCGCCGGGCGACGCGCCTAACGCCGATCGAACCGCGACTTCCTTCGCCCGGGCCTCGGCGCGGACGAGGAAGAGGTTCGCGACGTTCGCGCAGGCGATGAGCAGGACGAGCGCCACGGTGCCCAGCACCGTGTAGAGGATCGGGCGGATGTCGCCGACGACGTCATCCTGCAACCGATGCAGGACGACGCGTAACTTCGCCTGCTCGAACATGCGCAGCGTCATCATGCCCGGCACATCTTCTGGAAGGCGCATGAGGATGGGCTGCATCTCGGCCATGGCGGCGGCCATCGTCACGCCGGGGCGCAACCGGCCGATCGCGTAGCGGTTGAAGCTTCCGGTGTTGAGCTTCGCCGGGTCGATCTGCATCGGCGTCCAGAGCTCATCATCCGCGTCTGGGAAGTGGAAGTCGGCTGGCATCACGCCAACGACCTCTCGGGTGGCCCCATCGACCTGGATCGTTTTCCCGACAATCGCGCGGTCGCTTCCGAAACGGCGTTGCCAGAGCGAGTGCGAGATCAGCACGACAGAAGCGCCGCCGACTCGGTCCTCGTCCTCCGTGAAGTTGCGCCCGAGCATCGGCCGAACGCCGAGCGTCGGAAGGAGCGAGGCAGTGAGCTGGGCGGATTGGACCCGCTCGGGATCCTGACCACCCGTCAGCGTCGCGGACATGTTGCGGTAGCTTGCGACGGCTTCGAAGGACCGTGTGGCCTTCGTAGCGTACTGCCAGTACGACGCGTCCGACTGCTCGACCTGTTGCATCCCGATTCCCTCGGCACTATGCCAGAGCTGGACGAGTCGCTCGGGGTCGTTGTAGGGGAGCGGCCGGAGGAGCACGGCATTCACGACGCTGAACGCCGCGGTGGTGCCAGCGATGCCGAGCCCGAGGGTCAGGACCGAGACAGTCGTGAAGCCTGGGGCACGCGCGAGGCGGCGGAGGGTCGGGCGAATGGAGGCGAGGACGGACATGACTTTCCCGGCAACTGGTCTTTGAGGCGTTACGGACCGGGGGAGTCCTGCGTTTCACTTGCGGTGCGCGTGCCCGACAACGGATCGCGGCCTATCTGACGAGAGCGTGGTCCTCGTCGTAGTTTGCCCCGCCCTCACTCGAGCCCAACATGCGTTTGCCGCCGGTGGTGAAGCAGTTCACGAATCCGGTCGTCGGCCGACTGCGCATCCCGATCATGTCGGGACCGAATCGAGGGCTCTGGTGGAGTCTGGCGAGTGCGGGGAGCGGGTATGCGACCGGGCGTCGGGCGGCGCGCCAGATGGAGCTCGTCGCATCGCTGGTCGGGCCGGGCGACGTCGTGTGGGACATCGGCGCCCATCATGGTTCGTCACCCTCTGCGCGGCACGACGCGTTGGTGGAACCGGCGAAGTGCACGCCTTCGAGCCATCGTCAGGAAACCTCTGGTTCATCGCGCGCCACCTTCACTGGAACGGCATCACCAACACGACGGTGCATCCATACGCTCTCAGCTCGTTCGAGGGCGAATCCCGGTTCGGTGGGTGTGGAACGTCCAAGACGTACGCGCTCGACGGCGGTGACGAGTGTGTTCGGGTATGCACCGGTCAGTCACTGATCGTTGGCGGCACGCGCGCCCCCACGTTCGCGAAGCTCGACGTCGAGGGCGCCGAGGCGTCCGTGCTCGCGGGGATGATCGGAATGCTACGACGCGATACGATCCTCCTGATCGCGGTGCACTCGCGTGCTGCCTATGACGGCTGCGAGGCGCCCAATTACCTCAGTGGAATCGTATCGACCGGCGGACGATCGTCACGTCGCCGGTGTGGACCGTCACCACGTTAGGCCCTCGCTCCGGCACGCGCAGGCCGGCTACGGCCGGAACACCGGGAGTCTGGGCTGAAAGGTCGAGGGTGAACGGGCCGGGCGCGGCGAGAGTCAGGGCGAGCGTGAACCCCGAGTCGGGGGGCGCCGCATAGGTAAGGCGCCACTGCCTAACGGGCGAGCGGTATCGGCTCGTGTCGATCGCCCTGCCGTCGACCGACGCCCGCACCACCCGAGCACCACTCGCGCGCATTGCGAGAAAGCCCGTTCCGGGGGCGGCCCCCAGGCGGAGCAGTAACTCTCGGCCACCCGCGGTGGCGGAGTCGCTGAGGACCGTCGCGGTCGGCGGCTCGATCGATGCCCGCGGGGCCGACGCGAACGCGGGAGCGCCGCCAATCCCTCGGAGCTCGTTCAGCCACGTGGGTATGCCCTCGGGACGCGTGGTATCGGCGCGCGCCTCCGGAGCCCGGGTGATCCCGCGTGACACCAGCCAGGCGCCCGCGGAGTCGGCGTCCATCGCATAGATGACGGAGGATGGTACCGGGTGCTCAGGCGAGCTGCGCACAGTGGCTGCTCCAATCCCGACGAGGCCTAACGCGACGGCGAATGTGCCCGGCGCTACCCGCCAGGGACGCCCGGCACCGAGTGCCTCGAGGTGCGGCACCAGCACCCATGCGAGGAGCGCCGTCAGCACCGCCGCGGCCGTGCCTCCCGGGCCTACAGCTCCGAGCAACACCGCGCTCACGGCGTAGACGACCGGTACGACCGTAGCCATGGCGATCGCCGTGGCCACCCAAAGCAGGACCGTGGCTACGGGCGACGTGTCGGATGGTTCGCGCGCACCAGCTCTCGAACGGATGCGTACGTGTGCCGCCACTGTCATGGCGAGGAGCGGCCAGACGAAGAGGAAGCTCACGCCGGGCAACCGAAGCGAGACGACGACCGTCAATACCGTCCAGACGACGAGCGCGCCGAGGTGCAAGCCGGGGGGAGTACTCCATCGTCGTACGGCGGCGTAGCAGGCCACCGCGATCGCGACCGCGAACATCGCAATGGCCGCCGCGTAGATGCCGCGAAACGCCGGCGCGCCACCCCAGCCCGTGGCCGCGTTCACTCGGCCGATCACGTTCCCGACGACTTGCGCCGCCAGCGCACCGAGAACAACGGCGCCTACGGTCCCGAGCGCACCTATCGCGGTCGACCGAACCCATCGCTCTCCACGTCGCGAAAGACGGAGGAGACCCGCGACCACGAGCGTGATCGCGATCACGGCCAGCGGCAACGCCCATCCTTCGGGGTAGACGACCAGCCCGACCAGTGGGAGATCGAAGAAAACCGCATCGCCCGTCGCCGGCCGCGGGAGCGGGCCGTTGCCAAATGCTCGGGCAAGCGCGAGTGCCTGACTGCCATGGTGCTGCAGACTGCCGGGATCGAGGTGCGTGACGTCGTCGTGTGCGGTGTGGTAGCGGTCCACACCGTCGGCGAACGCGAAGTTGAGCGCCGGCCGACCGAGCACCGCAAGCTCCGACAGGTCCGTGTCGTTTGGCAGCGACCGGTATACCGTCACCGACAGCGACGTAGCCGATACGTGTGGGACATCACGCAACACGCGAACGACGTCGAGGTTTCCCGGCCCCGTCTCGAACATGTACGACCGTCCCCGCGTCCCGCGGGCCTCGAAGTTGAGCGTTACGCCGACGTCCTTCGCCCAAGGGTGCTCGCGAACGAATGCCGCGGCGCCGAGGAGACCGGCCTCCTCGCCGTCGGTGACGAGGGCGATGACGTCGTGCGCGAGCTGAGGACCGGCTTTGAGGGCGCGCAGGGTTTCGAGGATGGCCGCAGTTCCCGCGGCGTCGTCACCCGCGGCGGGTCCTCCCGCGACGCCGTCGTAATGCGCCATCAGGACGACGGACGGTCCGCCAGGCGTGCGACCCGGAAGCCGCGCCAGCACGTTCTTCACCCGGCCTGCTTCGGGGTATCGTGTCCCCACGCCGGTCGCTTCCTGCACTTCTGGCGTGAGTCCCAGGGAGCGAAGCTCCGCGAGCAGGTAGTCCCGAATCCGCGCGTTGTCGGCGCTGCCGACGGGGTGCGGCCGCTGCGCGATGGTCCGGACGTGTCGCAAGGCACGTTCGGCCGAGAACTCGGTCGCGGGCGCGGAGGCAGGAACGGGCGCTGGAGGACGTGAGGCGTCCCTAACGAGTGCGGCGGTGAGTAAGCTCAGTCCGGCAACGGTGAGGACGGCGTGGCGGAAGGGGGTCCAAAGCATGGCTCGATTCTACACGGATTCTCGAGGTTGTCATTCCTCGCTATCGCTCGGTCGCTCGGGATGACAAGTCGGAGTCATGGCGCAGCCGGCGTCGCCCATATAGCGTACGGTCGACTCGACATCCGCCTTGGAGCTCAGGGTGAAACGCTATTCGTTCGTTCTCTTTGTCGTCGCCGCCGGGGCGTGCGGCTCAGCGTCCCGTGAAGGGCCGGCGACCGCGGCGCCTTCGACTTTACCGCCCGGTGCGCAGGCGATCTCGTTCCTCGGCGACACGCTCCGAACGCTTCCGCTGTCGGCTGAGGTGAAAGCACGCTACGAGACGCAGCTGGCCACCGCAAAAGCAGCGTACGACCGGACGCCGACGAATGCGGACTCCATCATATGGTATGCGCGGCGGCTGGCGTACCTCGGGCGCATCCGCGAGGCCATCGACGTCTACTCGCGCGGCATTGCGCTTCACCCGAACAACCCGTGGCTCTACCGGCACCGTGGGCACCGGTACATCTCGGTGCGGGAGCTGGATCGCGCCGCCTCCGACCTGGAACGCGCGACCGCGCTCACGCAAGGCAGGCCTGACGAGGTCGAGCCTGACGGCCAGCCTAACGCGCAGAACATGCCGATCGGTACGCTGCAGTCGAACATCGCGTATCACCTGGCGCTTGCCTACTACCTGAAGGGGGATTTCGCGCGGGCGATCCCGGTGTATCGCCGGGAGCTGGCGGACGCGCGGAACGACGACCGGCGGGTCTCCACGGCGCACTGGCTCTACATGTCGCTCCGCCGGCTCGGGCGCGATGCGGAAGCGGCGGAGGTACTTGCTCCGATCCGCCGGGACATGAACGTGATCGAGAACGACACCTATCACCATCTCCTGTTGATGTACAAGGGTGAGCTGCCCGTTGATTCCCTGCTCCGAACTGGCCCCGGTGGCGAGATGTCGGTCACCGATGCGACCGGCGCGTACGGGGTGGGGAACTGGCATCTCTACAATGGTCGGCGCGCCGAGGCGGAACGCCTGTTCCGTCGCATTCTCGCGGGCGGCCAGTGGGGCGCGTTCGGCTACATCGCCGCCGAAGCCGAGCTCGCCCGCATGCGTTAGGCAGTCATCCCGTGAAGACGCTCGGCATCATCGGCGGGATCGCTCCTGCGTCCACGATCGAGTACTATCGGCTCGTTGTCGCCACGTACCAAGCGCGACAGCCGGACGGCAGTGGGCCGCCTGTCATCATCAACAGCATCGATCTTCAGGCGATGCTCCAACTCATCGCAACCGATGCGCTGGAGGCGCTCGTCGCGTACCTCACGGCGGAGGTCGAGAAGCTCGCGCGGGCGGGGTGCGACATCGGGCTCTTCGCCTCCAACACGCCGCACATCGTGTTCGACGAGCTGCAGCGACACTCCCGGATTCCGCTGATCAGCATCGTGGACGCGACGTACCATGCCGCCCACGCGATGGGGCTGCGACGGGTAGGGCTGCTCGGCACGCGCTTCACCATGCGAGGGACGGCGTATCCGAACGTATTCGCGCCGCGTGGCATCGCGGTCATCGCGCCTGACGAGGCAGACCTGGAGTACGTACACGCGAGATACATGGGGGAGCTCGCGCGGGGCGAGTTCCGCGACGAGACGCGTCGCGGGATGCTCGATGTGATCGCTCGGCTTCACGAGCGCCATGGCGTCGACGCCGTGATCCTCGGGGGAACGGAGCTGCCGCTCCTGCTCCGGGATGTTGGTGACGTCGGGGTGCCGCTGCTCGATACCGGCCGCATCCATGTCGAAGCGGCGGTGCAGAGGATGCTTTCCTAGCGACGCCTGAAACAGAACGGCCGGCCAACCGTACAATCGATCAGACCAACATGGCCAGCAGGCCGCGAGCGCGTACTCGCGGCGGCTGGCCTTACCCTTCGCGTAGCGCCGACGCAACGTTGACGGCGCCGTCCGCGAACCCGCCCATGCCGCTCCTCGAAGCCGTCAGACTCGCCTTCGCCCAGATCCGGGTGCAGAAGCTCAAGAGCTTCTTCACCCTCGTCGGCGTTGCGATCGGGGTCATGTTCCTCATCGCCATCGTCTCGATCGTCGAGGGCATGGGGCGCTACCTCGAGGATGATCTCGTCGGCAAGCTCATCACGAAGAACTCGTTCGACGTACGGCGTACGCCGAACATCCAGCTCGGCGACGTCGAGGAATCGGAGCGGCGGACGTGGCGCAGCCGACCGCGGATCATGGAGGACGACGTGCCCGCCATCGTGGCCGCGCTGCCGCCCAGCGCGCGATGGTCCATGGAGGTGTTCGGGCAGCTCGCCATCGAGAGCAAGTTCGCTCGACCCCGCACCGTGGCGGTGCAGGCCGTGGACGGTGCCTGGTTCGACATTAAAAACATGGGTGTGTCCGAGGGCCGAGTCCCGTCGCCGCAGGAGTACGCGCTTGGCATCCCCGTGGCGGTCATTGGAGAGGAGACGCGGAAACACTTCTTCCCGGGGATCAGTCCGATCGGCCGCGAGCTCAAGCTAGGCCGCTTCCCGTACACAGTCATCGGCGTAGCCGAGAAGCAGGGGAGCGCGTTCGGGATCTCGTTGGATAAGTTCATCATCATCCCGTACGGCACGGCAGCACGCCGTTCGCTCGCCCGTTGGGGCGTCGTGCACGGCATCACCGTCCAGTCGCCGACCCAACCGGATATGGTCGCGACGATGGAAGTGGTGCGGCAGGTGATGCGCATCCGGCACAAGCTGCGTCCAAACGTTCCGGACGACTTCACGCTCCAGACGCAGGACTCGGCGCTCGCGTTCTGGCGGAAGATTCAGGGGTACCTCGTGCTCGCGGGCATCGCCCTTCCGGCGATCGGCTTGCTCGTGGGTTCGATCGTCATCATGAACATCATGCTCGTCGCGGTGGCGGAGCGGACGCACGAGATCGGCATTCGTAAGGCGTTAGGCGCGAAGCGACGCGACATCCTTTCGCAGTTCCTCGCCGAGTCGACCACGCTCGCGGTGATCGGTGCGTCCGTCGGTATCGCCGCCGGGTTCGGCCTCGCGGAGCTGATCGCGGCGATCTCCCCACTGCCCGCCGCGGTGGCGATGTGGTCGATCGTCGTCGGCGTCATGGTGGGCGCCGGCGTCGGCATCGTGTCCGGTGTATACCCGGCCAGCCGAGCCGCCCGGCTCGACCCGATCGCCGCACTGCGACAGGAGTAACATGCGCTTTCGTGATCGCGTCTCGAGTCTGACCGAGGGCGTCTGGATCGCCATCGATGCGCTCCGGGCGAACAAGGTGCGCGCGGCGCTGACGATCCTGGGCATCGCGATCGGCGTGTTCGTCGTCGTGCTCATGTCGGCCGTGATTCATGGGATCAACTCGGCGGTCGCGGCGGAGTTCGAGAAGGCCGGGCCGACGACGTTCTTCGTCTATCGGTTCCCGATCGCGCTCGAGGGGTGCAGCGACGCCGACGAGGAGTCGTGCAAGTGGCGGCGCAACCCGCCGCTCCGGCTCGGCGAAGCAGCGGCCATCGAGCGCCTGCCGAGTGTGCTCGACGTGACGATCCGGGCCGCCAGCGCCGCGCCCGCGAAGTACCGGGACCGGGAGCTCGCCGGAGCGCAGGTGAGCGCCTACACAGCGAATTGGCTGGAGGTGACGGGCGGCGACATCATCCAGGGTCGAAACTTCACGCCGACCGAGGCGATGACCAGCGCGCGCGTCGTGGTGATCAACGAGACGATGGCGGATCGCCTGTTTCACGGCACTGACCCGTTAGGCAAGGACATCCTACTCAACCGGTCGCCGTTCATGGTCATCGGCATCTACAAGGCCGGCGGCGAATTCATGGACGAACCGCGCCCGGGCGCGTTCGTGCCGCTC
>Ga0209382_10013051_pt1 | contig 10219 bp, 11 predicted proteins | sample SoiMetdeltSBSDD5_FD_187599 | JGI IMG/M metagenome (GOLD analysis project Ga0209382, IMG submission 187599) | Bulk soil microbial communities from a Populus tree surrounding site in Tennessee, USA - Soil MetaG P. deltoides SBSDD5 (SPAdes) (version 2) | ecosystem: Environmental > Terrestrial >...
GTTGAAGGACAAGATTACGCTGTAATGTGAACCGGCACGTATCTTCGCGCCGCAGGCAACTTCTTCCTGCGGCTTAAAATCGTATCAATGAAATATTTGTTCGTTGTGCTGGCGTTGACGTTTAGTTTTCCTTCGTTCTCCCAGCAGGGATACTGGCAACAACGCGTGAAATACACCATGAACATTAACATGGATGTAACTACCAATAAATTTACCGGCAAACAAAAGTTAGAATACACCAACAATTCACCCGACACCCTTTACAAATTATTCTATCATCTTTACTGGAATGCATTTCAGCCCAATAGTATGATGGATCAAAAAAGTCTTTACCTCGGCAGCGTGCGCCTGAATGGGCAACCTGACTGGGATCCGCGCGTAACAGACAGGATTTCTAAACTTACTCCCGATGAAATCGGTTACCAGAATGTTTCGTCACTTACGATGAATGGCGTGAACCAGAAATTTAAGGTTCACGAAACGATCATGGAAGTGTTCCTGACAAAACCAATTCCGCCAAAAACTACGGTAACGCTAAATATGGATTTCGATGCGCAGGTGCCGAAACAAATACGGCGTTCCGGTAGAGATGCATCAAACGGTGTTCGCTACAGTATGTCGCAGTGGTATCCAAAAATCTCTGAATACGATAAAAATGGCTGGGATGTAACGCCATATGTTGAACGCGAATTTTATGGCGTGTGGGGCGACTTCGACGTTACCATAAATATTGACAAAAGCTACATCCTTGGCGGTACAGGCTATCTTCAGAATGCGCAGGAGGTTGGATACAGCTACGAAAAGCCAGGATCAAAAATAACGCGTCCCGCAGGCGCAAGGCTCGTATGGCATTTCAGAGCGCCTAATGTTCATGATTTCATGTGGGCAGCAGATCCCGGCTACAAGCACATCGTATCCAAAACCAGCGACGGAATAGATATTCACGTGCTTTATAAAACTGGTAGTGAGGATCAGTGGAAAGAGATAAGCGAAGTTGTACCTGCAGTTTTTCCATTTATCGAAAAGAATTTTGGTGAATATCCATATAAACAATTTTCTGTAGTGCAGGGCGGCGATGGGGGAATGGAATATCCCATGAGCACGTTGGTTAGAGGCCCATCACTCGGAACAACCTTTCATGAATTGATGCATAGCTGGTACCATGGCGTATTGGCAAACAATGAATCGGTATATCCCTGGATGGATGAAGGCTTTGCAGAATGGGCAACGGATAAAGTGCAGTATTTCTTCAACGACTCGATCCAGAGAAAGAAATTTGCGAATATGCCCGCGTCGTTGAAAATTGTTGATTCGCTGGCCAGGGTAATGCCTAAATATCACGCCGACCTTTATGCTTCATATTTGGCGGCATGGAAATCAGGGATTGAAGAACCGCTCACAACGCAAGCTGATGAGTACCAAACGAGAACAGGTTATTTTCTCGGCGCATACAGTAAGGGAGGAATATTTCTTGCGCAGCTTGGCTATGTCACCGGCGACCACACATTGAATAAAATAATGCTCCAATATTTCAGGGAGTGGAAGTTCAAACATCCGGATGTTAATGATTTTCTCCGCGTAGCAGAAAAGGTTAGCGGACTCCAGTTGGATTGGTATAAGGACTATTGGGTGAATACAACCAAACACATCGACTACGCAATCGATAGTTTGTGGGAAGAAGGCGGTAAAACAATGATACGCCTTAAGAAGAATGGCGAGGTACCAATGCCAATCGATGTGCTCGTTAGTTACAAAGACAATAGCAAAGAGATGGTGTATGTACCGATGTACCTGATGTTCGGCGAGAAACCTGTGGAAGATAAAACTATTCCCAGAACCAGCTTTCCATCATGGAAATGGACGCAATCCACATACGTGGTGTCCGTGAATAAAAAGCTTGCGTCAATAAAAACGATAGAGATCGATCCGTCGCTTAGAATGGCGGATGTCGAGAGGAAGAATAATAAATTGGATATACCTTTCTAGGCAGAACGCAGAAGGCAGAGGGCAGAAAAGATTATTCTATAAAGGAACATATAAAATATATTTTTCTTTAAACACATCAATATCGAATATTTCATAAACTTCCATTATCCGGGGATGAAGTTTACTGTCTGTGATCTCCGGAGAAAGATCGCCGCCCTTTAAACAAATCAAACCATTCGGAACAGGCAATTCCTCTGCCTTCTGCCCTCTGCCCCCTGCCCTTTTCAACAATGGCTTCCCCCATTTCCAAAGGTCCTTTAACGGCGCGACCGCCCTCGACACAACAACTTCGAACTTTTTGTTTTTTATATCTTCTGCACGTGTGTGCAGTGTAACAACATTTTTCAAGCCTATGGCATCCGCAACAGCCTTTACAACTTTTATTTTCTTACCTATACTATCTGCGAGATAAAATGTTACGTCAGGAAAGAATATGGCAAGAGGAATTCCCGGGAAGCCACCGCCGGTGCCGATGTCGAGCACATTTGTTCCAGGCGGTAAGTCGAAAGCAGCGGCTATACTCAGCGAGTGAAGAATATGTTTGGAATACAGGCTTTCCTCGTCCTTTCGGGAAATCACATTGATCTTGCTGTTCCAGTCTTTGTATAAGCCATCAAGCGCGAGAAACTGTTCCGTTTGGGTAGGAGTAAAATCGCTGAAATAGCGGGTGATCAGTTCCAGGTTTTCTTTGGCTTTTTCCATAATGCTGGTGCAAATATGAAATAATAGAAGAACATCCACACATCAAACAGCCACCACCAGGGGAAGAGATCTTTCTCATCAAGCTTCTCCATCGCCTTATAATATATTAAAGCCTGCGACAGGAGCCTTATCAGGAACACCGAGCAAACCATGCGCCAGTCGAAGAAAAAAAGTGACGCAACAAAAAGGGGATAGAATAAAAAATGGGTGAAAGAATAAATACCGAGAAAAAATTTATGCACCGGCTTATAGAATTTACTGGTAGAATAATGCCTCATTTTCTGCCTGAACCAGTCGCCGAAATTTTGTTTTGGCTCCGATAAAGTGAAGGCATCCTTATCGATAACTACCCGTGTGTTGCTACTGTTAGCAACTTTGTTTATAAAAAGGTCGTCGTCGCCTCCTGCCAGGTGATTGATAGAAGAAAAACCTTTATTCTGAAAGAAGAGCGTTTTCTTGTAAGAAAGATTTCTGCCGGCTCCCATGTACGGCATTCCTGAAATCGCAAACGAAAAATACTGGAGCGCCGAATGGAACGATTCAAAACGTATAAGCTTGTTAAGCACTCCAGGCTTTTTAAAATAACCGCCATAACCCAGCACCACTTCTGTGCCCTCATCGTACCCGTCTTGCATTTTTGTAAGCCAGAATTCACTGGCAGGCACGCAATCTGCATCCGTTAGCAACACGATCTCGTGTTTTGATTCTTTTATTCCTATTGACAGTGGATATTTTTTCCCGGGTATTCCTATAGCTTCCTGCGTTAAGTTCACAATGTGCAGGTCCTTGAATGTCTTCTTGAATTCGTCGAGAAGGTATTTGGTTTCATCCTGACTGTTATGATTTACCACGATTACTTCGCGTGTGGAAGTGTACTGTTGCACGAGAACGCCCGGAAGATTCTTAGCCAGATTGGCTGCTTCGTCCCTTGCACACACGATTACACTTACCGGATGTTGCTGTGTCTTGTTTTTAGTTTTCTGTTTGAAAAATGAAACCTGCCTGAAGAGAAACCAATAATAAAGGACCTGAATAAAAGTGACGGAACAGAACAAATAGAAAAGCATTAGCGAAAATAAGGATTTAGTACTTTTGCCGGTATGGAAGTGAATGATCTTTTAATTGACAACCTTGCAAAACTTTCTCACCTCAGCTTCAGCGAACAGGAAAAAAAGGAAATCAGGGCCGACCTCCAGGAGATGATCTCCTTCATTGAAAAACTGAAGGAAGTAAATACCGATGGAGTTGTACCGCTTCTGCACATGAGCAATAACGTGAACATATTGCGCGAAGACGTTGTCCAGGGATCCGTTAGCCGCGAAGAAGCACTTAAAAATGCACCCGAAACCGACGGCACATTCTTCAAGGTGCCAAAGGTTATCAAGAAATGAGTGTGTACCCCATCATACATCTCGAAGATATCCATAAAAGTTACTTTATGGGAAAGCAGGCTATCAATGTGCTCAATGGAATTACGGTGGATATTCACAAAAATGAGTATGTAGCACTGATGGGACCATCAGGCTCTGGCAAGAGCACGCTGATGAATATCCTCGGTTGCCTCGATTCACCCACAAGGGGCACTTACATACTTAACGACAGGGATGTGAGTAAAATGTCCGACGATTCGCTTGCAGAAGTTCGCAACAAGGAAATAGGATTTGTGTTTCAGCAGTTCAACCTTTTGCCACGTTTAACTGCACTCGAAAATGTTGCGCTTCCTTTGGTGTACGCCGGCTTCACCAAAAAACAGAGAACAGAGATGGCGATGGATGTAGTAAGAAAAGTTGGACTTGAAGACCGTAGCCATCATAAACCCAATGAGCTTTCGGGAGGACAGTGCCAGCGCGTTGCGATTGCCAGGGCAATGGTTAATAACCCATCGATCATTCTTGCCGATGAACCAACGGGTAATCTTGATAGTAAGACCTCAATAGAGATCATGGAGATGTTCAATAAAATTCATGAAGGCGGAAATACTGTTGTGCTTGTAACTCATGAAGAAGATATCGCGAACTTTGCAAAAAGGGTGATACGGTTGAAAGATGGCTTAATTGAGAGCGACAGAATAAAAGAGTATGTCCACTAAGATCTATACAAAAACAGGCGACCTCGGCAAAACCTCGTTGATAGGCGGCACTCGCGTACCTAAGAGTCACCTGCGAATAGAAAGCTATGGCACAATAGACGAACTGAATAGTTTTTTAGGCTTCCTCTACGACCAGCTTACGGACGAAAGATCGAAGAACACATTGCGGGAGATACAGGACCGGTTATTTACCATCGGATCATCGCTTGCCTGCGATCCGGAGAAGGAACCTAAGATGAAACTTCCTGATCTGAAAGAAGAAGATGTTCAACTGCTCGAAAAAGAGATCGATGAAATGAACAAAGTTCTTAAGCCGATGAAATCATTTATACTCCCGGGTGGAAGCGTGCCTGTTTCTTCTGCTCACATCGCACGATGTGTTTGCCGCCGCGCCGAACGCATTTGCGTGAATATGCTTGAACATGAAATGTTTGTTGATCCGCTTATTGTGAAATACCTGAACAGGTTAAGCGATCACCTGTTTGTACTGGCTAGATATATTGCTCATTTAACCGGGGTGAGTGAAATTGAGTGGAAGGCAAGGATCAATACTCGTCCTCATTAAAAAAGAAATCATCCTGGCTCGGATAGTCTGGCCAAATATCTTCTATCCCTTCATAAATTTCTCCTTCGTCTTCCAGTTCCTGGAGGTTCTCAACAACTTCTATAGGCGCTCCGCTACGGATAGAATAGTCTATCAGTTCGTCCTTCGTTGCAGGCCACGGTGCGTCTTCAAGGTAAGAGGCTAATTCGAGTGTCCAAAACATGGTTGCGGATAATTTGCGCAAAAGTAACAGTAATGAGGAAATAACCAAATCTTAGTTCGCAAAAGGCAAAGGTCAAAGGTCAATTTTTTCAGAGCGGTTCGTTTGCCCTTTCAACTCTGCCCGTTCCCCATACGTCCGTCTTTCATATGTAATACCCTGTCGCTCATTTTTGCAAGTTCTTCGTTATGCGTCACGATAAGGAAGGTCTGGTGAAACTGGTTCCTGAGATCGAAGAAAAGCTGGTGCAACTCCCGGGCGTTTGCCGAGTCAAGATTACCGGTTGGCTCATCGGCAAAAATGATAAGGGGGTCATTAATAAGGGCCCGTGCAACAGCTACCCTTTGCTGCTCACCACCCGACAAGGCACCCGGCTTATTTTCCAGGCGATTTGCCAACCCCAGTGCGTCGAGTAAAGACTTTGCCCTGTCTGCTACTTCATTTTTTTTCCGGCCCTGAATCCATCCGGGAATACAAACATTCTCAATAGCGGTAAACTCAGGCAGCAGATGGTGGAACTGGAACACAAAACCGATGTTCTTATTTCTGAATGCTGCAAGCTGCTTATCGTTGAACGAATTTATCTTGTTATTGTTGATGGAGATCGTTCCCCGATCTGCCCGGTCGAGTGTTCCGAGTATATGAAGCAATGTGCTTTTCCCCGATCCGGACGGACCAACTATGCTAACAATTTCCCCTTTATCCAGCTCGAGGTCCACGCCTTTAAGCACTTCCAGTTGTCCGTAATTTTTATGGATGGCTTTTGCAGATAACATAGCTATTGCCCCGCTTTTTCCATGGCCTCGATCACACCTTGTGTTACACCTGTCGCGGAAAATCCGCCGTCGTGAAACAGGTTCTGCATCGTAACCATTTTTGTGAGGTCGCTAAACAATGTAACGCAATAGTCTGCACACTGTTCGCCGGTGGCATTACCGAGCGGGCTCATTTTTTCAGCATATGTAATAAATCCGTCGAATCCTTTCACACCGCTTCCTGCAGTTGTGCGGGTAGGAGATTGTGAAACGGTGTTGATCCTTACCTTATTTCTAAGTGCATAATGGTAGCCAAAACTGCGCGTTATGCTTTCCAGCAACGCTTTGGCATCGGCCATCTCACTGTAGTCTGGAAATACCCTTTGAGCTGCTATATATGTGAGCGCAACAACGCTACCCCATTCGTTTATCGCATCCAGCTCCCATGCAGTACGTAATACTCTGTGAAGAGATATCGACGAAATATCAAAAGTCTTTTGTGTGAACCCGTAATCGAGCTCTGTATAGTGTTTGCCCTTGCGCATATTGAGGCTCATTCCCACCGAATGAAGTACAAAATCCACTTTGCCTCCGAAATGCTTCATCGACTCTTCAAACAGCTTCTTCAGATCCTCCATATTCACAACGTCGGCACCGATAACAGGAGCATTTACCTTTTCAGCAAGCTTATTAATCTCTCCCATTCTCAAGGCTACGGGTGCATTGGTTAAAACCAGCCGGGCTCCTTCTTCATGACAGCGTAATGCGGTTTTCCAGGCAATTGATTTTTCATCTAATGCGCCGAATATTATTCCATTCTTTCCCTTAAGTAAATTATAAGACATAGCCGTTTGATTTATACAAAAATAAGATGTTCATTTTGTCAGTTCATTACCATTTCACGTGCATTCTCCATTGCCGCAGCCGTTGGTTTTTCTCCGCTAAGCATTCGTGCAATGGCTGTTATTCTTTCATCTCCTGTCAATTCCCGGATGCCCGTTCTTACCGCATCGTTCTTTATGTCCTTGTACACAAACAGATGAGCATTTGCCCTTCCTGCGATCTGCGGTTGATGAGTTATAGTTATCAGCTGCCTCTTAACCGCCATTCCGCTCATGATTACGCCAACCTGCTTTGCTGCTTCCCCTGAAATGCCCGTATCAATTTCATCGAATATTAAAGTCGGAAGATCAATTGATTCAGCAACCAACGATTTAATGCAGAGCATCAGCCTGCTCAATTCTCCTCCCGACGCAACTTTTCTTACCGGCTCGAACCTGTTGCTTTTATTCGCGTCGAATAAAAACTCTACATCGTCGCTCCCATACGCATCAGCCGGTTTCCGTTCAATTACAACCTTCAACCTTGCATTGGGCATGCCCACCTGTCCAAGCAAAGTGTTTACATTATCTGTCAGGGGAGTCACCTGCCTTGCGCGTTTGTCAGATAATTTCCCCGCGAGATCCTCGACATTTTTCAGCAACGCTTCTGTTTCTTTTTCCTTCTTCGCAATCAGGTCGTCAATGTTCATTACTGCCTGCAGCTTCAGATCAAGTTGCCTGTGTATTTCCTGCAACTGTGAGGTCGTCTGCACTCCATGCTTCTTCAGCAGTTTGTATCCGGTTGCAATCCTTTCGTTCAATTGCTCTATTCGCGCAGGATCGTAAATTACTCTGTCGTTAATTTGCTCAGCTTCGTCTGCAATGTCTTTTATTTCTATTTGTGCGGAATGTAGACGCTTAACCAATTCATCGAGCCCGTTGTGATATTTGGTAAATGCGGCGAGCTGGTGTTCGATGTTCTTCAGCTGCTGCACCAGCGGCATATCGCCACCGCATAGAGATCCTCCCGCCTGTTCGAGTGCAAATTTGATCGATTCGGCATTGCTCAGCATCTTTAGTTCGGCGTCAGCGTCTTCAAGTTCATTATCATGAAACGATGCTTCATCAAGCTCGTCGAACAGGAATTTCTGGTAGTCGTATTCCTTGTTGAAGTTGTTTTTCTGTTCTATCAGCGCATTTAATTCTGAGCGGGAATCTTTCCATTTATAGAAAGCAGACTGATATTGCTGCAGCAGCTCACCATTCCCTGCAAGTGCATCGAGCACCTCGCGCTGAAATCCGGTATCTGAAAGCGACAATGTGTCGAACTGGCGGTGAAGATCTACAAGCAGCGAGCTTACCTGCCGCAATAATTCAAGATTCACCGGCGTGTCGTTCACAAAGGCGCGCGACTTACCATTTACACCGATTTCCCGCCGTATAACAAGGTCGTTGCTGTCGTCTTCAATGTCGTTTTCCTGTAAAATTTTATGAAGGTCCAGTTTGTTTTCTGCGGCGAAGATTCCTTCGACAATACATTTCTTCTCACGGTCAAGCAGAAGCGAAGTGTCGGCGCGGTCGCCCAGGATCAGTGATAATGCTCCCATCAGTATAGATTTACCGGCGCCGGTTTCACCTGTGATAACATTCAGGCGTGGCGAAAAATCAATACTGATCTCATCGATGATCGCGTAATTATGGATGTACAGGTTCTTCAGCATATTGTTATATGCAAATATAATATGCTGAACGTAGCGGGAACTACTTTACATCAATTGAATCAAAAAGGTCTCTGTCTACCAGTATTCTTCCGCAGTTTTCGCAAACAATGATCTTTTTGCGCTGCTTGATCTCACTCTGGCGCTGAGGTGGTATGGCGTTGAAGCATCCTCCGCAGGCATCACGCTCAACAGGCACCACGGCAAGGCCGTTGCGATAATTAGCACGTATCCTGTCATACGAATTCAACAGGCGCTCTTCCACTTTCTCACGTGCTTCTGCTGATAATTTATTGAAGTGCCGTTCTTCTTTCTCTGTCGAGGCTATGATCTTTTCAAGTTCGCCTTTCTTTCCTGTTAGAACCGATTCTTTCGCACCCAGGTTCTTCTTTGCTTTGTCGAGTACAATTACTTTTTCAGCAATTTCTTCGTTGGCGTCCTTGATATGTTTTTCAGCAAGCTTCATTTCGAGCTGCTGCATTTCTATTTCCTTGTTGATGGCTTCGAACTCGCGGCTGTTCTTTACATTCTCACTTTGCTTCTCATATTTCTTTATCAGGCCCTCTGCTTCCTTGATAAGATCTTTCTTCTGGTTAATAAATTCCTGGATACCGTTGATCTCTTCTTCAATTCGCGTTTGCCGTGCCTGTAAACCGGTGATCTCGTCTTCGAGATCGCTTACTTCCATCGGCAGCTCGCCTTTTAACACCTGCACTTCATCGATCTTGGATTCTATTTTCTGAAGGGAAACGAGAGATGATAACTTTTCTTCAACAGAATAATCTTTAACATTAGCCATATGCGTATGCCTTATTTTTCGTTTTTTCCTGTGAAATAATGTACCGGGTTGGTTCTTACTTCAGATTTCAGGACGGCAAAGGTAGGAAATTTCTGCTCCAATAGCTCAATGAACAGGTCGATTGTGAATTGCTCGCTTTCATAGTGTCCTATGTCGCATAACAGCATTCTTCCTTCAGCTGCAAAAAACTCGTGGTATTTTACGTCGGCCGTAATAAATGCATCGGCCCCCACATTTAATGCCTTGGATATCAGGAAGCTGCCCGCTCCGCCGCACACCGCTACCCTCTTTATTTTCTTTCCTGTTAAAGGTGTATGACGGATGGTTGCGCTATTAAAATTCACGTTCAATATTGTTAACAATTCCTCCTCCGTTACGGGCTCAATTTCCCCGATTAGCCCCGCCCCTGTTCCCTCGTGCTCATTCTCGAGATTTACAAGATCATAGGCCACTTCCTCGTACGGATGCGCCCGGAATAGCGCCTGCAGCACCGCGTTTCGCCTGTATACCGGCAGGATCACTTCAAGCTTTATTTCATCTTCGTTTTGCCTTACCCCTAAAGTTCCCGTATAAGGGTCCGTGCCT
>Ga0209382_10013052_pt1 | contig 10219 bp, 7 predicted proteins | sample SoiMetdeltSBSDD5_FD_187599 | JGI IMG/M metagenome (GOLD analysis project Ga0209382, IMG submission 187599) | Bulk soil microbial communities from a Populus tree surrounding site in Tennessee, USA - Soil MetaG P. deltoides SBSDD5 (SPAdes) (version 2) | ecosystem: Environmental > Terrestrial >...
ACCGCCGCCAGCAACAGGCCGCTCGGTACCGCGAGCACTCCCGATAGCAGGCCGATAATGCCGGTCTGGGCGGTGACGAGGCCCCAGACCTGGCGCGGCGTCAGGCCCAGCGTGCGCAGCACACCGATCTCGCGCGTGCGTTCCAGCTGGAGCGCCATGAGTGCCGCCAGCATGCCGACGAAGGCCACCGCCACGCTCAGCGTCCGCAGCACGCCGGTGATGGCGAACGTGCGGTCGAAGATCACCAGCGATGCCTCGCGCAGCGCGCGGTTGGAGCGGACGACCAGGCGACGGCCTTCGCCTGCCCGCTCGCGCACCGCCGCCACCAGCGCGTCCACGTCCCCGCCCGGCGCGGCCTCCAGCGCCAGGCTCGAGATGCGGCGGTCGTTCCAGGCGCGGTCGTAGGTGCGGCGGCTCATCACGACGACGCCGGCGCTGGAGCCGTAGTCGTAGAAGACGCCGGCCACGCGGAACTCCTGCTCGCCGTGGTCGGTGCGCAGCCGCACGGTGAGCCCGTGCCGGTTGGCGTACGGCTCGGAGACGATGACGGCCTCGCCCTCCCAGACGCCGGTGGCGCTGCCCTCGCGGAACCGCCAGCGTGGCGGGCGGGCCGGGTCGACGTCGAGCGCGACCACCTGCACCGGCCCCTGCGTGCTCTGCACCGTCACGCCGCGCGACGTGCTGGCGCGCGCCACGCCGGGCGTCGCGGCCAGATGGGCCACCAGCGCGGGGTCGAGCGTGGCGTCCGGGCGGCTGCCCACCAGGCTTGGGGCGGACACGTACACGTCCGCGCGCAGGGTGCCCTCGAGCCAGGTCGTCACCGCCTCGCGGAAGCTCGCGATCATCACGCCGACGCCGATCGCGGCGGCCACGGCGATCGTCAGCGCCGCCATCGCGACCGACGTGCGCGAGAGCGCCGCCACGATGCCGCGGATGGCGAGCCGTCCGAGCAAGCCGAAGACGGATACTCCGTGCAGCGGGCGGAGGAGCATCACCGCAGCGGCCGGCGTCAGGAGAGCGCAGCCCACCATCACGACGAAAAGGCCGGCGAAGCCCAGGACAATACCTCCCGGGACGGCGAGGACCACAGCCCCCACGGCCAGGACTAGGAGGCCCATCCAGCCCGCCCGCCGGGTGCCGCGGCGGGCTCCGGTCTCGAGCGATGCCCGGCTCATCACGACGCGCGGCGGGGCGGCAGTAGCCTCGAGCGCGGGGGCCAGCGCGGCCAGCGCGGTAACGCCAAGGCCGAGCAGCAGGCCCTTGACGATGGTCGCCGGGTCCAGCGCCACGTCGCGCACGGAGAGGACGAAGTAGAGGTCGTTGATGGTGCGCGTCACGAGGCGCAGCAGGCCCTGCGCCATGCCGTACCCCAGGGCCAAGCCGGCCAGCGTGCCCACGACGCCGATCACCAGCGCCTCGCTCATGACGAGCGCGAACACCTCGGCGCGCGTGACGCCGAGGGCCCGCAGCGAGCCGATCAGCGGGCGCCGCTGCACCACCGAGAAGGTCATCGTCTGATAGATGAGGAACATGCCGACGACCAGCGCCAGCAGCGAGAGCGCGGTGAGGTTCCACTGGAACGCCAGGATCATGCGCGCGGTGGCGCCGGCCTGCGCGCCCGCGCCCACGAGGTCGGCGCCGGCGGGCAGCGCCTCGCCGATGCGCCTCAGCAGCGCCTCGTCTTCCACGATGAGATCGATGCGCGACAGGCGGCCGACGGCGCCGAACAGCTCCTGCGCCGTCGCGATGTCGACCACCAGCAGGTCCTCCAGCGCGCGGGCGCTGCCGGCGTCGGCGGGCTCCAGCAGGCCGACGATCGTCAGCGTGCGCCGCGAGCCGGCGACGTCGACGTCGAGCGGGCGCCCGATCGCCAGGCCCAGGTCGCGCGCGGTGGAGGCGGCGACCAGCGCGGTGCCGCTCCGCCCGACGAGGTCGCCCACGCGCGTCAGCTGGTCGCGCCGGCGACCGGGGGCGTCGAAGTAGGGCCGGAAGTCGGCGTCGACGAACGGGTCGATCCCCAGAACGTGCAGCGCGCGTCCGGCCGCCGACACGTCGCCTTCCACGATCGGCGCGGCCTTGCGGACGCCGAGCTCCAGGCGCAGGCGCCGATAGACGTCCTCGGGCAGGCCGGACGGACCGCCGAGCACCTGGTGCGTCGCCCGGCCGCTGACCGCCTCGGTGGAGAGCCGGAATGCGCGCAGGGCGCTGCCGTTGGCGAGGTCGATGGACACGGCCACCGCCACCCCGAGCGCGATGCCGAGGATGGCCAGGCCGAGCTGCCAGGGGTGCGACGAGAGCTGCCGCACCGCCAGGCGGGCGAGCCGGCCGGTCAGCACGCCAGGCGGCCGGCCGCCGCGCCGCGCGCTACGCCGCCTTCGTGTTCCAGATGTCCCGGTGCAGCCGCCACTGGCCGTCGGTCTTCTTCCACACCACGACGAACTTCATGACGGCCGTGCCGCTGGCGAGCGCCAGCGTGGCCTCGCCGACCTCGTAGCCGGTGTCGCCGGCCTGCTCGAAGTCGAGGGTCTTGAGCTGGACGTCCTTCAGCCCGACCTGCTGCGCCAACGTCCCCCACATCTGCTTGATCGCGTCCCGGCCCTTGACCACGGGGCCATCCGGCGGGAGCGCGATCGCGTCGGGCGTGTAGAGCGACGCGAGGCGGTCCAGATCTCCCTTGCGGGCGGCATCCTCGAACTGGCGATTGACGGCGGCGATCTCCGACTGGCTCATGGGTATCCTCCTGCGTGCAACCTGCGGCCCGATGATCTCTTGGCCTCGGCAAGCGTGCAACTGCTCGGCGGCGCGCTTGCCGTGCTGACTACCATGAGCGTACTCGCGCGAAAGGATGGCGGTCATGGATCGACAGTACGACCTGGTGGTGGTCGGGACCGGAGTCACCTCGGCCGTGGCCACCCGCTGCCGGGAGGCGGGCTGGAGCGTGGCGGTCGTGGACTCCCGGCCGTTCGGCGGCACCTGCGCGCTCCGCGGCTGCGTGCCCAAGAAGATCCTCGTGAGCGCGGCCGACGCCGTCCAGGGCGCGCGTGATCTCGCGGACAAGGGCGTGCCGGCCGCGGCCTTGACCATCGACTGGCCGTCGCTCATGCGCTTCAAGCGCTCGCTCGTCGATCCCACGACGGAGCGGACGGAACAGGGCTGGACCCGCATCGGCGTCGAGCAATTTCACGGGCGCGCCCGCTTCGTGGACGCTACCACCCTCACCGTCGGCGCCGACCGGCTGACCGGACGGCGCATCCTCGTCGCCGCCGGCGCGGTGCCGGCCCCGCTCCCCTTCCCAGGCGCCGACCGGCTCATCACCAGCGAGGACTTCCTCAATCTCGACGCCCTGCCGTCGCGCATGGTCTTCGTCGGCGGTGGCTACATCGCCTTCGAGTTCGCCCACGTGGCGGCTCGGGCGGGTGTGGACGTCACGATCGTGCACCGCGGCGCCCGCCCGCTCGAGGCGTTCGATCCCGACCTGGTCGACCTGCTCGTGCGCCGCACCCGCGACGTGGGCATCCGGGTGGAGCTCAATACCGAGGTCGGTGGCGTCGAGGCGCAGCCCAAGGGTGTCGTGGTGATCGGCTCCCGCGACGGACAGACGCTTCGCTTCGAGACCGACCTGGCGGTGCACGCCGCCGGCCGGGTCCCCGACATCGACGACCTCGAGCTCGACAAGGCGGGCGTGAAACGCGACCGGCGCGGCGTCCTGGTGAACGAATACCTCCAGTCCCTCTCGAACCCCGCAGTCTACGCGGGCGGTGACGCGGCCGCGAGCGGGCCGCCCCTCACGCCCAAGGCCGAGCACGACGCCGCGGTGCTGACCACGAACCTCCTCGAGGGCAACCGTCGCACGGTGCGCTACGACGGCCTCGCCTCCGCCGTGTTCAGCATTCCGCCGATGGCCTCGGCCGGCCTCACGGAGGCGGCGGCGCGTGCTGCGGGGCGGCGGTTCCGCACGCGCTACGAGGACACCTCGTCGTGGTTCAATACGCGGCGGGTCGGGGAGACGACCTCGGCCTTCAAGGTCCTCGTCGAGGAGGGCACCGACCGCGTCCTCGGCGCCCACCTGCTCGGCCCCCGCGCCGACGAGACCATCAACCTCTTCGCCACCGCCATCCGCCTGGGCATTCCCGCCGGCGAGCTGCGCGAGGTGATCTTCGCCTACCCGACGTTCAGCTCCGACGTCCGGTTCATGGTCTGAGACGAGCCCAGTGGCCAGGATGCGCGATTTGTGTCAGGCTTCACCCCCACTCGAGTCGCATGAGGGGGCTTCAACGGTCACCGTAGGCAGCGTGTCTCTCCTGCTTCTGATCGCCGTCGTGGCGAATGGCTGCGCGAGCCTGTCCTTGAGCGAGGTCCGACGACGGGCTGACCCTCACATCTCGTCGCGATCCGATCGTTTACGAGGGGGCCTCGCTCAAGCATCCCCTCCCTTGCAGGTTCCCGAACCGAGCGGGCTGACCACCGGGACGCCCACGCCAGAGCGTCAGCCCGCACCGGCCGGCGCACAAGACCGGGCGCAACCGCAACAGCCGGCAGGGCAGTTGAATCCTCCGCCAGCCCAAGGCGGGGAGGAGCCTGACCCGCGGGCCGTCATCGACTGGCTGCTGAGGGAAAGAAGATAGCCTCCTTGCTTGGCGATCAAGACAACCTCACGGCATGGTGGCCGGCTTCGAGAACGGCTTGGTGGCGTCGACCACGAACATGACCAGCGCTCGCAAGTTCTCCGAGCCGCTGCTGGACGCCTGCATCGGTGTGTCGGGGCCATGCCCCGCTTCGGCCTTCCCAGCCGGAATCCGCATTACGCCGTGGGGCGTGCGGAAGCTCTGCTCTCCGGCCAACACGTAGGCGGCCTCGGAGCCCGGGTGACTGTGCACGGGCGTGATACTGCCCGGAGGCCCGCTGGCCTCGTTCACGCGGAGCACGTACTCGGCGGCCACGATCGGCGGGATCGGTCCCACCTCCACCATCTTCGTGCCGCCCGCCGACGATCCACCGGCCGGACCGAGCGTAAAGAGCCAGGCCTTGCCATCGGACTCGGCCGCCAGGCTCATGGGGCCGGCGGCCGCCTGGGCCTGAGCGAGCGTGGCGAACGTCTCCACGCGCCAGAAGAGCGGTCCCGGCGGCAGCTTCTCGATCTTCTTCTCCCCGAGCGGCTTGATGACGAGCGTACCCGTGGCGGCGACTCCCACGCTTCCGGACTGCGCCATGGCCGGCGTCGCCCAGAGCCCCGCCAGGACGACCAGTGCGACCGCGACCGTGAATCGTTGTTTCATCGTGTAACCCTCCTTGCCCGGAGGCCGGCCACGTGCCGTCCCGCCGATGTGTGTGGCACAGTAGGGGCCCGGGGCATCCGAAGTCCCAAGAGAACGGTGAGATTTCTCTGAGACGCTGACGACAGACATAGCGCGCCGGACATGCCGATGGGACACGAGGTTACGTTCGACCGTCATCGCTTCGATCCGCGGACCGGGCGGCTGTGGGCCGGCCGTCGCGAGGTCGACCTCACGCCCCGGGCCGCCGCCGTCCTCGCCGCGCTCGTCGCGCGCGCCGGGCAGGTCGTCACGCGAGAGGAGCTGTTCCAGTCCGTGTGGGGCGACACGGTCGTCAGCGATGCGGCGCTCACCGCGTGTATCCAGGAGCTTCGCGGGGCGCTCGACGACGACGCCCGGCGCCCGCGGTTCATCGAGACGCGCCACCGCCGCGGGTACCGCTTCGCGGCGCGCGTCCACGCCCCGCCCGGCGCGGCGCCGGTGCCAGCGCATCCGAGACCGCTCGTCGTGGGTCGCGACCGCGAGCTCGTGGAGTTGCGTGCGTGCCTGGAGCAGGCCGCGGACGGGCGCCGGCAGATCGTCTTCGTGACCGGCGAGCCCGGGATCGGGAAGACGACGCTCGTCGAGCTGTTCCTCGCGGAGGCGGCCGGCGGCGATCGGGTCCGCGTCGCCCAGGGGCGATGCGTCGAGACGCACGGCGCCGGCGAGGCGTACCTGCCGCTCCTGGAGGCGATGACCCGCCTCTGCCGTGAGGCCGGGGGGCAGCCGATCACCCGCCTGCTCCGCCATCACGCGCCGACGTGGCTCACCCAGATGCCGTCGGTCCTGAGTGCCTCGGAGCTGAAGACGCTGCAGCGACAGACGTCCGGCGTCACGCGGGAGCGCATGCTGCGCGAGCTGGCCGAGGCCGTCGAGGTCGTGGCCGCCGACGTCCCGCTGATCGTGTGGCTCGAGGACCTCCACTGGAGCGACCCACCCACGGTGGACTGGCTCGGGTACCTCGCGCGCCGTCCCGGACCGGCCCGCCTGCTCGTCATCGCCTCGTGCCGGCCCGGCGAGGCGCTGCCCCGTGGCCATCCGCTCGAGGCGGTCAAGGACGAGCTGACGATGCGCGGGCTCTGCCGCGAGATCGCCCTCCCGCGGCTCGATGAGGCAGAGGTCGGCGAGTACCTGACCCGCCGGTTCCCCGCGGAGCGCGGGTTCGACGCGCTGGCCGGCGTGATCCACGCGCGGACCGCGGGCAATCCGCTGTTCGTCGTCAGCGTGGCCGACGACCTCGTGAGGCGCGCCGTTCTGATCGAGCGCTCGGGCCGCTGGCAGGTCGGCGAGAGCCCCGGCCTCGAACAGATCGCGATTCCCGACAGCATTCGGCGGATGATCGGACACCAGCTCGATCGTCTGAGCCCGGACGAGTGCCTGATCCTCGAGGCGGCGAGCGCCGCCGGCGTCGCCTTCTCCGCCGCGGCCGTCGCGGCGGCCGCGGAGATCGGCCTCGACGACGTCGACCGCGCCTGCGCCGACCTCGCCGCGCGCGCCTCGTTCCTGGCGCCGCACGGCTCCGAGACCTGGCCGGACGGGACCGTCTGCGGACGCTACCGGTTCCGTCACGCGCTCCATCGGGAAGTCGTCTACGAGCGCGCGTCCGCCGCACGCCGGGTGGAGTTGCACCGCCGCATCGGCGAGCGGCTCGAGGTGGGCTTGCGTGAGCGAGCCGTCGAAATGGCGACCGAGCTCGCCATGCACTTCGAGCGCGGTCGAGACGCGAACCGGGCCATCCGGTACTTGAAAGCGGCCGGCGAGATCACTACGCAGCGGAGCGCCGCCCGCGAGGCGGTCGGCCACTTCACCCGAGCGCTCGATCTGCTTCGGAGCCAGCCGGAGAGTGCCGAGCGCGCTGAGCAGGAGGTCGGCCTCCAGATCGCGCTCGGCGGGCCGCTCATGGCCGTGAAGGGGCGCGGCGCCCCCGAGGTCGAGCAGGCCTACACGCGGGCGCAGGAGCTCTGTGAGCGGATCGGCGACACGCCGCAGCTCTTCCCGGCGGTCTGGGGTCTCTTCCTGTTCCGCCGCAGCCGCGGCGAGATCGACCGGGCCCACGGCTTCGCCACACGCCTCCTCGCCCTGGCTCGCGTCACCGGAGAGTCGGGCCTCCTGATCGAGGCGCATCACGCGCTGTGGGCGACCCGCTTCGCACGCGGTGAGCTCGCGGCGGTCGGCGACCACACGGCCGAGGCGCTGGCCCTCTACGATCCCGATCGGCACGCGACGCTGGCCGCCGTCTACGGCAACCACGACGCCGCGGTCTGTGCCCTCGGACACGGCGCGTGGGCGTCGGAGCTCTCCGGCGACGCGGAGCGGGCCGGCCGGCAGAGCTCGGAGGCCGTGACACTGGCGCGGTCGCTCGGCCATCCGTTCAGCGAAGCGCACGCCCTGCTCTACGCCGCCCGGCTCCACCAGTTCCGCGGCGACTGGCGGACGACGCGCGACCGCGCCGAGACGGCCGCGGCGCTGGCTCGTGAGCGAGGGTTCGTCCAGCTCCAGGCGTGGGCGGCCGTCACCGCCGGCTGGGCGCTGGCCGAGGCGGGCGAGGTCCCGGAGGGACTCGCGAGGATGCGCGAGGGGATGGAGTCCATTCGCGCGCTGGGCTCGGAGGACTTCAGGACGTACTTCCTCGCCCTGCTGGCTGCGACCCTGGCGAAGGCAGGCGAGACGACCGCTGCCCTGGCGGTCGTCATCGAGGCGCTCGACGCCGTGGAGCGGACCGGCGAGCGCTTCTACGCCGCGGAGCTCCATCGGCAGAGGGCCGCGCTGCTGCTCGCGACCGGCCGCGACGTCGCCGGCGTGGCGGGCTGTCTCGAGACCGCGGTGGCCATCGCGCGGCAGCAAGGCGCCCTGGCCCTCGAGCGCCGTGCGCTACGGGACCTCGAAGACGTGCGGAGCCGGGCACGCTAGCCCGGACTATTCATGAACGGCCAACGAACGTCGGATGGGCGCGGGCGGTGGGCGCGCGTGGGGTCGGCCGCGCCATCAGGGCGAGCCGTCGTCGCGTGCGCGAGCGCAGGGCGGGGCGAGCGCGCCGCCGACGAGTCGACTCGACTCCGGCAACCCCCGCCTCGGGGGATGGGGGGCCCGCGCTCGCCCCGCCCGGAGCGAGCTTGCCGCGACAGGCGAGCCCTGCCGGCGCGGCCGGCCCCACGCGCGCCCACCGCCCGCGCCCATCCGTCGTGCGCGAGGGCGTTCATGAGTAGTCCGAGCTAGCCGGTTCAGCCCGTCGGGCGCTCCACCATCGCGCCGCGCTCGATGGTGAAGAGGCGGTCGGCCACGCCGATCACCTCGCGGCTGTGGGTGGCCATCAGCACGGTGCGCCCTGCCTCGCGCGCGAGCGAGTCGAGCAGGTCGAGGACGCCGGCGGCGGTGTCGGCGTCCAGGTTGCCGGTCGGCTCGTCGGCCAGGATGACGTCGGGGTCGTGGATCAGCGCGCGAGCGATGGCGACGCGCTGCTGCTCGCCGCCCGAGAGCCGCTCGGGGAAGCTGTCACCGCGGCCGGCCAGCCCCACCCGGTCCAGCAGGTCGTGCGCCCGCGCCACGCCCTTGGCGTCCGCGCGGCCGTTGAGGTCGAGGGGCAGCAGGAGGTTCTCCTCCACGGTCAGCAGCGGGATCAGGTTGAAGAACTGGAAGACGAAGCCGATGTGCCGCCGCCGGAACAGCGTGCGCGCTTGCTCGTCGAGCGCGGTGAGGTCGGTGCCGTTCACGATCACGCTGCCGGCCGTGGGGCGGTCGATCCCGGCGATGAGGTTCAGCAGCGTGGACTTGCCGGAGCCGCTGCGGCCGACGAGCACGACGATCTCGCCGCCGGCGATCGTCACCGACACGTCGCGCAGCACCGCGCGCTCCGCGTCGACTTCGCGGTAGGTCTTGCTGAGGTGGCGGAGCTCCACGGCGGGCGGGGCCATCGAGCTCATTCTACGTTGCGGTGGCAGCGATAATGCAGTCACGAACTCGTCGAGGAGGCGCTCATGGCACACACAGTGAGGGTCAATCTCGCGAACCCCGCCGAGCTCCTCGAGCTCCCCAGCATCGGCCCCGAACAGGCCCAGGCGATCGTACGATTCCGCGCCGAGCACGGGCCCATCCAGGACGCGGGTCAGCTGGCGAAGATCCTCCACCCGTGGCCCGTCGCCGACACCATCTGGGAGCACGTGGACTTCGCTCCCGCAGACACCACCGCTCCCGAAGCGCCGGGCGCATAGAAAAGGAGGCCGGTCATGGTGATCCGGATTACCTGGGGGAAGCTTCGGGCGGGCGCGTGGGACGACTTCGAGCGGACCTATCGGGAGAACGTCCTCACCAAGGGCAAGAGCCTCAAGGGCCTGCGCGGCCGCTGGCTCGCCCAGGACTCGGCGGACAAGGACACGGGGTTCGCGGTGAGCCTGTGGGACAACCCGGCGGACATGCAGGCCTACGAGCAGAGCCCGCTCTACCGGGAGATCATGGCGCCGCTCCAGCCGTTCTTCGTGGGTGAGTACAAGACCTACCGGTGCGACGTGAAGTACTCGGACGTCCACGCGTAGTACCGAGCGATGACGCCGCGCGAGAAGCCCTCGCGCGGCGTTCTACTTGTGCGCGTCGGGGCCGAGCAGCGCCTCGCGGAAGCGACTCCTCAGATATGGCCCGTCACGCGGCGGCAGGAGCATGGGAGGCGTCTCCGAGGAGACCTTCACCGTGGCGAAAAGAAGCCCGGGGTCGAAAAGGCGTCGCGCGAGCGCCTGGAGCTCGGCGTCCGTGCGGATCGTCGCCGCGCCGGCGAAGCCCGCCGCCCGGGCGATACCGGCCAGGTCGACCCCGCGCCCGGTATGGGCGAGCTGCATGCCCGTCTCCCCGTAGTGCTCGTTGTCGAGCACCACGATGGCGAGATTCTGGGGTGCGTCGGCGCCGATGGTGGCGAGCGA
>Ga0209382_10013053_pt1 | contig 10218 bp, 9 predicted proteins | sample SoiMetdeltSBSDD5_FD_187599 | JGI IMG/M metagenome (GOLD analysis project Ga0209382, IMG submission 187599) | Bulk soil microbial communities from a Populus tree surrounding site in Tennessee, USA - Soil MetaG P. deltoides SBSDD5 (SPAdes) (version 2) | ecosystem: Environmental > Terrestrial >...
CGGCGACTCTCTTCCTGATTATCTTCGCTCCACTGGCGTACGGTGCTGTTGATCCCTGGGCACAGCTCCTTATCCGAATTGTCGTCCTGGTGATGCTTGGCAGCTGGGCCCTCAAGACCGCCTACCTTCGAAACTTGCGCATTACGATTCCACCGTTCTGGCTTCCTGCCTTGCTGTTTCTGCTTCTGCTGATAGTGCAACTCTTGCCGATGCCACTTTCCTTGAGAGTGAGCCTCTCTCCCGAGCCTCTGCGGCATAGCATTCTCTTGCCTACGTTACCAGATCGCGAGCCCGTTGGAATCTTTGCAGGCTGGACACAGCTTACAATCTACCCGAAAGCAACCTGGGAGGGATTGTTTGATTTCGTCACCTGCGTGGTCTTCTGCTGGGTCCTTTTGAATAACCTCAATTCGCGGCAGGGACGTCGACTTGTTACTGGAACCTTGCTGGCAGTTGGCAGCTTTGAGGCTGTCTACGGACTGGCCGAATTCTGGAGTGGCCGGCAGGCAATTTTCTGGTTTGCCAAGGTGCACTACCGCCAGGAAGTCAGCGGCACTTATGTCAACCATAACCATTTCGCCGGCCTGATGGCGATGCTGGCACCTCTGGTGGCCGGTGTCGCCTGGGGACAGTTGACATCGAACCAGCGGAGGAAGGAAGGAACTCAACCAGCTAGTGCTAGCCCCAGTTGCTCCTGCGAAGGGCCACAATTCGCTCAAATTCCGAAACACGTCGCAGACCCCACCAGCACAAGCGAGTGGGCCGGTCCTGACGCCACAAGCTTGCTTGTCGCCCGACCGAGCTGGGATCTGGCCCTGCTTTTTGCCTCGCTGGGAGTAATGCTAGTGGGCCTGATTCTATCCCTTTCCCGCGGCGGCCTGGTTGGGTACGCCATTGCGTTTGCCTGTCTGATTGGGTTACTCCGGCGAAGACAACGTCGCAGGCGTGAGGCTTGGCGCCCGGTCCTTTGGCTGGCCGTGCTGGTCGGTTGTATCGGCCTGGCCTTTGGACGGGAGATCGCGACCCGATTTTCATACACGATCCGCGACGCCCCGGAACGATTGGGGTTGTGGAGAGATGGACTAAACATTGCGCGGGATTTTCGATGGTTCGGCACGGGTATGGGAACCTTCCAATACGTTCTGCCTAACTATCGTTCCCAGCTTGATTTTCTCACCGTCGACGGTGTTCCCAGGCAGGCGCTGTGGAACTTCGCTCACAATGACTACCTGCAATTGCTGATTGAATGCGGTTTGCTGGGGTTTGCCCTGGCTCTCTGGGCAGCCTATGTAACCCTGCGAACGCTCTGGCAGTGGCAACGAGAAAGTGCTTCTGCTCCAGACCCATACCTCGCTACCGGCGCGCTGGCGGGTGTATTCGCAATCCTCGTGCACAGCCTGGTTGACTTCAATCTCCACATTCCAGCCAACGCGCTGATCTTTTGCGTGCTGCTTAGTCTTGCTCTGGTCGGCAGCCAGCCGACCGAAGCCATCAGCAGGCGTTCGGATGGCGGAAGCCTCGAGCCAAGGTAATCCACAGGATCTTCAAATCGAATGCGAGGGTCCAGTTGCGAACGTAGTAGAGATCATGTTCCAGACGCTTCTGTATCGAAGTGTCTCCCCGCCAGCCGTTCACCTGTGCCCAGCCTGTAATGCCGCAATGAACGGTATGACGTTGCCAGTAGTCGGGCAGCTGCCGCTTGAAGCATTCAACGAAATGGGGCCGTTCCGGTCGCGGCCCGACCAGGCTCATGTCGCCCTTCAGCACGTTAACAAGTTGTGGCAGTTCGTCCAGGCCGCTCTGCCGCAAGATTCTTCCTAGAGGGGTCACACGCCTGTCTCTGGGCCGCGTCCAGCTACGGTCACTCACCGCTGGAGCCGAGGTCCGCATCGTCCGAAACTTGACCATCCACAACAGTTGTCCGTTCAAACCGACGCGCTGCTGCCAGAAAAAGACAGGCCCTCTCGAACTGCATTTCACCGCCAGCGCAATCAGAAGCATCAGAGGTGTAGCCAGGGCCAACGCGGCCGCTGACAGAACGACGTCGAGCAGGCGCTTTACGATGCGATACCGCAGGCGAGATGCCGGATGACTAGGGGCGCCACTTCCGGTACCTCTCTTCCTCCGCTTGCTCGATGGTTCAGTCTTTGCGGAAAAATTCCAGTCTTCGCGCGGCTGAATCATGGCCTTATTTTAGACCGTTCTTGAGGCACGGTTCGTTAAGTCTGCCAAACTAGGGGTTGAACGGAAGAAAAAATAGAATGAAAGGGCAGCAGAGGCGCCTGAGGCAGCCAGGATGAATAGTAGTGGGACATAGCCGTGCCGCTCGATGACAGTTCCTGCCACGACCGAAGCAAAGGCATGGACCGTAAATAGGATGGCATAACGCCAGGACGACATGAAATTGCGCGCTCCCACAGGCACTGAATCCATGATGAATTGCTCGAGCGCAGGTTCACACATCGCTTGAAAGCTCAAGTAAGTGAGGTAAATCGCTCCGGCATAGTGAACCTGGTTGGCAAAGACGAGCGTCAGCAGGGCCAGCGACGCAGCCAATTGGGTGAAAAAGAGGGCGCCAAAGCGGCCCAGCTTACGCACGGCGAGGGGCATCGTCAACACGGCAAGCGTCTGGCATACCTGGGAGAAAGAGAAGATCGAGCCGATCGCTTCTAGCGACTGCTGGAATTTTTGATGAAAGAACACATTGAAGAAGGGCGTGAATCCACCGGTAAAAAAACTCCAAAACATGATGACAGGTAACAATCGAAACAGGAAACCGAGGGTCCTAGAGGGAATGCGAAGACTCGAACCGGCTGGCGACACCGCTGCGGAATCCCGGGCTGCGGTCTTGAGGAGGAAAAGGAGCAGGGAAGCCGGCAATACCAGTGCCGCGCTTGTATAGAGGAGCCACTGATGAAGCAGGCGGCCAGACAGCTGAGCCTTGACAAGGTAAGGCATCCATGTCGCGAACTCCCGCACGAAAATCCCTGCGAGCGCGCCCGTTGCTATCGAGCCTCCGTAATTCAGGCTGAAGGCGAGACTTCGAGTTGCCTGAGACGTGTTCTGCGCTAGAAATGGGGGGGCAGCTACCATCCATATGCCGAGAGCGATTCCGTTCAGAAAGGCAAGAAGGAGTAATATACTCGGATGTTCCGCGGAAGCGCGGCATCCCAGGGAGAGCGCCATCAACACGGCACACGCCTGAATCGCTCGGTTGAGACCCAGTCGATCGAGAAGAAAGCTGGAGACGAGCGTGGCAGCCAGGCTGCCAAGTGTCATGCTCGCCGTCACCCTGCCAATCAACCCTTCCTGGAACCCCAAATCCAGCAGGTAGAGGTTGTAGACGAGGAAGAACGTCATCAACCCGAGCGACAAGAGCAGACCGGCTGCCCAGTAGATCCAAAAATTTCTGACGAGACCTGGCATGGAGTCGGCGTTCTGCGAGAGTGTGCGGACACGTGCTAGGCAACTCACTGCTCTTGCGAGAGTAATCCTCCGGCTGGATATCTGGGAGATTCAAGGTGGCCTGCGGTTTCTGGATCAGAATCGCACCGTGCAAAGCTACCAGCACTTCGAAGCAGCCTCGACGGCCACTCCCGGTTTGAGTTTGAAACCTTCCTTGATCAGAATGTGCTCAAGAGCATTCAAAAAGACCAGCACATTGTTCCGGTGAGATGAATAGCCCATCAGACCCACCCGCCAGATCCTGCCTCTTAGCGGGCCAAGTCCTCCGCCGATTTCGATGCCGAAGTCCTGAAGCAGGCTAGACCGAACTTTCGCATCTGGGATTCCAGCGGGGATTTCGATCGTATTGAGGCTCCATAGGCGGTTTTCGGGCCTTACCAGCATCTGAAGTCCCATGGCTTCCACACCCGCGACCAAGGCCTGGTGGTTCTGGCGGTGCCGGGCCCAACGCTTCTCCAGGCCCTCCTCTTCGATTAGGCGCAGGGCTTCGCGTAAAGCATAGTTCATGGAAATCGGCGCGGTGTGATGGTAAGTACGATCTTCGCCCCAGTATTTCTCCACCATGCTCAGATCGAGGTACCAGCTCTGGACCTTTGATTTTCGTTTCCGCAAGACATTGACGGCCCTCTCCGAAACCGTAATCGGAGCCAAGCCGGGCGGACAACTCAAGCACTTCTGGGTTCCACTGTAGGCAAAATCAACGCCGTGGTCGTCGACCCCTACTGGATGCCCCCCTAGAGAAGTGACACAATCGACAAGGAACAACGTGTCGGGAAAGTCGCGCAGGACTTCCTTTAGCATCGAAAGGGGGGTGAGCACCCCGGTCGAAGTCTCCGCGTGGACGACGGCCAGGAGCTTCGGTGGCTTCGGCTTCAACGCGCCGCGAATGGCGTCCAGATCGAAGGACTTTCCCCACTCCACATCGATACGCAAAGGGGTGCCGCCACAACGGGTCACAAGGTCTGCCATTCGCTCGCCGAACACGCCATTGATACAAACTGCCACGGTGTCGCCGCCTTCAATCAGATTGGTGAAAGCGGCTTCCATGCCGGCACTGCCGGTTCCAGACACTGGTATAGAGAGACGGTTCTGAGTTTGAAAAAGCGATCGTAGAGAGATCTGAATGTCATCCATCACCTTGAGAAACTGTGGATCAAGGTGGCCTACCAGGGGCTCAGACATGGCCGCCAGTACGCGCGGATCTACGTCGCTCGGGCCGGGCCCCAAGAGGATACGTCTCGTCGGATGGAACTCGTTCATGGAATCTCCCTTCACTGGTCGAGGATGGCATTGGGACATCGGCCTCGCTAGATAATGCCCAGACGACGACCGACCCTTTCCAACACATCGAGTGCGAACTGCAGTTGCTCCCGAGAATGCGTTGCCGTGACAATCGTCCTTACCCGAGACCGGGCTTCGGGCACCGTAGGATACCCGATGCCTTGAGCGAAGACTCCTTCTGCGAAAAGCTCATCTGAGAAGCGCATGGCGAGATCGCCTTTACCCACGATGATCGGAGTGATGGGAGTTTCGCTCACACCCGTGTCGAACCCCAGGCGCTGAAGGCCACTCTTGAAGAAGCGGGTATTCTCCCAGAGACGTTCCGTCCAGATCGGTTCCTCCTGCAGAACCGCGAATGCTGCCAGGCAGGAGGCGGCAACCGCAGGCGGATGAGAGGTCGAGAAGAGGAAGGGCCGAGCCCGATGATACAAGAAGTCGATGAGGTTGCGCCTCCCGCACACATAACCACCCAGCGAACCCAAAGCCTTAGAAAGCGTGCCCACTTGAATGTCTACTCGCCCATGGAGACTGAAGTGATCTACCGTGCCCCGCCCGTGTTTTCCTAGAACCCCACTGGCATGGGCGTCGTCAACCATCATGATCGCACCGTACCGTTCTGCCAGCTCGACGATCTGCGGCAGTGGCGCGATGTCACCATCCATCGAAAACACGCCATCGCTAATCACCAGTTTTCTTCCGGCGAAATTGGCTGTCTCTCTCAGAATCTCTTCGAGCCGGTTGAGGTCTTTGTGAGGAAACACGCGGATCTCAGCGCGTGAGAGCCGACAACCGTCAATAATGCTGGCGTGGTTCAATTCATCGGAGATGATGAGGTCGCCTTTGGAGAGAATCGCCGAAACCGTTCCAGCGTTGGCCGTAAAGCCCGACTGGAAGACGACGCTCGCCTCGACGTGCTTGAAGCGAGCGATGGTTTCCTCGAGCTCCATGTGTATCTGCATCGTGCCGGCGATCGTTCGTACCGCCCCTGAGCCGACACCAAGCTCTTGCGTGGCGCGGATCGCGGCCGTGATGAGCTTTGGGTGGGTGTTCAGGCCCAGGTAGTTATTAGAGGAAAGATTGACGACGACCTTTCCATCAAAGATAGCCTTGGGCAGCTGGCATCCCTCCAGGATGCGAAGATTGCGAAACAACCCTTTCTCACGAAGGGTGGCGACTTCCTGGGAGAGAAAGTTTTCGAGGATGGCGGCCATGGTCAACCTTCTTTGGCTTGAAACGTTTCCTCTTTCGAAAAACGGAGCTCATGGATGGTTGTCTTGATCGTGACGTGCCCGCGTCCGTGTGACATGAAGACTTCAACATGAGCCTTCTTGGCCTTTGGTGCAGCTCTTCTTGTTTTTTCAAGCACCAAATTGGTGATCCGACTCGCAATTCGGCTCGCATTCTCCACTTCAAAGCCACTCTTGGAAACGATCATCCGGATACAGTCATGAAGAATCTTGTCGAAACCCTGGGCCAATGGCACCGTCAAGCTAAGGTCTCCATCCACTTTGAACTGGGAAACTGATTCCATGACCCTCTTTTTGACCGCCCAAATTTCGCGGTATCTTAGCATATTGACTAACGCAACTTGCCCAGGAATTCAACTTTAGCGCCGCCGACAGCCGCCCCAGCCGCTCCAAAGGTCATTAGCTGAAGATGAAAAACGGATAGTTAACGAGCGTCACCGTGACGACTCCCATGAGGAGGCCGACGGCGAAAAAGCAGAGCAAGGTAGCCAGGATTGAGAGAAGGAGATTGCCTGTGGACCGCAACAGGAGGACACCGGTCAACGACTGGCCGACAACAAATCCAACCAGCGGCAGGAAGTACCCCACGTATCCATAACTGCACCAGGGACAATGAGGAGGCATTGCGTGGTGAATATTGCAGTGATCGGCTGCCGTGGTCCAGAGCCAGGAGCAACCGCACTTGAACAGGAACCCGCAAAAGGGGGCCATGAAGAGGGAAGCGGAAATCACCGCAATAGCAATCAGAGGCAAGGTCTTGTTGAGCGAGGCTTGCATTCGGCGGCAATGGCACCAAAACAAAAGGCGACCCATCCTAACATGGGCCGCCTTGAGAATCTTAAGAGCTTCAATCCGCGAAATTCGCGTCAGTACATGTCTCCGCCTCCATGCGGCATGGGGGCCTCTTTCTTTTTCTCAGGAATTTCCGCGACGAGCGCCTCAGTGGTGAGAAGCAACCCAGCTACAGAAGCCGCGTTCTGCAGGGCCGTGCGAGCCACCTTAGCTGGGTCGAGGACACCCGCCGCAACGAGATCTTCGAACTGGCCGGTTTCTGCATTGAGGCCGACAGCTTCTTTCTTCTCGGCCTTCACTTTCTCCACAATCACTGACCCTTCCACTCCAGAATTGGCAGCAATCTGCCGGAGAGGTTCTTCCAGAGCCCGTCGAACGATGTCCGCCCCGATTTGCTCATCGCCTTCCAGCTTTAGCCTCGTCACCGCGGGAATGGCGCGGATATAGGCCACGCCACCGCCTGCAACGATGCCCTCCTCAACCGCAGCGCGAGTGGCATGCATCGCATCCTCAACCCTGGCCTTCTTTTCCTTCAGCTCCGTCTCAGTTGCCGCACCGACCTTGATCACTGCAACGCCGCCAACGAGCTTGGCCAGACGCTCCTGCAGCTTTTCGCGGTCATAGTCAGAGGTTGTCTCCTCAACTTGAGCCCGAATCTGCCGGACTCGGCCTTCGATCTCTTTCGCCTTACCGGAACCCTCGACGATGGTAGTGTTATCTTTGTCGATGACGATGCGCTTGGCCCGGCCCAGATCCTCGATCTTGAGATTCTCCAGCTTGAGCCCGAGATCCTCCGTGATGGCCTTGCCACCCGTGAGAATCGCGATGTCCTCAAGCATTGCTTTCCGCCGGTCTCCAAAGCCTGGAGCTTTGACGGCAGCCGCGCTCAAGGTGCCGCGCAGCTTGTTGACAACCAGCGTCGCCAAGGCTTCACCTTCCACTTCTTCCGCGATGATCAGGAACGGGCGACCCAGCTTAGCGACCTGTTCCAGGATGGGGAGAAGATCTTTCATGCTGCTGATCTTCTTTTCATGAATAAGGACCAGCGCGTCTTCCAGAACACACTCCATCCGGTCAGGGTCAGTTACGAAATAGGGTGAGAGGTAACCACGATCAAATTGCATTCCTTCCACGATATCCAGGGCGGTCTCCATCGTTTTCGCTTCTTCAACGGTGATCACACCGTCCTTGCCGACCTTGTTCATGGCCTCGGCGATGATATTGCCAATCTTGCTGTCCCCATTGGCGGAAATTGTCCCAACCTGAGCGATCATGTCGCCTTTGACGGGCTTGGATAGCCGTTTGATTTCCGAAACGACTTCCTGGACCGCCTTGTCGATGCCACGCTTGAGAGCCATCGGGTTAGCGCCTGCTGCGACCGTCTTTACTCCCTCCCGAAAGATTGCCTGTGCCAAAACGGTAGCAGTCGTGGTCCCGTCACCAGCCACATCGCTCGTCTTTGAGGCTACTTCCCGAACCATCTGGGCACCCATGTTCTCGAGTGGATCAGGCAGTTCAATCTCTTTAGCCACTGTCACGCCGTCCTTCGTGATCGTGGGTGATCCGAATTTCTTACTCAGCACCACGTTGCGGCCCTTCGGGCCCAAGGTGATCTTCACGGCTTCGGCCAGCTGATTCACACCCTTCAAAATAGCCTGCCGAGACTCTTCTCCGGAAACAATTTGTTTAGCCATTCCTACGCCTCCTCGTAATTTGATTTGGAAAGAATTCGAATCGTTCTATTTCGCCGACTTTGAGCGCAAGGCACCCTCGGTAACCGCTAGAACATCATCTTCCCTCAAGATGAGCAACTCCTCTCCCTCAATCTTGACGTCGGTCCCTGAGTACTTGCCAAAAAGGATGTGGTCTCCTTCCTTGATCGCCATCTCCAGCCGCTTACCGTTCTCTAGCAGCTTACCATTCCCGACCGCCACGACGACGCCTTCCTGGGGCTTCTCCTTGGCGGTGTCAGGAACAATGATTCCCCCCTTGACTTGCTCGGCTGGGTCCAGCCGTCTGACCAGAATCCGATCGTGGAGCGGTCTTAGATTCATGCTCGTTCTCCTTGTTTATATGAGAGTTAAGAAGGATTATTAGCACTCTGTCGAACCGAGTGCTAGAGACACGCCAAGTTATAATCAATCAATAAGAGATTTGTCAAGAGGCAAAGACGGCGATCTTGTACCCCTATGGCGTAGTGTGGACGGGCATCTGCCCACGGCCGACCTTGGATTTGGCCTTCAATGGCCAGTAGGTCTTCAGCGAAATGCAGGAAACAGCTCGCGACGCAAGCCTTACTGATCCAGCACCACTTTCCACCTTTATCTTCAACGTCTTAGTCGCCAACCACCACGCGATGGAGTCATTTTTGACAACCGCCTACCTAGATCCTATAAGACAGCTATCAGTCCGTCTGAACCTCCCGGACTTTTACCGCGAGTGGGGGTTCCAAACTTCGAGATCAGAACTCCTGGACTTTACCTTTGTTCCTTGAGTGAATGTCTCCTTTAGGGGCTAAATTCGATGAGCGAAAGTCTTAGAGAAACCCAGCCTTCTGCCAGCGATTCCCGTGAAGGACGATTTCCTGAAATTTTGCCGATTCTACCAGTTCGGAATATGGTTCTGTTTCCCCAAGCGATCGTGCCATTGACGGTCGGGCGGGAAAGTTCGATCAAATTGATCGAAGAGTTAGACGGCCGAGAAAATCGCTTCCTGGGCATTGTCGCCCAAAGGGAAGCCTCGGTTGACGATCCCCAGCAGATCGACCTGTATTCGGTTGGCAGCCTGGCAGTATGCACCAAGCAGATCCGAGCCAAAGACAGCAACCTGGTCGTGCTCGTGCAAGGGGTGAGGCGTTTTCGAATCCGGGAGTTTATCCAGACGCAACCTTATATCACGGCCCGCATCGAGCTCCTCGAAGACGTACTCTTGCCTGAGGATCCCTCAAAAACTGAGGCGGTTCGCCGAAATATCGAAGCTCTGTTCGAAAAGGTGGTTACTCTTTCTCCCGGGCTCTCCGCTGATTTGCTTACCATTGCTTTAAATATCGAAGACCGGTCTCAGCTTGCAGACTTCATCGTCTCGACTGTCCCATCGTTTTCGACCTCATTGAAGCAGGAGCTTCTCGAAACTCTGGACGTCCGGAAGCGGCTGGAAAGGCTGAACCTCGAGCTGACTCGCGAAGTTGAAATCCTGGAGCTCAAGAGCAAAATCCAGTCTCAGGTCGAAACCGAGGTTGGGAAAAACCAGAGGGACTACTACCTGAGAGAACAGCTGAAAGCGATCCAGAAGGAGCTGGGTGAAGACGGTGATGGCTTCAAAGAAGCCAACGAACTTCGTGAAGCTATCGAGAAAGCGGGACTGCCGGAGGAAGCTTACAAGGAAGCTCAGCGCGAGTTGAAGCGTCTTTCGAAGATGACTCCCGCGTCAGCCG
>Ga0209382_10013054_pt1 | contig 10218 bp, 7 predicted proteins | sample SoiMetdeltSBSDD5_FD_187599 | JGI IMG/M metagenome (GOLD analysis project Ga0209382, IMG submission 187599) | Bulk soil microbial communities from a Populus tree surrounding site in Tennessee, USA - Soil MetaG P. deltoides SBSDD5 (SPAdes) (version 2) | ecosystem: Environmental > Terrestrial >...
GTCCTGCGCCTGCGGTGTCGAACAACTCTTTCACCATGGTCAAAGCGCCGCCGTGGTGCTGAATCATCCCTGTCAGAAACAGACGGTCGAACTCCGCGCCTTTTGCCTTCCTGAGCGCCTCCATCTGCTCCGAGGTAAGCATCCCAGGCATAAGCGCCATTTGCTCGTGCGACATATTCATGTGGCGCATGTCATGCGTCGCCTGCGAAATTGGTTGTCCACGGGACGCCAGCCACCGTTTCATGAACTTTATCTCGTCGGACTGCGACCTGCTGATTCGGGCGCCCAGCGACGTCAGGTCCTTGTTCTCAGTATGTGATTCGATCAAGGCAGTCATCTCAACCGCCTGCGCATGATGCATAATCATACCTTGCATGAACTGCACGTCCGCTGGGGAGACCGGCGGCAGCGCGCCCTTCATCGTCGGGGGAAGAACCTTCGTCGGTTTCCCCGGGGCGCCGGGTTGGACCACGACCGGCGCCGCTGGCTCAGTCTGCTGTGCGCAGGCTCGCAAAGAGGATGAACTTGCGAGAGCACTCGCCGCGGCAAGCGCGCACGAACACGTCGCGACGCTTAATACAACCCGAATCTCCCAAGCTCGCCTCATATAAAGAGGTTTCATGTGCCGTAAGTACCTAATCATTGTCGGTCTCACATTATCACATTTAGCGGGAACTTCAGCTCGACTTTATACAAAAATGGGAGATGCGCGAGGAAGGCCTGCTGCGACCCGTCCTCATCAAGCCTGAAGAGAACGAGTCTGAAGCCGAAATTTTGATGAACGCATTTGGGGCTGATATATAAAAGGAGTGGCATTACAAACTCTACTCGCTGACCCGGCTTATGCTTCCAGTCTACGGCAAATGTATGGGTAAGGCTCCCCCTGTAAAGCGGCCTCAGTCCCTGCTTCGCTCCATCGCCATCGGTCAGCGGCCGGACAGTTGTCGATGATGGGGAGCGTAATTGACGCGGCGCGTCTCCCTCACATGGCCGTCCGTCAACGTTCCCTCGACGATCTCGTATCCGAGCAATGCAAAGATCCGGCCGCGCAGGAAGAGTGGGCGCGCGTTGCCGTACCAGTCCACGCACGAGGATCGGCGCCCGTCATTCGCCGATCCTTTGGCTTGCGAGGCGAGATCTCCTACTTCTTTTAAGCGCAGCATATCATTTCGCAGGAATAGGCATGCAAGCCCATGCTCAATTTTCGTTCCACAATAGAATCAGAACCGTCCTGCTAAAGGAGCTTTACTATGAGTCAACTATTAAGATACTTTATCGTCATTATCAATTTGATACCGAGCTGTTTGTGCTTCGCGCAGGGTAGCGCCAACAAGACCCCATCTTCTCCACCTGCTCAAAAGCCGAAAACAGAGTTGCAGAGGCCGAATTCCGCGCAGGTTCAAAATCCACCTGATGCGCTTCCCGGCGTTTCTGGAGAATTCCTGGAAGTGGAATTACCGCCGGGAGCAAATTCCTGGTCAGTTCAGATTATATCTAGAGGCGGGTTGGACGGAACCGGGAAAGGTAACTTGACGATAACATCTCAGGGCCATCTCGTCTGGAATGCGGCGGAAAATCAATGTAACGCTAAACTGGGAGATGATGTGTTACAGGCGTTGACCCAAACGGCTTACTCAGCTAACGCTTCCAAGTGGAGCGAGCAAACATCCGGTTTTTGCGCAGACTGTTATGTAACTAGTATAGTGCTGCAGCGCCGTGAACGTGGCGGGAAGGGAAAAACGTATATGGCCTCCTGGGATGATATTACTGCGGGGAAAATCTCTGAGGAGTTGAGAAAGGTATACGATACATTTATGACGCATAAAGAATGCAAGCAGTAGAGGGGATGCGCATAGCTATTGGCGCGCTTTCGGCGCGCCGGTACGACAGTTGGCGCCATCGCGCCGAAAGCGCACGGCCTTTTGCGCCAAAAACTCAGGAGAGCCCGGCGCATCGCGCCAAAATCACTTTACCTCTTGCTCCAGGACAAAACTTCCTGTTCCGTGGCTGCATACCACAACTCGACTGTGCGATCACCGCTCCCTGTCGCCAGCCGCCTCCCGTCGGGCGAGAAGGCCACCGAATTGACAGAGCTCGAATGCCCTCTGAGTGTGAGCCTCTCCTGGCCGGTAGCGGCGTCCCACAGCTTGACTGTGCAATCAAAGCTCCCGGTCACCAGCCGCTTCCCGTCTGGCGAGAAGGCCACCGAATTGACAGTGCCAGAATGTCCTCTGAGGGTGAGCCTCTCCTGGCCGGCGGCGGCGTCCCACACCTTGACTATGTGATCAAAGCTCCCGGTCGCCAGCCACTTCGCGTCTGGCGAGAATGCCACCGAAGTGACACATCTCGAATGCCCTCTGAGTGTGACCGTCTCCCGGCCGGTGTCGGCGTCCCATACCCTGACCGTGCCATCAAAGCTCCCGGCCGCCAGCCGCTTCCCGTCGGGCGAGAAGGTGACCGACCAGACAAAGTCCGAATGCCCTTTGAGTATGAGCAACTCCCGGCCGGCGCCGACGTCCCACAACCTGACTGTGTGGTCACGACTCCCGGTCGCCAGCCGCTTCCCGTCTGGTGAGAAGGCCACCGACCGGACCGCGCCCGAATGCCCTTTGAGGGAGCGCATCTCCTGGCCGGTGGCGGCGTCCCACAGCTTGACCGCGCCATCATTACTTCCGGTCGCCAACCGCTTCCCGTCGGGCGAGAAGGTTACTGAATAGACGTCGCCCGAAAGCGATTTGAGTGTGAACACATCCTGACCGGAGGCGGCGTCCCATACCCTGACCGCGCCATCACCGCTCCCGGTCGCCAGCCGCTTCCCGTCGGGCGAGAAGGCCACCGATCTGACAGTACTCGAATGCCTTCTGAGTGTGAGCCTCTCCTCGCCGGCGCCTGCGTCCCATAACCTGACCGTGCCATCAAAGCTCCCGGTCGCCAGCCTCTTCCCGTCGGGCGAGAAGGCTACTGACAAGACAGAGCTCGAATGCCCATTGAGGGTAAGCCTCTCCTCGCCGGTAGCGGCCTCCCACAACTTGACCGTGCGGTCACGACTCCCGGTCGTCAACCGCTTCCCGTCAGGCGAGAAGGCTACTGACAAGACGTCGCTCGAATGCCCATAGAGGGTAAGCGTCTCCTGGCCAGTGGCGGCGTCCCACAGCTTGACTGTGCGATCCCCGCTCCCGGTCGCCAGCCGCTTCCCGTCAGGCGAGAAGGCCACTGACTTGACCCAGCCCGAATGCCCTTTGAGGGAGAGCGTCTCCTGCCCGGTGGCGGTGTCCCATAGCTTGACTGCGCCATCATTACTTCCGGTCGCCAGCCGTTTCCCGTCGGGCGAGAAGGCCACCGAATGGACAGAGCTCGAATGCCTACTGAGGGAGAGCGTCTCCTGGCCGGTGGCGGCGTCCCACAGCTTGACTGCGCGATCATTACTTCCGGTCGCCAGCCGCTTCCCGTCGGGCGAGAAGGCCACCGACCAGACGCTATCCGAATGCCCTTTAAGTGTGAGCGTCTCCCGGCCAGTGGCGGCGTCCCACAGCTTGACTGTGCGATCATTACTTCCGGTCGCCAGCCGTTTCCCGTCGGGCGAGAAAGCCACTGAATTGACAATACTCGAATGCCCTTTGAGGGAGAGCGTCTCCCGGCCGGTGGCGGCGTCCCACAGCTTGACTGCGCCGTCAAAGCTCCCGGTCGCCAGCCGCTTCCAGTCGCGCGAGAAGGCCGCTGAATAGATAGCGGCATTATGGCGTATGGTGGATGAAAACCTATGCGAGAGACGCCACAGGTAATACCACTCGAAGCCGCGTAGGTCCTCGCCCCCCGGATGCGGGCGGCTCAACTCCAACAGCTCTTCGACACGTCCTACATCAGCGCTCTCCCAGGCCTGCTGCGCCATGTTCATATGCGCCGCATACAGTAACCTGCGATTGGCTTGCTCTTGCCATACGGCTCGGTCACGCTGCGTTTTAGCTTCGGTTCGCCGCCGTTCGGCCACCTGCCGTTGCTCCTCAGCCAGGGCCCGCTGTTCTTTGGCGATCTTGAGGTTGGCTTCGGCCAGCAGGCGTTGCTCAGCCGCCGCCCGCTCCGCCGCCACTGCTTTGTCACGCTCACGGGCGATGCGCGCCGATTGCATCGCCATCGTGATCGCAAATCCCAGCAGCAGCGCAAACACCGCCGCCAACATCGCAAACGGCGCCTTGTGCCGGACTACTAGCTTGCGAAATTGATAAAGGGCGGAGGGCGGGCGCGCATGGATTGGCTGATTGGTCAGGTAGCGTGTTACATCCTCCGCCAGCGCCGCCGCGCTCTGATATCGTCGCCCTGGTTCTTTCTCCAACGCCTTGAGCACGATCGTCTCGACATCTCGATCGATTCTCTCTGACTTCCTACTCTCACGGTCGCGTAACTCGATCCACATCCGGCTTGGCGGTTTCGGCGCCTCCTCGCAGATGATGCGGATGGCTTGTGGCAGCGCGGCGCGTTCGAAATCATAAGGGAGCCGTTCGGTCAATATCTCGTAGAGAATCACTCCCAACGTGTAGACATCGGCGCGCACGTCAATCTGATCGGGATCGCCGCCGACTTGCTCAGGACTCATATAAGGCAAGGTGCCCCGGACCTGGCCGGCCTGGCTCATGCCCGATGCGCCGGCGCCGTCTTCGTCCGTTATGCGGGCTAGCCCGAAGTCGAGCACCTTAACCTCGACTCGGCTCACGCCTGGGCCGTCGAGGTTTTGCCCCTCGGACTCGTCAGAGACCAGGATATTGGCGGGTTTCAAATCGCGGTGAATCACCCCGCGCTGGTGGGCATAGCTGATCGCCTCGCAAATCTTGAGGAACAGTTCTAACCGCCGCCTGATGTTACTGGGCGCCTGCATGCCCGTGAGCCTGCGCCCCTTCACATAATCGAGCAAGGGAATCCCGCGCACCAACTCCATAACGAGGTAATGCCAGCCATCCTCAGTACGCCCCGCATCGTAGATGGCCGCGATCCCCGGATGTTTAAGTCGAGCCAGCGCCTGCGCTTCACGCCGAAACAGCTTGACCTGATACTCATCCACTAGCCGCCCGCCGCGAATAACCTTCAGCGCCACGGGGCGCCGCGGGTTTTGCTGCTCGGCCTCGTAGACCACGCCCATTCCGCCGCGCCCGATTTCGCGCAGCAACCGGTAATGCCCGACGCGGATTCCGCTTTCCGCCGCCGAATTTGAATTCGATATCGCCTGAGGCGGCGCCAGCATGGGCGAAATGGTCCCTGAATGAGTAGGCATGGCGATGGGAGAGTCGAGGAAACTCATGGCTTCACGATTGGCCGCCAGCAACGCCAGGACTTCCTGCCGCAATTCTTCATCGCCGGCGCAGGCTTGGCCGACAAACTCATCGCGATCGTTGAGCGGTAATTCCATCGCCGAATAGAAAATCTTCTCGATCTGTCGCCATTGATCTTTGTTCATGAGTTTGGCTCCCTGCTTCACCGCTTTGGCTGTGGGTTTCGATCTTCATCGCCCCGATCCGTCATTGCTCAGTTGCCGATACAACCACGACCTGGCCAACTCCCACTCGCGCGCAACCGTACGTTCGGAAATCCTGAGAGCTTCGGCCGTCTCGGCGACCGACAAGCCGCCGAAAAATCGCAGTTCGACGATTCGGCTTTTGCGCTCATCGAACTCCGCTAAAGCGTTAAGCGCATCGTCGAGCGCAATCAAGTCAAGGTGTTTGCCGTGGGCGACCAGGGCGGCTTCGGATAGGGAGACTTGAAGCCCTTTGCCGCCGCGTTTGAGCTGCCTGCGGCGCCGCGCTTCGGTGACCAGAATCTTGCGCATCAACGACGCCGCGACGCCGAAAAAGTGCGCGCGATTTTGCCATGCGCTCTTCTGCCAGTCGATCAATCGCATCCAGGCTTCGTTGACCAGCGCGGTGGTTTGCAGAATGTGGCCGGACCTTTCCCGGCTCAGATAGGCTTCCGCGATGCGACGCAACTCGACGTCAACCATAGGGGTCAACCGCTCCAACGCGTCGCGGTTACCTTTTCCCCAGGCCATCAGCAATCCCGTCACTTCGGAATCTTGCGGCGAGGAATCTGCGGTCATGGTTTCTCTCCATTTCTAAGTCTTCATGGGAAGAATATTTTCTGTGACGTGGCAGTTTTCACGCGTAAACAGCGCCTGTCAGAGTGGATGGAAGAATGGAATGGGAAGCCCAATGGCAGTCGAGAGCGTACGACCTGGCCAGGTATCAGTTCCGACTGCTCTTTTGAATGACCTGACGAAAGACGGGCGAATTGTAGCGTGGTGATTTGACGGGGGCAATAGTTAATGCCGCGGCTGGTAACGAGACAGAAAAAAAGCGTGGGAGATGCGCATCAGACTTCCAATATACGTCACTGAACGCAGGCTGGCGCCAACCTCCCCCTAGACGCTCAAATCATTAAGAGGAGAACGACTTGGCGCAATCTGCCTCCCATCTTTCTGATTCAGCGCGATTTCGATTATCCCCTCCGCTTTTTTCGGTCTCTCCGCTCTGGCGTACGCAATTTCCAAAAAGCTACCGAACAGCCAGATTCCTCGCTCAAGGAGGTTCCATCAGGCGGGGTCTGCAAACAAACAGAAGAAATAGAAAGGATTAAAATGCGAATTAACAAACTAACGCCTATCATTGTGTCATTAATTGTCTTGGCGGTTATCGCCGCGATTCTGGCCCGGCGCCATTCGGTCGAAGCGCAACAAGACCGTGCGGCCAAAGCGCCGATCACCGCTAAAGCCGCCCTGCAACAAACCGAAGGCGGCGGCTTCAGTACGGTTCCGGGACCCGAAACAACGAGGGAGTCGAACACGGATTTGTTCCTCGATGCGGATGAGGTCGAGAAAAGAGCGCGGGAGGAGCAAGCGTCAGGCGCCGCCGCCGCCGCCGCCGCGAATCCGATCCCCGTTTCATTCAAGCATGTCACGCTTCCTATACAGGGCGGAATAGACCACGCGGTGGCCGGCGTCTCAACCAGGAACTCCGGGGAGGGAGTCATCAGGCTGCGAGGCGTGCCGCCCGGCTCGCAGTTGCTGAGCGCCCTGCTTGTCTGGGGCGAGATTGCGCCGGGTGGCATCGCCGCATATAACGTGGGGTTCGGCCAGGACTGCGCCGTCTTGGCGAATGTAGTAGGATCCCCCGCGTTTTTCCCCACCAATCCCGCCCCTCAGCCGTGTTGGAACCCCGCAGGTCAGTTCTGGACATATCTTGCCAACGTAACGGCTCAGATCACGCCCGGGATAAACGGCGACTATCGAATCAGAGGCCTACGCACCGCTATCCGCAATGGCCGCTGCCCGTGGGGCGATGGCAATTGCGCCGCCCCCCCCAATGATCTCACGCTTTCCGAAGGCGCCAGCCTGATCGTTATCTATGCGAATCAGTGCATCGACCGGCGCGCCCAGTTATTTTTCCACCTTGGCCCGGGAACATTCTCCGGCCTTGCCAACTACGTCCATTTTACAGGTGTTCCGATCCTCGGCCTCCCGAACTTGAAACACAGCAGAATCGGAGGGGACGGGCAGGTCGGAGGCGCAAACTGCGGCCTGAGATCGATTCCGCAGATCAGCGACGAACGGACCTGGATCGGGACCGTTGGAGCAGGATGCCTTATTCAGATCAAAGGTGACGGCGGGGGCCTGAACAGGGACTCCGACTGGAACGGCTACGACGGCGAGCCGCTGAATAAGCTCTGGGATACGCACACCGACGTGTTTAACAACTGCCTCGCCGGGCAGATCGGCTACCGAGTGCGGTATTTGTCTCAAGGAGACTGTATTTCCTGGGCAGTTCACATACTGGGCGTCCGGTGACGACGCAATCACTTCCGGTTATACGCCAATCGCATTTAGTTTAGGAATCAAAAATCGGCGGCAGCCTTTGGAGTGCGGCGGCTTGACGCTGCTTTCCAATTACTCGATCGATCGAGTAATTGGAAAGCAGCGTCAAGCCGCCGCACTCCAAAGCTTCGCGCTCATTCACGTCTAACTTAACTTCATTGGGCTATACGCCAGAGGTTGAAGGGCCGCGCAGGATTCGCTCGAATCCGATAGTCAACCGGCCCGAAGCAGTCCGTTCTCGGAAGTTTCTTCCGGGCATGAATACGAAACTTGGAACTGCAAGCTCCATCTACAACGCGCTAGCGTTTAGATGGAGGAGTTGACAGTAGTATCGCTCATTGTTTAAGCAACACTAGTGTCCGTCAAGACGAAGCCACCTCAATTCCGCCCATATCCTTTTTCACATCGACTGATCGGTTGCGCCCGAACTCTTTAGGGGGTTCTCTTTAAAGAAAGGCGCCAATACGGACACTGCTTCTTCCACGTACTGAGGGACATCATATCCGGCGCTCTGTCATTAGGCTTTAAAAAGTGGCGGCGTAATAGCCGTCGCGCGTCCGCACGATCAGCTCCGGCGTCCGCGCCGAACGGTTGACGCGGACCCGGATTTTTCTCCACTTTCCGTCGCGCCGCTGGTTGGTCGGCGTATATCCCAGGCTGTATTGATGGCGCAGTTCCAAGGCCACGCGCGTAGTCGCCTCCTCCAACTCCGAAGCCGAGTTGACGAAAAACGCCCGCCCGCCAGTCAGCCGCGCGATCTCATCGAGGATCATCTGACCGCGCATCTCCTGGCGTTGCTCGGCCTTTTCGCTCAAGACGGGGCGGCCGACGCTGACGCAGTAAAGTTGAACGTCGGATTCCTTCAGCCGCCGGCGGAGTTGGCCCAGCGTGTACCACGAAGCGTTATCCCGTCCGTCGGATATGACCAGCAGCGCGCGCTTTCGATGCCGGCCTTGCCAAACCTTCTCGACCCCCAGGTGGATCGCGTCATAGAGCGCGGTCTCGCCCTGCGCGGCGACCAGGTTGAGCCGCCGCTGCAAGCCTTCGCCGTCGCAAAATTCCGCCAGCAGGTTGGCGCGCCTGTTGAAACCGACCAGAAAGAAATCGTCATCGGCGTGGCTGGCCTCGACGAAGGCTTTGATCGCGTCGCGGCCTTGCTCAATCTTGTTCCGCATGCTGTCCGAGACGTCGAAGACCACGCCTATGCTGATAGGCGCGTCCTCGGCTCCGTAATGCTCGAGCTTTTGTTTGACTTTGTCTTCGTAGATCTCGATGTCCTGAGGCGCCAACCCCGTGACCGCGCGGCCGCTGCGATCCATCACGCTGACGGTCAGGTTGACGAGTTCAGTCCGCTCGCGGACGGCGACCGGAGGCTCGTTAATTAGCGCCTTTGTCTTGGCGCCGCCCTGCGCGTGTTGCCCGAAGGCCGAAATACAGCCTCCGAGCAGCACGCTGCAGACGGCGACGGGGCCGATGCGAATAGTTTTTTTATTCATGATGGACTCTTTTTCAGGCTAGGCCTCTTGGCTCAAGCTCGTTGATGGCGCGTTGAGTTCTCGCGAGGTGATCACAGTCCGCTTTCTCGTGAGCGAACCGGTCCCGATGGGCGAACCGCCCCCGAGCGCATATACCCCTCCGCCGCGTTCTATGTCGTCAATCCCTCTGGCTTCGTCCACTGGATACTTTCAATGCCTTGATGGCCACTTGTGAGAGGCCCTCTGCCCGCTCGGTTAGTAGACGCTTGGATTCGAATTTGAGAAGAGACTGTTTGCTTCGCCGGCGGAGAGCATGTCCGTAGTCATCGCCGCGTACGTCCCCTCGTTGAGCGTTTCGGTTGCGATGCGGCGGGCAAGCGCGAGCGCGGCCTGGAACGGTCCGCACCCGAGACTCACTCGTCGTACACCGGCGCGCCGGAGTTCGGCGACCGGCGGCAGTCCCGCATATCCGGCATAGATGTTCAGCGGTCGTTCGACGGCCCGCGCCAACCGCGCCATCTCTTCCGGGCTTTCCAGTCCCGGTACAAAGATGCCGTCGGCGCCGGCGGCGACATACATTTGGGCGCGCCGCACTGTGTCTTCGTATCGGGCGCCCGGATCATTCGTAGGCGCGAAATAGGCGTCGGTTCGCGCGTTGATGAACAATGGCGCCCCGGCTTCCTCCGCGAGGGCGCGGATGGCGGAAATTTTCTCAGTCAAGACGCTCGGCGGAGCGAGTTCCTTCGTGCCCGGCGTGAGGCCGTCTTCGATGTTTATTCCCACGACTCCCAATTCGAGCAGGGCGCGAACCGTCGCCGAGACCTCCGCCGGCGTCCGGCCGTACCCACGCTCGATGTCAACGCTCACTGGCGCCGTGACGCCACGGCAGAT
>Ga0209382_10013055_pt1 | contig 10218 bp, 9 predicted proteins | sample SoiMetdeltSBSDD5_FD_187599 | JGI IMG/M metagenome (GOLD analysis project Ga0209382, IMG submission 187599) | Bulk soil microbial communities from a Populus tree surrounding site in Tennessee, USA - Soil MetaG P. deltoides SBSDD5 (SPAdes) (version 2) | ecosystem: Environmental > Terrestrial >...
GTTGTCCATATGGGCGCCTCCCTGTGCTAAACTGCTTTTCCTGAGTGACACGATTTTTCCTGATCTATTGCTCTCGGCTCGCTCTTTTTTCCAAGCCCCCAAGTCCCTCTCGACTTCTTTGCAAGCGAGTCTCGATCCGTTATCAGACCCAATTCACGGCAATATTAACTAATCCTTCACCAACACGTCAATTATGAAAATCAAGGAACTTGCTGCTAAATTGAATTGTAAATATGTGGGAGACCAGGAAACCAGCATCACTGGCGTCGCGCCGATCGAAAATGCGCAGCCCGGCGATCTCACCTTTTTAAGTAATAGGAAGTACCGGCGATACCTGGGCGCCACCGACGCTTCAGCGATCATTCTCGAAAACGCCGAAGACAGGCCTGAAGGAAAAGCGGCCATCATCTCCCCTGCCCCCTACCTGACCTTTGCCGAGGCGATAAACATGCTCTACCCGCCTCTTGTTCTGGAGAGAGGAATACACCCGAGCGCAATTATCTCGCCTTCAGCCAAGATTGGAGAAAACGTTTCAATAGGACCATATTCAGTGATCGGAGACGACGCGGTCATCGGAGACAACGTTTCGATACTGGCGCATTGCGTGATCTATCAGGGCGCCCGGATAGGCGCGGGCGTCATGATCCACTCGCATTGCGTCATCCGCGAAGGATGCGCGCTCGGCGACAGGGTGATCCTGCAAAACAACGTCGTGATCGGCGGCGACGGATTCGGATATGCGAAGAGGCCGGACAATTCCTGGCTTAAGATACGGCAAACCGGGACGGTAATTATCGAAGACGACGTGGAGATAGGCGCGGGCGCCGCGATAGACCGCGCCACCATAGGCTCGACGGTGATCAGCAAGGGGACGAAAATTGACAATCTAGTGCAGATCGGGCATGGTTCATTTGTCGGCCAGAACACGCTGTTGTGCGCGCAAGTCGGGCTAGCCGGCAGCACTCGTGTCGGTAATGAAGTCATCTTGAGCGGACAGGTGGGCGCGGCGGGACATTTGGAAATTGGCGACAGAGTGATAGCCACCGCCCAGACCGGCATCCCGAATTCCGTGGAGGCTGGAAAAGTCGTATCCGGGTATCCGGCGATTGATAATCGGGACTGGCTCAAGTCATCCGCGATTTTCGCCCAACTCCCTAAGCTCCAAAGAGAGATAAGAGAGCTAAAAGCGCGGCTGGCTAAACTTGAAGATCAGCAAGGTTCACACGCGCAGTCATAACATTTTTCGCGGCAAGAGAATAAATGGCCATTAAAGTAGAGAACAAGGCGACCATTAAACTCCCTAAGAAAACCGAAGAGACAATTCAGAGCGTCTTCGACGTAGTGCCCAGAGAACACCAGCGCAATCTGAACAAGATTGTGCTCGTAGACAGGGTCGCGCCGGATTCCAGGATTCAACTTCCTGGCATGAGCGTCTCAGAACTGCCGGGAATCTATCACCCGCGTCAGGGAAACATTCAGCCATGGCTCGAGATCGCGCTCGGCGCGCTTTTAACGACGTCGGAAGGATTCTTCAAGAGGCTTGCGGCGCGGCTCAATTTCAAGGCTAACCTGGCCTATCTGGTCTTGAGCCTGCAAGCCCAGCATTATCATCTGACGCTGTCACACGGAATCAAAAAACATCAGTACGAAGGCGCCATACGAGCTTACATAGATAGATACCACGAGATATGGCGCGAAAGGCAGGCCGGATGGCGTACGAAACTCTTCAAACCGCTTCGCCCATTTTTGGACAAATGGGCGCGTAAACTCAGAAAGCGATATCAACAAGAGCAGCAGAAGCAACGCAGATCCGCTTAACATTCGGACTCATTCTGAATTCTGGTTCTCTGAATCCGGCTGCGAGTATTTAGCCCTGATAATCGAAGCGCGGTTCTCCAACTTTTCGGCCTCTGACTCCTTATCCGTCGCCCGCAGTAATAAGGAGTAGTTCCCTAAAACACTAGCGACAAGCGGATGCTCGGTCCCGAGCGCTTTCTCCAGGATGTCCAGCGCTCGCCGATAGAGTGGCTCCGCATCCGCATACATCCCCTGGTCGTAGTAGAGCGCTGCGAGGTTATTGAGGCTTTGCGCGACATCCGGATGCTCGGTCCCGAGCGCTTTCTCCAGGATGTCCAGCGCTCGCCGATAGAGCGGCTCCGCATCCGCATTCCCCTGGTCGTAGTAGAGCGCTGCGAGGTTGTTGAGGCTTTGCGCGACATCCGGATGCTCGGCCCCGAGCGCTTTCTCTTGGATGGCCAGCGCTTGCCAATGGAGCGGTTCCGCATCCGCATACTTCCCCTGGTTGTAGTAGAGCGCTGCGAGGTTGTTGAGGCTTTGCCCGACATATGGATGCTCGGCCCCGAGCGCTTTCTCTCGGATGGCCAGCGCTTGCCAATAGAGCAGTTCCGCATCCGCATACTTCCCCTGGTTGTAGTAGAGCAATGCGAGGTTGTTGAGGCTTTGCGCGACATCCGGATGATTGGCCCCCAGCGCTTTCTCTCGGATGGCCAGCGCTCGCCGATGGAGCGGTTCCGCATCCGCATACTTCCCCTGGGTGTCGTAGAGCCCTGCGAGGTTGTTGAGGCTCATTGCAGTGGCTGGATGCTCTGGGCCGAGTGCTTTCTCTCGGATGGTCAGCGCTTGCGCCATGAGCGGTTCCGCATCCGCATACTTCCCCTGGTTGCGATAGAGCTCTGCGAGGTTGTTGAGGCTGGTCGCGACATCCGGATGCTCAGTTCCGAGCGCTATCTCTAGGATGGCCAGCGTTCGCCGGAAGAGCGGTTCCGCCTCCGCATATTGAGCCCTCTCATTCAAGTAATGGCCCGCCTGATTCAACAATCGGGTAGCTTCTCGAAAAGCGAAGCCGTGCTCATCAATCAACGGCACGAGCGCTTGCGCGTGCGGAATCAATCGATCGCACAACGGCCAGTTGGAATACTCGACATAGGGGAAAACTTCATTCACCGCGCGGACGGCGCGCTCCGCCCACGCCCGCCTGGCGCCGTCATCCATCTCATCTCTAAGAACGGCTTGCGCCAGCCGATGAAGGCTTAGAGTTCGATCCTCCGGATGACGCCGGAGCAGTGAAAAGCGGGCGGCTTCTTCGATGGCGTCGCTCAGTCCGAGATGACTTCCGGCGATAGAACTTAACGCACCTCCCAACTCTTTAGCCCCTTTACTGAATATCTCTTCTGGAATTGAATCGGCTTCGAGGAGCGCGCACACTCTGAGCAAATCGGCGGCGGCCGGGTCATCATCCGCCACTTTCTGGAACGCAAGCGAGAAGGTGACGGTGACGGATGGATGGTCCTTAGCCAATTTACCGCGGCGTTTCAGCAGTTCTTTGCGCTCGCTTTGGTAGAGGGTTTGATACTCCTCGAAGGTCGATGGCTTTTCTTCAATGAAAGCGCCCGCCTGGTCGAGGGCTAACGGCAGCCCGTCAACTAATGTGGATAAAGCCTCGGCCTGCTCGCGTATCTCGGCGGTTGCTGATTCCAACGCTTCGTCTTTTTTCAGCTTCCTTAATCGCCGCAAGAGAAAAAGCGCTCCTTCTTTCGGAGTCATCTTCTCAAGCTCATTACTCCCTCCGACCGCTCCCATTGCGTGCGCCCGAGTTGTCAGCAAGACGTGCCCGGCTTCACACGATGGGATGAACTCGTCAACAATCTCGATTTCGTCCGCGTTATCGAGAATCAACAACCAGTTAGAATTGTTTTCGAGCCAGCGCTTGACCGCAGCGACGGCTTCGCCCCGGTCCTGAGCGTTCTTCTCGGGCAGGCCGAGCAAGGCGGCTATCGCCGCATAATCCGCGACCAGCGTTTCGCGCGTATTTGCGCCGGCCCACAGCACAACCTCGTATTCCTGCCGATGTCGGTACGCGTACTCCACAGCGGTTTGCGTCTTACCGATTCCGCCTAGCCCGTTGAGCGCTTGCGTCCGCTCGCTGCTATTGAAGTTCTTATAAAGCCGGTTCAAGACTTCTTCGCGCCCGGTGAAGAATTTGTTCCGAGGGAATGGAACATTGAATACCGGTTGGCTCTTTGGAATTGGGTCTGCCGTCGTCGAGCCAGTTGTCGTCGGCAGACCTGTTAAGGGCGGCTGGGTATCTCCTCAATCGATTTGATGATTCGCGCCAAACTTCTATCAAACTCGGGCTCCCGAATGTCGAGCGTCAGCGAGTCTTTCAGCTTTTGAAGTATATCGCCCAGGTCGTTGCGAAGCTTGTAGAGTCTTGATTTCTGGCCGTTCAAATCGTTGGTGTCAATCTTCTGCTCGATATATTTCGGGATTTTGTCATCTATATCTTTTATTTTCGCATCTATCTGTTCTGTGGCCTTTAGCCGAAAGTCGGTTTCGAAGAAGTCATCGTCAAGGTAACAGGCGATAAATCTCTTGTCGCCCCGAAGCATCTCGCTGTAGAAGGCGGTGATACTTTCCAGGGCGACCCATGCGGATAGCAGACTGCGGTTCGATACAATGGAGAGCGTCAGGTCGGAATCGCGGATGGAACTTTCGATAAATTCCTGAATGCTCGCGCCTGCCCTCATCGCGACATTGTCAATCGTTACACTGATGCCCTCCCCCTCAAGAGCGGACTTCAGTTTGTCGGCCACTAGACGGTCTTCGTGGTTGTAGGAAATAAAAACTTTCTTCGCGCTCATTAGGTCCCGTCCCTTCCTTACAACGGTTTTCACCTAAATGAATAGCCACAGAGCCCACAGAGAACACAGAGCAGCAGTGAACTACCTCTGTGCCCTCTGTGCCCTCTGTGGCTAACAGTCTTCATAACCTTAATATAAAGAAGGCCGTGTACTGCCCCCGAGAAGGAATGCGTTCATAGCGCTAACTGTACGGTTTCCCTCCCCGCTTCCCCAGGCGAACATTACGTACACCATCGGGAATCCGCCGGCGCGCAGCGTCAACCCCGCCGAATAACTGTGAACCATGTGATTGAATTCAAGATCGCTTCGACTGAGCGCGACTCGCCCGGTCTCCGCCCGGAAGGTAAGGCCGACCGGACCATAAAGCGAGTGTTCAATGCTTCCCTGCAAAAGCAGAAGGTTAGGCGCGCGGAAGCGATAATCTTGAAAGCTGGCCAGCGCCGAATGGCCATTAATGTCCGAGCCGCCCAGCGTCGGCTGAAAATAAAACGGCACGACGCTTCCCGTGGACGTAAAGGACTCCGAAATCAGCAGCCGGAATCCGATGGCGCCTTCGCGGTCGCGCGTGATCCGCGGGCAATCGGCGCCGCCAGAGCCCACCGAACAGTCGTCAGGCCCATTGTTGTCGCGCGGCAATAGGCTTCGCGTTTTCTTGTAAAGCGGAATTTGATGCGTCAGGTCTACAGTCAGCCGGTTGAAGGAATAGCGTGAGTCGCCGGCGACGAATTGCTGAAAGTTGACCGAGTAATTCAGCCGCAGATAGTCGGCGAATAACGTGGGCCGCACTCTGACGCCTTCACCGAACTGCGCAAACGCCGGCTGGCGTGTGAGCCCGGGCGCAGTCGCCTCCGTGTGGGCTCGCTCGATTGACGGGCTCGAGTTTGCATTGCTTTCGCGTATGTCGACGAATCGCCCGTTCACTTCACCCAACAGCGCGAGGTTAAGCGGCTTGAATAGAGGATAGATGACGTTGGTCCCAACAATCGTCTCGCGCATGCCGAAGAAGGTCTCATCGGCGCGCTCCGTATTCGGCCCCAGCCCGTAAAATGCGATCTTGTTCAGAGAGGTCGTCTGTGTATAGACGTTGAAGATGGGATATGGACGAACGGTGGCGGTTCCCGGTTCTATCTTCGTGCGAACAGCCTTAAGGTAAAAGCCTGCGCGCCACGAGCCGTTGTTCGACACCACGCCGTCGGCGTTAACACTCATCCGCCAGTTGTTGTTCGGATTCCAGCGCCTCACAAACGCCGGGCCGAAGCCGAAGCCGTTCTGTGGCGCGACGCTGCCCACGGCGATGTGCAGCGGATGGCCGAGGAAGAGAACTTCCGCGCAACCGGGCAGAGATTTAAAACTGAACTTGGCGCAATTCGCTTTGAATGACTCGCCTTCGCGTCGAAATTCGGCCTGCAGTGTACCCTCTTGAGCGCGGACGCGCCCTGCCATGATCATGATGATGAGACCTGCGCACAGAAAAAGCGTATGTCGGCGCACGTGACCTCCTTTTATTTACTCGGCTCCGTGATCCGGTTGGTCCGGAGTCTGGTTATCGCTTGGACGAACGCGCCGTCTTTTTCCCAGCCCCATTGCCGGATGAACGCGCCGTCTTCTTCCTGGTCCCGTTGGGCGAAGCCGCCGGCTTTTTGCCGGCGGCGGGCTGGTGCAGGAATGCGGTGTACTTTTTGATGAAGGCGCTCGCCTGCTCTTCAGTAGTGATCGCCCGCCTCTCAGTATCAATCATTCCTTTCACGACCGCCGCCAGATGCTCCACCTGAGTCCACAAGAGGTCGGATACGGGACGGTGCTTGTTAAACGCATCGGAGGGCAGCTTCAGAATGCGGATTATATTTTCTGACTTGGCCATATATATACGTCTCCTATTTAAACACAGGGCAATCGCTGTCAGGTCGCATCTGATCCGAAAGCAAGTCAAGAAAAGTACTGGCGGCCTTCTCGCGCGGCGAGCGGTTGTCGTCCTGAATCTGGAACGCCTGCATCACGGTGTTCGGAATGCTGGCATGCTCGAAGACACGCCCGTTGACCGGGTCTTCAGGTCCTGCGACCACGGTGCCCCTGGGAATCCATGGTGATATGGCGACCGCCGGCACGCGCACGCCCAGCCTGTCGAACGCGAATGGCGCGCCCGTTCCGGTGGCTTCTGCGGAAGCGGTGAAGCCGTCCGGCGTGCAAGCCGGCGGCGGCACATGGTCATAAATGCCGCCGTGCTCGTCATAAGCGATCAGCAGCAAGGTGCTCTTCCAGAGTGTGGGGTTCTTACGAATCGCGTTGTAGACGGAAGCGATGAACGCCTCGCCGGCCAGCACGTGGTGATCGGGGTGCTGGTCAGAGGCGATCAACTCGCCGCCGCCGTCGTCCTCATGGTCGCTGTAGTTCGGTTCGACGAAACAGTAGTCCGGCAGCCTGTTCTTCTTACAGTCGCGGAGGAAGTCCTCGTAAAGCCCGAACAATTGCGGCTGTTTCTTGAGTAGATTGACGACCTCCTGGGATGAGCTCTGTTGATCGAAGTAATAGAGCTTGGCCGTGCGGCCGGCGTTCAGCATGCGCTCGTAGATGCTCTTGAATGGCACGTTCAAGTAGAACAGGTTCATGCCGACTTCGCCGAACGAAGTTCCGTAGTGGGCGAAGGCGCGGTTGCACAGCGTAGGCCCGGGGATCGAAGAAAACCAGCCGTTGAAAACCGCGTAACTGCGCGCCAGCCCCGTCAGGATCGGAATCTTCTCCGGCGGGAAGTAATACATGATCTTGTGCGAATGGTTGACGTCCCGGCGCTTTTGAAAATAGCTCTTGACGAAACCCTGCATGGTAGGCTTTGCCGGGGGGCCGCCGGCGCCGTCGTACAACTGCAGATTGACGCCGGGGAAATGATGATCGGGATCGGGGTCGAGCTGGCCCTGGTACTCGGCGAGCGGTTGAACCTTGATCGACGCGTTCTGGGTATCCGGGTTGAATTCGTCCCCGGACAGCCCATTTATGCGTGGATCCACCATCTTCAATGCCCCTAGCATGTGGTCGAATGACCGGTTTTCCATCATCAGGACGACGATGTGCTTCAGATTATCTAGTCCTATAGACATAGGCGCTCCTCAATCACTTATCCTATAAATCAAGCGAAAGCCTGTTGGCCCTATGGCGTTATCCGGATTTTGTTGGGTTCCAAGGCACGCTGTAACGCATTGTTGGGCTGGGGGTCTGTCGTTCAAACACCAATCCCTCCAGTTCGGCGTCCCGGTTTGAACCGTATTGTTGATCTACAAATCGGCGATGACTGCCTGCCGCTGACTCGGTGATGCTTGAGAAATCAGTGATCAGAAAGAACAACGCTGAGACGGCAAGGACGATACACCCGCGCAAATCGGCTGTCAACAATTTTTACCTGATCGATAAAACGTAGCCACCGCAGAGCACCGCAGAGCACAGAGTGATTTGGCCACGCTTTCGACCTCAGTGTCCTGCGGTGGGCTGCGGTGGCTTAATACAGTTCTTGGCGCGCCGCGCTTATAGATCGGTTAGTCTTGAGACTCCATCAACTCGGCGATCAATTTTTGAATGACCTGCAACAGCTCTTCCTTCGACACTGACGACCTGCGAAATCGCACCTCTATCGTGTAGTCTTTGGAAGAAGACTGGTGTCGGAAGACGTAGGGTTGCGGGCGCGACTGTTTCTTCTTGCCGACTTTTCTGGCCTCGTCCCGATTCATTCCCTGCTCCGAAACGCGGTTGATAAATTGGAGCATAGAGTCAGCGTCTGTTTGCTTGGCGACCTGCAACAACATCGATTTCGAGTTGACGTTGGCCTTCTGACACAGATTTTTGATCTCGTCAGGCAGCGCGGCGATGATCAAAGACTCGGTCACTGACGACCGCGATTTGCCGATCTTTTTGGCGATGTCTTCGTGCGTGTAGCCGAAGCGTTCCTTCAGGGCCAGCAATCCTTCGGCCTCTTCATAAGGCGTGAGGTCTTTGCGTTGTAGGTTTTCGATCAGGGCGATCTCCGCGACCGCCCGATCATCGACGTTCAACTCTATGCACGGGACTTCGCGCAGCCCCGCCTCGCGGGCCGCCCGGAATCGCCTCTCGCCGGAGATGATCATGAATCGCCCGCCCACCTGCGACGGGCGCACGAGCAGCGGTTCGAGCACTCCCCTTTCTCTGATTGAAGCGATCAGTTCTTCCAAATCGCCGAGATCTACCCGCGGCTGCAGTGGGTTGGGTTCCAGGCGGTCGAGCGCGATCATAAGTCCGACGGTCGTCGCGCCACGTGAGGACAATTCCTCCACGTAGTGACGATCGTGTCTCATCTTTATAGTTGAGGGCAAACCACGTTTAACAGGCACGGCGAATCACCTCTTCGCATAAATTTGCGTATTCAACTGCGCCAGTCGAAGCTGGAGCAAAAGTAAATATCGATTCTTTGTAGGCTGGACTCTCTTCCAGCCTGACGGATTTCGAGATGGTGGTCGAGAAAACCTTGTCGCCAAACACCTGACATATCTGGTCGTATATGTCTCTTGACAAGGTCGTTCTGCGATCGTGCAAAGTCACCACGACCCCCAGAACCTCGAGTTCCGGATTAGGCCTGGCCTTGATTCTTTGGATTGTTTCAAGCAGGTCATCTGTGCCTTCAAGGGCGAAGTATGACGATTGGATCGGGATTATCAAATGAGTGGCGGCAACCAAGGCGTTAACCGTTATCAGACCCAGTGTCGGTGGGGTATCAATTATCACGATGTCGTACATTTTGGTGATCGGATCGAGCCTGTCTTTTAAACGGAAATGGGCATCAAGTTCTCCGATCAATTCCCTTTCCAGTTTGGCCATATGAATTCGGGACGGGATCAAATCCAGATTTTCCACCGACGTCTTCTTTAAGACATCGCTTAAAGACAATTTCATGTCAGTCAGGAGGTCATAGATGGACAGGCTGTTCTCAAGGTTCCCGTTATCAAGAAAAGAGATAGTGCTGTTGGCCTGGGGGTCAATGTCGGCGAGCAAGACTTTCTTCCCCTTCTGCGCGAGAGCGGCAGAGAGATTGATTGCGGTCGTGGTCTTCCCCACACCTCCCTTTTGATTTGCGATTGCGATCTTAATGTCTCGCAAAATGGCCTCCCTGTGGCTAAGGTCGTCCTTGTTCGGATCTTTTATTACATCTTATAGCCGGAGTCAGGGACGTCGTCGATCTCTTCCGGCCATTCGACATCTTCATCCAGGCCCTCCTCGTCATGAATTCCGGCGCCGTCTCCACGCTTGGAGGCCTCCAGAACCTCTTCGCGGATGAAGATCGGACAATCGACTCGCAGGGCCAGGGCTATGGCGTCGCTGGGCCTGGAGTCGATCAAGACCAATTGACCGTCGCTCATTATTTCGATCACGGCGTAGAACGTGTTCTCGCGGAGTTCCGTCACCACCACGCGCTTCACGTCGCCGCCCATCTGCATGATCACGTTCCTCAGCAGGTCGTGCGTCATCGGGCGCTGCGGGGAGAGTTTTTCGATCTCGGAGGCGATCGAGTTGGCCTCATACGGGCCGACCCAGATGGGTA
>Ga0209382_10013056_pt1 | contig 10217 bp, 9 predicted proteins | sample SoiMetdeltSBSDD5_FD_187599 | JGI IMG/M metagenome (GOLD analysis project Ga0209382, IMG submission 187599) | Bulk soil microbial communities from a Populus tree surrounding site in Tennessee, USA - Soil MetaG P. deltoides SBSDD5 (SPAdes) (version 2) | ecosystem: Environmental > Terrestrial >...
TTCTGGTGGCGCTTTTTGTGGTCGTGGTTCTAACTCTGTGGTCGATTACGATCGATGCCCCGCTGGAAGAGCCGGCGAACCCCACCCGTACTCCCAATCCGTCCAAGGCGCCGTGGTATTTTCTCGGTTTGCAGGAGATGCTCGTCTATTTCGATCCTTGGAACGCAGGTGTAGTTTTACCGAGCCTGATTATTGTCGGCCTCATGGTTATACCCTTCGTCGACATCAATCCTAAAGGCAATGGCTACTATTGTTTCAAAGACCGGAAGTACGAAATCTTAACTTTCTTCCTGGGATTTCATGTTCTTTGGGTGAGCATGATCATCATTGGGACCTTTTTCCGCGGGCCGGGATGGAACCTATTTTGGCCCTGGCAGCGGTGGGATCCTCACAAAGTTGTGGCGTTGACCAACGTTGATTTGCCCTATCTTTTTGGTTTTAGAGACTATTGGTGGTCTGCGGCTTTTGGCTTGATCGTGATCGGGGCCTATTTTGTTTTCGGGGTCGCGGCTTTTTATTTTTGGGTTCTCAAAGTGAAAGGCAGAGAATTTCTCGAGCGTTGGGGGATGGTGCGGTTTATGATTACCGCTTTGCTTTTCGTCTTGATGCTTTCACTTCCCGCCAAAATGTTTCTCAGGCTCGTTTTCAATGTCAAATATATCCTGGTTACTCCCTGGATTAATGTCTGATGTTTTACGTGGCTAAGATTCTCCAGGCATTGGGGCTCGCCGACGTGGGTTACTCCCTGTTTGTGGGAATCACCAAAAACTTTTCGATGGCGGAAGAAATTGTGCTGGCGCTTATTGGTCTTGGGGTCTTTTCTTTGGGCCGCGTGCTTGAGCGCAAAGTTGCGTGAGGTAAGACGGGATGGCGGAACGAGGTATCGACCAGAACGAAGAAAAAAAATCCTACAGTAGTATCTTTGTCATAGCAATCGGCTTGCTGGTGGCGTTCTCGCTTTGGGCGTTCTGGGACGACAACATTACCCGTCGTCCTTGGAAGGCTTTCCAATCCCGGTTCTATCGTCTCGATTACACAAAAGCGCAGGCGGCCTATGACGAGGAAAATAAGAAACTCCAGGCGGACGCTAAATATCAAGAGCTGGCCAAGAAGCTTGCGGCGGCGCAAGCGAGCGTGACCAGTGGGGAGCTTGGCCAGAAATTGGCCGCCCTCGAAAAACAAGAAGTGCAGGCGACGGTTCGCTTTAAGGAGTTGGACCAAGAGGTCAAGTTTATCAAGAGTGAGCTGGAAGAAACGTGGTACGAATATGACCATGCAGTCCAGCAAAAGCGGAATCCAAAGCCCTACCAGGACGAGATCCAGCAGCTGGAAAAGGCAAGAGCCAAGCTCGATCCGGAGCTCGAGGCTGCGCGCGTCAAACGCGACCAGATCAAAGAGGAAATCAAGAAGATCCGCGCCAGTGTCAAGGATCTAGAGGACGAGTTAGGCAAACTCGCGGCGGAGCGCGATAAATGGGTTCGGGTGATGGAAAATGCCACCTTCAAACTCGGACCGTTCTCATTTTACAAGATTCCCAAGATCCAGCAGGTGTCCTTAGAGGAGTTCGACCGCAATCGTTTCGATCAGCCGATTGCCCGTGTGGATCGCTGTCAGACTTGCCATATGGCGATCAATCGAGCTGGCTTCGAGAAAGAGGAGCACCCCTTCAAAACTCATCCGCGACGCGAGGTGCTGCTCGCCGACAATGCCCACCCACCCGATAAGCTTGGCTGTACGGCGTGTCATGACGGCCAGGGTGTGGCGGTTAGCAGCGTGAAGCAGGCCCACGGTGAAGTGCAATATTGGGAACACCCGCTGCTGCGCGGCGCTAAGGTCCAGTCGAGCTGCACCACGTGCCACCTCGACGTGCAAAAGTTCGAGGCTGTTCCTCTTTTGACCGAGGGACAGATCCTGTTCGAGCAGATCGGCTGTACGGGATGTCACCTGGTCAAAGGCTACGAAAATATCCCCAAGATCGCGCCGAGCTTGAGGAAGATCAGTGCCAAGGTCGATCCGAGCTGGATGGTGCGGTGGATCGAAAATCCGCACAAGTTCCGCCCGCGCACGCGGATGCCCAATTTTGATCTGCGGCAAGAGGACGCCGTGGCCATCGCGGCTTACCTGTGGTCGCTTTCCAAAGAGGAAGGTGACCAATGGACGCAGGCGCATCCCCTGCCCGCAGGTTTTCGCGAAGGCGATGCGAATCAAGTAGGCAAAGGCAAAAAGCTGGTGGAGACGATCGGCTGCAAGGGTTGTCACGGTTTTGCCGAAGGCGAATTCACTACCGTGCTCGGCAAAGCAAAGGATCTGGTTCCCAACCTGAAAGATATCGCGTCAAAGGTCGGCCCTCAGTGGGTTTATCATTGGATCAAAAATCCACGTGGCTTTGCCCCGGATACCCGTATGCCAAGCCTTCGTCTCGCTGATGACGAAGCCACTGCGATTACCGCCTATTTGATGACTTTGGGAGGCAAGCCTGAGCCGATGCCCGGCATTCAAGAGAAGTTTGCCGATGCCAACAATATCAAGCGCGGCGAATCGCTGGTTCGAAAATGGGGTTGTTTCGGTTGTCACGATATCAAGGGAATGGAAAAGGAATCCCGCGTCGGTGTCGAATTGACGACCTTCGGCTCGAAGACTCTCGAAGAGCTCTTTTTCGGCAATCGAACGGATATCAAAGAAACCTGGGACGACTGGACGTATAACAAACTGAAAACTCCACGGATCTACGCCACCGAACGGGTGGAACAGTTGATGCCGCAGTTCGATCTCGCCGACGAGGATATCAAGGACTTACGTCTTCTTCTCGCCGGTTTCCGCGAACGTAAAGTGGCGCAGCGGTACCAGGCGAATCAAGGCGCTCGTGTCGTTCAGGTGGTGGAGGGGCGGCGGCTGATGCATCAATACAATTGTATCGGCTGTCATGAAATCGAGGGCCGGGGTGGGTTTATCCGAAAATACTATCAGGAGAATCCGACTCTCGCGCCCCCCATTCTCAATGGCGAGGGCGAGAAGGTGCAGTCCCATTGGTTCTTTAGCTTCTTGAAAGCGCCTATCCCGATCCGCCCATGGCTGGAGCTCAGGATGCCGACCTTCGGATTGTCGAATGATCACACCGGCCAGTTGGTCGACTACTTCAACAATCTGTCGAAAGTCGAGTTCCCGTTCACCTACTTTGATGAAAAGACAGTGCCGCCGGAATATCTCGATGCAGCCAAGAAACTCGTTTCGAAAGATTACTTCAACTGTTTCAGCTGCCATCAGCAGGGCGACAGAAAGCCCGAAGGACCGGTGGACGGCTGGGCGCCTGACCTCACTTTGGCACGGCAGCGGCTCAACCCTAGCTGGATTATCAAGTGGTTACACGATCCGCAGAAGGTTCAGCCCGGCACGAAGATGCCGTCGTTCTATCCCGGCGGACCCGACGATGTCCTTGGCGGTAAAGAAGACATTCAGATCGAAGCCCTGCGTGATTATATAATGACTCTCGGTCCTGGTGGCGGAGCTGCCGCCCCGCCCGCTCCTGCCGTCACCAGAGCAAAGCCTGCCGGCCGGTGAATATCAAATGTTGTTGAACGTCCAACAATTAAAAGCTATTTTGTTTTTTAAGGAGGCATTATGACTAAATTGAGTTCATGGGTCTTGTTTACTGCATTACTTGCGCTGCCGGCAAGCGGCATGGCGGCTTATGAAGGCGGCGATGTAAAAGACGGCGGGACAATCTCCGGAACCGTCAAATTCAAGGGCACTGCTCCGGCGCCGAAAAAACTGGATGTGAGCAAGGACAAGGAAGTTTGCGCTAAATCGCCTAAGGTGGACCAGACTTTAATCGTTAACAACGGTAATCTTATGTACGCGGTGGTGACGATCACCGACATCAAGAAGGGCAAGAAGATAGATACGAAGAAGGTCACGCTGGACCAGAAGGAGTGCGAATACCATCCTCATGTTCTGGCCTTTCCCGCCGGCACGACGGTTGAGATCCTAAACCCGGACGGCATACTCCACAACATCCATTCCTATAGCAAGGTCAATAGCCCGTTTAACCAGGCTCAGCCGAAGTTCAAAAAGACCTTGGACGTGAAGATCGACAAGCCCGAAGTCATTGAAGTGAAATGTGACGTCCATGGTTGGATGCAAGGATGGCTAGTTGCGACGGAGACCCCATACGTCGCCGTGACTGACAACTCCGGGAACTTCAAGTTGACCGATGTGCCTCCCGGAACGTACAACGTAGAAGTGTGGCACGAGAAATTGGGCAAAACCAGCCAGAAGGTCACCGTGAAGGGGAAAGAAGACGCCAAGGTCAATTTCGAAATGGCGGGTAAGTAAGAACCTTAGCAACAAAAAACAAGTTCGCAGTAAGCACGGCATCCCCGAAAAGTGGGTGCCGTGCTTTTTTGTGTCCAATCTCACCGAGCAACGCGCCGGCTGTAGTCTGTTTTAACTGGACTCCGCGCGATTTTTGAAAAAATTCCAGGCTCGCTCCATATCCACCGGCGGGAGCGCTTCGACCTGGCGCTTGGCCGATTCATCGGGCGTCAGCGGGATGGGCGTGCCTATTTGTAGAGCCCCGTAAAGAATCTCGGCGGCCTCCTCCAGATATATCGCCATCATGACCGCCTCGGGAATAGTTCTTCCCACGGTTACCTGGCCATTCCCTCTGAGCAACACTGCGGGGCCGTCGCTGAGAGCTTGCACGACTTCCTCACCCAGTTTCTGGGTGGTGATGAGATCCGGCTTATGGAACACGGGGACGCCGCCGGCGAAAAAACTCCCATGGTTGTGCACCGGCTCGAGTTTCCTGTCAGTGACCGAAAACATATTGGCCACCCGCGCGTGAATCCGCGTGATCGCATTGATTCCGGGTTTAGCTTTCATAATCGCCGTGTGGAGCCAAGTTTCGGAAGGAGCCGGATGGTTGCCTTCGACCACTTCTCCGTTGAAATTCACGGTGAGAAGTTCGTTCTCCGTGACCAAAGCGAGGCTAATCCGCGGCGTCATCAGGAAAAGATCCGAATTAAGAATGCGCGCGCTCACATGACCGAATCCTTGGACCAGTTTCTCATGAGAGAGGATGCGACATGCGCTGACAATGTCTTTTTTAAGTTGGCTGGCTGATTTCATGAAACTCCTTTGAATTTTATTAGATTTACGTTATATTAAGTTGTTGCGATTTAGCAAAGAGAGTGAATTATGAAAATCAAGGTGGAATCAGTTCCCGACGCTAAGGGGCAGGAAACTCCATCCCGGTTTTTGCTAGGGACTCGAACTATTAATGTGGGGGCAGTGGTGGATCGTTGGTACGGTGAGCAGGCTTGCTACTACCGCGTCTTAGGCGACGATGAGAACTCTTATATCCTCAAGGGACCCCTTGAAGATAGCTCGTGGGAGCTAGTCTCTTTCACACACAAAGATTCACGCGGTACAGAGTTGGAGTACGAAGGGAAAAGGGAGCTCCAGTAAAATCCTCTTAGATTCTTGCCGCGTGGTCCGGCTAGGTTTTAGGGTCTCCAAGACCGGCCGGTCTCCAATCAGAATTGAACTTCCATAATTGCTTGCTGACTTGGGAGCATCGACAACAGGAGTTCGTCTTTCCCTCGGGTTATCACTTGGATAAGGGGTGGTGGTATGGCTGAAAAGAAGGTCGGAACCGCAAATTACTGGCGATATTCTTCCGATATCCTGGCGGTCTTTCGTCTCGTGCCGGAGGGCGTCAGCAAGTTTCCGAGTTATAAGGCCGGTCAGTACATAGCCTTGCAGCGTAGTGACTGCAGGCTGACGAAGAAAGTTGTCGGAGATGGAGGCAAAGTAACATACCCGACTGTTCTCGATACGCAGGGCATCCCCAGGCGCGGAGCGGTTACTCACTCCTATTCGATCGCCTCCGCACCGTTTGAGACCGAGGAAAAAGGCTACTTAGAGTTTTACGTTATTCTGGAGATCGATGAAAAGGGCGTGAAGGGAAGGCTTACTGAGTCGATGTTCCGTATGGGCCCCGACGTAGACAACAAGATGGTCTATTACGAAAAGATCGCGGGAGACTTTACGCTAGACAAGCGCGCGGCCGGCTTTAAGAATGTGATTTTCGTCGGGACGGGAACCGGCTTGGCGCCGTTTATCTCCATGGCGAAGCAGCTAGACTTTGAGGCGAAGTCAGGCACGGGCAATTCCGTCAGGTATACGCTGCTTCATACCAACCGGACCTACGAAGAGCTGGATTACTACCAAGACTTGCTGGACATCGAGGCGGCGCAGCGCTTTGATTTCGTCTACGTTCCGTCGGTGAGCCGGCCGACCCAACGCGACTGGGACGATCCGAAACTCGGTAGGGGACGTGCGAATAACATGCTGCGCTATCTGCTGGAGATGCCTCTCAAAGAAGAACAGGACTTGCAACAGATTGTGGCGAACGGCGGCGACGTTGCAAAGGCGAAAGCGGTTCTAGAGAAGACCGTGAAACCGGCATTACCGAAGCATCTGACTCGCGAAACTCTGCGTGACCGAATGGATCCAACAACCAGTGTTGTTATTACATGCGGCAACCCATGGTCGATGGAAGATATCAAATATGCCGCGGAAACCACCGGCATGCGATTCGAAAAAGAAGACTGGTAGATTGGCTCTTAGCTGCGGGATGGTCGCGCAAGGCCAATGACGGTCTGATGGGCGTGGCCAAGCAGGACGCGAAGCGAGGCATGAAGGTCGTCCGGCTAACTATCCAACGGTACCGCCCGAGCCCGCTGCCGTAAGAATCCAAGTAGAGGTTCCACATTGGCCGGGACGCTCATATCGTCAAAGGACGCCCTGGCAGTCATTTCATTCTCGACGGCAATTTCATAATTCTGCAGATCCCGCGCTTTCTCGCTTGGTCGAGAGTGAATTTTTTCCAGGTTTGCTTGTTTGATCAATCGCGTGAGCTCTTGCGCTTCGGCTGGGGGCAGGGTGCTCGTATCGAGATCGCAGCCCAAGACGAGACCCCCGAAACCACCTGTTTGGCGAAAACGAACTTTCATTTAAAACCCGACGCTCTTCCAAGCTTTCATTACCGCCTTGTGTTCGCGGCTGTTGTTGCCGTAAAGCGTCGCCGCACTCTCTGTCGAGGACAGGACCATATCCTTAAACTGACTCGTGCTCGTCAGCTTGAGCATTGTCTTGTACCAAATCTGTCCCATCTTTTCCCATGCTTTGCCGCCAATTTCCATCGCGGCAAGGTAGAACGCGTGACTAGGAATACCAGAATTGATATGCACGCCACCGTTGTCACCGCTACCGGTATATTTGTTTTTCAAATGTTTGGGCTGGGGATCCGTCCCCAAAAGAGGGTCGTTCTCGTAGGCCTTCTCTGCCTTGAAGGTTCGCAACGACTTTGCCGTTGTACCCGGTCCCATGATGTCCGCGCCGATTAGCCAGTCAGCCATCTTCGCTGTTTGCCGCTTGCGCCACTGCTTGACGAGCGAGCCAAATACGTCCGCAAAATGCTCATTCAGCGCCCCGGGTTCGTTGGAATAGACGAGATTGCAAGTATGAGAAACCACGCCATGAGTCAGCTCATGGCCAACCACATCCATCGATTTCGTGAACCGGATAAAGATCTGTCCATCTCCATCGCCATAGCACATCTGCTCACCGGTCCAGAAAGCGTTGTTATACCTTCGCCCGAAATGCACGCTTGAAATCATTGTCATGCCGTGGTCATCAAGCGAATTTCTGCCAAGGACGCTTTTGTAAAAATTATAAGTTGATCCTGCGTAGTTATACGCCTCGTTTTCCGAAATATCCTGAGTCTTAGGGTCACCTTCGGAACGAATCAGTTGTCCTGGCAGAGCGTTGAATTCCCCGTTTTTCAAATCATAGACAAGACGGTGACGCTTGGCAGCGGGAGACGGTACAGCAGCCAAAGCCGGCATCATCGCCAAGGTTGCGCGCATCGCGCGCATAGACGAAGAATTTGCAATTGCGTCGATGGCAAGTTGACGAATCTTCGCATCGCTGGATTGCGCAAGGTGATCAAGAACGTAGGGAGGAATGATGCAGCAAAATGCTGCTCCCACGTCCGATAGTGTTTGGTTCTCAATAGTCATCGTTGGAGTCCTCCTTTTCTCCGCAACATGGAAATTCCTTTTATCGATCAATTTGAACTCTTCTCGGATAGCGACGATATTTGGGTTACAGCAATCAGCAATCTCAATGCCACCGAGAAACGCGCGTATTTGACGCGACTTTTGAATCGAGTATCGTTAATCAAAAGCAAGCACGCCTACTTTTGGATACGATCAGCGTATCCAAAGTTTCCAAGTGCACGAATCTTACGTGCTCAGATCGGCACGATTCAACGGTAGAGCGAGTCAATAAAATCGTTAGCTTGTAATTGACGTACGAATCTGTCGTCGAAAAATTTACTGGGGTCTTGTTCTTTTGCCTTTGGACTTCTCTCGCCCAACTCATCCAAAACCGACCTTACTGCGTCCGCAGTCGTCAGGGGCACCTTCATCATGTACTTGGTTACTTGGATATCATAGGACTCAGAAAGCAGATCCATATCGTTCGTGCGCAGATACTTCGACAACACCTTTGTTGTAAAAGCTCGATCTTTTTTCATCAGCGCGATCGCCTCAACTTCCGCCGAAAGATACCGTTTAATCAGGTCGGGATCATCGCGGATAATGTCTCCGCGGGTAGAAACGCCGGTGGACGCATAAGGGATGTTAAGGGTCGGGAGATGCAATAACACTCGGTTGCCGAGCTTCACTGCCCGGCTCGTCGCCGGATATCCGAATACGGCCGCTTGCACGCGGCCGCCTTGTAAAGCGCTGACAATCCAATCGCCGGAACCGATTTCGACAATGGCAACGTCTTTTCCCGGCTCCAGACCAAAATGTTTCATGGCTATGCGCGCTCCGGTGTGAAGTGACGTGCCGTAGCGGCTTATGCCTATGTTCTTGCCGCGCAATTGTTCCGGCTTCTCAATCTCCGGCCGCACGACCAGATTCAGCAATAAGGTTCCGACCGTGGTGGCCACAATCTTGACGTCGGCGCCGCCGACCGCGGCTCCTGCCGTCGTCCCTCCGGCAATCTGTACAAAGGCGACTTCGCCCGCGATCAGCGCGCTGATTCCTTGAATCCCGCTGGGCATTGCGATCACTTCGACCTGCAAGCCGTACTTCCTGAAAATGCCCGCCTCATGGGCGGCCCAGGGAGGGACCATGGAGCCGGAGATTGAAGTGATAGCTGCACGAATCTTACGGAGCGGAGGTGGTTCTTCGGCGCCCGCGGGCCTGCTGACATTGAGACAAACGACAACATAGAAGGCGATAAGGAGGCCGTTTTTTTTCATTGCTCACCTCTGGTACTGAGGCACAGATAACCGATCTCCGTGTTTGCGTCAAATTGTCGTGCCTTAGGTCGATACCATCGAAGCCGCCTTCGCGCAGCTCCGCGAAATCCTCGCAGGTCTAATCGGAGAGGAAGTTACAACTTAGAACGCTGATGGGAATTAGGAAAAAAGAATTCAAGGCGATTGACTGAAAACTTGACGTACACTTGACTGGAGCCGCTTATCGGGGCAGGACTAATCTAGCGGATCGGTACAAAAAATCGCCTAAGCCCACAATGAACCGAGACCGCAATTCCAACTCACTAGAGGGAGCATTACTGATCGACTCGCAGACGGGGTTATACCTCAGATTTCCTTCTGTCCTTTGTGCTACCCCATAATCCTCCCGCCGTTGATGTGAAGCGTCTGGCCGGTCATGTGGCGGCTCGAGTCGCTGGCGAGGAAGGCCACGGCTTCGGCGACGTCCTCCGGTTCTCCTGCATGGCCGAGGGGGATTCTTTTAGCTGCGGCTTCCCACTCAGCGTCGGAGTAAGTCGCCCGGACGCGCTTGGTAGCGATGCGGCCGGGAGCCACGACATTGGCGCGCACATTATAAGGTGCAAGCTCGAGGGCTAACGTCTTCGAGAATCCCACGATGCCGGCTTTGGCCGCCGCGTAGGCCGATCGGCTGGCATCTCCGCTGAAACCGATGTCGGAAGAAATATTCACGATGGCGCCGCTCTTTTGCGTCTTCATCAAATCGATCACTGCTCGGCAGCAGAGAAAAGTTGAGGTCAGATTAACGTCGATGACTGCTTGCCAATGGTCCAACGGAAATTCTTCGATTTTGTGTCTATGCAAACTGCCGCCAGCAACATTGACGAGGACATCGATGCGGCCG
>Ga0209382_10013059_pt1 | contig 10216 bp, 6 predicted proteins | sample SoiMetdeltSBSDD5_FD_187599 | JGI IMG/M metagenome (GOLD analysis project Ga0209382, IMG submission 187599) | Bulk soil microbial communities from a Populus tree surrounding site in Tennessee, USA - Soil MetaG P. deltoides SBSDD5 (SPAdes) (version 2) | ecosystem: Environmental > Terrestrial >...
GAGTTCGGCACTTCCAGTTCACCTCGATCACCCTCCATCACCTCTATCACTTACATCACTTACATCACTTACATCACTTACATCACTGCGTCTGCCCATGCCCTTCATCCCGCACACTGACAACGACATCAGGGAGATGCTCGCCGCGATCGGCGCGCCGAGCATCGATGCGCTCTTCGACGAAATTCCCGCTGCACTGCGTATCAAATCGCTCGCGGGGATCCCGGAATCGCTGACCGAGATGGAGGTGGGGCGCCTGATGGAGGCGCGCGCGCAGCGCGATGGTCGTCCCCGCAACTTCATCGGCGCGGGCGCCTACGAGCACCATATTCCCGCGGCGGTGTGGGCGATCGTGTCGCGAGGTGAGTTCTACAGCGCGTACACCCCGTATCAGGCCGAGGCGAGCCAGGGCACGCTGCAGCTGCTCTACGAGTATCAGACGATGATGACGGCCCTGACGGGCATGCAGGTGTCGAACGCGTCGCTGTACGACGGTGCCTCGGCTTTGGCAGAGGCGTGTCTCATGGCTGTCCGCGGGCATCGCAAGTCGAAATCCCTGCGAGTGCTTGTGCCTGCGGCCGTGAATCCGACGTATCGCGACGTCGCGGTCGCGATCACCGAGGGCCAGAATCTGCGTTTCGACGTCGTGCCGTACGATCCGGCAGCCGGTACGCTCAACCTGGCGGCGTTGGATGCCCATAAGGGTCAGGACATCACCGCCGTGGTGATCCAGCAGCCGAACTTCTTCGGGCTGCTCGAGGATGTCGATGCGATCACTGACTGGGCGCATGCGAATGGCGCGCTGGTCATCGCGGTCGTGAATCCTCTGTCCCTCGCCATTTTTAAGCCGCCGGGCGAGTGGGGCGCGAAGGGGGCAGATATCGTGGTGGGTGACGGACAGCCGCTCGGCGTGCCGCTGTCCTCAGGCGGGCCGTACTTCGGCTTCATGACCACGCGCATGGAGCTCGTGCGTCAGATGCCCGGGCGCATCATCGGGCGCACCGTCGACCTCGACGGCAAGCCTGGCTATACGCTCACGCTGCAGGCCCGCGAGCAACACATCCGTCGCAGCAAGGCCACGTCCAACATTTGTACGAACCAGGGCCTGCTCGTCACGGCCGCGACCATCCACATGTCACTGCTCGGAAGCGCGGGACTCGAGCGGGTTGCGGCGGCGTCGCAGAAGCAGACCCGCAAGCTCGTCGATGCACTCGTAAAGACGAAGGGTGTGAAGCTCGCGTTCGCCGGACCGCGTTTTCACGAAGCCGTATTGACACTCGATCGAGGCGTGGGCGAAGTGATCGATCGTCTCGCACAACGCGGCGTGGTCGGAGGCTATGACCTGTCACGACGCTACCCGGATCTCGGCAACGCGCTCCTCATCTGTGCGACGGAAACGAAAACCGACGACGACATTGCCGCCTATGCGACGGCGATGGCCGAGGTCATGCGGTAGTTCCGCGAACCATCTCTCACACCTTCATCACCTACGTCACCTCCATCACTTTCATCACATCGCCTGCCCATGTCAGAACCTCTCATTTTCGAGCATTCACGTTCAGGCCGAAGCGCGGCGGGCCAGTACCCGCACGAAGGCGATGCGGACGTGCCTCAGAACCTTCGTCGCAAGACACGGGCGCGCCTGCCTGAGGTGTCGGAGCTGCAGGCTGTGCGTCACTTCACGCGCCTGTCGCAGCTCAATTTCTCGATCGACACGCACTTCTACCCGCTCGGCTCCTGCACGATGAAGTACAACCCGCGTGCGTGTAATCAGTTCGCCATGCTGCCCGAGTTTCTGTCGCGTCATCCGCTGGCGCCCGACGGCGTGAGCCAGGGTTTTCTCGAGTGCCTCTACGAGCTGCAGGAGATGCTCAAAGAGGTGACCGGTATGAAGGGTGTCTCCCTCACCCCGATGGCGGGTGCGCAGGGAGAATTCGCAGGCGTCGCGATGATACGTGCCTATCACAAGGCGCGCGGAGATCTCGTACGCAACGAAATCATCGTGCCCGAGGCGGCCCATGGCACCAATCCCGCCACGGCGACGATGTGCGGTTGCACGGTGGTCGAGATTCCGTCGCTGCCGGATGGCGATATCGATCTCGAAGCATTGAAGGGCGCGGTTGGACCGAAGACCGCGGGCATCATGCTCACCAATCCATCCACGCTGGGCGTGTTCGAGCGGCGCATCCAGGAAGTGGCGAAGGTCGTGCACGATGCAGGCGGGCTGCTGTACTACGACGGCGCCAACCTCAACGCAATTCTCGGGAAGGTGCGGCCCGGCGATATGGGGTTCGATGTGATTCACATGAACCTGCACAAGACGTTTTCGACGCCGCACGGCGGCGGAGGACCGGGCTCCGGTGCAGTGGGTGTCGGTCAGCGGCTCCTGCCATTTCTGCCTATTCCGATCGTCGGCCGCGCGGGCGAGCGCTTTCGCTGGCTCGATGAGCGCGATTTGCCCCAGAGCATCGGACGACTGTCCGCCTTCATGGGCAATGCCGGCGTGCTGCTGAGGGCATACGTCTACATGCGCATGCTGGGACGCGCCGGCATGCAGCGCGTCGCTGAGTTCTCGACGCTGAATGCGAACTATCTGCTGGCGCGATTGCAGCAGGCTGGGTTCGACGCGGCCTATCCCGACCGCCGCGCGAGCCACGAGTTCATCGTCACGTTGAAGCGCCAGGCGAAGGAGCTTGGCGTGAACGCGATGGACTTCGCGAAACGGCTGCTCGATCACGGCTTCCACGCGCCCACGACCTACTTTCCGCTGCTCGTTCCCGAGTGTCTGCTGGTCGAGCCGACGGAAACCGAGGCGAAGGAAGATCTCGACGCGTTCGCCGCCGCGTTGATCGCGATTCAGCGTGAAGCGGAGCAGGATCCGGGCAAGGTCAAGGGCGCGCCTTACACATTGCCCGTTCGTCGCCTCGATGACGTGAGGGCCGCGAAACAACTCGACTTGTCATATAACGGCTGAACGTCGCTGCGGTCGAAGGTCACTCATGGATCGTCCGAAGCTCTCGGGCATGCGCCGACTCGTGCTTGCCTGCGTCAACTCCTGGAAGGGCTTCAGGGGCGCCTACCGGTCTGAGGCAGCCTTCCGGCAGGAAGTTTTCTTTGCGATCGTCTGCGTGCCCCTGGGTGTCTGGCTCGGCAAGACCGGAGTGGAAAGAGCGTTACTCGTAGGGTCCGTCCTGATCGTGCTGATCGTCGAGCTGCTCAACACAGGTATCGAAACCGTGGTCGACCGCATCGGTCTCGAGCGTCACGAATTGTCAGGACTAGCCAAGGACGTCGGATCCTCCGCCGTACTGCTATCCTTGACCTTGTGGGCCGTCATCTGGGGGTTCCTGCTGCTCGATTGATCGTGCGGAACCCCGCGACTCTCAGCGGTTCTCAATTATTTCAGCTCACGCGGATCTTCGCCCAAATGCTCCACACGCCAAGAGCCATCGCCGTTGCCGTCCTGCTCGTCATTGGAGGGCAACTCTTCGCCGCCGAAGAAGTGGCGCCGCCGATCGTTTCAGTACCCGATGCCGAGGACTCACGGTGGACCCGTACTCTCGAGCGCGTTGCCACGGGCGTCGTCACCATCCAGATTGATCTTGCGCGCGCGTTCGACACCGAGTGGAACACGTCGAGCCAGGCGACGGGCTTTGTGGTCGATGCCAAGCGTGGCCTCATCCTCACGAACCGGCACGTGGTGACGCCGGGTCCCGTGACGGCGCAGGCGGTGTTCCTGAATCGCGAGGAGGTCACGCTGTACCCGGTCTATCGGGATCCTGTGCACGACTTCGGTTTCTATCGTTACGATCCGACGAAGTTGCGCTTCATCAAGCCGGCCGAGCTGCGTCTTTACCCACAAGGCGCCCAGGTCGGGCGCGAGATACGTGTGATCGGTAACGATGCGGGCGAGCAGTTGTCGATCCTCGCGGGCACACTCGCGAGACTCGATCGCGAAGCCCCCAACTACGGCCTTGGCAAGTACAACGACTTCAACACGTTCTACTACCAGGCGGCTTCCAGCACTTCGGGTGGATCCTCCGGTTCTCCCGTGATCGACATCGAAGGCAGAGTCCTGGCGCTCAACGCAGGTGGCAGCTCTGCGGCGGCTTCGAGCTTCTATCTGCCGCTCGACCGCGTGACGCGGGCGCTGCAACTCATCCAGGAGAGCAAGCCGGTCACGCGTGGCACCTTGCAGACGGTGTTCGTGTACACACCGTTCGATGAGGTTCGCCGCCTCGGGCTGCGCGAGCAGACGGAAATCGAAGTCCGGCGCAAGTATCCGAACCAGACCGGCATGCTCGTGGTGGCCGAAGTGCAGCGGGGTTCGCCGGCGGAATCGCAGCTCGATCCGGGCGACGTGGTGGTGCGGATCAACGGTGATCTCGCCACAGGGTTCGCACCGCTCTCCGAGGTGCTCGATGAAAACGTGGGCAAGACCGTGAAGCTCACGATCGAGCGTGGCGGCAAACTCAGCGAACGCGAGCTTGGCATACAGGACCTGTACGGCGTCACGCCCGCGGAGTATCTGGAGTTCGGCGACGCCGTGGTGCACACGTTGTCGTGGCAGCAGGCCCGGCACATCAATGCGCCGATCAGCGGCGTATTCGTTGCGAATCCAGGCTACGTCTTTGGCGCGGCGGCGGTGCCGCGCGGCGCGGTGCTGACGGAGATCCACGGCAAGGAAGTGGCAACGCTGGAGGACTTCGAACGCGTCGTAAGTCCGCTCAAGGACGGCGAGCGCGTGACGGTGCGCTTCTTTACGCTCGATGATCCGAGGACGGTGCAGTGGCGGGTCATGCGCATGGATCGCCGGTGGTTCCAGGCTCGCGTGTGCAAGCGCGACGATGCCGCTGGTACGTGGCCCTGCACGCCCTGGGCAGACGATGGCGTCGCACAGCCGCCCGCGGCAGCCACGACCAGTTTTGCAAAGACGGCCGATCCCATCGTCAACCGCCTTGCACCCTCGCTGGTGCTGGTCAACTTCGACATGCCGTACTCCGTGTCCGGCATCACCGAGCGCAGCTACTATGGCACCGGTGTCATCGCCGACGCACAGCGCGGGCTCGTCGTCGTCGATCGCAACACCGTGCCTGCGCCGATCGGCGACGTGCGCCTCACGTTCGCCGGCACGATCGAAATTCCGGGCCGTGTCGAGTACATCCATCCGCTCCACAACCTGGCCATGGTTTCGTACGATCCCGCGCTCATCGGCACGACCCCAACGCGTTCCGCGACGTTCAAACCCGGCGAGATTCAGGCCGGTGAAACGGTCTGGGCGGTCGGCATGCGCGGCGATGGGAAGGTGCAATCGCGTTCGGCGACGGTGGCGTCGGTCGACCCGGTGGCGTTCCCGTTGTCGCGAACGCTGCAGTTTCGCGACACCAACCTCGAGACCGTCAGCCTGGTGAACGGCCCGAGCGACTACGACGGTGTGCTCGCGAACAAGAATGGCGAGGTCGTGGCGAGCTGGGCGAGCTTCGCGTACGAATCCGGGCGCGACACGGTGCAGGAGAACCGGGGCATTCCGGCCGAGCTGATCGCCGAGATGCTGACGCTCGTGCGCGAAAGTCGCCCGTTGCATTCACTCGAGGCCGAATTCGTTCCCGTGTCGCTGGCCGGTGCGCGCAAGCTCGGCATGCCCGACCGGTGGGTGCAGCGCATGGAGCAGCACAATCTCGAGCGCCGGCAAGTGCTGAGCGTATCGCGGCTGGTGGGAGGCTCGCCGGCTTCGCAACTCCTGCGTTCGGGCGACCTCGTGCTCGACATCGACGGCGTCATCGTAAATCGCTATCGCGAGGTCGAACGCGCGGTACAGAAACCGGCCGTCCGCGTCACTGTGCTGCGCGACGGTGTCGAGCAGGCGATCAATGTTCCGACGGTGGCCTTGGGCGGGCGCGATCTCGATCGCATCCTGGTGTGGGCGGGGGCAGTCCTGCAGAAGCCGCATCGCGCGTTGGCGGCGCAGCGGGGGATCGAGCCGAACGGAGTGTTCGTGGCGTATTTCTCCTACGGCTCTCCAGCGACGAGGTCGCAACTCTGGGCGGGCCGGCGCATCGTGGAAGTCGACGGCCAGGCGACGCCCGATCTCGACGCATTCATCAAGGCGATCGCCGGTCGCGAAGATCGCTCGTCGCTGCGGCTGCGGACGGTGGCGTGGAATGGATCGATCGATGTCCTGACCCTGAAGCTCGACAATCGCTACTGGCCGACCTACGAGCTGCGACGCACGGATCAGGGTTGGGGACGCGTGTCGCTGAACTGAACCGGGCCGGCTAGCGGGTTTGTTGAAAAATCTGCTAGCTCGCAAACCCTCCGCGCCATCAAGCACGAATGCGCTGGCGGGCCAGCGCCCGCGGTTGTCAGCGTAAGTCCTCGTTTTGCGGTAGTGAAATGTAACTTTCACACCTGCGGTGCAACGCAGATTACAAGGTCGCGCTCACGCCCTTGCTATCATTCACCGCATGGCCATCGGACGAGTACTGCAGGACGAGATTCAGCAGGCAGTGGAAGCGCTGCGTGCCGGTGACCTCGTCGCGTTTCCGACCGAGACCGTCTATGGGCTCGGGGCGAACGCAAACAATCCCGACGCCGTGCGCAAAATCTTTCGCGCGAAGGGACGACCGACGACGCACCCCGTCATCGTTCATATCGACCATCCGCGGTATCTACAGCGTTGGGTACGCGATCTGCCACCGGAGGCGAAGAAGCTGGCCGATGCCTTCTGGCCGGGGCCGCTCACCCTGGTTGCGAAGCGCGCGCCTGCCGTCAACGACGTCATCACCGGGGGACAGGACACGGTTGCGATCCGCGTCCCGAATCACCCGGTGGCGCAGCAGTTGCTCAATGCTTTTGGAGGCGGAATCGCGGCACCGTCCGCAAACCGCTACGGCAGTGTGAGCCCGACCCGTGCCGAACACGTGCGGGACGAATTCGGCGACGAGGTCAAGGTGGTGCTCGATGGCGGGGAGTGCAAGCTCGGGCTCGAGTCCACCATCGTTGCGTGTATCGGTGACACGTTGCGGGTGCTGCGACCCGGGCACATCGGGCTGTCGCAGCTGCGAGCCATCGTGCCTACGATCCAGGTCGGGCCGAACCCGTCCGCGCCGCGCGTGCCGGGTTCCGCGTCACGCCATTACGCTCCTGCGACTCCGGTGAACGTCATTCCAAGTCGCCGGCTGGAGCAGGTCATGAACGAGGCCACGGGCAACCACGAAAAGGTGGCCGTGCTGGCCCAGCGACCGCCCGGGCGAACCAATCCCTACATGACCTGGATCAATGCCGGCGTTCGGCCGGATATGTACGCGCGACAGCTGTACGCGAATCTGCGCACGCTGGACAAGGCGGGCGCCAAGGTCATCCTCGTCGAGGAGGTGCCCCAGGGTGAGAAATGGGATGCAGTGCGCGATCGACTGAAGCGCGCTGCGTCCGCCGAAAACATCGTGACCTATGATCGGGATATTGCCGCCTGGGTGGCGGATTTCGGCGACGAAGGCGAAATGCTTTGACGGCTCGCACCCTGGTCGGCGCGGGGCTCGCTCAGCAAAGGGACGCGGGGCGTCGGGAAGGATGCGGACGCATCAGGAAGGATCCAGACGGATCGGGAGGGACGACTCCGTGGTCGGGTCAGAGTTCTGACTCGATCGCAAGTGCGATCCTTCCCGACGCGTCCGCGTCTCTCCCGACGGTGTCCTTCCCGACGCCTCTGCGTCCGAACCCGCGGGTCCCTGCTCAATCCGCACTGACCGTTCTATCCGCAGCCCACTCTCGCAGCGTCGCGATGTTTTCGGCCATGACGATGGACAGGGGCCGCGTGGCCTTCATTTCGGCGAGCACGTGAGCGGCGCTCACCTGCTCCTGGCGAGCATGCGCGGCGTACAGGGCGGAGACGACGGCTTGTTCGATCTCGGCGCCGGAGAAGCCCTCGCACGCGCCGCTCAGCTGGGCGACGTGCTCGTCGGACAAAGCGATGCGCCGCTTTGCCGCATGGATGCGCAGGATGTCCGCACGGACCTGGGCACGCGGCAGATCTACGAAGAAGATTTCGTCAAACCGACCCTTGCGGATCAGCTCGGGGGGCAGCGCGGTGATGTCGTTCGCGGTGGCCACGACGAAGACGCGCGACTTCTTTTCCGCCAGCCATGTGAGGAAGCTGCCGAGGAGGCGACGCGAGATGCCGCTGTCACCGTCGCCCGTTGCCAGCGCTTTTTCTATTTCGTCGATCCAGAGCACGCAGGGCGCCATGACCTCTGCCGTGGCCAGCGTTTCGCGCAGGTTGCGCTCGGATTCTCCGATGTACTTGTTGTGGATCGCGGCGAAGTCGAGCCGTAGCAGGGAGACACCGAAGATTCCCGCAGCGCACTTCGCCGCCACGCTTTTGCCGCAACCCTGGACGCCAAGCAGGAGCATGCCCTTCGGCGACTCGAGGTGGGGTGCTGAGCCGTCGAAAGCGGGTTTGCGTTCCCTGAGCCAGTCTTTGAGCCGGGCCATGCCGCCGAGGTCCGCAAACTGCGCCGTGTCGTACTCGAATGTGAGCACGCCGCCACGGTTCAGCAGCTCGTACTTGGCCTGCATGACGGCGGGCAGATCGCTCGGCAGCAGGGCACCGTCGTCGAAAATCGCCCGGCGTGCGAGGCGTTCGGTGTCGCCCGTCGAGAGGCCCGCGAGGTTCTCAATCAGCAGCTCGAGGGACTTGCGGTCGGTCTTGACCCGTCCGCCAGCATTGGCCCGAGCCCAGTCGCTGGCCACGTTCTCGATGATGAGCTGCCGCTCCGCCCGATCCGGGAACGCCAGCTTGAAGCGCGCTGAGAGGTGCTCGAGCTCTTTCGGAAGCAACAGTTCGTGACTGATGAGCACGACTGTCCGCGCGGTGCGGGAGTAGCCCTGGCAGATATCTTTCAGCAGCCGCACGTGCACTGGGTCGCCGATGAAGGGATGGAAGTCGAGCAGCACGTAGATGCCGGGCGTGGGCGTGGCCCTTATCGACTTGAGCACCTCGCCTGGTTCGGCGTTGTGCCGTTGAGCACCGCCGAGGTCGATGTCGAGGCGCCGAAGCCCTTCGGTAACAGTCCACTGAAAAACAGGCGTGTGGGCCTTCGCGAGCCTCGGCGCTAACTCGGAGAGCAAGGCTAGCGCCCGCGACTCATCGCGCGTCTCGATGACGATCAGGGGAAGGCGACTCCTGAGCAGTGCCTCAAGGTCGCGGCGCGTGTCCGTCGTGGCAGCGGCAGGCATGCAGAGAATTTAACAGAGCCGCGGGTTGGCGCTGTGACGCGGCTCTCCGCGAGTGTCTCGCGATGCGAACTGCGCTTCGTCGCAAGGTTGCATCGGGCGAGCAGCCGCATGCTGGTCGTGGGGCGAGCGTCGAGCTGCGGCGACGCGAGATCGAAAAAGTGCGACGCAGTTCTTGCATCGTGGAACATTTTTGTTACATTTCGCTCGGCCTGTGTAAGAGAGCACCGAGAGCCGCTCCGCGGAGGAGCGACACGAAGCTGCAGGTGCCGCTCGACCAGAACTTGTCGGAACGCTCGGGCGTTTTACGTTCTAAGTGACGTACCCACGCGTTCCTGGTGGTTGGTTCTCGTCGGTTGGTGCTTTGACCGGACGTTCGCGTCCGCAGCTTTGAAGAGGTGCTCCGGAAGTGTTGCCACGCGCAGCCAGACAGTCATCAGCTGTTTCCCCCGCTCATTCGTTTGACTCGACGACGCTCACGGAAGCCGAAATTCGTGGCCTGGTGGCCCGGTTCGGCTCGCCGTTGCTGGTCGTCGACTGCGAGCAGGTTCGCCGCCAGTACCGTGCCCTCAAGGCCGCGCTGCCCGGCGTCGATCTTCACTACGCGCTGAAGCCCCTGCCGCACGCGGCGGTCGTCGCCTGCCTGCGGGATGAAGGCGCGTTTTTCGATCTCGCCACGACAGGCGAGGTGGAGCTCGTGAAGGCGCAGGGCATCGCGCCGGAACGCTGCATCCACACCCATCCGATCAAGCGCGACAGCGATATCCGCGACGCACTGCGCTTCGGTGTCACGACCTTCGTCGCCGACAATCCGGACGAAATCCGCAAGTTTGCGCGCTACCGCAAGCGTGCCGAGCTCCTGATCCGCGTGTCTTTCCGTAGCCCGAAGGCCGTCGTGGACCTGTCGCGGAAATTCGGATGCGAACCGACCGCCGTACTCGGCCTGATCGAGCTCGCGCGCCGCCTCGGCATCCGTGTTCGTGGC